>Ga0182746_1000071_pt1 | contig 192059 bp, 163 predicted proteins | sample eDN3rd30CBELigOP_FD_128881 | JGI IMG/M metagenome (GOLD analysis project Ga0182746, IMG submission 128881) | Enriched Organic Plus compost microbial communities from Emeryville, California, USA - eDNA 3rd pass 30_C BE-Lig OP (version 2) (version 2) ...
GGCAGTGATGTAGTACACGTTACGGAACTCGTAGTCAACGTTGTCCTGCCTACTCAGCGAAAACCTCGGCATCGATATGCCAAAGTAATAGCGGTCCGGACGGTAGTAACTCGTGCCGATACTCAAAAAACCACTTGTCTCCCGGACATCCTCCCGAAATGAGGGGTCGTTTTGATCGTCGATACCCATATAGTTGCCCTGGAAGTGGATCAATCCCCCACCCATCGACAGGCTTAGGTATTCCTCCTCGGTGATACGGACCGCCTTGGCCACATAACCCGAGAACTCTGTTTCTTTTGAAACCCCCATAGCCGCATGCTTCGCATCCAGACCCACCGTCAGCAAGGCATTACGGAACCCCACATTGCCACTGGCCCATACCGACTGGGGAGCACCCTCTACACCGATCCATTGGCTACGGCCCAAAACGGAAAAACTACCACCGAGATCCATCGTGCTCAGCGAACTGTTGAATGTGTTACGTAGCTGGCCGAATTGGTTGTAGCTCACGCCATGCTGGGCATTTACTGTGGTTGTTAGTATCAAAAAAACGATTGTCGATAGAAAGAAATGTATGATTATGTTTTTCATAGTTTGTTTTTTTATATAGAGACGCAATGCATTGCGTCTCTACATGGATATATTTTCAAATTCCGGCAATCTCGAATTAATTCACTGTCCGCTTCACCACGAAGAACCCTTTCTCCCGTTTCCATTGGCCACCGTCTTTCACGTCGAGATAATAATAATATGTGCCATCGCGGAGATATTGCCCGGTGAACACGCGATCACGGTTGTCATAACTTTCGATCTCGGCCAGTACCTTGCCGGACTTGTCGAAGATGGTGATCCTATTTTCGGGATAGTCCCTGATACCTTCGATCATCAGGTAGTCGTTGATGCCGTCGCCGTTGGGTGACACAGCCTTGTGCACACGGATCGGTAGGGCCGCACCGGCATCGTTCGCGATGCCCACCGTCACCGAAACAGGCTCCGCTGGCAGGTAGTTGTTGTTGCCCGCCTGACTGGCCGTGATGGTCACCGTACCCAGCCGCTCGACCTTCATCGTCAGGTCAGTGCTGTTTACCGTGGCGATCATCCCGTCGTCTATCGCAAGGTCCACAGGTAGTCCGCTGCTGGACGACACCTCCAGGGGTACCGTGCCCGCATCGCGGGAAAGCGTGCCCGGAGAAATGAACGTGATGACCTGAGGGGCACGGCTGATACTAGCCGCCGCACTGGCCGTCGTATTGAACGTGTAGTTTCCTGCATCCGTACCGCTGATGCTGATACCCGTCACGCTCACGGGCTTGTTGTTTCCTGCGTTCGCGTCGTTGAACGTCGCAGGGGCGTGCGTGATCGTCAGCTGGTCGCCAGATACACGGTTGTCGCCAAGCGTGACAGTGGCTGCTGTCGTGCCGTCGTACACCTTGTCGCTTGCCGTGGCCGTGACCGTAAGGGCCCTGGCCGTGATGTTGGCCGTGGCGGATGCCGTCGTATTGAACGTGTAGTTGCCCGCATCCGTGCCGCTGATGCCAATGCCCGTGACGCTAACCGGCTTGCCCGTACCAACGTTCTTGTCGTTGAACGTAGCCGCTGCGTGGGTGACGGTCAGTATATCGCCCGACACACGGTTGTCGCCAAGCGTGACAGTCGCAGCAGTGTTCCCGTCGTAGACCTTGTTGCCGGCAGTCGCCGTCACCGTAAGGGGCCGGGGCGTAATGTTCGCCGTGGCAGAAGCCGTGGCATTGAACGTATAGTTGCCCGCATCCGTGCCGCTGATGCCGATGCCCGTGACGCTTACGGGCTTGCCCGTCCCAACGTGCTTGTTGTTGAACGTCGCAGAGGCGTGCGCGATCGTCAGCTGGTCGCCCGAAACACGGTTATCGCCCAACGTGACAGTCACTGCTGTCGTACCGTCGTAGACCTTGTTCGAGGCGACAGCAGTGACTGTGAGCAACCTCGGGCTCACAACCAATTGACGTACCTGATTCAATGCCGGGGTATATGCGTCGTTGCCGGCCTGAGCAGCCGTAATATTCGCTGTACCTGCTCCTACTATATGGATATGACCGTCAATGATAGTGGCCACGGATGGGTTGTCCGAGCTATATGTGACATCCAGCCCTGAAGAAGCTGTCGCACCCGCACCAAAATCCGCATCCCCATATGTTTTTGTCGGTAGAGCCTCAAAGGTAATGGCCTGCGGTGCTTTTGGCGTAGCACTGACTTCAGAACTTATTTCACTTTCATTACCTACCAAGTCCACTGCCGTTATATGGTAATAGTAGGTGGTCCCATTGGTTAGACCTGTATGGGTATAGATAACTGCCGGGGCGGTTACTGTTGCCAGTACAGCGGTGGGGTTGGCACTTGTTCCGCCGTACACCCTATACGAAGCAAGGTCCGCATCGGTATTGGCCGTCCAGCTCAGTACATTCTGCATATTGCCAAAGTCGGCTACAAGACCGGTTGGTGTTTCCGGAGTTTTGGTATCTATCGCATAATTATTAGATTCCGTAGTGCCTGTTCCTGCATTGCCTGCCGCATCTGTTACGTCGGTCATGTCCAATGTAACCACATTGGCAGCTTCCTCGATATTCGCTGTTGGCGTAAAGGTTGCCGTCCAGGTTATGCCACCGTTTGATGAAGAAACGATACTTAACGTTCCGTTGGCTACATTTAAATCTGCATTGGTGAAATTTGTAACCAATTCGCTGAAAGTGATAGTTACCAATGAGGTTTCGCCAGCTGATAAGGCTGCGTCTGCTACTACAATGGTTGCAGTTGGGCGTTTGGTATCTATCGCATAATTATTAGATTCCGTAGTGCCTGTTCCTGCATTGCCTGCCAAATCGGCTACGCCGGTATTGTCAAGCGTAATTACATTAGTGGCATCCTCAATATTCGCTGTTGGCGTAAAAGTTGCCGTCCAGGTTATGCCGCCGTCTGATGAAGAAATGGCACTTAACGTTCCGTTGGCTATGGTTAAATCCGCATTGGTAAATCCGGTTACGGCTTCGCTAAAGGTAATGGTTACCAAGGAGGTTTCGCCGGCTGATAAGGCAGCGTCTGTTACAACAAGTGTTGCCGTTGGCCTTACACCATCTACCACAATGTCTTTGTTTGCCCCTAAAGAACCTGCTGCGCCCGGTGCAAACAGGGTTAATGTGGCATTGTTGCCCGCCAGGTCTTGTATGCTTCCGCTATTGAGGGCTAAAGCGGTGGTAGCTGCATAATCCAAATCGACACTTTCATCGCCTGCCTGTATGGTATAGGTAAAAGTAAGGGTTGATGTTCCCGTACCGGAAACATAATCAACCGTTCTGTCTGTTGTTCCGGTTTCTAAAGTGAGCCGGGGTGTGCCGCTTACATTTACCGTTTCGTCGAAATTTACCTGTACAGAGATAACGTCTCCTATCTTATAAGTTCCGTTAGCGGTAGATGACGTAACGCTGGTAATGGTTGGCGCGGTAATATCAGGGCTGTTTAACACAAAATCATTACCTGTTCCACCTGCATAACCCACTTTAAGATTTTCACCATTAAACACATAATTCGCCCCTTCTGCATGCCCGTAGAAAAAGTAAGAGAAAGCATCTGTACCATCATTATCAATAAAAATAAAAGAGTCGCCTTCCTGTGGGATGTAGGTGCCGGACAGAGACAAAACACCTCTTAAAGTCCCTTCTCCGTTTAATTTTAACTGGCTATAATCTGTGCCTGCTGTTATACCATTTACCATAACTTCAAAAGCACTTTCAATATCCAGGGTTAGATTACCATTAATGGTCAATTGCCCCACACCATTAACGCCTGGAGCTAAAGTTGCCCCTGAGCTGGTATATACATCCCCTGTTATAACACCTGTACCTGTAAGTTTAGCATTGTTATTTGCTCCGCCCAAAATACTGCCGGTAATATTTAATGTCCCCGCAGAAATATACGTCCGGCCGGCATAAGTATTAGTGCCTGAAAGGGTTAGCTCCCCTGTACCCTCTTTATATAAATCTCCTGTACCTCCAATGGCCCCGCTTAAAGTAACATTCGCACTGTTACTAATAGCGGCGGCATCGTCTGTCAAAATGATAGCATTATCGACAGTTGTAGCCCCGGTAATAGCCAATGTTGCCCCTGAACCCATCGACAAAGTCCCTGAACCCAGATTATTATCCCCGGAAACGGAAAGTGTCCCTTCCGAAACCGTGGTAGCGCCTGTATAGGTATTAACTCCTGATAAAGTAAAAGTTCCTGTACCTGTTTTTGCTATGCTTCCGGATCCTGATATTACGCCGCTAAGGGTTACATTTTCGCTATTTACAAAAGCGGCTGTACCGCTAATAGTGATTCCATTATCGATATTGGTATTGCCTGTAACCTCTAACGTACCCGTATCAATAATTAGTCCACCCGATGTTAAATTAGCATCGGAGGTAACAGCCAGAGCGCTGCTTTGCCAAATCCTTGTTGTTCCGGTAGCGCTGTTTGTACCCGACAGGGTTACTTTGCCCCCTCCGAAAACTACTAAATCTCCGACACCCTTAAAGTTATTCGCGATAGAAATATTGCCCGAATTATTAAAATCAAGTTTAACTCCGCTGCCTAATGTAATATCTGCACCGGTAATAGCGATGATGGCATTATCGTTTACAATGGCAAGGCTTTCGCTAATGCTTAGCGCACCTGCCAGCGTAATGGTTGCATTATTAAGGGCGCTGGATAAAATCAATCGTTGTGTGCCTGTGCCATCGGCGGCAGCTATGGCCACGGCCTCGCTAAAGCTTACACCGTCGCTTACGTTAATGGTTGGCGTATCGGTAATATTGGTGATATAAATATCGTCTGAGGTTACGGTTACATTGGCAACAGCGCTAGCCGAACCATCGCTAAAAGTAAAGCGTATAGTAGCATCGCCTGCCGGGGTATCGTTACGGTAAGTAACGCGTTGCAACACATTGTTGACCAATGCTCTGGTAGCTGTGGTGCCGCTGCCGGTAAAGTTTATGGTGAGTACACCGCCTGTATGGGTAAAAGTGGCAAAAGTGAGCCCTCCGCTTTGCAGGTTGCCGCCGCTAACGGTGAACAACGCACCTCCATCATTAAAGTCAAAAACATCTGACGGAACTGTGCCCGGGCGTTGTACCGTTAAAGAAGCCCCCGCGTAATTGCCGTTTCCGCCATTAAGGGCGTCCATTTCGGCATCGCTTACTGTGGCATTTCCACCAATATCCAAAACAACCGTATTGCCCACACCTGACCAGGGCATGGAATCTCCGTTGAGGTTGGCTATCGTAGGGGCGGTGTTTGCCGGAGCAGAACCCGGCCCAATTTCAACTTCAAAAATGAGGTCTTTATCAGTATGAGCCGTACTGCCAACATACATACTACCGCCTGCGTAAATGCTCTGAAATATAACATCAGGAGTCACAGCAATCCTCCTACCAAAATACAATTGAGCCTCATTATTTACTCCCTCGAAACTAAACGTATAAGACTGGCCACTGGTAACATATATATTCAAGTCTGAAACATCTGCAATGGTAAAATCTGTTGCGTGTGTAGCTACCACCATAGAACTTTTAGGTACGGTAACTGCGCCTAATATATTGCCAGACAAACCATTTCCCTGCCGGATAATTAATGTTAAATCCTGAGGGTAGTCGTTTCCTAAAGCTCCATTTAAAAACTTTATTTTGGATAGTTTACCATCCTGACAAGCTGTAAAACTTTGGCCAAAATGAACATAATCCTGTGCGCTTTGATCACCCATATCCTCATCTGCCATTATTGCAGAAACTGTGCAATCATCGCTTGTCACGACAATACTCACCGTCTTGGTTGCCGGGGAACTGTCATCTGTGCCATCGCTTACCACAAAAGAAATGGTGCGATCAGCCGTATTAGGGTTATCTGAGCTATTGTTGTAGGTTATAGACCTTAGCGCTGCCTGATAGTTTGCGAGCGAAGCTGTACCCGTTAATGAAAGCACACCTGTCGAATGATTATAATTTCCTGTTATCCCATTTTGATTTGTAAATGCCAACATGTCCTGCCCGCTTTGGAAATTGCCGCTAATGCTTACCGCTGCCGAGGTCAGGGTGGCATTATCGCTATCGGTTACGGTAAGGGAATTGTCTATAGCTACCGGAGCGCCTTCTGTAAAAGCGGTGGTGCCAGCACTCGTTGTAATGGTTGGAGGAGTATTGGTGACCACTGTTCCTACATCTACGCTCCCCGGTCCTATTATTTCAAAAGTAATCGCACCTGTTGCGCCGGGACTATAACTTGTCATTACAATGGTATAGGTTACTCCGGCATTTAAGGCTATACTATTTATTTTTGATTTATAATCACTGGCTGAAATATCATCATTAGCTATGATAAGTCCGTCTAAAGGTGAAGATGGGTCAAATGATGAATATAAAAACACAAAAGTGTCTTCACCACTCGACGAGAGACTCGCTGTTTTTACACCAATGGAATAATTCCCCGTGCCGGATGGGGTGATTGTCCTTATGAAATAATTATAATTGGTTGCAGAAACTCCAGAAAAATCCGTTGGAAGCAACTGTTTTGTCCAATCATAATCTATTTCCTCTCCGGGACGCCATGGTCTTTTAAATGTATTGACCTCTTCCAAGTCTCCAGAGAAAGTAGTTGTCATGATAATCGGACCGCTCCTTGCACTTTCTACTGCTGTACCGAAATCTGTACCGTCTCTTGGCGTGACTTCAAAGCTGATATACCTACCGGCATCGTCTGCTGTTAATGTATAAGTAGTGGAAGTCGCAGATGCGATTGCTACCTTGCCCGCTCCTGCCGCATCATCGTAACGGTACCATTTAAAAGTACTGCCACTTTGCGGATTACCCTCGGCATCCGCATAGACGTAGCTTCCGATAAGGGTTTGCCCTACTGTCAAAGTACCTGTTACAGATACAGATGAGGCAGTTGGGGGGGTATTAGCCGAAGCCCCGCCCGAAAACAAACGAAAATTGTCTATGGCAAATTCTTGAGTCTGATAGGCATCAGCACTTGCCCGAAAACGTAGTTCCATTGTAGTACCTGTACCAGTTATGTTCCAGCCAAATTCCTGAAATGTTCTGGATAACAACGCACCATCTCCGAACAAATCACCATCGGTATCAACCCTTAGGCGTCCACTTATTCCACCAGCACCCGATTTGTCCGGATAGATTCCGCCTGCCTTCATCCACGATCCGGCATCTATTTTATACTCCACTTCCATGAAATCATAGACATCACCAAAATCTTTATTTTGCCATTCATGTCCATTATTAGCAGCAAACAATCCCTTGAACGACAGGTCTGACTTGCCGCTTATATCTATACCACTCCAGGTGATGGTTTGTATTTTGTCGTCTGCATCGTTTGTTCCGGTTCTAACCCTGTCAGTATCCTCGCCTGCCCAAAACTTATTGCCCTGTACATTCTGGTACGATGTCGCCGTTTCTGGCGAAATAGGGGCTTGCAAATTGATATTGCTTCCATCTGTCCTTAAAAAATAGGTCACATATGGAGTAGAAGTATTGGGAGTGGTATTCCCGCCTCCCCACCCGCCCTCCAAAGACGGAGTACGTGTTCCCGAGCTGGGCGCACCTGTATCTTCAAAGGTATCTGACCAAAACTGTGTTTGTGCTATCCCGCTTTTCAGACTCATGAGCAAAAAAAGCATCAACCAGAGTGGTCCCTGTTTTGAAAACAGAGTTGTCCATACATTCCTATATTTTTTCTTCATATTGGTAAGGTTTTTCATCATCAGGACTGATTTGGAATCCAAAAACAGACCCAACAGTTTTTCATATTTTATATACAGGTAGAATTCGAGGAACGAAAGTAAAAGTTTCCTTGTAGAAGTGAAACAGCTTCCTTAGATTTATTGACATATGTCAATAAGTTTTATTACTTTATGGGGGTATGCAGGGACTTGGTTCGAATGCGGCACAGGGTTTCCAACTTCATGCCTAAATAGGATGCGATGTATTTCATGGGAATACGACCGATCAATTCGGGTCGTGTCAAGACCAATCGTCTGTACCTCTTCTCTGCCGAAGGCAGGCGCGATAAAAAGGCTCGTTCTTCCGCATCCCGATAATAGCGTTCCAATATTTTTCGTCCAATGATGTTGGCTTCGTGGAAACGTTCGTACATTTCGTCGATCGACTGCCTTGTGATCTCTATCAGTATACTGTCCTCTATGACCTGCAGATATTCCTCGGCTTCCTTATCCAGTCCCAGATTGCGTATGCTACCCACAATATTGTTTTCGCCATTGATCCAGGTCGTGATCTCTCTCCCCTCGTCTTTGATAAAACACCGCACGCATCCCTTCACGATAAAATAGAGTTTTTCTTCCTTATCCAAGGCACTCCGGATAAACCTTCCTTTTTTGACCGTGAGATAGGTTGATTTTTGACGTATAAAGGCGGCGGCCTCAGCAGACACGGGATGGATAGCATGAAAACAAGCGATAAGCTCGAACCCAGTAATCCCCTGTAATTGATTCGGTAGATATTCCATAGGTACTGTTCGGTGCCCTAAAGATAATTGTTTTTTTTATCCCATGCCAAATTTATGTAAACTTGTCTAAATAACCGTTGACGATGAATATAATATACTACAGCGACTTGTTGGGCACCATGGTATTTGCCATTTCAGGTGCCATGGCCGCAAACAGAAGGGGGATAGATATCTTTGGCGCGACTTTTATGGGTTTTGTCACGGCTATCGGCGGCGGATCACTACGGGATACTTTTCTCAATATCCGGCCTGTATGGGTTGAAGACGGGAATTATCTGATTGCGATCTTTGTTGGCGTACTTATATCCATTGTAGGCAATCGCCAGCTTTATAACTGGGCCAAGACACTGACTTTATTTGATGCTATCGGCATAGGTTTTTTTACTGTGGTAGGCACACAGAAATCGCTAGACTATGGCAGCAGCAGTATCGCGGCTATCATGCTGGGTATGTTTTCTGCGGCTATGGGTGGAGTTATACGGGATACCCTAATGAATGAAACACCCCTAATCCTGAGAAAAGAAATATATGCCTCGGCCTGTCTATCGGGTGCTCTGCTCTTCGTGGTCCTTTATCACCTAGAAGCCCCTAACGGAATAAGTGCTTTTTGTTCGGCATTGCTGGTGTTCCTAATTCGGATTATATCCGTCAAATACCGATTATCATTGCCCTCTGTACCTCCCGTAAACCGGGATTAAAGAATCGTTAGCAGCTTCTCAAAAGCCATTCCCCGTGATGCTTTGAGCAGGACAAAGTTATCTGAAATAGATGCAACAGCTTCTTTTGCCGATTCGGTACTCTCATAGAATTCAGCATGTTCATCCTTATGCTTATAAAATTCCTCACCCACGAAAATCAAACGATCCAAGGCTAAACCTTTGGCCTTCAAGACAACCTTGCAGTGTTCTTCGTAAGATTCATCTCCCAACTCAAACATATCTCCAAGAATGACTACTTTATGTGGAACGCTCAGCGCACTCATATTGTCCAAAGCAGCCGACATACTACTCGCATTGGCGTTATAAAAATCAGCAATAACGGTATTTCGTCCGGTTTTGGTAATCTGAGAACGATTGTTTTTGGGCACATAGCTCTCTATGCCTTGTTTTATCTCACTAGGATCAATCCCAAAATGCAATCCGACCGTTATAGCCGCCAAAAAATTTTCTAAATTGTAAGAGCCCGTCAAATTAGTCCGTGCCTCAAAAACTCTCTGATCGTCTTGTGTTTGCCAGACAATGGAAAGATAAGGGTCTGCGGCGATCAATCTCCCAAAGACATCATTCGATTCGCTCAATCCATACGTTATGGTCTGTTCGATTTTTCTTGCATCGGCCATTTCCGACAGATGCTGATTGTTTCTTTGCAAAAATAAAATGCCCTTATGACTTTGCAGATAATCGTAAAGTTCGCCTTTGGCTTTCTTCACCCCTTCAAAGGAACCAAAGCCTTCCAGATGTGCTTTTCCTACATTCGTAATCAGACCATGTGTCGGCTGTGCGATACCACAGAGGAAAGCGATCTCGCCAATATGATTTGCGCCCATTTCTACAATAGCCATTTCATAACTGTCGTCTATCGCCAGTAAGGTCAAAGGGACGCCGATATGATTGTTCAGATTGCCTTGGGTCGCGTATGTCTTATATTTTTGAGACAAGACAGCATAAAGCAGTTCTTTTGTCGTAGTCTTGCCATTTGTACCTGTCACCCCTATAAAAGGGATATGTAGCTGTAGGCGATGAAACTTGGCCAACTCTTGCAAAGTAGTCAACACATCGTCAACAAGGATATAGTTTTCGCCTTTTTTGTATGCCGGTTCATCGATAATCACATACTTGGCTCCAACCGCTATTGCTTGATCAGCAAAGGCATTACCATTAAAATTTACCCCCTTTAGCGCAAAAAAAATGCTGTCTTGTCCAATCTGTCTCGTATCCGTCGAAACGTGAGGAAAAGTCCGATATATACGGTATAATTCTTCGATCTGCATACTTTGTCCAACTTTAGGCCAAATGTACTAATCCTACCTCATACAGCTCAATATCTATAGAAAAAAATGGACAATAAAATTTAAATGTAGAGACGTAATGCATTGTGTCTCTATTGCAATGTATAAGCGATCACACTATTGTTATTGAACGTTGGGATATAGATCACCTTATTGTCTGCATCATACCCTAAGTCGGCCGTATTCATCTTGCCCTGTACATCTTGAAGCTTTTCTATCTGCCCATCTGCTTTGACATAATATATAATGCCTGCCCAACAGGTCACGAGAAAATCTCCATTGCCCACAGGTTCCAATCCATCCCCATTCTGTTCAAAACCTTTTGCCAGGACAGTTATCTTTTTCTGTGCATCAATTTTCCACAGCTCTTTCCCAGCCAATGCATACAAATCGGAACCTATGCTCTTCAAGCCATTGACACTTTCGACATTTTCCAAAAAAAGAGATACTTTTCCATCCCTTAGACAATAGATTTTGTTTTCCCGGGTATCCGAAACGTACACTGCCCCCTGTTGATCAACCGTGACATCGTTGAGAAAGACAGCCCTTGGCACTTCAATCTCATCGATTATATTGCCCGTGACCACATCAATCAGCACGATGGCCGTAATATCGGCCACATAGAGAATATCTTTGTATAATGCCATTCCTTTGGGTGCATTAAGGCCGGTAATCCAACTCACATTTTTGAGGCTCCCATCTTTGTTCAATTGGGCAATACCTCCCTTACCGTCTTTCGCATTGCCTGCCCCGTCAATAAGGGATACAAACAAAACCTGTCTATATGCATCATACAGTACGGACTCCGGAACCGGCAATTGTTCCTTAGCTTCCCACATCTTTTTGAGTTTGACTGTCTGCGCTGAAAGCAGACTACAGCAACTCAACATCATGAAACTGAGAAATAGTTTTTGCATAGCTCGATAAATTTAGATATATAAAGATAAATAATCTGTTGGGAATGACAAGCATTTTGTACATTGTTCGCCAGACAAGGATACATTAAGATTTTCTGTTTTTTCAGTCCAATGGCAACTCAGCATATCGATTTTACTGTTTATTTTCTCGTTCATTTCAAGAATCATCGTTAGCAAAAAAAATAAAAAGTACCTATCTTCGTTATGATTATGAACAAGCAGGATCATTTGATGTATAACTTTCGTGCGGGAAGCCAGATTGCTTTTCGGCACTTTATGAAGCAACATCTCCATGCACTGACTTTTCATGCTTATCGGCTCTGCCGCAACAAAGAAGTGTCAGAGGAAATCGTGGCCGATACATTTTCAAAGCTGTGGCAACGCAAAGATAATTTCGACAATGAAACCAGCATTAAATCATTTCTATACATCACCACCCGCAATGCTTGTCTGGATTATATCCGATCGGCCCAGCAGCGTACAAGCAGCCAATCGGTGGAACTGGAAGAAGACCTGATCTTGCAGGACATAGATCCACTTACCCACCTGATCCATGCCGAACTCATCCAATCTCTGGTCAATGAAATCAATCGATTACCTCAGCGACAAGGAGATGTTTTTCGTATGACCTACTTAGATGGATTCACTACCGATGAAATCTGTACCCGTTTGGGTATCACACCAAATGCCGTCTTCGTGGCAAAGAAAAAAGCCACGGCCAAACTCCGAAAAGTTTTTTCCGAACGAGAATTGTTTACCTGCTTGATTATCATACAACTACTCTACAATGAGCGCGTTCTTCATTGATTTTTTTATTTTTTTCTGCTTTTCGAGGACAGATTCAAAACCGCGATTCCGTTTATATTAAAAAACGGAACACGTGCATCATCCAGAAAACATAGTAGATCTCCTCAGGAAGTACCTAAACGGGACATTGAGTAATCAGGAAACCATAACGTTGCAGGAATGGGCAAAGGCTAAACCTGAAAATCAACGTTTGATGGATTACATTGTCCAGGACAACTTCTTGATCTCGGACCTCCAGCTGTATTGGGAGTTGTGGAATGAAACTGAAGCAGCAGACCGTAAACAACGTATCCTGGACAGCGTACATCAAAAAACAGCAATACCACGACAGACTAGATTCCCGAGGTTACGCCAATGGTTGCCTTATGCCGCGGTGTTGCTATTGGCATTTGTTGCCGGTTTCTTCATCATCCGTCAATCCAAACAGATCGCCGAACCTGTGATCACGGCCAAAGACATTATGCCAGGTGGTAATCGGGCGACCCTAACACTCGCCGATGGCCATACCATCAATCTGAACACTGATCAGTCGGGCATTATCGTCGGAAACGATATCACCTATATGGATGGATCGACAATCGCAAATGGCACCTCATCCGAGGCTCATCAAACGACCGCTTCCCAGACCTTAATCCTAAAAACACCCATTGGCGGAAACTACCGGATCGTTCTGCCTGATGGTACTCAAGTCTGGCTGAACGCCAACAGTACATTGACTTATCCCTCTCAATTTGCAGCCGAAGAACGTATAGTCCAATTGGAAGGTGAGGCTTATTTTCACGTGGAGCCACAGCGTACCCGTGGAAAAAACATACCTTTCAAAGTCATCAGCAACGGACAAACCATAAACGTATTGGGTACGGAGTTCAATATTTCGGCTTATGCCGGAGACCCACAGACCAAAACAACATTGGTCAACGGTGCGATTGAAGTCATCAATCTGGCTTCCAATAGCGCAAACAAAATAGTACCTGGTCAGCAGGCAGTCCTACAGGGCACAAAGATAAAGGTTGACGAAGTGGACGTGTCCAAAGCCATTGCATGGAAAAACGGACGTTTTTCATTTGATGGAAAATCATTCGAACAGATCATGCGGGAGATGGCACGTTGGTATAATCTTACGGTCGAATATGAAGGAGGTATTCCTACAGATCAATTTATAGGAGATGCCTATAAAACAGACAAACTCGCCACCGTTTTACGTTTTTTGGAAAGCAGTGACATCCAATATCGTGTAAAACCGGGAAACAATGGCACATATAGACTTATCATCCATAATAAGGGCAGAAAGGAGGTTACTACTAACTAAATGTATGATAGACGGGAGCTTACGTCTTAAAAAAAAGGGAAGTGCGACCAACACCTCCCTCAAATAGCCTGGATTGCAAGCATTTATTATCTACTATCCAAACCTTAAACAAATTTAATGAAAAAGCATTTCTTATTTAAAGTATTGAGACTAGTTATTATTTTTCTACTGGCAGGGCTCATGCACGTCAGCGCCATGAGCCATTCGCAGACCATAACGCTGCATGCAAAACATTTGTCTCTGGCAAGTGTGTTGGAGACTATTCGCCAACAGACAGGCTATGCCGTCTATGCCAATATTGTCCATCTAAAAGACACAAAGCCTGTTTCGATCACGGCCAACAATATGCCTCTCCAGACTTTTTTGGATAAAATTTTTGCGGATCAGCCCCTCAAGGCGTCTGTGGAGGACAAAACCATCGTATTGTCCCGGAAACGTGTGACACAGGCTGGCACAAGCCAGGCAAAGGTACCCGCCATACAGGTCCATGCGAATAACCTGGATGTACAACAGGCACAGATTACCGGAAAAGTGGTATCTGCCGAAACCGGTGAACCTATATCCTACGCGAATGTAGTTGTAAAAGGAACGACAAAAGGTATTTCGACAGATGCCCAGGGAAATTATAGACTAGATGGTGTAGCGGCAGATGCCGTATTGATCATTTCATCGGTAGGCTATCAAAGTCTGGAGATCGCCGTCAACGGCCGTAAGCAAATCGATGCGAAACTTGCCTTGCAATCCGAAACGATGGACGAAGTCATGGTTGTTGCGTACGGTACGGCAAAGAAAAGTACCTATACCGGGTCGGCAGCTGTCATCGGTGAAGAAACATTCAAAAATAGGCCCCTCACCGAAGTCACGCAAGCCCTGACGGGTACCACCCCGGGTGTACAAGTCGGGACATCCAATGGACAACCCGGTTCTGCTCCTACTTTGCGTATTCGGGGTATCGGCTCTTTCAATGCCAGCAATGATCCGCTGATTATTTTGGACGGCATGCCTTATGACAATGCGATCACCAGTATAAACCCTACCGACATCGAGAGCATCACCGTATTAAAAGACGCTTCTTCAGCGGCGCTTTACGGTGCACGTGCTGCAAATGGGGTATTGATGATTAATACCAAGCGTGGACGAACAGGGAAGCCGACCGTAGTTGCCAAATACAACTTTGGTTTGACCTCTAGGCAAAGCTCAGATTACGAACGCCTCAGTGACAAAGACTATATGGAGCTCTATTGGGAGGCCTACCGCAACTCCACAGTGCTCAACGGAGGTACCCTGGCAGATGCCAATAGAGATGCAGGTGCCGCCTTGCTCGCCGGTATCGGCTACAATCCCTATCTGATGGATGCTGCCGAGCTATTTGACCTCAACGGCAAACTCAACCCGAATGCCATCAACCATTGGGCGGATGATACGGACTGGTATGGAGGCATCACGCAGACAGGCAAAAGACATGATACCAACGTCTCCATCAGTGGAGGTACCGAAAAAACAGATTATTATACCTCTTTGGGCTACATGAACGAAGAAGGTTTTATCATCGGTTCAAAATTCAACCGGATATCTGCCAAGGCAAATGCCAACTCACAAATTACCAAATGGCTGAAAATGGGTACCAACCTCAATACAGCACAGTCGAAGTCAGATGGTCAGCAGGCTGAAACGAGCGGAGCCATATCCAATCCATTCCGTGCTACCCGCTTCTTGGGCAACATCTACCCGATACATTTGCACAATCCGGCTACAGGAGAGTATATTCTGGACGAAAACGGCAACAAGATACCTGACTTCGGCAGTGGCTGGACCTCCGAAGATGGCACCATTGTCATTTCCGGCCGGGACAACTTTGCCGGTAGCAACCATCCCTTTGAGGTACACGATACGTATAACGGTTACCTACGCCAAACGATCAACCTAAAAGGATATGCGGATGTATCCTTGCTGGAGGGCCTGAAATTGACCATAAACGGAGGGGTAGGCACTAATATGTACCGGAGTTGGAATGGTGGTATGATCTACGAACAGAAAGGAAATGCAGGTTCATCGGCTCAGAACAGCTCAAATACAAACACGTGGACTTTCCAGCAACTCTTGAATTATGGCAAAGACTGGGGAAGGCATCACATGGATGTCCTTGCGGGCCACGAAAGCTACCAATACCAATACTGGTACTTGAGTACTTCGATGAAGACCCAAACCATTCCCGGTACAAATTTCGAATATGCAAACTTTACAGAAATCAACGCCTTACCCAATTCCTATACGCACAATTATCGCGTAGAAGGCTATTTATCACGGGTAAACTATGATTTTGACGAGAAGTATTTCGCTTCTGCTTCATATAGAAGGGATGCTTCTTCGCGTTGGCACAAGGATTCACGCTGGGGAAACTTCTGGTCAGTAGGTGCCGGTTGGTCTCTTGATAAGGAAAACTTCATGAAAGACGTCCGTTTTGTCAACCGACTCAAATTGCGCACAGCATACGGTACCGTGGGCAACGATGACCTACCGGGCTACTACCCCTGGAGAGCAGTATACGCCCCCAACGACAATGGCGAAGCTGGATTTGTACAGTCTAGCCTGGGGAATAAAGAGCTGACTTGGGAAGTATCGAAAAACTTTGATGCTGCTGCAGAATTTGTCTTGTTCGACAATCGCCTGGATGGATCGGTCGAATACTTCAACCGTGTATCGAGCAATATGCTTTTTAGCGTGCCTCAACCTATATCATCGGGCATAGAAACTATCGATGTCAATGCGGGCTCCATGTACAATAAGGGTGTTGAAGTCGTTCTGAACGGAAATATACTCAAAACAAACGATTGGAGCATCGGTCTCAATCTCAACACGACCTTCCTTGAAAACAAACTCACTTCGCTGCCTTTGGATCCCTATATTTCCTCTATTTACAAGATCGAAGCAGGACATTCGCGTTACGACTTTTATCTGCGCGAATGGTACGGCGTGAATCCGGACAACGGTTTTAACCTGTTCCGTGCAGACCTTGAGCAATTTGAGTTTACCCCGGATGAACTGAAAGAGATCAACGGGGTCATGTACACCGAAAATATCGAAAAAAGTCTCTATGTCTATTCGGGCACTTCATTGCCCAAGGCTACAGGTGGATTTGGCGCCGATATCGGATGGAAAAACTTCAATCTGAAATTCAGCTTTTACTACCAACTGGGTGGACAATTCTATGATGGGGGCTACAAGTCATTCATGAACACCTCCCTTGTGTACAATAGCCGACACAAAGATCTGCTGAAAAGATGGCGTCAACCGGGCGATATTACCGATGTGGCCATCTTCACGAACGGTACAAATTCGGTCAATATCGATGCGGCCAGTTCAACACGCTGGTTGGTCACTTCGAACATGCTCGAATTGACCAATGTGAATCTATCGTACCGCCTGCCTAAGGCATTTTTGCAAAGCAAAAACATTTCTGATGCCGTGGTTTATTTTTCAGCGGACAATGCGTGGCTACTCGCCCACCGAAAAGGGCTCTATCCCAGGAGGAATTTCAATGCCGGATACATCTCCAATGATGATGTGTACGCACCTTCTACCATTGCGTCATTTGGTTTGTCCTTAACTTTTTAATCTAAACAAGCATGAAGAAGATTTTTTTAATGATATTGGGAGTTATTGCAATGGCAGTAATGTCTTGTAGTAAAGATTTCTTGGAGACAGAATCTACAAGTGCAGTCGATCAGTCCATCATATTCAAGGATACCAAAGCAGCCTTGATGGCGATCAACGGTATCCACCGGGTAATGTACGAAAAGGGTAACTATGCGCCCAAAATGGGCTACCAATACTATATGCTGTATATGGATTTTCTGGGCGAGGATTTGATATACACCAAGTCCAATGCGCAGTTTCGTACAGAGGCGGACTGGACACGACACCGACAGACGACCAATCAGTATCCCCGCCACATCTATGAATACATCTACAAGATCATCGCAAACGCCAATATGGTGATCGAAAACATCGACAATGCTGAGGGTCCACAGGAAGAAAGGGATTATGTCAAAGGGCAAGCCATTTTTTACCGGGCATTCTCGCATTTCTGTGCCGTACAGCTATATGGCAAGCGATACGACCGAGCAGGCAACAATACCCAAATGGGCATTGTACTGCGCATGGAATCGTCGACCGATCCAAAGGAGCGATCTTCTGTCGAAGATTGCTATGTGGCGATCAACGAGGATCTGGATGAAGCTATCCGCCTGCTGTCCAATGTTTCTTTCGAGCGTTCGACCAAGATGCACATCAATGTGCACGTCGCCAGAGCCATCAAAGCCCGCGTGCTACTCACGCAAGGCAAATGGCTGGATGCAGCGGAGATGGCTAAGATGGTCGTAGATCATTCGGGCGCGCAAATGGACAATAGCTGCTACGATTATAAACAAGGCCGCTGCTCGGATGCGACAAACAAAGAATGGATATGGGCAAAAATAGCCCAACCCGAATTGGAAACGGCAACGCTATTTAATTTCTATAGCTATATTTCGAACACAAATATTTCTTACAACAAGAATACGCCCCGGGCGATCAACAATCTGCTGTACGAAAAAATATCGGCGACCGACGTCCGTAAGCCCCTATGGGTGGAAGATGTGACCAACCATCCGGGTCTGGTATATCCTCCGGGGGGAAACAGGTACAAGTGGATGAGCCAGAAGTTTATCGTAGACCACCCAGACAATTCGTCCTCTTCCTATAGCGGTGCCATTATTACAGCAGATTTGGCCTTTATCCGCTTACCGGAAATGTATCTCATCATGGCTGAAGGCTATGCCAGAGGTGACGAAGAAGGCAAAGCTCGTGATGCGCTGTATGTCGTCGCTCATGATCGTGATCCTATGTATAGCCTCAGCAGCAATACCGGTGATGACCTGACGGAGGAAATCATGACACAAAGACGTGTCGAGCTCTGGGGCGAAGGCTTCCGGTTCCTGGATCTCAAACGTCTCGATATGCCGCTGGACCGTGGTCCCAAACCTAGGTCGGGATACAATCAGGGCGGAGCAGTCAATGGCTGGAAAAACAATTTCAATCCGACCAATCTGGATCCTTTGGCTTCCAACTTTAACATGTACGAAGAACAGGCTGTGGGCGAAGCGAGCAGGTACGTAGCAGCGGGAGCAAAGGAATGGCAATGGGTCATCCCGGAGCTGGAGATTCAATACAACCCGCTATGTAAGCAGAATCCATTATAATTTAGTTTTAACCCCTTTAAAGAGATCGTTGTTAATATTTTCTGACAACGGTCTCTTTTGTTATACTCTTCCTTAGGAATAACTTCCGAAGTCCAATCTTACCGGCCCACTCCTCAATCGTTTGCGTTAAAAATTGTTTTAAAGCCTCTTTTTTTTGATTAAACTTGTATGATTGATATAGGCCATAAAAATTTTGTGACCACTTCGCAACAGGAAGTTAGCGTACCCAAAAGCACCCTTTAAGATAAAAAAAATGAAAAAATTCTTAGACGACAATTTTTTATTGACCAATAAGATTGCAGAAGAGTTGTATCACGACTATGCAAAAAGCCAGCCCATCCTAGACTATCATAACCATTTGATACCGGAGCAGGTGACCGGCGATATAAATTTTGAGAACATCACCCAGGCCTGGCTGTATGGAGACCATTATAAATGGCGAGCCATGCGGGCAAATGGTGTTGATGAACGTTATATCACCGGGAACGCAACAGATGCGGAGAAATTCCAAAAATGGGCTGAAACTGTGCCCTACACCCTTCGCAATCCGCTATACCATTGGACACACTTGGAGCTACAGCGTTACTTCGGTATTACAGAGCTATTGAGCGGAGACACGGCTTCGTCCATCTATGAAAGCACCTCGCAAAAACTGAATACTGCCGATTATTCCGTTCGAGGTCTACTGCAAAAGATGCACGTGGAAATCATCTGTACGACCGATGATCCCTTGGACGACCTGGCATTTCACCAACAGTACGCACAGGGACCGTCATCTTTCCGGATGCTACCGGCCTTCCGTCCCGACAAAGCTATGGATTCGGACAATGTAACCAATCTCAATACGTATATCAATCGGTTGGAGGAAGTTGCCAACCGTTCCGTGAGCACTTTTGATGATTATTTGGAGGCGCTAAAGGGCCGACATGACTATTTTGCCCAAAATGGCTGTTGCATTTCCGACCACGGCTTAGAACAATTGTCTGCCGAGGACTATACACATGCGGAGATCAGTGCAATCTTTGCCAAAATACGTAGTGGTCAAGATCTTTCTCCTTTGGAAAGCTCCAAATTTAAGTCTGCGATGTTGGTACACTTTGCACAGTGGGATCACGAAAAAGGCTGGGTGCAGCAATATCACCTGGGTGCTATACGCAACAACAACACCCGGCTGTTGACATCCCTTGGTCCGGATACAGGTTTTGACTCGATAGGCGATTTCAGCCAAGCTAGGACGTTGTCCAAATTCTTGAATAAACTGGATGCCGAAAACAAGCTCGCCAAAACCATCCTCTACAACCTCAACCCTGCATACAATGAAGTCTTTGCGGCGATGGCCGGCAATTTCAACGACGGCACAGTAGCCGGAAAGATACAATTTGGATCGGCATGGTGGTTTTTGGATCAAAAGGACGGTATGGAGCATCAGCTCAACGCACTTTCCAATATGGGTCTCCTCAGTCGCTTTGTCGGTATGCTGACCGATTCACGGAGTTTTCTGTCTTTCCCTCGACACGAATACTTCAGAAGGATTCTTTGTAATTTATTTGCCGAAGATGTGGTCAACGGACAATTACCAAATGATATCCCATGGATAGGAAAAATCATCGAGGATATCTGCTACCGCAATGCCAAAGAATATTTTGGGTTTTAGGGATAAAAGACTTCCGAAGTTCTGAGAACTTCGGAAGTCTTTTATTTTACATAGCCCTATCCTTCTCCTCGATTTTATCCTCTTTCCTATGGAACGATTGTTTCAGGTTTCCAAATTTAAACGCGTAGGTAAGCCTCACCGTTTGAGAATCCCTATATTGCTTGATGAGGGCATTGTACTCTTCAAAATCGGTGGAGACATTGTTGCGGTTACTTCTGAACACATCGGTCACGGCCAATTTTAGAGAGCTCCGTTGATCCTTAAAATTGTATGTAGCGCCTATATCTGTATTGAAACGGCTGTGGATACGATAGACATTGTAGAGGAAGGGGGAGTTGTAGTTCATCGTCAATTCTGCGGACATGGATTTCTTCAGTTTAAAGCTATTCATCGAACTTCCTTGAAAAAACAGGGATCCCAGACTAACGTAATGCCCGGCAATCGGTCCTTCAAAATACATGTGTATTCCGGTCAGGTTGTTGTACATTGACCACCATTGTCCTATACGAAACGGTATACTGGCATTCAGATAGCTCGTGTTGGTACGCCCCAAGTTCTCTCTGATGACCCAAGTTGTTTTCAACTCCGTATCCTGACCAAGACTTTCGACCATGGCATTGCGTGTCAGATCATGCCCCAATGTCAGGTTGAATAACTGAAACAGTGTGTAATTCAATGTAAAACCATGTGTGTACTGAGGTTTGAGGTCGGGGTTCCCTTTCATATAAGAGCGTTTGTCAATATAATATTCAAACGGATTCAAATATTTGTAATTTGGTCTCGACACCTTACGGGAATAATTCAAGGACAAAGAATGATTCTTCGACACTGCATACCCCAAGGAAGCGGAAGGAAAGAAATCCAAATAATCTTGTTGTATAGACTTGCTTGCCGTGACCGAACGTCCATCCGAAACGGTATATTCGCTTCGTAGCCCTGCCTTGACATCCCATTTGCCCAATGCAATAGCGTAATCAATATATCCAGCCGAAATCTGTTCCCGATACAGGAACGTGTTTGATCGATTGGTATAGTTCATCCAACTATCTTGGTCGCCATCGAGGTACTCAAACAAAATATCGTTGTCCGAGCTTACGTTACTGTATTTCAAACCTGCTTCCAAAACACCTTTGCCCAATGGATGGGTATAATCCAATTTAGCCGACAATATATCAATATCCGTATACGAGTTGCTCCGTTCGTACTCAGGGTCATATTTGGACGTGACGAAATCTGCCAAAAAAGTAAAATAACTATAGTCCGTGTGATTTTTGGTTCTGAATAGACTGTAATCCATATCCATCGTCAATTTTTTCCCTGCCGTATCTATTCGAAACTCGTTGTTGATATTCCATGAATATCGGTTGAACTTCTCGTTTGTTCCTGTCATTGAAGATAAGATGGAGTCTATAGCCACAGCATCACGCCCCATATTCGTGGTACTATGGTTGTCATTTTTGTCAGTATTATTGTTACCTGTAAACTGTGCCAAAAAGGTATTTCTTGCCGAGGTTTTCAACTCTACTCCGGCTTTGTACTGATGTGTCCTATCCTCCATGTCCAAAACCGAGGATTGATCAAAAAATGTGCTTTCCGTTTCATCGGCTATCGTGCGTGCTATCCCCAAATCATGAAGGCTATGATCATTGGTGTAGGCATAGCTACCAAAAAAGGTTGTTTTTTCCTTTTGGTAATTCAAATTGAGGGAGGTATTTCCTCTCCACTTTTCACCTCTAGCTCCACTGGCCACAAAAGACCCGTTGAAGCCTTCCAACCTGTTCTTTTTCATCGTAATATTGATCGTGCCAACACCACCTTCAGCATCATCTTTTGCCGTACGTATCGTACTCACTTCTACGCTTTTGATCTGACTGCCATCCGTATTCTTTAACAAAGTAGCCAGTTGTTCACCCGTCATATAGGTCTGCCTACCGTCTATCGTGACATTGATCCCCGCTTGGCCCATCAAGGTCAGGTTGTCATCCTTGTCTACGCCTACCCCAGGTGCTTTTTTGACGACTTCAAGGGCATTGTTGCCTGCGGCTAATGCCGTATTTTCCACGTGAAGAACCAATTTGCCGTGTACATTACGAACAAGCGGAAGTTCTCTATTGACATCCACAACCTCTATGTTCTTCTGTTGTGGAACCAGCACAATAAGTGGAATATCCATAGGATTACCCTTTGCTTCAAATTCTTCCGAAAATGTTTTTGCATAACCTATGGCCGAGACCTCTAGCAGAAACTTTCCATCAGGAACATTGTGCATTTGATATTCTCCCTTGTCGTCGGTAACTGCAGTTTTCAGCACAGCTTTTGCCTTAGGGGTCAACAAATACACCGAAGCTCCTTGTATGGGTATGTTCGCTGTGTCCAATACCTTACCGCTGATATCGGCATATTGTTGGGCAAATGCAGCAGTTTGAAAAAAAGCGGACAAGCAAAATACAAATAGGATTTTTTTCATCTGTATATAATCTGTTTTTAAAGGTGATGAAACTTGCATGAATTATTTTTCACTTCTTGTTTGTTTTCAGTAGCGTTCAAGAGCTCGCTACGCTCGGTTCATATCCTTATGCGAATGGCAATTCATGCAGGTTTCATGTTGTTATTGTTCATTGGATGTAGCACATATTAAACCTGATTTCTGCATGACCCATACTGTTTTACTGGCTTTTCTTTCGCCATCCGCTTCTTGGAGACACGACCGGTACGATATTCCACGCAGCTTAGCACGTAAGGGTTCTCCGATCTCGACGACAGTACCCAAGGGAAGAAAGACAACAGCTGCGACCTCTTGACCACGATATGGATCAGAAGCCTCTAGTTTAAAATGGCTGTCGAAGATCATCTTGTCTTTCTCTTCCGACATTTCGTAATCTATCTTTGCCGCCCTTTCGGCCGCTTGTTGGTATGTTTTGCCCCGAGCTGTATAATGGTACTGGACGAATGGTTTTTGCAACGAATCCAACGGCTCGAAACGAACACTGATATCGTTTCGGATAGCACGACTGAAATTCTCCATATTTCCACGTAGACGGTATTCCTTTTGTCCATTTTCGAGGGTGGCTGCGTCTATGATACGCAAATCTTTCTCCGTAAAATAATAGGTCGATTTGAGCGGCATGGGCTTTTCTACTTTAATGGTACTTGTCTCCTTAAAATTTTGATTGCCGATAATGATGTAGACGATGAGCACAATGACCGAAACCACCCATATCGCCCATAGGCTCAACGAAAGATACGTATTCATAGGTCTGGTCTTGAAAAGAATACGGACAAACAAATGGAAAAGAGCCATGAAAGGTATCATGACACCTAATATTCCAGCCAGTAAGGCTATTAAGGCCTGGTCTTTGCTCAAGGCTTCTAGAGGAGGAAATATAATCTCATTCTGATAACCCAGCACACCCAACGAAAAGGCTACCAGCATGAAGATCAGCCCCATGATCGTAAGACCGCTAATGATAAGCATAAACAGTGCAAAGAGCTTACCGATGAACCGAAAGACAGCTGATATAACATCACCTATGACTCGAGAATTGCGGGAAACAAATCCTTTGGCTTGGGTAAAACCTTGACCATAATTTTCGAGGTCGTCTTCAAAGCTCTTCTTGAAGTTCTGTAAGGTTGGCTCTTCTCCTCGCATCGCCATCTTGTCTGCACGGCTCGATGCTACTGGCATGAGTGCCCACAAAACGACATACAGCAAAATACCTGATCCGCCAAACAAAAAGAAAAGAACGAAGAGAATGCGTACCCATTTTACATCCATGCCCAGATAATACCCCAAACCACTACAGACCCCGCCGATGATCGTATCATCAGGATCACGCATTATCTTTTTATGTCCATAGGGCGCATGCTTTTCTTCCTTCGACCGCGCCTGATGGTCATCGTAGGTCTCATCGGACAGTTCGTCCACATCTTCAAAATCGCTTACCCTACCCATTTGTGCGATGACTTCTTCTACATCTATCATAGAGATAACCTCTTTCTTGCCCAACTCTATGCGTTCGGCAAACATTTCGGCAATCCGGTTTTCGATATCCTGCAAGATCTCGCCACTGTCGGGCGTACGGCCAAAATGCTTCTTGATCTCGATCATATAACTACGCAATACTTCATAAGCGTCTTCTTCTATATGAAATACAATACTGTTTATGTTGATGATGATAGTCTTGTTCATGGTGTCGATGTTTTTAGATTAACTATTGCTCCTCCCCGCCAAGGAGACCTCCACGGCATATACCAACTCTTTCCAGGTAATGTCCAGTTTTTTCAATACCTGTTCGCCTTCGGCCGTAATTTGATAATACTTACGAGGGGGACCTGAAGTCGATTCTTTCCAGCTATAACTCAAAAGGCCATTGTTTTTCAACCTTGTCAACAAAGGATAAAGCGTTCCCTCCACTACCAAAAGCTCTGCCTTTTTCAACTCTGTTATGATATCCGAAGCATATATCTCCCCTTTCGAAATAATCGATAGGATACAATATTCGAGTATCCCCTTGCGCATCTGGGTCTGTGTATTGTCTGCTATCATGATAGGACAAAGGTATGTATTAGTATAGTACTATGCAATACATAGTACCATATGAATACATAATATCTTGACTTTAAAGAGATTATATTTTAAAAACGGTCTTAAATAACTCCGTCATGGTGAGCGAAACGAAGTAAAGTCGAATCCATCTCATAGACAAAATCTATGTTTTATAGATCTTTCGACTCCGTTTCACTTCGCTCAAGATGACGAACAGAGAATTAGGATAATCACACTATTTATACGAACTTCGCACCATGAGATATTTAAGGCAGTATGGATGGTCCGTACTATGGGGACTATTGATGTTTGGACTAATGGTAGTTCCTTCCAACAATCTGGAGGGAGCCCCCTCCTTTCCGGGCTTTGACAAATTGGCCCATTGTGGAACTTTCTTTGTACTGACTACCTTATTGTATCGGGAAAATCTCTCGAAACATCAGCAACATATCCATCCATTGAACACTGTATGGAAAATAGTGGCCAGCACACTTATATTTGCAGGAATTACGGAGCTCGCCCAGATGTATTTGTCGCCATCTAGAACAGCAGACGTATGGGATTTTTTTGCGGATGCTGTCGGAATAGGTATGGGGTCTTTTGCTTTTTTACTTTTGTATAGAAAATAAAGTCTTTATGAAATCAAGGTTATTTATTTGGATATGTGTCTTTGCCTTAGCGGCATCAGGCGTACAGTCTTGCGGTGTGTTTAAGAAAGACTGCGGATGTCCATCTGTTTCTTCGGGAAAGAGGAGGTGAGGGTTACCTTGGCTAGCTTTGGCTGGCGCAAGCGTCTCGTTTGTGACCAAAAAACAGTCACAAGGATCGCTTCGCTTAACCTTGCGCCAGTTAATTATCACGCCCTAGCGATTGTCGCTACACTTACTGCGGCTCCGGCCTGTACCAGCTGGTTACCAGCCACACATATTGTCGCACCTGTGGTCAACACATCATCCACAAGCAAAATATGCTTCCCTTTGACCAGTGAAGGTCTTCTCAACGCAAATACCCCTTCGACATTATCATAACGCTCGATTCTGTTTTTTTGTGTTTGGCTCTCCGTGACTTTCGTACGGATTAGGATATCCTCATTCAACGGCACTCCACTCACTTTGGATAGCCCCCTCGCAAATTGGCCCGCTTGATTATACCCCCGTTTTCGAAGTTTACTCTTATGAATAGGCACTGGGACGATCATATCCAATTGCTCAAAAATACCTGTTGGCTGTAAAATTTTAGTATAATACTGCCCCAAAAATACGCCTATATCCGGTTCATTGCCGTATTTGAGCTTATGCACAAGCTTGGCAACACGGGATGACTTGGCAAGATAAAGCATAGATACAGCCTGCTTGAAGTCTAGCTTGCCCCATAGCTGCTGCGCAGTTTCATTCTGTTCGTCCAGATGAAAATCGGTCATGGGCAGATGGTATATACATTCCGTACACAGCACCTCCTCATGAGATAAAAGGGATACATCGCACGATACGCATACTTTAGGGAGGAAAACATGCACAAAGTCCTTCAAGAAAGATGAGATCTTCACAACTTTATCAACGTATAGGTTTATACGCTAAAGATAAGAAAATTAATTCGTTTTCTCTTTAATGGCTAATTGGCCACAGGCCGCATCGATATCCTTGCCCCGACTGCGGCGTACATTGGTCACAATGCCTTGCTCACGTAGATATGCTGCAAACGCCTCGATCTTATCGGCTTCTGCATTCACAAAATCAGCCAGCTCTATGGGATTGTATTCAATAATATTGACTTTACAGGGGACGTGTTTACAAAACATTGCCAACTCTTTGGCATCCTCTAACCCATCGTTGAAATGATGGAAGACGATGTATTCGTAGGTAATCGGACTCTTGGTCTTGGCGTAGAAATAACGAAGAGCTTCAGCCAATGCTTTCAACGAATTTTGCTCGTTGATCGGCATTATCTCATTACGCTTTTCATCATTTGCCGCATGTAGAGACAGCGCCAGATTAAAGCGTACACCATCATCACCTAGTTTTTTGATCATCTTCGCAATACCTGCCGTAGAGACCGTGATTCGCTTGGCCGCCATATTCAGGCCGTCCGGAGCCGTGATACGTTCGATGGACTTCAAGGTGTTGGCATAATTCAACAAAGGCTCTCCCATACCCATATATACAATATTGGTGAGTGGAATACCATAATGCTGTTCGGCCTGCTTACTTAGCAATACGACCTGATCATAAATCTCATCCGCATTTAGGTTACGTTTACGATCCATATAGCCCGTCGCACAAAATTTGCAGGTCAGGCTACACCCCACCTGCGAACTGACACAAGCAGTCATACGATCCGGTGTAGGTATCAGCACGCCTTCAATGACATTCCCATCGTGCAATGTAAAACTATTTTTGATCGTCTTGTCCGAGCTAACCTGAGACTGTCGAATCGTCGCACAGTTTATGGAAAAATGTTCTTTCAGCTTCTCCCTCAAGGACTTGCTCAGATTGCTCATCTGGTCAAAATCCGTCACAGATTTTTGCCATAGCCACTCGTAAATCTGTTTGGCACGAAAGCCTTGCTCCCCCATCTGGACAAGATATTCTTTAAGCTGATCGAGCGTAAGGCTACGTATATCTATCTGTTTCGCTGTCGTTAACACCCTGCAAAGATACGGGATTTTTTTGGATCCCTAAATTCCTGTAGAGACGCGATTTATCGCGTCTCTACAGGAATTTTTTATAGATCGCATACAATATCTTCAGATCTTCCTCCGAAAGGGCGGCTATATTCACATCCTTTTGGATATAGTGGTGTTTGAAACCTTTGATAGCTGCATCGGGGTTTTTGGTGTCATATCCGATGATTCGTAAGGCGACTATAGGATCAAAACCTTCGGGTGGATTTTCCAGATTATCGGCATACCAATATCCAAAACCTGCTTCGGCAAGCTTTTTCCACGGGAAACGGGAAGGGTCATTTTTGCGTGCAGGGGCATAGTCCATGTGTCCAATGAAATTGGCCTGCGGGATCTTGTACGCTTCCTTTAGATAGGTCAATAATTGGATCAGAGCATCGATCTGTACATCGGGCCAGGGATCCGTGGTACCGTTATTGTCCAGCTCAATTCCGATAGAAGAGGAGTTGAGATCTGTATCGTTGCCCCATTTTCCCGCTCCGGCATGATGGGCCCGATAATAATCATTGACCATTTGAATAACTTTGCCATCCCTCCCGATAACGTAGTGGGAGCTGACATCCACTCGCTCGTTATGAAAGGTCCTGACGGTATGCTCGGTTGAGTTTTGAGCCGTATGGTGTATCATGACGTAATTGGGTCTACGCATACCAAAATTAGTGGAAGCAATCCACTCCTTGTCCACTGAAGCTATTTTTCCGAGTTGGTTCTCTACTGGAGCTACGCGGTAAACTTTGGCAAAAGCTTTCGCCTTTTTTGCATATATTTTTTCTGTGGCAGCGTATTTGCCGGTACTGCATGACATGACCACACTACACAGGGCGATCCACACGAACAAGATAGACTTTGTTTTCATATTTCAAACTTAGATAATATGCTTTGCATTCACGAACCAATCTCGATATTCGCATTGGCACCAAGTTAAGAAAGTAATCGTTATTTTTTGTCATGCTGAGCTTGTCGAAGCATCTGTTAACTGTAGAGTTTTTAGATCTTCCTATTCCCGAAAGCATTCGGGACAGGCCGTCAGGATGACAAAAAACGCTAAACTTGGCCTGCAAGCAGCTCGTCGGGATAGCTCATGCATCCCCTGAAAAACAAATATACCTGCATAATGTCCATTTGTCAAATCTTCGCTATAATTCCAACGCAAAATTTACCTTTTTACAAAAATCCGTATTTTGCATACCGATATACTATACATTTGCAGAGAAATCAGAACGGTACATGAAAGCGACTTACATCGAATACAGCGACACGAACAGTTTTTCCTCCACCCTATTGGCTTATCTAGCCGGAAGCGAGGATCTAAAACCATTCTATGGACGTCTTCCGACCTTTGAGGGATTTGAAAAACAGGTCTTAGCAAAGTCTTCTTTCCAACATCGGGATACCTTGGTTTCTGTCCTGAAAGAACAATACGGGGACTTGTTGTCTTCCTCTCCCCAGACTGCACAGCATGTCACGTTACTGGCACAAAGCACCACATATACCGTTACGACAGGCCATCAGCTGAACATCTTTACGGGTCCTCTATACTTCATCTTCAAGATTGTGACTGCTATCCGTTTGGCAAAGGACCTCAAAGCAAAGTTTCCCGATAAAGATTTCGTTCCGGTCTATTGGATGGCCACTGAAGACCACGATTTTGAAGAAATCAACCATACACGAGTCTACGGAAAGAAAATCATGTGGGATGTACCCGGAATCTCTGGTACAGGACGTATGGCTACCGACAGCATGGAGCAGGTTGTACGTCAATATTGCGGCATGCTTGGATTGTCAGAAAATTCGTCAAGGCTAACCAAAATGGTCGAGAATGCTTACATGCATGGGAGAAATCTCGCCGATGCCACGCGGCAGTTGGTACACAGTCTCTTTAGCGAATATGGCTTGGTCATCATTGATGCAGACCATCCCGAATTAAAAAAACTGTTTGCCCCTATCATAGAAGAAGACATCCTGCACGAAAAAAGCTTTCATACCATCAATAGCACTTCGGCAACCCTGGAAGAGAAAGGCTTTTCGACGCAAGTACATGCACGTGAATGTAATTTTTTCTACCTGACGGACGAGTTTCGCGAACGGATCGTGAAGAACGAAGAAGGTCATTATGAAGTGTTGCACAAAGACATCACGTTTTCGGAACAGGAACTGATCGCTGAGATTAGACAATACCCCGAACGTTTTAGTCCCAATGTAGTCATGCGGCCACTGTATCAAGAGGTTATCCTACCCAATCTCGCCTATATCGGCGGTGGAGCTGAAATCGTCTATTGGCTACAGCTCAAAGCAAATTTTGATCAATATAGTATCCCCTTTCCTATATTGATACCTCGCAATTCGGCGATGATTACAGACGATAACGTGGCCAGCAAAATCTATCGGTTGGATCTGACTTTCAAAAGTATATTCAAGCCAACGACTGTGCTTCAAAACGATTATGTAAAAAGGCACACCAAACATCGGCTGAATCTACGGGATGAATGGATGGAACTAAATGCTATCTTCGGCAAGATCAAACTCCGCGCACATAAAATCGATGCTAGCCTAGGTCCTAGTACCGATGCAGTAAAAGCAAGGCTAAAGAAAGCTATCAACAATCTGGAGAAAAAGCTATTGAAAGCCGACAAACATAACCACGAGGAAGCCCTTATCCAAATCGAACGGCTAAAGGAAAAGCTCTTTCCGGGCGGTGGACTACAGGAGAGAACAGAAAATTTTGCCACGCTATATGTGAGATACGGTGATGACTTTATCAAGGAACTCATCAAACACTTTGAGCCTTTGTCCTTTAAATTCACAATCTTGTATTAACCCTGCGGTTTAAAGCGCATGGTTAATACAAAAGTACTTAATCTAAAGAAGCTGTAATTAATCGCAAAAATTCAGAGCGGGTCACATCATTCTGAAAAGCTCCTGTGAAAGCCGAGGTTGTCGTAACCGAACTTTGCTTCTGCACACCCCGCATGGCCATACACATGTGCTTGCATTCGATGACTACAGCTACACCGGCAGGTTTCAGGGTATCTTGAATACAGTCCCTAATCTCATTGGTCAACCGTTCCTGAACTTGTAGCCGACGGGCAAAAGCATCCACTACACGGGGGATTTTGCTCAAACCGACAATGTGTCCGTTCGGGATATAAGCAATATGCGCTTTACCAAAGAACGGTAACATATGATGCTCACACATCGAATACACCTCGATATCTTTCACAACTACCATCTGACTGTACTCTTCCTCGAACATCGCACTGCGCAATACTTCCGCACCATCAATATCGTAGCCATGTGTCAGGTACTGTAATGCCTTGGCAACCCGTTCTGGCGTCTTTATGAGCCCTTCACGTTTGGGATCTTCACCCAATGCTTCCAAGATATCGACGTAATGGTCGGCGATTCGCTCGACATGCACTTTGTTGTATTGATCTATTTTTACGTAGCCGTCAAGCTCCTCGTTGAGATCTATATTATTATTGTTCATTTCTTTATTCTTCATACTGCTGCACTAATCTCCAAAATACTCTACCGAATTGTTTTCCGTTTCGACCAGTCGAATGCTGTGCAGAAGAACATTCTCCTTTTCGAACAAAGGTTTCAATACCTTAAATATCTCTGTAGCAATAACTTCCGTAGAAGCCATCTTTCCCTGCATGAAATCCACATCCAGATTGAAATTCTTGTGATCTACTTTGAGCACGACATTCTCTTGAACAATAGATTTCATTTTTTTCAAGTCGATCAAAAAGCCTGTTTCGGGGTTTATCTCGCCTTTTACCGTGATAAACAACTCATAATTGTGCCCATGCCAATTTGGGTTGGCACAATAGCCGAATACCGCCTCGTTTTGTTCGGGCGTCCAATCTTCACGGTGCAATTTATGCGCCGCACAGAATCTTTCCCGTCGTGTTATATATATCATGATATACAAAGATAACCCTAAAAATCTATATTTCAGAACCGGTTTAAAAATCATTTATCTGCATGGTCACTACTTGTGCTGATGCAACATTGGATCTTTTAACTGTATATAGTTTTTAGATTCTTCCTTCGTCAGAATGACAAAAAACGCTTAACTTGCGACAGGTAGGATCCGTAGATTTATCTTCGATGAGCTCGTTTCACTCGGTTCTCTCCGTCCCTCATCAAAATGACGGTACAGTTTGTTAACTTTATCCCCATGCAAGAACTCCATACAAAACCCTTAGTCGTGGCCGCCACCCGTGCAGAAATCGCCCTCAGCATCCCTCTACTGGACGCACAGCAGATTCCCTACGTGATTACGGGAGTAGGTATGGTAGCGACTGCATATGCGCTGACAAAGGCCTTGCACCGATGCACCCCGCCCTACATCCTCAACCTGGGCATTGCCGGCAGTTTGTCCGATGAGCTGCCGATAGGATCCGTTGTCGAGATTGTACAAGATACTTTCTTTGAGCTTGGAGCAGAGCATGAAGATGACTTTATCCCTCTCGAACAATTGGGATTCGGGGCTTCGTCGTGGGCAAACCTCTCTTCGGGACATATACACACGGCACTGGATAAGGTGGAAGGTATTACGGTCAACAAAGTACATGGTCATAAACGGGCGATCCAACAGGTGCAACAGCGCCTACCCTATGCCCGTACGGAAAGTATGGAAGGAGCCGCCGTTTTCTATGTGAGCAACGAAGAAAACATTCCCTGTATACAAGTCCGGTCTATCTCCAATTTTGTCGGACCTAGGGATAAATCTACATGGAACATACCCTTGGCCATTCAAAATCTACATGAATGGTTGAGCGATTTCCTAAAATTGCGTGATGGACAACAGCCCTAAGACCCGTAAAAATTCTGGTTGGGGCTCTGCAACGATATGCAGTGTTTGATGTGTGTGCGGATGGACAAAGGATAGTGACCTCGCGTGGAGCATCATGGTATCCATATCAAAATGTTCTTTCCACAATTTGTTTTGCTTGTTGCAACCATGCGGTCTATCTCCGAGAATCGGGTGAAAAACATGGGCAAAGTGTTTACGGATCTGGTGCATACGCCCTGTTTCGGGGGTAGCTTCGATCAGTGAATAACGGGATGTAGAAAATTTTCCCGAAGCAACACCTATTTCGGATTGTGACAAGGTTTTATAATGTGTGACAGCTTCCTGCAAAGTGCCATTTTCCTTTTTCAGCGGGTAATCGATCGTACCCTTCTCTCCCGTATGTCCCCGTACGATGGCCAGGTATTTTTTTGTGACCTTCTTGTCGTAAAACAGCTGCTGGGACAGCCTGTCGGTTTCTTTATCCAAGGCAAACAACAGCACACCCGAAGTTTTTCGATCCAGCCTATGCGAAGGGTATACCGAACGGCAGATCTGATTACGGAGCAACTGCAAGGCAAATGTCGTTGTATCAGCAGCTATACCCGAACGATGAACCAACAAACCATGCGGTTTATTGATAGCAACCAGGTACTCATCTTGGTAGAGGATGTCCAACATCACAGATCCTTCAACGTGCCGATAATCTCATCTGCTTTCTCGTCAATTTTGGAAGTAAGCCATACTTGCCTGAAAGCACCTCCACCGATAGGTGTGGTTTCGCCCTGCCACTTGATCTTCGCCAGGGAAAACAGATAATAGTTCTCGATCACGACATTGTTGTTCACAAAGTCTTTGACTAATCTGTCTCCGAAGAGTGTCATGCCCAATTGTACAGCATCCTGATGCTGATAGTCGAGTTGCTTACGAAGGATTTGTTCGGCCTTGGACGAGATTGCCGTCTCGAACTTTTCTTTGGAAGGATTCGTCAGAATAGCTGCCAATATAATGGCGATGACGAGCAAGGCAAAGATTCTTGTTTTTGACATGCACAAAAATAGGATTTATTTTCAGTACAGACACAAGATCTTGTGTCTCTACGATATTAATTCAATTTGTAATTGGCAATCAGATGAAATCGGGGTATCTCCACTTCAAACAGGACCCCGTCCATTTCCCGTTCCATCGTATAATACCCTTCCATATAGCCCATATCGCTTTTGAGATTGCATCCGGAAGTATATTGGTGGGATTCGCCGGGTGCGAGTACAGGCTGTTCACCAACCACTCCTTCTCCATCGACCTGCTTGTGATCACCAATGGAATCAAATATTTCCCAATGTCTGCGAACAAGCCGAGCGGTATAATCACTGTTGTTTTCAATGGTAATACGATAGGCAAACATATAATGCATATTGTCCGGATTAGAATATTCTTGTTGATAGTAACATTCTACCGAAATCAATATGCCATGCGAGGACTGCGTAATCATATTCTCAAAAATAGGAATCCTAGTTTATATTTCATAATTAATTGTTTATCGTTTTTTACAAATTAAGATGTTATTTTTGCTACTAAACAACACTGGTAAGCTATGAAATATGCAATGACATTTTTAGGGATTCTGTTTTCAGCAGGATTGCTATTTTCCTGTGGGAACAGTCCCAAGGAGGAAAAAGGTGAAGAAAAAGGGGCTTTGGAAAAAATCTCGGAGTCGGTAGGCGCCGTAAAGAACCTGAACAAGATGGCCGATTATGCAAAGGATCTGGAATCACGGATAGAAGAGCTGAAGGCGCTTTCTCCAGTATCCAACGATGTGTTGAAGGCTGTTTTGCCTGAAACATTACAAGGGTTGAAAAGAACGTCCCTCAATGTAGGTGACATGAGTGCTCTGAATATGGCTTCCGCAAAAGGACAATACAAGACTGAAGATGGGACAAAATCTGTCGATATAGACATCTTGGACGGTGCGGGCGAAGGTGCTGGTGGTATGGTTTCTTTGGTCTTTTTAGGACTGAGTGCAGATCGTGAGCAGATCGATGAGAACGGTTTCGAAAAGACTACGGAAATCGATGGACAGCGTGCTTTGGTCAAAGAACGTACCTCTGGAGACACGAAAGATTCTGAAATCCAAACGGTCCATGACGAACGTTTTGTGGTCACCGTGAAAGGTAATGGTTACAGTTTGGAAGAATTGACGGATGTATTCAAAAACTTTGATCTTTCTCCATTGAAATAATCTAGCATATAAGACAAGCGAAAGGAAGAGGTAGAGACGTTGGATCCAACGTCTCTATCTTGTTTTTACCACTAATTGCTTAGGTTTGTAGTATGGGAAAAGGCAAACTCTATCTGATACCCGTGCCGTTGGCGGATGGTGCTGAAAAGGCTTCGTACACATTCATGCACGCTTCCGTCATCAACGACATCCATGAATACATCGTGGAAAACAGTAAGACAGCTCGAAAATTCTTGAAAGCTGCAGGCTTAAGTATTCCTCAAAGTGAACTTATCCTGCATGACTATGGCAAACATGTACGTGAAAAGATCGATTTCGGTACTGTTTTTGCATCTATTTTTCAAGGAAAGGATGTCGGTCTGATGTCAGAAGCCGGATGTCCGGGTGTAGCAGATCCAGGAGCTGAGGTCGTTATGGAGGCGCATCGCCGCAATATCTGCGTCGTACCGCTAGTAGGGCCTAGTTCGATTTTGTTGGCCCTGATGGCTTCAGGTTTCAACGGGCAGAAATTTACCTTTCACGGTTATCTACCGATAGACAAGAAGGAACGGGCAAAAAAAATCAAGGACTTAGAGATACAAAGCGAAAGGGAACATATCACGCAGATCTTTATCGAAACACCTTTCCGCAACAATCAGCTGTTGGCAGAGGTACTTCGTGTGGCCAAACCGAGCAGTATGTTGTGCATTGCGGCCAATCTCACGGCAGAGGATGAAATGGTCAAAACCAGGACTATAGCTGAATGGAAACGACAAAACATTGATCTGCACAAGATTCCGACTATATTTTTATTATTTTCGTAAGCTTTTGTCATATACAAGATACGAATATGTGTTTGGACAGCAATACATTTTGTGATGACATTTTATTAAAATCAAAATAATGGGAGATATGAACGAGCTTCTACAAGGAATGAGCCGCGAATACTTAATATTGGTCATAGCTATAGGCATACTGTTTCAGACCCTCTCCTTAATATTGGCGTATAGCATTCGACAGACTGTCCTGTTGATTCGAAAGGACAACAGATGTCTCTTACCGGGACAGGCTTGGATCGTCGCTATACCCCTTTTGAATATTTTTTACAACTTTATCATCATCAAAAGACTCAGTGACTCGCTTAACAATGAGTTTTTTGATCGTCAAGTCGCCATCGATGAAAATCCTACACTCAAGCAGGGGTATTTTATGGCATATTCATATCTAGCCACAAATTTTCCTTTACCTTTATTTATCGGTTATCTGGCCATTATCGCTTGTTTGGTCTGTTATCTTAACTATTGGATCAAGGTCAATGAATACAGGAGGTTGCTGAGGTCTAGCAATCCAACACCCAGGGAAAATTCTTAGGGGGTGAATATCTTTTGCCTACACTTTAGAGTTGTCTAAAAAGGCTTGGTATAATGTCTTTTTGTCATTCCGACGATAGGAGGAATCTAAAATATGCTATTAATCAAGTGTTTAGATTCAATGTTGCATCAGGCCCACAGCCACCAACACGTCCCTGATGCCTGCTACGCAGTCGGCAAGCCTCAGAATGACAAATTTTACGGTTCTGCTTTACTTTTTAGCCCCCCTCTTACATTGTCTAACAAAATCTTCCTTATCTTTAAAGACAAATTTATGCTAATGAAAGTCAAAGATCTTACCCAATATCTGGAAACTATCGCCCCACTATCCTATCAAGAACCTTACGACAACTCGGGCTTGATCGTGGGAAATGCAAATGACGAAATTTCCAAAGCCCTGATTGTCTTAGACTGTACTGAGGAAGTCGTACAAGAAGCGATCGATAAAGGCTGTGATATCATCATAGCCCACCACCCTATCATCTTCAAAGGGCTAAAAAAGCTGAACGGCAACAACTACGTCGAGCGTACTGTCATCAAGGCCATCCAACACAACATTGTCCTATATGCCATCCACACCAATCTAGACAACGTACTGGGGGGTGTCAGCTCCAAGATAGCCGATCGTTTGGAATTGGAAAACCAAGCTATACTAAGCCCCAAATCCGGCTTACTCAAAAAACTGTCGGTGTTCGTACCCCGTACACATGTGGATGCCGTACGCCAATCGTTGTTTGATGCCGGTGCCGGTCATATCGGAGATTATGATCAGTGCAGCTACAATTCGGCGGGTTACGGGACTTTTCGACCTCTGGAGGGCGCAGATCCGGCCATCGGACAGATTGGCGAGCAGGAGCGGGTCGAGGAAACCAAAGTAGAGGTGATCTATCCGGCTTATCTTGAGCGGCAGATCATGGTAGCTATGTTGGCGGCACATCCCTACGAAGAAGTAGCACATGATATCCACGCTCTGGACAATAGATTACACACCGTAGGCTCCGGTGTCATCGGCAACCTGGCAGAGGCTCAGGATGGACGATCTTTTCTATCCTACCTCAAGCAAAAATTAAACTTACATGTCATACGGCATACGGCATTGCTGGATAAACCTGTACAGCGTGTAGCGGTTTGTGGGGGTGCCGGAGGCTTTTTGCTGCAGGATGCCATCCGTTCGGGTGCAGATGTTTTCGTGACAGCAGATTACAAATATCATGAGTTTTTTGATGCCGAAGGCCGAATCGTCATTGCCGACATAGGGCATTACGAAAGTGAACAATTCACGCAAGAATTATTGTTGGAGATTATTCAGAAAAAATTTGCTAACTTTGCTGTCTTATTAACGGAAACAGAGACAAATCCAATAAAATACTTTTGTTAATGGAACAAACGGTAGAACAAAAATTAGAATCATTGTGGACATTACAGTCGATCCACACTCAAATAGATAAGATCCGCCAGGTACGTGGCGAACTTCCTATCGAGGTTGCTGACTTAGAAGATGAGATTGCAGGACTAGAGACTCGTTTGGAAAAAATAAGAGTCGAGTTGGATGACTTGGAAGATTCCATCGTCACACGTAGAAATATGATCAAGGACGCACAAGCCGCAATCAAGAAATACGAAACCCAGCTGAACGAGGTAAAGAACAACCGGGAGTACGATGCGATCACAAAAGAAATCGAAATCCAGGGCTTAGAAATCCAGGTTTGTGAAAAGCGTATCAAAGAGGCTGAATTCGAGATCAGCAACAAGACTGAAGCATACGAAAAAACACAAAGCAACCTCGAATTCAACAAAGCGGAGTTAGAGATCAAAAAACAGGAGCTAGACACCATTACAGCAGAAACACAAGTCGAAGAAGACTCTTTATTAGCCAAAGCAGAAGAAGCTTCCGCTAAGATAGAAGACCGTCTACAGCTAGTGTACAACAAGCTTCGTAGATCTTTCCGCAACGGACTAGCCGTTGTATCCATCGAAAGGGATAGCTGTTCGGGATGCCACAACAAGATCCCACCTCAATTGCAATCTGAAATCCGCCAACGCAAGAAAATTATCATCTGTGAACACTGCGGACGTATACTGGTCGATGAGATGATCGCTTCAGTAGAAGCGTAAAAGATCATCCGTAAAATATAAATGGTATAATAAAAAGTCCGGGCAATTTGTCCGGACTTTTTGTTTATAATCACTTTTAAGGTACAAAAACCATCTCTACATTTTCGGCAGCATAACCAAACCGATCAGAGGCTTTGATTCGGATCCGATGGCTACCAGATGAAAGCGGTGTGATGATAGCCTCCCAAATATGAGGTGAAGATCGTTTGCGCAGAGGATTGATCTTTTTTCCAGATGCAGGAAAACGCTTTTGCCTGTTGTTTTCAATTAGACGAAGAACCGATTCAGCAGGTCGTTTTGTATGCCCCATTGTTATCCATTCGCCCTCGTCTATTTGAAGGAATACCGCTGTGCTGTCAGAAGCTCCATAGAGGTTGGCAATCAAGGTATCTCCCCGTAGTGTCATATCCATCTGTTGACCTTTGTCCAGACCGATACCTTTGTAGTGCAGGGTGTAACGTTTCTTGTCAAAATCAATAGTAAAGTAATTTCGAGGACTACCACATTGCATGAGTGCTTCCGGGATTCCCTGCGTATTGGTCTCGCCGGTCCACCAATTGCCTGAGGGCGCGCCGGTCACCAATTCCTGCACACGTCCTTGATTATAGAAATGACGACCTACCTGATGGGTGTGACCGGAAAGAATCAATACATTTTCAAATTTTTCCAATAACATAAGTACCTCCGTACGATTGCGGGTATAACGCATAGGAATATGTTGACAGATCACGACAGGTGTATGCAAAGGGATAGTTTTCAGATCGTTGGCCAGAAACTCGAGCTGATCATCTGTAAGACGCCCTTCGTAAGACCGTTTGCCCGTGGAAAAAACATTGTTGAATACGATGAAATGTACACCGCCGTAATGAAAAGCATAGGTAGAAGCCCCAAATTCACGGTTAAAATGATCGTCCATCTGCTCAGCATTTTCAGTATTGCGGTCATGATTCCCAACAAGGGTCCAAGATGGGGACGGAAGGGCATTGAGCATATCCTTGAAAAGAGGCAATAAGCTCATTTGGTCATTGACCAGATCGCCTAGGATCAAATGAAAAGCAATATCCCGCCTACCGGCTAATTCCTGGAAAATTGTCTTCCCGGCATAATTCATTTCATCAGTGTCGCCTACCTGAATATCCCCAATGGCACCAATCCGAAAGGATGTAGATTGCTTTTCAGGGATAAGACCAAAATTGACTTTATGTAAAGAATGCTCTGCTCCTATATTCTCAAAATATCGAAAAAAAGCATTATTTATCTGCTCTCCTTTGTTCCGGACAAATGTATATCCACTGGGAATAATGGGAAAAACCGATTGGCCAATCGTAACCGGGATTCGGAAATAACCTTTGTTGTCCGTATATACGATATCCTTTCCATTGGATACCGCTACTTTTTTTAACCCCCGTTCTCCACGGTCAACGACTTGATTTTGGTTTTTATCGTGAAATACTGCTCCCTCGACCCATACTATGGTCTGTGCAGAGAGCCATACAGGTAAAAAGAGTAGAAGAAGGAGAGGTAAAGGAAATTTTAGCATGGGAAGGAGAATAAGAAGCAATGTGAAAAGTAAACTACATCGTCATTTCGACGAAGAATGAGGAGAAATCTATAATTTATCCATAGATTTCTCCCGTTGGTCGAAATGACGATATAGTGTTTTGTTAGACCTGTTTAGAAAGTCTCACTAACAATAACGTCCAGTTAGTTAGCCGCGTCGTATTTGTACAATACAATATTATTGGACTTATTGATATAGGAAGCATACCCTGTTCCATCAGCTGCAAAACCAAGAAATATGTTTGTACTTTGTGATTCAACAGCTTCAAGAACTTCGGGCGTTGTCCAGTCTTGGGCTTCTGTATCAAAAGAAACCACCGTAGGGAAGCTTTGGTGATCCCGATAAAATACATGTGGTACACCACTGGGAGATACGGCAAGTGAGTATCTTCCATCTCCCTTACTTACGTCTACATTGATGACATTACCAACTTGGCTCCAAACTTTGGTAGAGGCTGTATATTTTTTTACTCGAAGATTGTACGTACCATTTGTTTGTCCATCATCGGCAATAATGATATAAATGTTGCCATCATGGTCTACATCCAGACCAACCTGAGATAGGTATGTGTTGAGTGCTCCTGCCTCAAGAACTTTATCAGCAATGGTTGTCCAAGTACCTTGTTGGTAGGTGTATACGGAATATGTTTGAACGCCTGTGCTATTTAATGCGATCAAGTACAGGGCATCACCAACTGTTTTAGACCAAGTAGGTCCCGTTGCTTGGGAGGAAAGACGACCGGAGACTTCATTATGTATCGACCAAGTAGATCCGTTGAAATAGGATACGGATAATGCTCTCTTCTGGAGAGATTCTCCACTAGCAATTACATTGAGTGAGTTGAAAATAATAGGTTGATTGTTAGTTGGATTAATTCCTAAGCTCATATAATATATAGTTGAAGAAAATATTCCTACACTACCCACGACAGACCAGTTGGAACCGTTGTACCGTTGTATAGTGGGAGTTTGAGCTTTTGTTGCCGTATAATCTTGATAAGCAATATATGGCTGACCTTCATTGTCCAATACCATACTCAATCTTGTCCCAATACGACCAGCTGAGATGGCATCACCTATGGAAGACCAGCTGTTATCTTGATATTTAGCAACATAGGCTTTTCGTTCCTCGGCATCGTTTGAACTAAGCATGTAAAAGAAATAAGGAACTCCCGTCGCAGGATTTACCTTCATATCAAATTCAGAGGCGAGCTTATCCGTATAAGTAGCCACTTTTGTCCACACATAGTCTGCGGCATTGACTATCGTCACAGTATATCGGGCATTGGTTTTCCCTTCGGTGATGATGTAATCTACAGGTGTACTAAAGTCATTTTTGGTCACACCGGATTGCTGTGGAATACCGGATACAGTGACCGTCGTGTTGTCTGTCGTCGTAAAGCGGGCTACCAATTTGGTTCTGTCTACATCTTTCGGCAGCTCTACCTGAATAGCAGTGCCGCTCACACTACTGACGATATAATCCCGAAACAGATTGTCCTCATTGTCCTCGGCATAAAAGCCGAAAGAAAGCATTTTCGGATCAGCCTTATCCGGAATATCATCTCCTTTTTTGCTACAGCTACCTATAGCAAATGCAGCAACTGCTATCATAAGATAGTACGCTAGTTTGTTCAATTGTTTCATGTTCATCTTCATTTATGTTATTTTTTAGTGTTAATTCCTGTTTTATCAGACTCGGATTGATCCTTTGCGGCCGGATACAATACGGCTGTTATGGGAGGAACCTGACCTATTTGCTGTCGAATGAATCCAGCCAATACAGCTGCAGTCGTTGTATTTAGTTTTTTTTCATATTCCTCCAAAAAATGAAAGGAATCGTCTCCATTGAAGAGCGAATTGCGTATATAGCCGCTCCAGAAAGAATCTTTTTGCCGGTTCAGTTCCATTTCCTTACGAAGATTGCTTTTGACGTCTTCCAATGTGGCTGCAAAACTTACCGGATTTTCTGCCATGTGTTTCAAACGGTTCTGTATCGTTTGGATCAACAATTTGGCATCTTCGGGCTTACAGCTGAACCGGATACTGGTTCGTGCCAATGGGTCGGGGTGCTGTGTTGCACTGCCCGATACGCCGATGCTATAGATCATACCCATTTCTTCACGCAGTTCTTTCAACAGTTGCGTACGGATGACAGCTGTAGCCATATCGGTCTGCAACGATTGCTCGTGGTACCCTAACGGCACATCTTCAGTTTGGTAAGTCAGCCACACAGTTGCTTTTGGTGTATCCCCTTGATATCTTTCGAATCTTTCTCCTTGAACCAACGGAGGACGCCTGTACCGATAAGCTGTGTCTACCACACCTGCCGGAAGCCCACCGAGGTACGTCAATACGAGTTCACGCAATTGTTCGTCTTTGGGATCTGCAATAACGATAAACGTAAACCCCGAAGCTGCACCAAACGCCCGCTCGAAAATGGGAAGGATCCGGTCTTGTTTCAGCCCGTTGGCAATGACCGTATCGGTCACTTCCTGCGTCGTATAATCTTTTCCATTCAGCAGGTATCCCAAATCCCTTCCAAAGATGGAAGACGGCGTTTGGTTGGTATGCCGATAATTGTCCATGGCCTTTTCTTTAACCTGTGCAAAAATGCTGCTGTCTGCTCTCGGTGCCGTCCATTTGAGGTAAATAAGCTGGAATAAGGTTTCCATATCTCTTTGTTCTGCACTGCCCGCAATGCCCGTGCGGGTTTTGTCTATCAGAAACCTAACCGATGCCGAATTCCCCGTAAGGTAATGGTTCAAGGATTCCCGGTTGAGATTTCCGGCTCCACTCAATGCCGTGATCTGTCCTGCGTACAGACCACTGATATAGTCTATCGAATCCAACGTGTAGAGCCCCCCTTTTCGAAATCCGGTGACTGTGATACGATCCCTTTCGGCAACAGGTTTGCGAAAAATGACCTGCACACCATTGGAAAGCAAGATCTGTTCGGCATCAATGGCAACTTTTCGCTCGCTATGCTGTACCACAGCCGGCGCGGGCGTATTCTCCATTAAAGCGTTCACTACGTCCAAAGGTTTGTGATAACGGGGCTGTGCCATACGGTGTGCCTCTTTAAACCAGTTCAATATATCCGCTTCGGTAGGAAGCTGTGAATCGATCTGTGTGTATCCGGTCAATAAGTAATAAGCCTTGTCCGGATCGTATCCTTGTCTCAATTGGTGCAACAAGGATATAGAGTCAACGCGGCCAATACCCTTTTGATACCAATCATACTCTTGTCGAGCCGGGATAACAGGTTGTCCTTTATAGAAATCATCGTAAAGTTCTTCCATCAAAACTGCGGACGGTATGGGCTTTGCATTGTCTGCCTTTCGCCTTAGCTGTGCCTCATAACTTTTCTTGACCAGGGCGATTTCGTTGTTATCAAAACCATACTGTACCAACTGTGCGAGCTGAGAAGCAAACTCCATGATCGAAGAATCGGGTTTGTCGGGATTGATCTCTACATTGGCAATGAGCAGGCGTTTGGTATTTAAGAAATTAGAATATTGTAAGCCTCCTTTGACATAAGTCGGTTTTTTGAAAGACAGGTCATTAAACCTTCGGCGCAACAATAACCGTAACAAGTCTGCCTGCAAGTAATTATTATACTCTTTTTGATGACGAACCGGTTTCGGCAGGTCCAATAAGCGGATGATGTTGAGCTCGACCTTACGCTCCCCGTCATTGATCACCTTTTTAAACGTATTTTTTGTATAACCGGGAATAGGCCAATTCTGAGGCTTTTTCTTTCTGGCAGGCAATGTAGCAAACTTCTCTTTGATACGTCGCACCACCCAGTCTGCGTCCACGTCACCCACCACGGCTACAGCCATAAGGGATGGTGTGTACCAGTCCCGATAATAGGCTCGGATCTGCTCGGCAGGTGCATGCAGGATAACCGCTGTATCACCGATGACCTTGCGCTCGGTAAAGCGGGAACCATTGAACAAAGCCTCCAAAAAAGCTTCTTGTGTGGCTTCACCACCCGTTTTGCGGGAGAGCCATTCCGAAAAAATAACCTGCCGTTCTTTTTCCACCGCCGAGCTATCCAGCTCCAGTCCTCCTGCCCAATCCGCAAGGATCGTCAAGGTCTGATCGACCAAAGCCGTGTCTTTGGACGGCAACTGCAATTTATACACGGTCTCATTGTAGGAGGTATGGGCATTGAGATCTTTGCCAAATCTGGCACCCTGTTGTTCCAGAAAACGTACCAACGAATCCCCTGGAAAATGCAGGCTACCGTTGAAGGCCATGTGCTCCAGAAAATGCGCCAGCCCACGTTGTGCTTCCTGTTCGGCTAGCGATCCCGTTTTCAGGAACAACCGATACACAGTCTCACCTACCGGATACGGATTCGCCCGGACATAGTACGTGAGCCCATTGTCCAATCTCCCTTTGACCAAAGGAGATGCAACAGATTGTGCATTAACTTTGGGTAACAGCAGAAAACTGAAACAACACCATATCCATATATACCAAATGTTGTGCATATGCTTTTATCTTACTTTTGTGATGACAAATTTTTTCTGGAGCTGATCGGGTCCCGGTAGTCCAAGGGTAATCCCTTGACTGTTACTCACCAGTTCAATAGTCAGTGTATTATCGTTATTGGGATCCAATGCCGGGCTTGCCATCCATCGTACCCGTATGGGCATATCGTAGATTCCGGGCAGAAAAACCAACGTGTTACCCGGCGTAACCATTTCGTAGTCTACACCCTCTTTAAGACCATTGCCGGGTGTGACCTGAAAAGTCACTTCTAGGTTTTCAGTCAAGGGTTTTGAACTTAAATAAACGTTATATGTCCGGACAGAATTGGCCATATAGTTTACCGTCTCGGAAGAGGTATTGTTGTTCATGATATGCAGAAACGGATGGTCAAAAGGTTGCTGTTCTTCCTTTCCGCAAGCTGTAAGAAGTAGCATAATCCATGCCGTACTGTATAATATTGTTCTTTTCATTATTGTCTTGTTAATTGTTCACGGTCGGATTGGGTTTCATATTCGGGTTAGCGTCCAGCTCCCGTTGTGGAATAGGCAGTATAAAATAATCACTCGGATAAGTGAGTTTTGGAACAATAGATGTTGTCGTCATATCCCGTACAAGGTCTTGCTTCCGCCGTGTGATATCGAATAGCCGGTGTCCCTCCAATGCTAATTCACGTACACGTTCCTGATAAACGATTTCCGTCATGGCATCTAGATCTGATTCGGGTAAAGTGATGTTGGAGGAGGCTGTTTCGATGGCACGTGCCTGGATAGTTTTGATGTCGACAGCCGCCTGTGCGGGTTGCTTTTTCCCAATGTAAGCTTCCGCACGGTTGAGGTACATTTCAGATGTGCGCAATATTAGGGGGTTAATGTGTTGCTTGCTTTTTTCAGTTGATGTTTGTTCGGCATCGAACTTGCGTGTCACATAATAGAACCCGGATCCTACATCTACCTTTAATAGCAAATTAGCCTTGCGTATATCACCCTCTTCCTCATAGCTGTCCAAAAGTTTGTTAGCGGGTATGCCTGAAGGGTAGCCCAGCGCTTCTTCAGAAACACGAAAATTGTAGAAACTGAAAATGCCAGACCCCTTGTCCTCTCCGTTGAGCCGGAAGATCGTTTCGGTTTCCGATCCTGCCAGGTTGAAGAACATGTCGGTATAGGCATCACTTTGTGCCAAAGGCAACTTTTTGATAACCTCTCCGGCATAATAAATAACCTGATCCCAATCTTCCATATAAAGGTAGACCCTGGACAGTAGCGCCTGTACAGCGTCTTTCGAGACGAAATAAGGCCGTTGCTTGGCAGTACGCCATGCAGGAGTGCTGTTATAGATCCGTTCGGCTTCCTTGAGGTCGTTGAGAATAAATTCATACACTTTCCCCACGGACTGCCGTGAAACGTTATCATCGGGACTAGGTGTCTGCGATAAAATGGGGACACCTAAATGTGTAGCTCCTGCTGTATATGTATACGGTTGCGCATAAGCTCTGCAAAGATCAAAATGCCCCAGTGCCCTCAGAAATAATAATTCGGCTTTGTAGATATCCAGTTCGTTTCTGTTTGCTGGAAACTTCTCTTTCAACGAAGGAATATAAAAGAGGGCGTTGTTCACATTGGCAAGCGCAGCCAATATATCCGACCATATTTTTGCCGATGGTGCAGCTTCTTGGTCCGGAATAGAGTTGAAGTTATAGATATTGATCTGTCCCTCATTGATCAGTGATAAATCCGGATTTAAGAGGTCTCCTGCCAATTCGGGATAGATATAAAAGTGGTTGGAATAATAATCGTATGTCTTCGCATATGCCCCGGGGATAGCCGCCCGAATACCATCCATATCGGAGAAAAGGACAGGAATAGTCGTTTGTCCCACAGGCATGACAGTCAAAAATTTCTTACAGCTACTCATACTGAGGAACAGCAGAGCAAAAAGGCTACAGTATTTTATCTTTTGTGTGTTCATGTTGTCGTTTGCTTAGAGTTTTACATTTAGTCCAACCGAAACGGTTGTTTCCATCGGATATCCGGACATGGTCTGCTTGTAAGAGTTTCTACCTGCTTTATCATAAGGTGTCCACACCCCTATGTTGTCGGCCAAAAGCGAAACACTTGCCCCTTTCAATCCTATCCTTTGTGTCCATGCCTCGGAAAGGTCGTAAGTCAGGTAGATATTCTTCAACCGAAGGAAGGTGGCATTCTGTAAGTATCGGGTCGAGTTCATCGTTGAACTTGCATTTGCAACCTGCCACAGCGGTTTTGGTGATAATGCCAGATCGCCCGGCTGCTGCCATCTATCCAATTGATTCACAGACTGGTTGCTTTCCATCAGGTGCAATCCATCGGAGGAAGCATCTCTTCCAAAAGATGTAAATCTATATCCACCGGCAGAGTAGACCGCTAAAAAGCTTAAAGTCCAGTCTTTATATTGAAATGTGTTGGTGATCCCGCCATAAAACCAAGGGGTCGAATTTTTGTACGGTATACGATTCGCATTACTATAAGTACGTGTCACATTTCCATTGCTGTCATACCAAAGTGGTGCTCCATCACGTGGATCTACCCCTGCCCATCGCACGAGGAAATAGGTGTTCAGATCATAACCTTCCATCCAGATCGTCCTGTCTCTGGTCTGCGGAATACCTTGATAGAGTTCAAGCAGTTTATTTTCATTGCGCGAGATATTTGCTATGGTGCGCCAGCTGAAATCACGGCGTTGGATATTGGTGGTTTCGATATTCATTTCGATACCCCGGTTTTGGGTAGACCCTATATTCCGTGTTACACGTGTATCCCCGGTAGTTCGGGATACATCTTGCTCTTGCAATAGGTCGACCGTCTTTTTGTGATAGACTTCTACTTCGACGTCCACCCGGTTGCCGAAATTGGCACGCAGACCGATATTGGCCATCTGCGACTGCTCCCAACTGAGCCTACGGTTCCATACGTTGACCATCGTCGATCCACTGACACCGGTGTAGTTGCTCGAAGTGCCATAGGTATATAGGCCCTGTGCACGTAGATTGCCTAATCGGGAATTGCCCAACGTGCCATAAGAGGCTTTGAGTTTCAATACTTTCAGCAGGTCACTTTGGAAAAAATCTTCATTTTGTATGTTCCAGGACGAACCTACGGACCAGAAATGCCCCCATTGTGAATCTTCTCCGAAATCCGAGTTGCCATCCGAGCGCCAGTTCAGGTTAAGATAATATTTGCTATCGTAATTGTATCCTCCTTGACCAAAGAAGGAAGAACGCCTTACCCTGTTGGATGAACTGCCGGCATTTTCCCGTGTCGCCGCATAGGAGATTTCTTTGATATGGTCATTTGCAAAGCCGTTTCCATAAGCTGATATACTTTTATTGTCTTGGGAACTGGCTTCAAATCCCAATAAGCCGGTTACATTATGCTTTCCAAATTGCCGGTTGTAATTCAGCCTTTCAATAACGGACCAAACCAAGAAATTGGCATGGGCACGGGTGGCATAGCCTCGGGGTTCACCTTGTAAGCTTATGCCGGACCAGTTGCTCCTTGCCGCATAGATTTCTTCATGGCTACTTTGGATATTGGCCCCTAACTGACTGGTGAATTTTAGACCGGAGGCAATCTGATAATCCAAAAGGAGGTTGTTGACGGAATAAAAGCCGCGTTGCATATAGTCGTTTTCCTCACGTTCGGCCACACTATTGAAAAATTTACGGGAGTCGACACTAGGCACAAAATCGCCCGTTGCAGCATCCTGTAGAGGAAGTATCCGTTCATACCACAGCCGCATTGATCCATCCTCGTTGTAAGGAGATAGAATAGGTAATGTGGCATAAAAATCGGTGCTCGGGTTGAAAATGTCATTTATATTATACGAGCCCGACATTTGCAGGCCCAGGTTTAACCGGTCCGTAATCTTGAAATCGATGTTGCTGCGTAACGAAAAACGGTCTTGCTTGTTTCCTTTGATGGTGGACTTGTTGGAAAAATATTCGCCCGAAACAAAGTAGTCCACGGTCTCCGATCCGCCACGTATATTGATGTTGTTTTGAGAATAAGTACCGGTACCGTAATACACATCATACCAGTCTGTGTTGGTGGCACTGTAGGCATTGTTCGGCAGATCCTGATAGGGAAAATAAGTTATGTCATTACTAGGAACATTCAGATAGGCCTCACGGGCGAGCTCCATGTATTGCTTGGCATCTAATACCTTAAAGCGGGTAGAATTGTTGATCTGAGCCAGACCATACCGCGAGGTAACACTCAATGAAGGGGCACTTTTGACACCTTTCTTTGTCGTGATGAGTATGACCCCGTTGGCGCCGTCTGCACCATAAATGGATGCCATTGTCGCATCTTTAAGGACTGTGATGCTCTCGATATCATCCGGGTTGAGGTAGGAGAGTGGACTTACTGAAGTATTCATTCCCGGAATCATATTCGTGCGATCACCGGTAAATACACGTATGCCGTCTACGATCCACAGCGGTTCATTAGAAGCGGACAATGACGCTTGGCCACGTACACGAAGATTCATACGAGGGCGGGTACTGCTCGCCTGGTCGGTATTGAAGTCTATCTGTAATCCTGGAACCAGCCCCTCCAGCATATTATCTACCCGTTGTGCAGGCAAATTTTTGATCTGCTCACTGGTGACTTGAAAGGCACTCCCGACCATATCCAATCGTTTTTGGGCAACACCGTAGCCGCCGACGATAACCGTTTCCTCCAAAACGTTGACCGTTGCCGTCAACCGTACGTCCATAGCATTCTGTGTACCGGCCGCGATTTCCTTCGCCTCCATACCTACATAGGTAAAAACCAGCACTGGGCTGGTCACGGTCGATGGGATATTCAATTCATAATGTCCTTGTTCGTCTGTTTGGGCAACCCTTCCCGGGGCATTTTGATATAGATGGTCACTCCCCCCAGCGGTTCTCCGGATTCATTGCTGACCTTCCCCCTTATGATACGTTCCTGCTGTACAGCAGAAAGCGCAGGATTTCTATGGGGCTTTACGGAAACCTTACGTACGATGATGACCTTGTCATCAATTTCGTATGTGAGGCCATTAAGTCTGAACAGCTCGTTTAAAACGACGTCCAACCTCTGGTCCTTTATGTCCAACTTTCCAGAGCGTAGATTTTGTATGTCTTCCTTTTTATACAGAAAAGTATATCCGCTCTGCCGTTCCAATTGTACAAACACACTTTCCAATGGCAGATTGGTTACCGAAAGATTGATTTTTACACTTGCTTTCCCTTGCGCGTGTGCCTGCAAGGGCTGCTCGGCCAAAAAGAGCAGGACAGCTAGAAGGCAAGTTGTTTTCCATATTCGAGCTAAAAACGGATTGTTCATGAGGTAAGGTTATTGTTTTTTAATAGTGTTCATATGTTTTGCCACAATACGGTTTCCCGACATTTCAAAGTGGATATCATCTAGTTTTTCAAACTTCCGCAATACGTTGTTGACATCCGGATAGAGCAGAATCTTTCCACTGGCCGAAACCTTGTGCAAGGATGGATCCGCCAAAGCAACTTCCAGATTGTACCAACGGCCAATCTGACGCAAGATTTCATCCATCGGCATATTGTCAAAGGCCAGCCAACCGTCTTTCCAATTGGCGGCTATCACAGGATCTGCAGATACGACTACAGCCCGTCTGCCTTCCAGGTTGTATTGCACCTGTTTTCCAGGTGTAAGCACCAGCTCTTCTTGTGTCCCTTGACTTCGCAATGCTATACGTCCCTCCATAAGCGTGGTATAATGGACAGGCTCGTTTGCATAAGCCTTCACATTGAATACCGTGCCGAGAACCCGTATCTGTTGCTGTGCCGTCTCCACGACAAACTGCTTCTCTTTACTATGTGCAATCTCGAAAAAAGCCTCTCCTTCTAATTTTACACGCCGCTCATGGCCCGGAAAAGAGGACGGAAACGTAAGGGTAGAACCCGCATTAAGGAATACTTTCGATCCATCGGGAAGAACGATCTGATATTTTTGCTTGTAGGGAACGATAATTTTATGCATCTCTGGCGAAGGGGTGGTCTCAAGCGTACGGACGATCAACATACCATCCTCTTCGGTAAAATCAACTTCATTGGCACGTAAAAAAGAAAGAGTATCTGTCTCGATACGTTCTCCCGAGGCCAACATCAATTGTACACCTGCCACGCTATCCTGCCGTGTGAGGATCACCTCGGGGTCTGCCTGTGAGGATGATAGAAAACGCAACAATAAGCCAAAAGCGATCATCACGGCAACACTGGCTGCAACAAGTACATAATGCCTGCGTGATAACCGTTTTGTGGGATACACGGTATCCAATGCCTGTGAGTAAGCCGCTTTGGTATCAAACATCGCTAGCCGGGCCAATCCCCGTTGCACAAGCTCCGGACTATCCAGCTCATCGACAAGGGATTTCAGTGCCGGATCATCGGCGATCTGCCGTTCCAACTTCTCCCGCTCCGTTTGATCCAACTCTCCGGTACGATACAAAAATATTTTTTCCGCTAGTTCAAACGGGTTTCTTTCTGCCATTTTTAAGGGTTTATGGAAGTATTACAAACAACTCTTGGAAAAGGATTAGTCTGATATGAAATATTTTAGTTTTTTCTGCTTCTTCATCAAATAGATCGCTGATGGACGAGTAGGTTTCTATTGATCTACTATAGACTCATATACCATAGATATTAATTAATAGTAAAGAAGTGTCTAAGTAGTGTCTATATAGAGGTTTACCTCTATGAACCCTCTACTAACCCTCTACTAACCCTCTATTTACCCTCTATTTACCCTCTATTAATACCTTAGTATTTATAGTGCATTAGTATCTTAATAGTTAAATATTAACGAAGTCTATGTAGCATATTTGAAGAGAACACATACTTCGGTTTTTTTAAGAAATGCTATCGGGAAAAGACACTGTATTCTTACTGAAATGTTTTCCAAAGGATAAGGGCTACTAAGGGGTATAGATCTTTCAATATGCGTTGCAATGCTTTTTTCGCATTATTTTTGTGTACTTTGACCGTATTGATGCTTATGTCCAATATCTCCGCTATTTCGGGGTTCGTCTTTTGTTCAAAGAATGCCAATTTGAAAACTTCTGATGTCTTGTCCGGCAATTGTGACGCTGCATCCAGAATATGCTTATAGAGTTCGGCCCTGACAATGGCATGAAAGTGGTCATCCTGCCTATAAAGTTCCGGATTGCGGTCACCCAGTCCTTTCAATATACGAGAATGTGTAGATTCGGCGTTCAACTCGTTGACAGAAGCATTTCGTACACTTTTGTACAGGTAGTTGTGCATGTGCTGCATGTCTTCAAACCGGATCTGCTCCTGCCATAGCTTCACGAGTACAGCCTGTACCACGTCCTCCGCTTTTTGCTGATCGTTGAGGATAGAATAAGAGAAAAAGCATAGTGGCTGATAAAAGCGTTCATAAATAAGCTCCCATCTTTTTCTTTCTTCTTGCAAGTTGTGAACATCGAACGGCATAGTTTCTCAAGCAGCAAGGCTAAATAAGCAGCCATTAGCCAAAGTCAAAGATAACGCTTTTTGTTCAAATGTATTGTTGTTTAAAACATTCTAGGAAGTCAAAAAAATATTCTTCTCGGTCTTGGGAACCAGCCCTAAGAACTTTGCCTCATCAAACATCGTCTGTATAGCCCGACGTCCGACCTCTCCCAGATCCGACGAATACTGATTGACATACAATTCGATATGCTTGTACATCACGCTTTCTTCCATCTCCTGCGCATGCGACCGGATATAATCCAGTGCGGATTTAGGATGGGCAAAAGCGTATTCCACGCTCTGATGAATCAATTCGTTCACCAAAAGCCTGATCTCCACAGGCAAACTTCTTTTGATGACAATACCGCCCAATGGAATAGGATTCTGTGTGGTCTTTTCCCAATAATCACCCAGGTCGATGACCTTGTGCAGACCTTTGTCCTGATAGGTGAATCTATTTTCGTGAATAATAAGGCCGAGGTCAATTCTTCCGTCCAACAAAGCTTGCTCTATATCCGAAAAAATCAGTTCTTGCTTGTTTTGTAATAACGGATAGGCCAGACCTAATAAAAAATTGGCTGTGGTGTACTTTCCGGGAATACCGATTTTTAACTTTTGAAGCTCTTGCGGCAGGAAAGAGCCGGCATATTGTGTCAACTGCTCTGCCAGAGCTTCGTCTTTCGCAATCAACAGAGGTCCCACACCAAATCCCAGGGCACTGCCCGCATCCAACAGCTCATAGTCTTCCACCGCATACGCGAAGGCATGGTAGCTGAGCTTGGTAATGTCCAGCTCCTGCCGGAAAGCCTTCTGGTTCAAGGTCTCCACGTCATGGTATCCGACGGCAAAATCCAAGCCTTGCGTATCGATCTTGTGATGGATCAATGCGTCAAATATAAACGTATCATTTGGGCAGGGCGAAAAGCCGAGAGTGAGTTCCATAAATGAAAAATTTTGTATGATGCAAAAATAGGAATTAAATGCGGAAAATATATCTCTATCTCCTCGCTATTAGTTGCCAGGTTCCCGGCTGAAGTGCTATTTGGACAGCATTTCTTTTCTGCCCATTGACCTGTATAAGTGTATACCCCCCGGGCAGAGCAACCCGTGCAGTTGTTCCATCAGGAACAACAACATCAAGATAGAAGGTATTGCCTTTTATCTTGTATGCAGCTCGAATATGTCCTTTCACACTTACGACCTTTGCGGAAGCCTCGGGCACATCTCCCGGCTGCGGAGCTACAAGAAAGGTACTATATCCAGGGGTCAGCGGCCGTATTCCACAAAGTCTACTGGAGAGCACCGTTAACCCGCCGCCACTCCAGGCATGGTTTACCGTTCCTCCTCCAAAACCCTCCGGCCCGATCCCCCAGCCTTCAAATAGGGTCGTAAAGTAATCGTTATTGACCATAGCGGAAAAACGTTTCCGGTGCCGCGCGTTCGCTTTCTCCGGTTCATTCATCTTATACATGGCCTCAAACACATATTTTTCCATATAGGGACTTGCATGCTCTTCTTCCAAAAACACCGTTAAAATTTGATCGTAATATTGTTCGTCCGCAATGTCCGCCAGAACTGCCAACGCATGTACCCGGTCATCCGTTTCACCAGTGTATTTAGGATCTCTATAAGATTGGCCATTCCAAAATCTTTCGTTGAATTTTGTTTTAAACTTCTCCATCTCCAGTCTATATTCTTTCGCCTGTTTATCATATCCCAGCTCGTTTGCAATTAACTGATTCCCTTTTATAGCCAGATAGTACCATAGATTATGGATAAGCAGCATATCTTTATTATGTCCCCAGTCTCCCCATAGCCACCCACCTTCCCTTATCCTGACAAGCCCATCGCTATCCTTTTCCCACAGATGAAGATATTCCTGTATAGCAGGAAAAAGATCTATAAGCAATTGTTTATCGCCGGTATGCATATAATAGGTCCAGATTCCGTAGAAACCGATACTCGCTAACGATTGGTCGGCAATCTCTTTATCCCAATTCCCTGCTGGAATGGGAGAGAACAGCGTGCCATCTTTCTTCTGCCAGCAGATCAGTTCATATAGCCATTTTCTTGCGAGGGCATGCGAGGAAGGCGTCAGAGCATAAAAAGCTTCCTCGCTTTCCAGCACCGCGTCACCCGTCCATTGTGCACGCTCGCGGTCCGGGCAGTCCATATAATTATCCCGCATAGTGATATACAGTGTCCGGGCTGCTTTCTCCCAAAGTTTGTTGAAAAACGGGTCAGAAGAGTGAAATGCGCCGTCAATCGCCGTATTGTATCCAGTTTCCCTATATTTTAGGCTGCGCACCGTTATTCCCCTCGAAACGACTACATACAAATAGTGCCCATTCAGCCAACCTAGGCTTTCATATGCCTGCTTTCCCGCTTTAGTAATATAGGTTGCTCTAATATTTTCGGCTCCGCCATTGTACCGAAGGTAGTTATCGGTCAGGAACTGAATGGTATCTCCCGCCGCACCTTCTACATCGATAATGGGCGTAAACTGCATATTATAGGGCAGCTTACAGATCAGCGTGTCACCCTTCCGGGTCATGTCTGCTGCGCTGAATGCACGCGCACCGTAATCCTTCCACAGCGGAATCGGCCGTTTTACTAAGCTGTTCCAAGGGCGTCCACCTGCCTTCCCGTATGTCTCCACGAGATCAAAACCGGCAAGATTAGCCTCGGGCATATACCAATTTTCACTGCCCAGCCGCGCATCATACTCGATATTAGACTCCGATAACCGGAAATTTGGAACAGCACCGGGGCTCGTCCCATAGGCGTCCAGTCTTTTCACCATCCAGGATCCGTCGCTTAGCAAGCTACATGCTTCACTTTGGGCATCAAAAAACAGGCCCAGCAATCCGCTGCTTTTATGCGAGAAACCGTCTTTACCAAAATACCAGACCTTGATGCCAATGGTATTTTTCCCGGTTTTTAAAAATGGGGCAATATCCAACTCGTCATAGTAGGTATCCTTGGGGTTGGCCCCCCGTTTTAATCCACCTTCAAAAACAACAAGCTTACCGTTGATGTATAGCCAGTATTTACTATCGACAGCAATCCGTGCGACCAACTTAACGGGCTTGTGGTCAATTGCGAAATCCTTTCGAAAACCTGCCCAGACATTGACGGTATCTCCTTCCGGCAGGTCGATACCGATCCATTCCGCTTTCCAGGTTTGCGCAGAAGCCTTATTAAGCCCAACGAGGCCTATCAAGACGAATAAAGCGAAACCTGTTAATTTCAGTTTTCTCATTTTAAAGCGTTAAGCAATACACCGGCCGTGCGCGCTATATGTCATAACGATTCGTCGATCAGCTTCACCGTATACTTTGCTTCCATATTTGCCGGAACGGTCGTATCAAAGCCTACCATCACTGTTCCCTTGTTTTCCTGATTGTAATCGCCGTATTTATAATTTCCAAACTCGCATATATAGTCTTTTGGATCTTCCGATGGCCGTATCGCCAGTTTGAACGGTACATTGGCCTCGACAGTCAGGATCATACTTTTCCCTTTTTGGGAAAGTTTTATCGTTTTCTCATCCAGCAGCTGTGCCGAGGCAGGGGTAACCATGTTCCAACGGATGTCCACCGCCTGAGCATTGGTCTGTACAAAATCTTCTATCTTCAAATAGTCATCCTCGACGATAACCGCCTTCCTCGTGGCTTTCTTCAACTCTTTCTTCAAGTTTAACGCTGGTGCCAAATTCACCATTGCACCCAGCTCCCTGCCGTTGTCATAGGTTTCTATAATTTCGGCTTTCCCGTCGATATTATGCCGTTGGTGGTTAATCGTCAGTGTATTATGGTTCAGGTTGTTGTACCTAAAAATATCCCAACGTTGCGAATTTTGGCTCATGTTCCACAGGTCTACCCCTTGGGATTCGAGTGTGATATAGCTCTGCAAACCAAAATCCATTGCCCAACGAAGGTTGTCCACATCATACACAAAAGTACCTTGGTCCATATGCCCATGCGGGTCGCCCGCTCTTCCTCCCTTAATACCGAGATATTTTCCTTTGCCGTCCTCCCAGTTCGTACGGACAAAGGATACGGGTGTTATACCGCGCCCTGTATAGGTTTTACCACGAGGCGGTTTAATAGCTGATAAGGTTAGGTTTTTTCCAAAAACCAGAGCATTCGGTAGAAACCGGTGTTCATCCGAGTTGATCTTTTTGGTGTAACCTCCTTTGTTGATCAGCGGTATTTCCTGATAAATTAAAGCCGGATCTTGTTCTTTTTCCGCAAACCAGAACAAGGCCGACGAGGGCGCCGCCGCACGACCGCCATCGTAATAATTGAAATAATATCCCGAAGGCCCTACCGCATATAGCATATAATATGCAGAAGCCATAAAACCAGGTGCCTTGGACAATCCAAGATCTGACCCTAAGGCACTCTCCAAAGCAGCGAAAAACATCACCTGAAAAGTGGTTCCATAATTCCAGTAACCTGGACCTTCGGGATAATTTCCATCGGGGGCGTAGGTCTTCAACGGTAAGGTCGTCGACTCCAATGCGCGCTCAATAATAGCGATAGCCTGCTCCCGCTCATCTTCAAAGATAGCCAATGCTCCAAATAGCAGTCCGCCATTACAGACTGGATTCCAGTTGTTGTGCCGCGTTAAAAAGTTATTGTATGCCGATTGGTAAGAAGGCTCAAAGGCTTTTTCAATTATTGCTTTTCGAACCATCTTGCGTGTATCTTCAGGCAAATCAGTATACAGCCAATCGTAAGCAATCGCTACCGCCATACACATTTCTCCCACATCGAGGAAATGTGAAGGATTCCAGCTTTCAAAAGCGCATACCGCTTCCAGCTCCTCTATGGCTCGGTGGAGGTACTGTTTTTCGCCTGTCATCCGGTAGCTGTAGGATAAATAATACAGACGTGTAAGTGCCTTGCGGGATACCGCCAATAAACGTTTTCCCCTCTTCTTAAAAACAAGGGGTGGTTCGGACAGCCATTTATCACAGACTTCGCGCATGTAACGGTCTATCCGCTTAAACGCTGGGTTCCGCTGTATAGCCTGACGGATCGTTTCCTCTTCTCCAGCGCCCAATAATAGCCTCGGGTGGCCGGCTATTTTTGAATAATCAAAAGAATGCGCCGACTTCTTGTCTTGCGCACTGCTATACAGCGCACAGGAGAGGAAGCTGGCAAACAATAAAAATCGAATCTTATTCAACATATACTTTGTCGTTTTGTTTATCACATCAATTAAAGCTCCTTCGGCATGCACAGTATGTAACCCTTACGGATTAAACGTTGGCCCGTACGCCGCGACCGAAGGCGAGCCTCCCTCGAAATATGGCCAGCCATCATCATCCCACAACACCTGATCCAGCATCAGCACGCGCCCACCGGGATCGCTGGTCCGAATACCGTGATATAATATCCAGTCTTTACCTTCATCATCCTGAACAATCTCCGAACAGTGTCCATTGCCTATGAAGGTTTCGTTTCTGTCCAGAATCAATGTCCGTCCCTGGTTTAACATATCGAACCCACTTTTATTGAGATATGGGCCATCTATACTGGTCGAACGGGCGACGATCAACTGATAGGTACTCTCCAAACCGGCGCAACAGGAGCCAATAGAGGCAAACATATAGTAATAATCACCTCTTTTATGCACATAGACACCTTCAAAATAGGTTCCTGCGATCAATTTTTTTTCGGCGCCTTCTTTCAGCGAAAGACCATCGTCGCTCAGTTCGATCATATGGATACCCCGGAAACTGCCCCAAAATAAATATTTTCGGCCATTATCCTCCACATAGTTGGGGTCTATGGAATTTTGGGCGTCAATTACGTTACTACGGATTAGCTCTCCTTGATCCGTAAATGGTCCTTCAGGTCGGTCTGCAACGGCAACGCCGATACCACATGTCCATTCCTGCCCCCATACCGACATCGAGTAATAGAGCACATATTTACCGTTGATGTAATTGATATCCGGCGCCCATAAGCCGCCTCCCGGCTCAAATGTCGGGCGTGTCTCCTCGGTAAAGGCCGTACCAACTTGTTCCCAATCGACCAAGTTCGACGAGCGCATAATGGGTGTATTACGGATATCTTCCGTCGCATAGAGGTAGAAGAAACCATCATCAGCCTTTATCAGGGTCGGATCGGGCAAACTCTGCGCAATTACTGGGTTGCCATATACATTATCCAAATAGTCAAAGCGCACCTCATTGGACTGCTGATCACCGACCCCCACACGGACTGGAAGGTCTACTTTCCCACTCAGTTCCGGCGCAACAACTCGTATCAGTGTATCCGTCAGTGACAACATCTCCACCGTATCACCACCAAAGGTCACGGCCGTATGCTCTTCTATGTTGCCGAAGCCCGAACCAACGATATCGACGGGCTCCCCTAAAAAGGCTTCACTTACCGATGCTATTTTAGGAAGCGAATAGCCAAAGGTGAAATAGTATTGGTTGGAGCGCTCGCCAGCAATCTCCAGATGTATTTTTGCATAGCCCGATTCCGTTTCTGCTGGAACGATAGCTTCGATCCGACCGGGTGTATAATTTACCATTTCGGCTTCCTGATCACCAAACATCACCTTGATATCGGAGCCGTCATCCCCAAAATTGACGCCCTTTATAATGACATGGTTTCCGGGGAGCGCCGTGCGGGGAGTCACTTCACGGATACCGGGCTTAGTCGATGTCTCGACCTCCCCTATCTTATCGTCCGAACACCCAAGATAAAGCTGTGTTAAAAACAAGCAAACGACAATTGTCGGAAATATTCTTTTCATTTTTCTATCCATTTTATTGGTCTATAATTCAATAGATTTATCGTCAAATCTACCAAGGATACCGTTGCGGCAACTCGGTATTAATCATAACTTCTTGCAACGGGTATGGCAACAGCAAGTGTTTATCCTTATCAAAGGTTTCCCCCGGTTCGAGATACGTCTGATGGAAAGTGTTGGTCTCCACATAGTCGGGGCTCAGTGTCACCGCCTCCTCTAATTCGCCAAGTTTATCTTCCAAGAGGTTCCATCGGATTAAATCCTGTTTGCGAAGACCTTCAAAACAGAGCTCCCGCAATCGCTCATCCACGATTTCTCTAAAGAATGCATCGTGGGCTGTACTGCCTATATAAGGTTCCAAACCTGCCCTTTCCCTAATGATATTCAAACTATTAACGGCCTCGGCCGTAGCATCGGCTGTACCAAACCGTCCTCCTATAATCGCCTCGGCATGCATCAGCAACACATCTGAATACCGCAATATAGGAAAGTTGATACTGGTGAAATTGGCATCAATATCTGATCCCGGAATATTGTTCAAAATCGTATATTGCGCATCAACTATACTACCGGCTGTCTTCAACGCTTCCATATCGGCTGGTTCCCACCTGCGAAATTTGCCGATTGCATACTCTTGATGTAATGGCTTATCGAAAAAATAGCTCATGGTAAACCGCTGGTTGGCGGCAGAGTATCCATTTTTATAGCCGGCTATGCTCCATGCCCTTCTAACGTCTTCCACTGCATACTTGTTGTACACGACCACCGATGCGTTTACGTTGGCAAATCCCCTTGGAATACCAGAGGTACCGACAAACTCAACCCCGTTGATATTTCCCAATCTCCCATGGACATTGAGTCCCATGTCGACCATATTGCCAAAGGAAATCTCAAAGAGTGACTCTCGTGTATTATACCTATTTTGCAAGTAATTGATAAAATGATTGCGGTAGCTTTCTGGGTCTTCGGAAAAGGGCACGATACGATGCCAACCATCCTCAATAATAATTTCGCACTGTTCTTGGGCTTTCTCAAAATACTGTTGCGGATTCTCAAAATAACAATCCGCCTCATTGGGTGCCAGATAGGGTTGAAAGCCGCCCATGCGTAGATACAGGCGCGCAAGCATGCCATGGGCAGCCATTTTATTGGGCTCTCCCGGCACATAGTCTGCATCCTTGGCATGAAGTAAATGTTCGGCAGCAAACTGAAAATCTTTCTCTGCCTGCTCATAGACCATTTTAACGGGAGAAGCTGCTAGGTAATTGTCTGCTTGGGAAGAGCTGGGTTTTAGCCGCAGCGGAACCGGACCAAACCAGTTTGCCAGTGTGAAATAGGCGAAGCCCCGCATAAAGCGGGCTTTTGCCAGATATTGGTTGTACTGCTCCTCCGGAAACATATCGGGATCCATATTGGCTTCCAACTGATTTACCAAGTTAATACAACCATAAAAGTGAAGCCACACATTTCCTATTTCATCACTGGACGAGGTATAACCATATCGAGCGGCCGACCAATTCGCTGCTGCTGAATTGGTGTACATTTCGTCTGTACCGCTCTCCAGCACCACATTAAACTTATAGCCATACATATCGTCATTGGCCATCTCACTATATATACCTGCAATGGCCATTTCGACCTCGGCTGCCGATGAATAGAACGTTTCATCACGCCAGGTGGATAAGGGATCTTGTTCTAAAAACTTTTTACAGCTTGCTCCGGCGAAAACGGTGAACAGCCCAATAGCCGTTACTATTATTCTGAATTTTTTCGTATTCATAATTTGCTGATTTTAAATTCTCTACTATTAAAAAGAAAGCTCCAAGCCGGCTGATATGGTCATACTTTGTGGGTAAGCCGAATAATCCAGACCTGGAGTTAAGGCTCCAAATCGCCCAACGGACACATCGGGATCATATCCTTCATACTTGGTCAAAGTAAGCAGATTTTGTACGGATAACGATAGCCGACAACGCTTCATGTACACACGTGTTGCCAGTCGTTCGGGAAGATTATACCCGACGGATACGGTTTTCAGCTTGATATAAGATCCATCTTGCACATGGCGTGAATCCAGCTTATAACCGAACGGAGCAAGCAAATTGGTACCATCAAATCGCATTCCTCCGATCTCTGTATCGGGGTTTGTCGGTGTCCAGATATTGTTGAGGGATTTTAGTCCGTTACGACCCGTCATATAGATATTTCCATATTCCGATTGGTTCCCGTTTAAGAGATCGAATCCATAGGCCCACTGTAACAGAAACTGCAGGTCGAATGACCTATATTGGAAATTATTAAACAATCCTCCCGTATGTTTCGGGTGTGGGTTTCCGATGATCGTACGGTCATCCGAATTAATAACGCCATCGCCATTTACATCTTTGAACCGCACCATACCCGGTTTAGTAACCTGAACGTGCGTCGCAATACCATCCTTAAGCGTATACGTATTGTCCTCAAACGTGAAGTCATCCATCTGATAAAGTCCATCGAAAACCATCCCGTAAATCATTCCTACCGGTTGTCCTACTTCGGTGATATATTGATACTCTGTTTGCATAAACTGGGCATCCCAGGAGGGGTCTGTACGGATAAACTGCTGTCCATTGTTCAGCTTAATGGTTTTTGTCCGGTTGAAGGAAATGTTAAAATTGGTATTCCAAGTGAAATTGGCATTCCGGATATTCTGTGTTTCCAACGTAAATTCGATACCCCGGTTAGATACCTCGCCCACGTTTTGTTGTACGGTAGCAAAACCTATACTTGGCGCCATGTCTGCATTCAACAGCAAATCGACTGTGTTTTTCTTATACACATCCACCGTTAGGCCGTACTTGCCAAAAAGCTGTAAATCCATCCCTATATTCGTCTGCTCCGTAGTTTCCCATCGTAGATCCGGCACAGCCATATTGCTTTGATACGCTCCTGGAACATACTTCTCTCCGTCTCCTAAAACATAACCACTATTGGCGTTGACGCTAAACAGATTATAGGCCACAAAGTCGCCTATACGATTGTTACCTGTGGCACCCCATCCTCCACGAAGTTTCAAGTCCGATATGGCCTCTATCGGCTCTAGGAAAGGCTCCTTTGATATCCGCCAAGCAAGTGAAAATGACGGAAAATATCCCCAACGGTTTGCTGCACGAAATTTGGACGACGCATCAGCGCGGTAAGTAGCTGTGGCTAAATATTTGTTATCATACGAATAGTTTACCCTTCCGAAAACAGAAAATAAGGAATTTCTCGAATAGTCCGTTTGCGCAATGGTAGACGCAGTGGCGATACCGAGGTTATAAATACCAAACTCATCTGTTGGCAAGTTCGTATTTTGCAACGTGGAAAACTTGGAAGTACCATACTGTGCCTCCAATCCAACCAGTGCGCCATAGCTGTGCCTTCCTTTGCTGTCCTTATAGCGTAAGGTATTCGACGTTGAGAGGATATCCCACCGGTTATTAGCCAATGTACCGTTGATCCCCCGGTTAGTACGCGTAGCTTCATAGGATCCACGCTTATGGAAAGTTGTCGTTTCGCGAAGGCTAGTCCTATAGTTCCCCATCAAACTCAATTCAAACTTCTCCAAAAACTTGTAGCTGAGACCTAAAGTTCCCGAAAGCACATCATCTAGCCGGAAACGATCTGTATTCTGCATTTTCTTGACAGGATTAAGCAGATAAGGGTCGGAGTCTTCTATACTCGCCTCATCTTCTGAGGTCCAGTTGATAGGTGTAACGGGACGAAAAGAAATCGCATCACGGATGATACTATGCCTGGCATTGCCGGAAGCAATCTGTCCGTCGTGATTATTGCGGCTATACTCCAACTGCAGGTGGACTTCTAAATCTGGAACGATCTTGTGGTCAAGCTTTAATCTATTATTTACTTTTCTAAAGCCTGTTTCAATCAAAGTTCCTTGTTGATTCAGGAAGTTTCCACTATATAAAAACCGGGTTTTATTATTTCCTCCACGAACGGAGAGCGTCTGATTGGTTGATCTGGTGTTGCGAAAAATCTCATCCTGCCAGTTGGTACCTTCTACATCTCTATAATATTCGGGATCCACATAGCGCCTGTTAAAAAGCTGTACATTGGTGCCCGGGACATAGTTGTCATTTGCGTAGGCTAGTTTCTGCTGATAGAGCACATACTCATAGGGGCTCAAGACGTCCAAACGGCTAGGGATATGCTCAAACCATGCGGAGGAGCGGATGTCTACATCGGTGCGTCCATCGTTCCGTCCGCTATGTGTATTGATTACAATCACACCATTTGCCCCTCGAGATCCGTATATAGCTGTGGCCGAAGCATCTTTCAATATATCGAAACTTTTAATATCTCGCGTGTTGATCGTCGCCGGATCAAACCCTTCCAGCGGCACCCCATCCACCACATATAGCGGTGAGTTGTCCCCGGTAATGGAGTTTCCTCCCCTAATGACAATACGTAATGGGGCACCAGGCGTACCATCCATTGAGGTCACCTGTACTCCGGCTACCCGTCCGGCCAGTGCTTGGTCAAAATTGGCTGCCGGTGCTTCGGCAAGTTGCTTGGCGTTGACACTGGCCACTGATCCCGTAAGATCCTCCTTACGAATCACATCGTAACCAATAACAACTTCTTCCAACACCAGATCCTCGACCTCCAACACCACATCGATACGCTCTCTACCAGATATCGCCTGCTCTTGTCTCAAAAAACCCAACGAGGTAAAGACCAGTACATCGTCGGGACGGACATCACTGATGGTATAATTCCCCTGATCTGATGTATTCGTCCCTCGGTTGGTTCCTTTAATAGATACTGTCGCACCAATAATTGGTTCTCCTTTAGCATCGCGCACCGTACCCTGTATACGTTGCTGCGCCTGTACCCATTCTGGAAGCGAAAGTAGGGCACCTACAATTATGCTTATAACAATATTTATCTTCATGTTCTTTCTTTTATCCAAGTGAAATTAATTTACTGGTTCTACCGCTTTATAGTTGAAATCTGAAAGGAAAAATATTCCTCCTCGACCGGGTGCAGACGCATTGTTCTTTAGCTCTCCTTCAAAATTTGAGGCAATCTTGAAAGCCACTGTTACATTGTTTGTAATCTGCTCTGGAGAAATATCATAACTACATTTTACCCATACGCCATAAAAAGTACCAAGCTCTGGCCGTTTCCGTCCGTCCGGATCAAGCCCCGTTTGGTCTCCCGGATAGGGCGTTCCTATAAATTCGTTGCCCCACGGTGCTCCATTTTTCCCGCCTCGCCAGCAATGCATATCTTCATTCACTTTGGTCCATGTACCATTCAACCAATTGCCTTCCGCATCCTGTATCGTCCCTCCTGTATAATCGGTGGAGATATAAACTTCCATATCAATCGGTGCTCGTCCATCGGCCATATACGTTTGGAAGTTTGGCATATAATAATAATTAAAGGAAAGATCATAGCCATAGCGATAGGGTGTCAGATCCTGCGTGGTAGTAACCATCCAGGACGTGGTTGGCGTAGTAACCCCAGATCCATTATGAGTTTGTGTCTCTAGAACCGTCTGTGTTATATTTTCTTCCGGTCGTTCCGGCGGTGCTACAAAGGTTTTCCCGGTACTGTTATCCACTTCACCCCATATATCATCCCCAACACCGGGTTCGATGACCTGCACGGTATACCCATCTCCGCCTGTAGGCTTAGATCCCGAAGTCCTCAGCGTAGGATAGAAGAAATAGATCGTCTCCACTGGCATAATCTCCGGTTTGTCGGTAATAATGGTCGTTATCCGATCTCGAAACAAAACCTGCTCCCCACTGATATTACTGACCACCCTTACAATGGGTCTTAGCGTATCGTATTCCGTATAAACATACCCCGGGGCGAGGGATATCTCCCCTGTTTCTCCGTCAATCAACAGCTTATCGCCTTCCGTTTCCAGCTCAAAGGTTACGTCGGGGTTGGCACTGGGCATTAGCGGAGCCGCTGTTTTGCTATCTTGCCCATATACCAGATTTTGGTTTTTGGGCGTATACACCAGATTGGTCGGTAACAATGGTCCTACATTCAAATGAAAGCCTTTATTAAATATGGTCGAATAGGTCTTTCCTCCGTCCTGTGTCGTTACTTTAATATCAAAATAATAGTCTCCTGCCGTAAAGGTGTGTCCGGCTGCTATTGTAATGATACCATTGTCCGCTGTATTTTCAGATGTAAAAAAGGTGAGCGGATTTCCATCCTCGTCCACATAACCGGCATCGGGACTAATCGGAACATCGACATCCCATGGTTTACCTACTCGTACATACTGTAGGTAGGATTCGTCCAACTCCGAGCCATCACTCCGGGAAATACCAACTACTTCAAACGTTGGTGTCAGGCCACCGGTCTGTACGGTCGGTGGAGCTGTCACGATCTGCCCGCCCTCCCGAGCGTTGGCAACACTCACATATCTGAGATCATAGGGGGCTCCCGGCGGGTTCGTCTTAAAGTCTTCCTTACAGGAGAAGACCACCATCACCCCACAGCAAAGTAGGAATAAAAGCCGTGTCTTATTTTTCATGTTCGAATCGTTTATAAAAGCTAGCACAAATACATCATGCTTCTTTTTGGTTTTATAATTGTATTTAATTTAGCGGTTTCAATAACTGTATATTGCAAATATCTATATATTATATGTGTTATAAAGGGGGCTAATCGTCTTAATAAGAGGTGTATTGTGAAGAGCTCTATCAGTGAGCCAATGGTCAAGACTCGTTACAAACATAGTTCTTATCTATAAACCATCCCGACTATACACCCCTCATATTTAGATATTCTCTCCCCGCTTCAATCAAAAAGCTCTTCTTACATTAGCTTTGTAAAACAGTGCTGTCGAAACACCATCTTATACTTAGGGTGGATCGACATTTTTGATCATGTTATAATCACTAAATATGTTAATTAAAAGGCGTAAAAATTATCTATTTTTACTTGCAGCATTCTTCGCATTTTCTTGTGATGATGGAGTAACACAAGGCGATAAGCCTAATATCATTATTATTTATGCCGATGATTTGGGTTATGGAGATTTGAGTTGCTATGGCGCCACTTCCGTACAGACATTCCACATCGATAAACTTGCTGAAAACGGGCTGCGCCTTTTAGACGCTCATTCTACAGCATCTACGTGCACCCCCTCTCGTTTTTCTTTATTAACAGGAAGCTATGCTTTCCGCAACAATGCCGCAATACTCCCCGGCGATGCACCTCTATTAATTCGGCCAAATACACCGACATTGCCGAGGATGTTGCAGCGTTCGGGTTATCGCACCGCCGTCATAGGAAAATGGCATCTAGGGCTCGGTGACGGTGTGCTCAACTGGAATGAAGAGATAAAACCTGGCCCACTTGAGGTTGGTTTCGATTATTCTTTTATTATTCCCGCTACGCAAGACCGCGTACCAACAGTTTTCATAGAAAACCATCGTGTTGCAAATTTAGATCCTAGCGACTCCATTGAAGTCAATTACGTCGACAAAGTAGGGAATTGGCCAACAGGTCTAGAAAGGCCCGATTTATTAAAATTTGGGGCGGACACACAGCATAGCAATACGATTACAGATAGTATTAGCCGTATTGGCTATATGACAGGTGGAGAATCAGCGCTATGGAAAGATCAGGAAATCGCGCCTACTTTAATCCAGAAAGTAAATACGTTTATCACAGAAAGCAAAAGTCAACCCTTCTTTCTATTTTTCTCGTTTACGGATATCCATGTACCAAGAGATCCCCATAAGATGTTTAAAGGCAAGACAGCGATGGGGCCTCGAGGTGACGCTATCTTACAAATGGATTGGTCTGTGGGTGAATTAATGAATATACTAAAGGAACATCATCTCGAGAAAAATACGCTGATTATCTTCACAAGTGACAATGGCCCGGTTACGGATGACGGCTATGTTGATTACGCGGAAGAGCTGTTGGGTGAACACGACCCTTCTGGCGGGTTCAAAGGAGGAAAATACAGCGCGCATGAAGCCGGCACACATATGCCTACTATTATCTATTGGTATGAAAAGGTACAAAAAGGTGTAAGCGATGCTTTAATAAGCCAAGCGGACCTCTATGCCTCACTCGCAAAATTAGTCGGACACCCCTTGCAATCCAATGAAGCTCCAGATAGCTACGAGATGTTGGATGCTCTTTTGGGAAAAGACAAGAAAGGTCGGGAGGATTTGTTACAAGAATCGTTTACCATCGGACTCCGGGAAGCAAACTGGAAATATATCGCGGCCCAAACCACCGAAGCCCCTGTTTGGTTAAAAAACAAAAAGGTCGCTACGGGTTTATCAAAGCAACCACAACTTTATAACCTCGAAAATGATCGTGAAGAAGAAAATGATCTGTCTTCCCAACTGCCCGAAAAAGTACGGGCTATGCAAGAACGACTGGACAAAATGTTATCTAGCCCTACAAGGAAAGGATATAAAGACTAATGCAACATATACTTAATTACTAATAATGATCAACAATAAATATGAGCGCATCGGCTTTAATTAAAATTATGCAAAATAATATAATGAGCTTTTACAGGCTCTTCTCGTTATTCGCCATCCTATTCATCCTATCCATAGTACCGTCTCTAAAAGCCCAACAAAATAGCGGTTCGGAGAAAAAGAAGAATGTATTGTTTATTGCCGTCGATGATTTAAGACCAGAGCTGGGCTGCTATGGCGCAAATCAGATGGTTACGCCAAATATCGACAGATTGGCTCACGACGGGGTGCTGTTTGAAAATGCATATTGCCAACAAGCCGTATGTGCCCCTTCGCGGAATAGCATAATGACCGGCTTACGACCCGACGCATTAAGGATATACGATTTGGGAACTTTTTTCAGGACAACTGTCCCAAATGTTGTCACATTACCGCAGCAATTTAAAAATAACGGCTATATCTCCGAAGGTGTAGGGAAAATATTCCATGCCGGTCATGGAAATAAAAACGACGAGTTGTCTTGGTCTGTCCCATTTTGGGATTTTAGGAATAATGTCAACAAACTCAAAAAGGTTAATCGTGGGGATACTTTAGGATTAGAGTCCAGTCTCCCTCGGTTGAATAAAGAGCTTCTTCCCTTTTATAAGTCCAATGCCCCCGAAGAACACATGATAGACGGAATCGTCACAGAGATTGCTGTAAACCGCATCCATAAGTTGAAAAAACAAGATAATCCTTTTTTCTTGGCTGTAGGGTTTCGGCTTCCGCACCTTCCATTTGTAGCTCCAAAAAAATATTGGGACTTATATGATCCAACCCAGATTTCGATTCCCGATAAAAAAGAACCTGAGGGAATGTACCAAAACGCCTTTATCAAATGGTCCGGTGAATTGGGCAAATATCATGGCATTGAGCAATACAAAAAAAAAGGATATCTACCGGATGATCTAGCCCGAAATCTTATACATGGATATTATGCGTCTGTAAGCATGATGGACGCACAGGTAGGCAAATTGCTAGATGCGCTTGAAGAATCGGGGCTGCGTGAAAATACTATTGTCGTGTTGTGGGGAGATCATGGGTGGAAACTAGGTGAATATGGTATGTGGTCAAAACATTCCAATTCGGAGTTGGATACCCGCTCTCCTCTCATCATCAGTGATCCGGACTATTCAAAAGGCAGTAGAAACTACTCTGTGGTAGAATTACTAGATATCTACCCCACGCTATGTGAGCTTGCCGGTCTTCCCGAACCAAGCCATCTACAGGGGAAGAGTTTGGTTCCAATCCTAAAGGATCCGGAGGTTCAAGTAAAGGAAGTTGCAATGAGCCAATGGCCTAAAGGAAAAACATTTCCAGGCACCCCTCCTCGTCGGGAAATCATGGGCTATTCGATTACCGATGGGCGTTATCGCTTTACTCGTTGGCAATCTCACGAAAATCCAGACATTATTATTGAAAAAGAGCTTTATGACCATGCAGATAGTCGGATAGCTAAGAAAAACTTAGCTAAGTCTGCAGGTTATGAGTCCGAACTGCGCCGGATGGAAAACCTTTTAGACGACATATTAGCCGAACAAACACATCACTTTAAATAAATATACAACAGAATGAAGATAATCAAATCAACCTTACTTTTATGCTCCCTGGCGTTTTTTGGCTGCCATACAGACGATGGCAGCAAAGCATTATTGGATAGAAGTGAAAAACAGCTTTCAACGCTGCGCACCGCAGCACTCGAAGAGAATAAAAGTCCCAGGACACTGACAAAAGACGGCCATATTCATTGGGTGCCCTCGTCTTACGACTGGACAGAAGGCTTTTGGGCTGGTACTTGCTGGATGCTGTACGAAGTCTCTAAGGATGATAAATGGAAAGAAGCTGCCGAAGCAGCACAACAATTGTTTAAACAGCATAAAGATCTCACCACCGATCATGATTTGGGTTTCATTTTTAACAACTCTTACGGAAAAGCTTATAGAATAACGCAGGAAGAGCGATATAAGCAGGTATTGATTGATGCTGCTAATGCGTTGTCGACCCGTTTTAATGATACCGTAGGATGCATACAAAGTTGGGATCTGGTGGACAATTGGCAAGCCAAGCGAGGATGGACGTTTCCAGTCATTATCGACAACTTGATGAACCTAGAGATGCTGTTTGAAGCAAGCAATATCACGGGCGATAGCAGCTACAGCAAAATCGCTGTTGCTCATGCCAACACGACAATGGAAAACCATTTCCGGTCGGACGGCAGTTCCTATCATGTGGTTGATTACGACCCTCAGACGGGAGCCGTACGTAGCAAGGTTACAGCACAGGGCTATGCCGACGAGAGTGCGTGGGCACGTGGACAAGCTTGGGCGCTGTATGGATACACCATGTGTTATCGATATACTAAGGATAAAAAATATCTTGATTTTGCGGAGAAAATAGCAGCCTTTATATTGAATCACCCCAACTATCCTGAAGACGGCGTCCCCTATTGGGATTTTGATGCTCCAAACATTCCCAATGAAATCAGAGATGCTTCGGCCGGTGCCATTATGGCCTCTGCACTGTTGGAACTGAGCGCGTATACCGATGATAAGTATCTCACATCTGCGCAGCATATTCTTGAATCTTTGTCGAGTGACACGTACACCGCAAAGATGGGAGAGAACGGAAACTTTGTTTTAAAACACAGTGTGGGAAGTATACCTCATGGAAACGAAATAGACGTTCCTTTAAATTATGCTGATTACTATTATATAGAAGCGCTAATTCGCCTTAGGGAAAGAGGACTATAATGCTTAAATTTGGTTCATAACCGTACCTCGAATGAACATTTATCTTTTTTCTCTTGCGCTTTTTTTAGGAACATTGCTACAGACGGTATATGCACAAAAACTACACAACATACCGTCGGATCTAAAATTTCAGCATTTCACTTCTGTAAACGGTTTGTCTCAAAGATCCGTAGCAGACATTGTACAGGACAAGAAAGGATATATTTGGTTCGGAACACGAGATGGATTAAACAAATTTGATGGTCAAAAATTCATCATCTACAGACATACCTTGGTAGACTCCAATAGTCTGAGCAACAGCAATGTACACGCGATATATGAAGACAGCTACGGCCACCTTTGGGTAGGAACGGAAAGGGGGCTGAACAAGTACAACCCCACGACAGACAACTTTATACGGTATCAACTCTCCGACGCTCCAGGTGTAGTAAGCGATAATGTCGTACGGGGAATCACACAAATTGATAACGACCTGCTCTGGGTCGCAACTGCAAATGGCATCGCTCAGGTCAATATCAAGACAAATCAAATCTCAAGGATACAAAGACGAAACAACAGTACAAATTCGCCCAGCGACAACAATATCCGATCCTTCCTAAAGGACAACGAGGGCAATATCTGGATCTGCAATACAAAGTATATTGATGTGTACCATGCGAGCCGAGGATTCTTTAAGCACCTCCACTATCCGCAAAAGGCCGGTAGCAATATAATACACCTCAATGATCTTCCCACACTGTTTATGGACAAGAGGAATAACCTTTGGCTAGGCTATGAGAAGGGGCTTGCCCGATACGATCCGTTGACCGAAAATTTTATTGATTTTGATTTTCATGACAAAAAGGCCATTACGGCTTCGGTAAGAACCCTTTGCGAAGACCATTTCGGAAATCTCTGGATAGGAAGTTATTCAGGTCTCTATATCCTGAATGCAGACCGTAGCGAATTAAAACATGTCGTGCATGACCCAAACAATTCCAGTAGCTTAAGCCAAAATTCCATCTATAAGATCATCCGTGATTCCAGAGGAGATATGTGGATCGGCACCTGGGCCGATGGTATCAATTACTACAACCGAGACAACGCCGCATTCAAGCACATACCCTTTGGGAATACCGACAATAAGCTCAATTATCGGGTAGTAAGTGGTATGGCCGAAGATGCCAAGGGCAACCTCTGGATCGGAACCGAAGGTGGTGGGCTGAACTTTTACGATAGAGAGACGAAAAAATTCACCTATTACAATCACGATTCCTATAATTCCCACAGTCTAAGTGGCAGCAATGTCAAATCCGTCATTATAGACCGCGAAGGAGGGATATGGATAGGTATGCACGATGGAGGGCTGAACTATCTCGATCCCAACAAAAAACCGTTCAAATTCCAACAGATAGACTTCCTTTCACATCAAAATATCTCTTTGAAAGCCTATAAGGTACTCACACTTTTTGAAGATCGTAACGGGAATATCTGGATCGGTACGCTGACAGGTGGTCTGATTTTTTACGACACACATCAAAAAAACCTCTCAAAAATCGATAAAGACATCAAAACGGTCATGAGCATCACCCAGACCGAAAATCCCGATATACTGCTTGTGGGAGGAAATAATGGACTGGAAACCATCCATATACAGACCAAACAGAAGCAGACCATACCCATAAAGGAGCTCGCCCAAAACGATCCCCCACTTTATATCAATTGTATTTTTGTAGACCCATCCAACAACTATTGGGTCGGAACCGAAGGACAGGGACTCCATATATACAACCCCAAAAACAAGACAACAATATCCTACAGCACCAAAGACGGCCTACCCAACGATATTATATATGGCATACTTGCAGACAGCAATGGAAAAATATGGGTCAGTACCAACAACGGAATCAGCCGGATAGAAATATCCTCCAACACGATCAAGAACTACAACCAATCGGATGGCTTGCAGGGAAATGAATTCAATTACGGTTCTTTTCTCCGAACAAGCCAAAAAGAGCTTTTCTTCGGTGGTACCAATGGGTTGACCCATTTCAATCCCAATGACCTGCGAAGAAATACCTTCGTTCCCCCACTGGACATTACCAACATCGACGTCAATAATACTTTTTTCAAAAAAATAACCGATTCTGTCAAGACTGTCACGCTAAAATATAATGAAAACAATTTCAGTATAGATTTTACCTCATTGAGTTACATGCGCCCAGACAAAAACGAATTTGCCTATAAACTCGAAGGAAACGATGAAAACTGGAACTACATTGGCAATCAGCGAAGAGCTATCTATACCAACATCAAGCAGGGAAAATACATCTTTAAGGTCATCGGAGCCAATAACGACGGGATATGGAACGAACACGGTGCGACACTCCACATACAAGTGCTTCCCGCGCCTTGGAAAACATGGTGGGCATATACTCTTTATTTCATTCTTTTCGGCAGTCTATTTTTATATATCCGGAAATTAACCCTGCTGAGAATAAAAGAGAGAAAGGAAAAAGAAAGATCTGAACAGATCAATCAACTAAGGTTGCAGCTATTTACAGACATATCACATGATTTCCGTACACCATTGACCCTGATCATGGGACCTTTGGAAAAAATGATCCGTGAAAACAGAGGTGACAGCTACATCCAACAACAGCATGAAATCATGCTGAAAAATACACGTATGCTGCTCCAGCTGGTAAATCAGATTCTGGATTTCAGAAAAAGCGAATCGGGAAAACTGACATTACAGGCCTCAAAAAGCAATATCGTCCCTTTTGTGGAGGATATCAAAAGGTCCTTTGACGCATTGGCCGAACAGAAAAACATCAACTATCAACTGGTTTCGAGTAAGGAAGACATCCAAGTCTGGTTTGACAAAATCAAGCTGAAGGAGATCTTGTTTAATCTATTGTCCAATGCATTTAAGTTTAGTAACAACGACAGTGAAGTGACCATAACCCTTTCGACCACATCAAAAAAGCAAAATAGCGAGTCTGTAGATTATGTCAAAATCAGTGTGACCAATTTTGGCTATGAGATTCCCCAAGAACAGCTCCATTTGATTTTTGACCAATTTTATCAGCTAGACAATACGGAGAAAAACCTTGGTTCGGGCATAGGTCTATCCTTGACAAAAAGACTGGTCGAACTCCATAAAGGTATCATTACCGTACAAAGCTCGAAAGCCAAAGGAACACGTTTTAGCGTGTTACTAAGGTTAGGGGACAAACACCTATCAGAAGACGAACGCTTGTGGGGACAAGAAGCTCTTGAAGAGGAGGTTTCATTCTCTAAAAATGCTGATGAGTATACAATAGAAGAACTACACTCGGAACAGGAAACATTACCGGTAGAAGATCTAGAGGAAGATCTGCAAAACCTATTGATCGTAGAAGATAATATAGATCTGCAGCAGTTTATTAAAGGAATTTTTGTCGGTAAATACAATGTCTTTGTGGCCAATGACGGCAAGCCGGCTATGGCTATTGCCCATCAGCATCCGATAGATCTCATCATCAGCGATATACAGATGCCCGTCATGGATGGTTTCGAACTTTGCCGTACCATCAAAACAACCCTGATCACCAGCCATATCCCGGTGATCTTACTCACGGCAAAAACATCTCCTACCCATCAGGAAAAAGGGTACCTTACGGGGGCGGATGCGTATATTACCAAGCCGTTTGATGCGAAAATACTCGAAACAAGGGTGGACAATCTATTAAAGACACGGGCAAACCTGATCCGCAAATTCAAACAGGATACCATTTTAGAGCCTAAAAAACTCACGATCACATCTCCCGACGAGCTTTTTCTGGAACAAGCCATCTCTGTGGTCGAGCAAAATATCAGCAATCCAAACTTCAATGTCAGTACATTCATTGAGGAGATGAATATGAGCCGAACGGTTATTTACACCAAGCTCAAGGCATTGACAGGCCAAAACCTGTCCACCTTTATCCGGACCATTCGACTCAAGAAAGCCGCCTTGCTTCTGACCCAAACCAACATGAACATATCCCAAATCGCCTATGAGGTAGGGTTCAACGACCTAAAATATTTCAGAGAAAGCTTCCGGGAGCAATTTAATGCAACACCGTCAGAATACAAAAGAAAACAAAGCACAACAGATAAATAAGCCCTTCACTCTCACACCTTGATCCTCAACACAAAGACCATCAGTACCATAGCCAAGAAAGTCACCAACACTATTCCTTTGGCCGTGTTTTCCCGCCCGCTCCGGTAGATAAAACGTACGGCTATGAGATTCACTACTGCGGCCAACACATAGATGGTAATAGGTTTCTGTTCAAAAAAAGTCTTTTGGAGTTCGGTATAAGTCGTCAGCAGATAAGCCAGTACCGGAAACACAGATCCCAACAAGACACCTACGATAAAATTATTCTTCATCCTTATTTCACATCAAAACTCCAGGAATTCAGATCAGTGATGGCATGATGCGCCGTCATATCAAATTGTGTGGGCACGATAGAGACATAGCCATTGCTTAGCGCAAAGGCATCTGTATCCTCTCCTCTATCCAATAGCTGAAACTTGCCTGTCATCCAGTAATATTGCCGCTCATAAGGGTCCAACCGCTCGTCAAACTCTTCAAACCACTTAGCAGTAGCTTGCCGGCATATTTTTATTCCTTTTAGCTCTTTGCTGCTATGCGGAAAATTAACATTCAAAAGAGTAGCCTTTTGCAGGCCATGCTGCAAAACTTGTTGGGCAATAGCACGCACATAAGGTCGACAGTGCGTGAAGTCTGCATGATGCGAAAAATCATCTAATGAAAAACCGATCGACGGAATATCCTCAATAGCACCTTCCACGGCAGCAGACATTGTCCCCGAATACAATACATTGATCGAGTAATTTAGCCCATGGTTGATCCCCGACACACACAAATCTGGTTTTTTACCTTTGAAGATCTTGTTGACGGCGAGTTTCACACAGTCCACTGGTGTACCTGAGCATTTGTACATTTCCACTCCTTCGTAGAGATCAATCTTGTCCAGACGCAAGGGCTTACCGATCGTAATTGCATGCCCCATACCCGATTGTGGGCTATCCGGAGCCACCACCACTACATGACCTATTTTTTGCATCTCCTCAAGGAGGACTTTAATCCCGGGGGCTGTTATGCCGTCATCATTGACCACCAATATGGTTGGTTTTTTCTTTGCCATGGGACTAAGTTAGCAAATTCAACGATGGACGCAAAAAAACGGTTGGTTCCTGCTGAACCAACCGTCATAATTTAACATACCTCAACACGTATTATCCCAAACCTTTCAACCAATCTATAACTTCTTCACGTGCTTTTCCCAATTTTTGCTGTAAGCGCCCTAACAATTCCTCGTCTTGTCCCTCCTCATATTTCAGATCATCATCTGTCCAATCGGCATATTGTTGCTTGATCTTACCTTTCATTTCGGTCCATTTACCTTTCAAATCCAATTTGTCCATGTTGCTTAAATTTTAACTTTATAACTATTTCTTATCTTACTTAACAAGCGTGGCCATTTTTTGTTTGTAAACTCTTTCAACAATCCAGCTTAAGAGAGCGGATAGACAGATCAATTCTTGTGCATTATTTGTTGAATGAGGTCAATTTCACGCTGTGTAAATGGTGAACTTCACAAATAAGCCCTTCTTCTCGAAGTGTGAATAGTTCTATTGGCCATGCTTCTTACGGCTTAGATAAAATGGCTTGTCTTCGCGAACCGGATGCTAAAAGAGTTCGTGATTTTTTTCGCTATTGTATCATATCTGTTACGAAATCGGTACAGTTGATAAGTGACGGATTAGAAAATTTCTTTTTACATTTTGAAGGGCTATCTTTAAGAATTTAACAATATAAAGTAAGGATATGTCAACAACATTTGAGTCTAGGTACGCCATAGGTCCTAATGAAAGTAAATCATTAGATACAAGTGGACTTCGCCAGAATTTTCTGATCGAACGATTGTTCTTCGAAGATCAGGTACACTTCGTCTATACCCATTACGACCGCTACATGGCAGGAGGAGCATTCCCGGTCAATAAAAAGGTTAAATTGGAAACCATCGAACCCCTATTGAAAGAGCCGCATTTCTTGTCCCGTCGTGAACTGGGCATCATCAATGTGGGCGGTGACGGGCACGTAGAGGTAGATGGAGAAGTCTTTGTCGTCAACCATAAAGAGGCTTTGTACATCGGAAAAGGAGCGCAAGAAGTCTATTTCAGCAGTAACGATAGCAAGAATCCCGCAAAATTTTATCTCAACTCCACACCGGCACACCATACATTTCCTACCCGTCGCGTGACAAAAGAAGATGCCAACAAAATCGAATTGGGCAGTATGGAGACGGCCAACCACCGTGTCATCAACCAGATGCTCCTGCATACCGTCATTGAGACTTGCCAACTTCAAATGGGTATGACCGAGCTCAAACCGGGTTCGGTATGGAACACGATGCCTTCGCATACTCACGATCGCCGTATGGAAGTCTATTTCTACTTTGATATACCCGAAGGACAGGCCGTATCTCATTTTATGGGTCCAGTGGACGAAACCCGCCATATCTGGATGCACAATGAACAGGCCGTGATCTCGCCTCCCTGGTCTATCCATTCGGGAGCAGGCACAAGCAATTATACCTTTATATGGGGTATGGCCGGAGAGAATATGGATTACGATGATATGGACAAGAGCGCTATTACTGATTTGAGATAAATGAAAAGGATTATTTTTGCTGTTGTGGCCCTGTGTCTGACTTATTCAGCTTCTTGGGCACAAAAAGTTATTCAGGTAAAGAATACCCTGGATGAGCATAGGCTAGAAGTGGTATCCATACCTTTTGCCAAGTTTAGCAAACATTTTGGCGTAGATACGGTCTTCACGATAAAGGACAGGACTTCGGGCAGCATATACACCCATCAATTGGAAAAATTGGGCCTGCCCGATGTACAGAATGTGCTTGTACAGGTACAGATAGCACCCAAAAGTAGTCTGGACCTAGTGGTATCATCCGAAAAAGCCCGATCGGTAAGTAGCAAAGCTTACGCCCGCTATGTTCCGGAGCGTTTTGACGATTTTGCCTGGGAAAATGATGTGGTAGCATTCCGTATGTACGGAAAAGCTTTGGAGGGAAAGCGCGACGATGCACAAGGTGTGGACTTTTGGGCAAAAAGAACTACCGACCTCGTCATCAATGCATGGTATAAGCACGGCGACTACCACAAGGATCATGGGCAGGGCTTGGACTATTATTCTGTCGGCCAAACATTGGGAGCAGGAGATATCGCCCTGTTTTTCAATGATAAGGTGCACTACACCAAACATTACAGACAATATCAGGTATTGGACAACGGTCCATTGCGGACAACATTCAAATTGACCTTTGAGCCACAAGATGTTGAGGGCAAAACGGTGTCGCTGACCAAGACTATTTCTCTGGATGCTGGACAGCATTTCAACAAGGTTGTCGTGCATTTGGAAAACAAACAGGCCAAGGTCACACCTGTGGTCATCGGTCTGGCCAAACGAAAAGAGGCAGATCCGGCATTTGATTTTGATCAAAAAGAAAGGACGTTGGCCTATTGGGAACCTGATATCGATGGTGCAGGCCGTACCGGAACCGCCGTGGTATTACCACACTCCAAAGTGCAGTTTCTTCCCAATGTACCCGAACAGTTCTTGATAAAGACGGCCATAAAAAACGGTAAGCCTTTGGTATATTACAATGGAGCCGCCTGGAATAAAGCCGGCAAGATCACCACAGCAGACAAGTGGGAAGATTATGTAGAGGATCATGCTGAACGGATCAAAAAACCTTTAAGGGTGAAACTGAAATAAGTAAGGGCAAAAAATATTTTGCCCCTACGTCTTAATTTAATTTTTTATGATACTAAATTCATTTGATTTATCCGGCAAAGTTGCCCTCGTCACAGGTTGTAAACGAGGGATAGGAAAAGCCTTGGCCGAGGCACTTGCCGAAGCCGGTGCCGACATCATCGGTGTATCGGCCACTCTTGAGCTTGAAGGTTCGGATGTTGAAAAATCCATACAATCTCTAGGTCGAAAATTCCATGCCTACAAGTGTGACTTCTCGAAAAGAGAAGAACTGTATAAATTTATCGATCAAGTCAAGAAAGATCACCCGGTCATCGATATCCTGTTCAACAATGCAGGAAATATTCTGCGCAAACCTGTAGCAGAGCATCCCGACGAATATTGGGACGAGATCATTGAGATCAACCAAAATGCGCAGTTTGTATTGACGCGCGAAATCGGAAAAGACATGATTGCCCGTGGTTCGGGTAAGATCGTGTTTACCGCATCACTACTGACCTTTCAAGGTGGTATCAATGTACCGGGATATGCGGCATCCAAAGGAGCCATTGGTTCATTGACGAAGGCTTTTGCTAACGAATGGGCATCCAAAGGGGTAAACGTCAATGCTATTGCGCCGGGGTATATCGCCACAGACAATACAGAAGCCCTGCGTGATGATCCCGAGCGTTCGGCTTCTATTCTGGGACGTATACCGGCAGGTAGATGGGGAGAACCCGAAGACTTCAAAGGACCTGCCATATTTCTGGCATCCAAAGCCTCAGACTATGTCCATGGCACGATCCTGACCGTAGATGGTGGCTGGATGGGTCGATAATATAATGTCGTCGTAAAGCTAGCGCACGAATCCTTTCGTGTGCCTATCTTTCGAGCACACGAAAGGATTCGTGCGCCAACAGATGAAAGGGCTTTATTTAAAATAAAGCCCTTTCTTGTCGATAAAGTCGATGACCTTATCCGGAGTATAGTACTTTATACTCTTTCCCTCTTTGATCGCTTGTCGCAGAAAAGTGGACGACAGTTCCATAATAGGCGTATCGGTGACCATCACAGAAGGGTGGCTTTTGAGTACTCCTCCATCATGGCCTATCCTTGGGTACACAATGATTTTATAATCCCTTAAGATAATATCTGCATTCTTCCATTTATGCAAGCTAGCAAGGTTGTCCTCTCCCATGATAAGTACAAATTCTTTGTTGGGATATTTCTCCCCCAAATGGATCAATGTATCTATGGTGTAGGAAGGCTGAGGCAATCTGAATTCGATGTCGGAGGCTTTCAGCTTATCGGAGCCTTCCAAGGCAAGGTTGACCATTTCCAATCGATCATACATATTGCCTAAGCTTTTTTTTTCCTTAAAAGGATTCTGAGGAGAGACAACAAACCAAACTTGATCCAACAAGGTGTACTGCGCCATATAATTGGCTATGATCAGATGGCCAATATGAATGGGATTGAACGACCCAAAGAATAAACCGATGTGTTGTTTTTTCATATTCGTATTGAGATATGAGTAGTGCGTATTGAAACATTCATTTTCAAATTCCCAAATTACTTTATAAAATCCAACACCAATTTCTCCGCATCAGCCTTAGCTGTCTCTAAATCAAAATTATCGAGCACTACATCAAATTTGTCTGCATAGCTCAGCTCATGTTCAGCTTTTGCAAAACGTTCTTTCAACTTTTCTTCCGAGTCAGTACCACGTCCACGTAGTCTCTCTTTGAGCACATCCAGTGACGGAGGATTCACAAAAATAGCCAACGCTTCCTCTGGGAACTTGGATTTGAGGCGAAGACCTCCGACGACGTCGATATCAAAAATCACGTGCTTACCTTCGGCCCAAATACGTTCTACCTCAGATTTCAATGTGCCATAAAACGTCCCGGAATACACTTCTTCAAATTCGATGAACTCGTGTTTGGCCACTTTATGCAAAAACTCCTCTTTGCTGATAAAATAGTAATCCGACCCATCGACTTCGGCACCGCGCCGCTCCCGTGTTGTCGCCGAGATGGAAAACGCCAGTTTGTCCGCGTATTTGGACAGTAGATGTCTGACTATCGTTGTTTTTCCGGCGCCGGAAGGAGCTGAGAATATGATTAATTTTCCCATAATATCTAGCTATAGCACGTTGAGCAATTGTTCCTTTATTTTCTCCAGCTCTTCCTTCATCCGCACGACGACCTGCTGTATTCCCGCATCATTGGCCTTTGAGCCGAGCGTGTTAATCTCACGGCCCATTTCCTGCGAAATAAACCCCAGTTTCTTACCATTCGAATCCGGCGCGTTCAAAGCATTCAGAAAATAATTACAATGACTCCGCAACCGCACCTTCTCTTCGGTAATATCTAATTTGTCTATATAAAAGATCAGTTCTTGTTCGAAACGGTTTTTGTCGATATTCTCCTTACCCACGGCGGCGTCCATATAATTTGCTATACGCTCGCGGATCAAGGGAATGCGGTCGCCTTCCACAGCTTCTACTTCCACCAGATAATCCAAGATCAGCCGTACCCTATTCTCCAGATCGGCTTTGAGGACCTTACCTTCATCAAGCCTAAACGTATTGAATTTGTCCACCGCTTGATAAAAGGCCGCCAAAAGTACCTTTCCTTCTTCCTCATCGATTTCGTCATCGTTGGTGGCCACGACTTCAGGCATATTCAATGCCAAGTCGAATAAAGAAGCTTTCGTATCGCCCACCTGTTGGGCTATCTCTTGAAGTTGGGTATAATATTTTTTGAGGAGCTCGCCATTGATGGACGATGCTTTTGCCGTTTGATCTGTATATTCCGAAGAAATCATGACATTGACTTTTCCGCGCTCTATGAGCTTGCTACACTCACTACGTAAGGTCAACTCTTTGTCCGAAACGGCTTTAGGAAGCCGGATACTCAATTCCAAAAATTTAGAATTAAGCGATTTTATCTCTACAGTGTACTTTACGTTTTCATTTTCCTGCGTATCGACACCATATCCTGTCATTGATTTTATCATACGCAAAGGTAACGAAACAAGCGGTAATTTTCCGATAGATAGGAAAATTGATAATAAATACCTATCTTCGAAACATGTGCACGGGGTGCGAAGCAGATCAGTCTGCTAGCTGAGATTATACCCGAGACCTGATTTGGATAATGCCAACGTAGGAATGCCTTGCACTTCATTTAAACCCCTGCTCCGCGGGTGTTTCATAGGTGTGATTTTCTATGTTTGGCGCAATATATAGAAAATATAAACACACCATATGGAACTACAAAAATCAAATTTTCAGTTACTTCCTACAGATCAACGGACCTGGCAAAACCGTCCTGAATGGTTCTTCAACAGAGAGCATACAGAGACCTACGAACAATGGTACGAAGGGAGGTATAAAAGAGCCGAAATCTGGCAAAAAAAAGTCATGGAACAGCTTGTTAGCCACGATACCCGTGTCAAAACATTATTAGAGTTCGGATGCGGCACGACACGATTTACGCGTTGGTGGAAAGAAATCGGCATTGAAGCTACCGGAGGCGATATCTCTCCATTGATGCTCTCCCAAGCGATCCATCTATTCGAAGGAGATCTAGTCATGGCTGACTCCCATCATATGCCATTCAAGGACCATACGTTCGACAGTTTAGCCTTCATCACTACATTTGAATACTATCGAGACCCGGTCAAGGTTATTCGTGAAGCCGCCCGTGTGGCCAAATATGGAATTGCTATGGGGATGATGAACCGCAATTCGCCTAAGGTTGTACGAAGACGTGTACAGCAGATTTTTGGCAAAAATCCATTCTATGTCACGGCAACATTCTATACACCCAAAATGCTCATCCGCATAATAGAAGAGGCATTGAGAGGAAGAGAATATACCATCCGGTGGACTTGCACCGGATTACCAAAATGGTTTCCTGTCCAGCAATGGAGTGTCCCCTATGGAGATTTCTTTGGACTATATATTCAGTTTAATGACGTAGACCATGTATAGAGATGGAAAATTAGATCCTGTGGCATTAAAAGCCCAGTTTATCGAAAAGACTGGTTTTCGAAGACAGGAAGTCCTACAGGGGCCCTCCATAGGTGTGGATGTCAGTGTCATCAAAATAGATGAAAAAACAGCTTTAATCGCGGCAAGTGATCCACTAAGTATATTACCCTCGCTGTCCATGGAGATCTCCGCTTGGCTTTCTGTACATTTAATGGCAAATGATGTGGCGACCACCGGATTTTTGCCCAACTATGGACAGTTTGTACTCAATCTTCCGACATCCTTGTCCTCCTCCCAAATACAAAACTATTGGAATTCTATCGATCAATATTGTAAAGAAATCGGCGTACATATAACCGGTGGGCACACAGCCTTTGATTCATTTACGCAAAGCACCATTGCCGGTGGAGGTACTTTATTCGCTATCGCACCTGTGGACGAGGTCAAAACATCTTCCCTTGCACAAGCTGGGGACGATCTGCTGATGACAAAGAGCGCTGCCCTCTCCAGCAGTTCGTTGTTAGCGTGGAGCTTTCCCGACTACATCAAAAAACATGTGGGGGATGAGATAAGGAACCAAGCACAGGCAAGTTTTTTCGAAACAAGCATTATTCCCGAGGTGAAAGTATTGCAGGAAGATCAAGCGCTTTTTTCACAGGTACATGCTATGCACGATGTGACCGAAAAGGGAATCATCGGCGCTTCCCATGAATTTGCGCAAGCCAGCAATACATGCATCTCCCTGTTTGAGGAGAATATAAGAGTAGCAGAGCCACAGCGACAGGTGTGCAAGCTTTTTAAGATAGATCCTTTGCGCAGTATAGGCGCAGGCTCTTTACTCATCGCCTGCAATCCACACTATACCGACAAGATCATCACAAAATTAGGTGATGTCCATATAGAAGCAACACATATTGGCAGATTCAATAGTAGACCGGATCTAAAGTCATATCTTCAAGATCAAAATGGTTTGCCTATACCTTACCCTGTTGAAGACCCTTATTGGGCAGCTTACTTCACCGCCTATAAAAATAATTTGTCATGAGCGAACAATATATAAAAAATGGCATCTATCTCGTCCTGGATCCGGGTATGGAACTGGATAAGCTACAACAGCAACTCGTAAAAATCAGTGGCTGTGAATTAAGTGCTATTCAAATCTGGGACAATATGCAGCACTTGCAAGAAGCAGAAATCAATGAAGTATTTGATATTGTCTTCGAAATTTTCGGTGATAAAAATATTCCTATACTGATCAACAACAGATGGGAATATCTTAACGACAGGTCTTTTGATGGTGTACATTTTGACCATATTCCGCTGTTTTTCGAGCATATCGTTGAGCAGATAAAACGACCTTTTTTGAAAGGGCTGACCTTAAACAACGACCTATCCGTCGTATCGGTCGCTGAAAAATATGGTTTTTCCTACTTTTCCTTTTGTTCTATGTTTTCGTCTCAGACCAGCAATAGCTGTGAAATAGTCCATCCCGAAACAATCAAAACGTGTAGACAAAAAACAGAGATACCCATTTTTGTAGCCGGCGGTATTACCCCCCAAAACTTACACCTATTAAATGATCTAGATTACAATGGGGTCGCATTGATCTCTGGAATCATGAAGGCAGAAAATCCTGTCGAACAACTATCAAAATACACCCAACAACTTAATCTATCAAAATAATGAAACTTCAGACCATACAAGAAAAACTTTGTTGCCCTTTTGACAAAAGCGACTTAAACCTAACCGTCATTTCCAAAGACCTACAGGAAAATGTCGTGGAAGGCATCATCCAATGCAAGCAATGTAAACGGGTTTATCCTATTATTAATGGAATACCCGTCATGTCTCCGGACGAATACAGAAATTTTGAGCTCGAACGGCCTGTACTGAAGCGTTGGGACAAATATATCGATCCAGAAAAAATAGATCAGTTTAGGTTATTGAATGAATAGGACAAGACCGATTCTCGACATACATAAGATTTCAATAGGAAGAAAGTATTTTATAGTACTTTCTTCTTGTTAAACCTTTCCTTAAGCACTTCAAATATAATGGGCAGAATGGAAAGAAATATGATCAGTAACACGACTTTGGAAAAATTATCACGGATAATAGGAATATTACCCAGAAAATATCCTGCTAAGGTAATACCAACTACCCACAGCACTGCACCAACGATATTATAGGTCAGGAAAGTACCATAATGCATACGACCTATCCCACCTACAAAGGGAGCAAGCGTGCGTACAATAGGTACAAAACGAGCAATGACGATAGTTTTGCTCCCATACTTCTCATAAAAAGCATGGGTCTTTTCGATCTGTGCCTCTTTGACGACCTGCTTACCAAAAAGTTTGAATTTAGTCACCCGCATTCCAAAATGTTTGCCTATGGAATAGTTGAGCGAATCCCCCATGACCGCAGCCAACAGCAGAAGGAAGATCATAATCCAGATGTTAAGTTCGTTGGGCTGCGCGGCTAACATTCCGGCCGCAAACAATAAGGAGTCTCCTGGCAAAAAGGGCATGACCACCACACCCGTTTCTACAAAAATAATGAGGAACAAGATAAGGTATGTCCAGGTCTGGTAATTATTCACGATCTCCACAAGATGTTTGTCTATATGGAGAATAAAATCAATAAGCGAATAAATGACTTCCAAAACTGTACGATTAGCCTTGACTATTCAACATAACAGGCATGACCAACATCAGGATATCCTCATGATCCTCTTTGATGGCAGGCAACAATAACCCTGCCCTGTTTGGAGAGCTCATTTCCAAAACGACCTCTTCACAGGAAAGATTATTGAGCATCTCGACCAAAAACTTCGCATTGAAGCCTATTTCCATATCTTCCCCTTCAAACTGACAGCTCAACCGCTCATGCGCTTCATTCGAGAAATCCAAATCTTCTGCCGAAATGTGCAATTCTGAACCGTTGATTTTCAATCTGACCTGATGTGTAGTTTTGTTGGCAAAGATCACGACCCGACGTAATGTATTCAGAAATTGTGATCGGTCTACCGTGAGCTTGTTGGGATTATTCTGTGGGATGACCGCCTCATAGTCCGGATAACGCTCGTCTACCAAGCGACAGATCAAATGGATGCTGCCAAACTGGAAGAAAGCATTGGTGGTATTGTATTCCAGAGAGACTTCGGTATCGTCCGTAGGAAGCGAAGATTTCAGCAAGTGCAGGGCCTTTTTCGGCAGGATGATCGAAGTGGCTTTTTCAGCCCCCACATCCGTACGACGGTACCGTACCAAACGGTGGGCATCTGTGGCGACAAATGTAATATTCTGTTCGTTGAGCTGAACATATACACCTGACATCGCAGGCCGAAGCTCGTCATTGCTCACGGCAAATATGGTTTTGTTGATCGCTTCCGCCAAAGCAACCCCGGCGATCTTTACCGTAGACACATTCTCTACGGTCGGTATCTTCGGAAAATCGTCGGCATTCTCTCCACTCAGCTTATATTTACCATCGCCGGCACTGATCTCAATGGCCAATGTATTGGTATCTACCGAAAACGCAACTGGCTGATCGGGTAAAGTCTTTAATGTATCTATCAAAATCTTGGACGGCATAGCGACCCGCCCTTCTTCTTTAGCCTCTATAGGCAATGAAGTGACCATGCTGGTCTGCAAATCCGTTGCCGAAATGGTAAGGGTATTGTCCTTGATTTCAAACAAAAAGTTCTCCAAAATGGGGAGTACCGTGCTGCTGCTGGATGCTCCGCTAATGGCTTGTAATTGTTTTAGCAATGCTGAAGTAGATACAATAAATCTCATTTCTTGATTTGATATTTTTACATGCAATAATACGCAAAAGAATCTATATTTTATAAACTCTGTTTGCTTTAATTCTAAGACACTCTTAGCAATCCGCAGATGACGCGGATTGAAACCGCACCTGCGATAGGCAGGTCTCGATAAATTCGTTTTTATATGAAAACGAATTTATCTAAGTTTGTACAATTCAAGATATGCGGTTTAAAGAGATTGTAGGACATCAGAGCATCAAAGAACAATTGGTCAACACGGTAAAAAACAACCGTGTGAGCCATGCACAGCTATTTCTCGGCCCCGAAGGATCGGGTAGTCTGGCGCTAGCAGTGGCCTACGCTCAATATATCAATTGCGAAAACCGATTGGAAAACGACAGCTGTGGCCAATGTCCTTCCTGCCGCAAATACGACAAACTCATCCATCCTGATCTGCACTTCTCCTATCCCTTCTTTGCAAAGGGAGCAGAAGACGTCGCCACCAATTACATTGAATCCTGGCGGCAGGCTTTTCTATCCAATCCCTATCTAGGGCTGGACCACTGGCGACAACAATTGGAAGCGGGCAATAAGCAAGCCAATATCAATATAGCCGAGGCACACGACATCATCAAAAAACTGAGTCTGAAAGCCTTCGAAGCCGAATACAAGGTGTTGATCATGTGGTTGCCCGAATACCTGGACATACAGGGCAACGCTCTGCTGAAGCTCATCGAAGAACCTCCCGCAAAAACATTGTTTCTGCTCGTAGCTGAAAATCAGGACAAGATCATCAACACGATCATTTCAAGGACCCAGCTTACCAAAATAAACAAGCTGCACCATGACGAAATGAAGAGTTATCTTGTGGAGGAAAAAAACCTTGACCCTGCCAAAGCCAACGAAATCGCTTTCATCGCCGACGGCAATATCCAGCAGGCGCTCGACCTGCTTCATCAGCATGGCGAAAACGAGACTTTTGCCCTATTGGTCCAATGGCTGCGCTTCATTGTGACCGACAATGGGCTAGAACTTATCGGCCTGTGTGAGGATAAACTTTCAAAATTAGGCCGTGAAAATCAAAAAAGTTTCTTACTTTATGCCATCAATATGATGAGACAGATTATTTTAATGCAACAAGGTCTCAAAGAATTGGTATTTTTGCAGCAGGAAGAGTTGGCTTTTGTAGAAAAATTTAGTGGACTATTCCAATTTGAACAGTTACAGCATGCCGTAGAGTTGTTGGAAAAAGCGCATTATGGCATAGAAAGAAATGGTAATCCTAAAATATTATTTTTAGATTTATCTTTGCAATTGGTGTTATTGTTCAAATATCAAACGTTCCCGAAAGGGGCTCAATATATATAAAAGAAAAATATGGGATGTGGCAGTTGCTCATCCGGAGGTTGTGGTAGTAGTAGCAAATTAGGCACAGTACCCGCAGGTTGCAACAACAATGGCTCCTGCATGACCAGCGGATGTAATAAATTAGATGTATATGACTGGCTTTCCGACATGGACTTGCCATCAAATTATAAACCGTTCAATATTGTAGAGGTACGTTTCAAAGGGTCTCGAAAGGATTTTTATGTCAACAAGGACAATATTTATCTGGAGATGGGCGAAATGGTTGCTGTAGAACCTTCTACTGGCGGCTACGATATTGGGCACGTTTCGCTCACGGGAGAGCTTGTGCGCTTACAGCTCAAAAAAAACAACGTGAATCCCGATTCTGTGGCCAAAAAGATTTATCGCAAGGCCAACGAAGCCGATGTTGCCAAATTCAACGCCGCCAAGGACCTAGAATGGGAGACCATGCACCGTGCACGCAAATTGGCACTGGATCTGGGGCTATCGATGAAGATTTCGGATGTTGACTACCAAGGCGACAAGACCAAAGCCACTTTCTATTATACTGCTGATGGCCGCGTAGATTTTCGTGAACTCATCAAGCGGATGGCCGAAGCATTCCGTATCCGTATCGAAATGCGACAGATCGGTATGCGGCAGGAAGCGAGTAGGCTCGGAGGGATAGGGTCCTGTGGTAGGGAACTTTGCTGCTCCACATGGCTGACAGACTTCAAGACTGTCTCTACCTCGGCCGCACGGTACCAGAATCTATCGTTGAATACGCTCAAACTGGCCGGACAGTGCGGTAAGCTCAAATGCTGCCTCAATTATGAACTGGACAGCTACATGGATGCGCTCAAAGATATCCCTAACGATGTAGACCGTATCGAGACCCTCAGTGGTGTTGCTTATCTACAGAAGACGGATATCTTCAAAAAAACAATGTGGTTCTCTTATCCTGGAGCTGAAAACTGGATTCCATTGACGGTAGCCAAAGTCAAAGAACTCGTGGCACAAAATAAAGGTGGAGTCAAGCCCGAAGCACTAGAATATACACCCCAACAGACCGAAACCAAAAAACCAATCGTTTTTGACTATGAGAATGTCGTAGGGCAAGATAGCCTAACACGTTTGGATGACCGGAATAAAAAGAAGAAAAAGAAAAAGAGCAAGCCTAAACAATCAAACAACAGACAGGAAAACAATGCACCTGCTTCAAACGACAATCAAGGCAAAGCTGCTCCTAAGGATAAGCAGGACCCAAATGCTGCGATAGCCGAACAAAACAATGCCGCCAAAGGAGGGGAACAACGCAAAAAAAGAAGGTTCAACAATAACCGAAACAGAAATAAAAACGACCAGAAACCAAATAAAGGCAACGAATAAAGGATATTGCAATGAAAAAATTTGTCTATATTTTTTTTGTGTGGTTTACCTTTTTCTTCACCCTCTCCTGTGAATACGACGCCTTCTATGAACAAAACGAAGCGATAACGAGCAGGTCTTGGACGTATCAGGACATTCCTGAATTTCCGGTACATATCGTAGATAAGAATGCTAAATACGATATATTTATCAATCTGCGACACGGATCCGATTATGATTTTTCCAATATTTTCGTACTCCTCCATCAAAAAGGCCCACAATTGGCCGACACAACTTACCGGGAGGAGATCCCTCTCGCCCAACTGGATGGACGCTGGCTGGGTAGATCGGCAGGAGGCCTGTACGAAGTACAGTATCTTGCACATCCAGATTTTGTCTTCCCCGATACAGGAATCTATACATTTGGTATCGAACAAAATATGCGGCAAAATCCGCTGACGGATATTTCGGATGTGGGTATCAAACTCATAAAAAAATGATCACCCTGATCCGGTGGATACTATGGCCTGTCAGCCTTATCTATCAGTGCGTTGTATGGGTCCGAAACCTATGTTACGACAAGGGCATCTTCAAAAGTACCTCTTTCGATATACCGACCATCGTCGTCGGCAACCTGGCTGTTGGAGGAACAGGCAAAAGTCCGATGACAGAATATCTCATCAACCTACTTTCTCCACACTATCGGCTAGCCACCTTGAGCCGGGGGTATGGGAGAAAAACAAAAGGTTTTCACTATGTACAGACCGATTCGGAAGCTTTGCAGATCGGGGATGAGACGCTGCAATTCAAAAGGAAGTTTCCCCATATTACTGTAGTTGTATCCGAGGACCGCTGTGCAGGTATTCAGCGGATCAAGAACAGCCATGACCTCGTCCTATTGGATGATGCCTATCAGCACCGCAAACTAAAGCCAGGTTTCTCTATTCTGCTATTGGAATACCGTTCATTTTACAAACCTGTATTGATGCTTCCTACCGGAGATTTTAGGGATAATTTTTCGGCTATACGTCGTGCTGACCTAATTGTCATCACCAAATGTCCAGATCATATCACTACTGAGCACAAAAGACATATCGAACAAAAAATCAAAAAGTACAATACCGTACCCATCTTGTATACACGTATAGCGTATGACACCCCATTGGACAAAATTGGCAAGCCTATCCAATCGGATATAGTTGGAATGGACATCCTTTTGTTCTGTGGTATCGCAAATCCCAAACCTTTGGTAGCCTATTTAGAAAGCAAAGGCAACAAGGTGCATCCTATCCTATACCGTGATCACCACAACTTTACCGAAAAAGATTACAACCATATCAAGCGAGCTTACGAAACAATACCTTCTTCAAATAAACTCCTGTTGACCAGCGAAAAAGATTTTCAACGATTGGATATTATGTTATTTGAGAACTATCCGTTAGGCTACATTCCCATCAAGACCACATTTCTCGATGAAGGTGACAAAAGTTTTGACAGCACTGTCCGAAACTACGTCCGGCAGCAGCACTTTGTAAACAAACCTTAACAAAGGTTAAACATTTGATAATTAGTTATTTTCTATCAAAATAATGTTCAACTTTATATAAATAAAATAGAACGTTGTGAAAAATTTCATGTTAACACTCACGCTTGCATTCTTATCTTTGACCGTCACGATAGCCCAAGAACAAAGATCAGGAAGACAAGTAGACAACCCAGAGGAAAGAGCTAGGATGGAGGTACAACGCCTGCATAAAGACCTTGACCTCAATCAAGCCCAACAAGATTCCATCTTGAACTATTTGCTTACAGCGAATAAAGAACAGCAGGAGCTAAGAAAACAGGCGGGGAGCGACAGACAGGCGGCATTCGAAAAGATGCGTGCACAACGCGAAGTCAGAACAGCCAAAATAAAATCTTACCTCACCAATGAACAGATAGGAAAATATGACGATCTGCTTAAGAAAAGACAGGAAAACAGATCTCAGAAACGAAAGAATAACCCGTAAACAATTCTTCGGCACAAAGGAAAGGCCTGACTATAGTCAGGCCTTTCCTTTGTGCCAGTGGCCTAATGATGCTAATTTGTCAGTAACCAATATAATTAGCACAATATTTGAAGTGTCTTGCCTGTTAATATATAAGGTTAAAAACAATAATAGTTTTAAACTTTAAATCTGTAAGCAATGAAAAAATTAATTTTAACAGGATTAGGTTTCTTGTTCGCCATCACGCTGGCACTAGCCCAAGAAGTTGACGTAGAACAAAAAACAAAAGAAACCATAGCTACTCTGGCAGAAAAATTAACCCTTAGCGATGAGCAGCAAGCCACTATCTATCCTGTTGTTTTAGAAGCAAAAATAACCAAATATGCGCTTAAAGCGGACACAGCTTTATCCTTTCAGGAACTACAGCAACAGCTCCACAAATTGAAAGAAGGGTCAAACAACAGAATCATGGAACAATTGAACGATAAACAAAAAGAACAATTCAAAAAATACCTCGCGGAACGTAAAAGCAAGGAAGACTAATAAGGGTTGATTTATAAAAGAGGGGATCGAAAATTTTCGATCCCCTCTTTTATACAACATTTAATGCTTTTCATAAATTAAACACCATAAATACGTTTTTTACTGCTACTTTTGCAACAGGATTTTACGACATTAAAATCAATATGTGTAAACACGCTCTTCAAAGGTCTACAAAAGTCGTGGACAAGAGGGCCCGATAACGGTAAAAATTTATAATAATGAAATCTGCCTGTGGAGACGGGCAAGATTCATTGCCATTGAGAAAACAATTTATGATAATGAAAAATACAGCTTTGACAGATCTGCACACTTCCTTAGGTGCAAAGATGGTTCCTTTCGCGGGATTCAATATGCCGGTACAGTATTCCGGCATCAACGATGAGCACGAGACCGTACGTACGGGAGTAGGTGTATTTGACGTGAGTCACATGGGCGAATTCATCCTCAAAGGAGAAAAGGCACTGGATCTCATCCAAAAGGTCTCTTCCAATGATGCCTCCAAGCTATACGACGGCAAAGTACAATATGGTTACCTACCCAACGAGGAGGGCGGTATAGTCGATGACTTCCTGACCTATAAGATCGATGATCATACCTATTTGTTGGTCGTCAATGCGTCCAATATCGAAAAGGATTGGAACTGGATCAGCAAATACAACACGTATGGTGTCGACATGAAGAACATTTCGGATAAAACATCTTTGTTTGCTATCCAAGGACCTAAAGCTACAGAGGCACTACAATCCCTGACCGATATCGAGCTGGCTTCCATGGAATACTACACTTTTGCCAAGGGACAGTTTGCCGGTGTGGACAATGTGTTGGTTTCTGCTACGGGGTACACCGGGGCCGGAGGATTTGAGGTGTATGTAGCCAATGAGGATGCGAAGAAAGTGTGGGATGCAATATTTGCAGCCGGAGCTCCTTATGGTATCAAACCTATCGGCTTAGGTGCACGTGACACGCTGCGCCTGGAAATGGGATTCTGCCTATATGGAAACGATATCGACGACACGACATCACCTTTGGCCGCAGGGCTCGGCTGGGTGACCAAATTCACCAAGGATTTTGTAAATTCCGAAAACCTAAAGGCCGAAAAAGAAAAAGGTGTATCGCAAAAGCTGGTTGGTTTTGAGATGATCGATAGAGGTATACCACGTCATGACTATGAGATCGTGGATGCAGAAGGCAACAAAATCGGCCGTGTGACTTCGGGTACACAATCACCTACCTTGAAGCGGTCCATCGGATTGGGTTATGTGGATACAGCCTTTGCTAAGGAAGGTACGGAAATCTACATCTCCATCCGTAACCAGGCTGTAAAAGCTGTGGTAAAGAAACCACCGTTTGTAAAGTAATTTTTTGTTTACTAAGCATACAGATACAGTAAAGTGTCTGTATGCTCGATAAGCATCGATATCTCGCTACAAAAAATCCCTCAGAAACTATACCCTAACTTGATATTCATTACAAAACTTGCCACATAGTATTTTCCCGATCTGGACTCGGAAAAAGGTATATTAGGGTGCCGAGGACCGTGAAGTCTAAAATTCTCACGTATGGGCTTATTATACTCTACATCCCGGTATTTGATTCCTAGGCCAATAAAACTATCCAATATAAATCTTTTGTGCACGTATTGGTATCCTATTTTGGCGTTACACGTGTAGGTTTGCCGTGCAATCTTCAACGTATCCGTATAGTGTTCCGTATCCACACCTTCGTCATATAACCCTGAATAGAATGTCTTCTCTTCGTTGAATTCTTTTGTCAGATAATTGATATCCAAGCCTGCATAAACCCCTTGGGGATAAGGGCTCCTGAAATAGAAACGCGGCTCTAGTCCCAAAGAAAATCCTCTCGTTTCTGGTTTGACATAATCAGCATACCATACCAATGGGTTTCTTAACAAATATCCTGCCTGTGCCTGTACAGAAAACAGTTTCCCCAACTGCCGTTCATAAGATATCTCAGCCGATGGTGTGATCCATCCTGCTATCTTGAATGGCGTCAGCTTAACGATATTGGGCTTGATATATTGGACATCCAAAGGCTTCATCGGTCGTCTGTCAATCCGGTATGTGTCATCATGCATATCGATATATAGACGCTTAGGATAGGTACGCCGCTTGGGGCTCCACAGATCTATTACAGCCCCAGGAAATCCTGCAAAATACACAAGATTAAGAAGATATGTGGGGGAAAGTGTGGACTCGACCGCAACTGTATGGGATACAGAATCTGTAAACGCGGTAATCATCAAGGGAGCTTTAGCACGGTCAACAAAAAGGATGTGTTTATCTGCCAACAAGGTAGTATCATTCTCTACCACCAGCCTGCTTTGCTCGTTCGTCCGGACATATACCAATGTCTCACGTTGATTAAACAACGTGGCACAGGAAGAGAATAGCAATACAACACTAAACGTATAGTAATAGTAGCGTATCATGGTTGGTTCTTTAATGAGTTAACGAGAAAAATACCTATCTGCTACAACTATTGCCATAACGGTCATTCTGATACGCTTGCTGCTTGTTAAGAAAACAATGCTTACCTCTTTTTCTGAGGATTTGGTTTTGCCTGCTGCTTCTTGACCAAGTCTTGTTTGACGTATTTCAATAGTACAACTTTGAGATAGATCAAGACGATGCTTATCGCAATGGCAAGTCCCAATATCAACATATTGCCACTCCGATAGGCTGCCACCCCGCTCATGATGAGAAAGATAATACCTAGATTGAGCAGTAGATTCAGGATAAAGTGCTTTTTCATTTATTTATCTTTTTTTCAATGATAATGAAACTGTCATGATCGAATCATTGTGAGATATTATCTACCAACCGACGGATCATGACAGTTTTATTTTTTGTTTGATTTCTTCCCGATTACATGTTCGCGGATGAATGCAAAATAAACAATCCCGGCCAAAATATTTCCCCCAATGATAAATAAAATCAACAATACGCACTCTACAGCAGTGAGTGCCCTAGACAGCAAGACCTCCCGCAGTACGAGCAGGACCCATATCAAGGATATCAATAGCGATACACTGATGACGATCGGAGCAAATGGAAGATGAAAGATTTGGCTCGCGATGGCCAATAAATAAAAAGCCAGACTAAAGTAGAAAGCCTGTTTAGTCTGGTGAAATAGCGTTTTCATACCACAAAAGTATAAAAATATTATAAGAAAACTTTCGAAGCTTGAGAACGGCAAAGCCCTCAACAAAGTTAAACTTCAGAGATCTTATTTGTCGTTAGCCCTTACGGGAAGATACCTAGCTGCTCGTACGATACACCGATCTTATTGATCGCACAGATAAATGCCGCTGTACGTAGATCCTTCACGCCTTCTTGGGAAGTGTAGATGTCCCGGATCTCCCGATAGGAGCCGATCATGGTATCCTCCAATCCCGAATGAACCAGATCGATCTCGTCCGGGCCTCTCAAAATAGTCTTACGCTCCAACTCCGATACTTTTTTGCCGGTAGTAGATTCGATGATATCGATCAGTTCATGATACATGTTTTCGCTAAAGCGTTTTTCCAGACGTCCATACCGAACGTGGCTTAGGTTTTTCAACCATTCAAAATAAGATACTGTGACTCCGCCCGCATTCAAGTAGATATCGGGAATGACCAATATACCTTTTTTGTTCAGAATCTCGTCAGCTTCGGAAGTCAATGGACCATTGGCCGCCTCGCCTACCATCTTGGCCTGTATGCGATTCGCATTATCCTTGTGGATCACGCTTTCCAACGCTGCCGGAATCAAGATGTCGCAAGACTGTTCCAAACCCTCCGCTGGGTCTGCAATATTGATCGCTCCCGGAAAGTTTAAGATACCTCCCGTCTTCTGGCGATGGGCCTGTACTGCGTCTACATCCAGTCCATTTTCATCGTATATCGCTCCGTTATATTCGATGAGTCCGACCAGCTTGGCTCCTGCTTCCTGAAAATATTTAGCTGTATGGTATCCCACATTTCCCAGCCCTTGTACGATGACCCTCTTACCGGCAATCCCGACAGGCAAACCCAGCTTTTCCATATCCTCTTGGAAAGAACAAGCCTCCCGAATACCAAAGAACACACCCAATCCGGTTGCTTCTGCACGGCCGCGTACACCCCCCTGCGCAATAGGTTTGCCCGTTACGCAAGCTTGCGCATTAATATCGTTGGGATTCAATGAAGCATATGTATCCAGTATCCAGGTCATCTCCCGGGAGCTCGTACCATAATCCGGAGCAGGCACGTCAATACCCGGGCCAATAAAATTCTTCTTACAAAGCTCTGAGGTGTAACGTCTGGTAATTTTTTCCAACTCAAAGTCTGAATATTTTTTGGAGTCGATCTTAATCCCCCCTTTTCCACCGCCAAAAGGGACATTTACGATCGCACACTTGTAGGTCATCAGTGCGGCCAAAGCCATCACTTCCTCTTGATCCACTTCCAGACTGAAGCGAATACCGCCTTTGCAGGGCAATTTGTGATGGGAGTGCTGTACCCTGTAGGCTTCTATAACCTCGATCTCATTACCTATTTTCACAGGAAACTTAACCCGTAAGATCGAATTGCACGCTTTGATTTGGTCCAAAATACCCCTATCGAAACGGGTAAACTTAGCTGCTTTTTCAAAATTCCGCTGTACGCTTTCGAAAAAACTTTGATTTGATGCATTTGTGCTGCTCATAACGGTCTATTTAGTGTTTGTTCAAAATGACGGACTAAAGTTAGCTAAACTTTAAAAAGCTGAGGAGCAAAATACCGTAAAATGAAAAAATTACTTTTTTTTAGATGAAAAGACATTTTTATTGGCATTTGTACAAATTTTATACTGTTCTAGTGTAATTTTTTCGACAAAACATCTTTTTATTTAAAATAAATTTTCAGCAAAATATGCACTAAAGATTAAAAGCAGGAGAAACTGTTGTAAATAAAGATCTTACGTTATGATTTTTTGGTATTTACTTTTTAGTCGTTCTATTCTTTTTGTTAAAGTCTACTTTTCTGTTTTGGATTTGGTTAGCTTAATTAGCATATTCATGCCGGAATAAATATGGTAACTGTTCGTTATGTAGCTCTGTTTTAGACAATGTGACAAATTTAACCTATAAACTTATCGATATTCTGAATAATAAATTCTGTCCTTTCTTTTACGCTTGCTTTTGGAACTTCGATGACGTTATAACCAAACTCAAGATAGGTTTCTTTCATTTTTTTAAATGTACACTCAGCTTCTTCCCAACTTTGTTTTCGTTCATTGTCTGTTTCGTAGATTTCCTGCCAAGGCGGGAGAATAAAAACATTCTTGTTATATGGATATTGTCTTACCATTTCTTTTATTTCATCTGATACCGGAATTTGCTCCATTTTCATATAGCAAATAGTATCTAAAATTCCCCTGTCAAAAAAAATGAAATTTGAAAACGTTTTGGTATTCACTTCATCATAGCTCCTTAGAGATGCCTCCAACATCAGCTTTGCATACAGTTCTTTGTTTTTCCACGGCAACCCTTCACTGTCGGTTTCAATTTGTGCCTTTATTATCTTTCGCGCGTCCTCTTGTACGGTTTGAAAACCGTAACCATTTAGTTCATTAATCAGTGTTGTTTTTCCGACACCCGGACCACCTGTTATGACACAAAAGGCTTCTCTATTTGTTTTCAATTTTTAATATTATTATTAAAATCACATAAGTCTTTTGATAGATATATTGAAGGGGGACTATGAGTCCCATTTTAAAACTTCTCTCACTTCAATACTTCCGTCAATTTTAAAAATGGGATTATTTTTTGCGTTGTTCCTTTTGCGTGAGACTCCACCCTTTTGGAGATAGTGGATAGTTTTGCTGAAAACTTTAAAATAAAAAAGAGAGCTTTTTGCCCTCTTTCCAAAAATCCAAACATTGTTTTAATAAACGTCCATATCTGGCTCGAACTCTTCTTTCCAAGCCAAAATTCCTCCCTCCAAGTTAGACAAATTTGTGAAGCCCTGCTGTTCCAACAGCATGATAGCCTGTGCACTGCGCTTACCTGAGCGGCAATGTACAACTACCGGTATATCCTTTGCGATCTTGTTCGACTCGATAAGAATGCCTGACAAAGGAATATTCACCCCTTCCAGATTGGACACCTCATATTCAAACGGTTCACGCACATCGATCAATTGAAACTCTTCATTGTTATCTATCATCGATTTCAGTTCTTCTACTGTTATTTCTTTCATAATAATCTATTTTACAATCAAACTTAGACAAATTTATGCTTTTATACAACAGCATAGATGAGTCATCTCAAAATCCAAAACTGGAAAGTTTTTATTCTTGATTATTTTTGATATGTTGTGCCTATGGAAAAAAAGACATTGGCTATTGTCGGTTGTGGTAGATTGGCCGCAATCGTTACAGAGGCGCTGAACGCCAATTTATTGGATGAATATCAACTTATCGCTGCCTATTCGAGGACTAAGGAGAAAGCACAGTCCATCGCAGATAGGGTAAATTCGACATTATCTACGGCTACATGTAAGGTCTGCGAATCGATAGATGAGCTACTCGATTGCAAGCCCGACTATATCGTCGAAACGGCATCACCATACGCCTTAAAAGAGTTTGCCATCGAGGCCTTAAAAGGAGGATCATCCATTGTGACACTTTCTATAGGTGCTTTTGCAGATCCGGTCTTTCATGAAGAAGTCCAAAAAACCGCCAAAGCAAACCACACCAAGGTCCACATAGCATCCGGTGCTATCGGAGGCTTGGATGTCTTGCGTACAGTAGCACTCATGGGCAATGCTACAGCCACCTTTGACACCGAAAAAGGACCCAATTCTCTTAAGAACACATCGGTGTACGACGACACGCTTCAGACCGAAAAGAGGAAAGTATTCGAGGGTAATGCTATAGATGCCATTGCACTATTTCCGACCAAGGTCAATGTTTCTGTTGCAGCATCTATTGCATCTGTTGGGCCGGAAAACATGAAAGTGTCCATCACTTCTACCCCAAATTTTGTAGGGGACGATCACCGCATTGAAATCAAGAACGATCAGGTACATGCCGTGATCGATGTCTACAGTTCGACGGCCCAGATCGCCGGATGGAGCGTCGTAAGCACACTCCGCAATATCGTTTCACCTATTTCCTTTTAAGATAGGTCTCTATATTGGCCAGTACCTTTGCGCTCAGGCGGTCAAATGCCTGACGGGTACGGCCTACCGAGACACCCATACAGTACACGTGTGGATGCGTGAGAAACTTCTTATTGCCCAAAGCGATCAGCGTATCACAATAACAAAGATTGTCCCGGTCGATCCATGTGGCAAATGGCTCTTCATCCCAGGCTGGAGAAAGACCTGTATTGAACAAAATCTTCCTATTGCCCATCGCAGCAAACTCCTCGTGATGGAGCAGTACTGTATTTTTGTTCAGACAGGTTACGATAACTTCGCTTTCTTGCAACAGTTGTTTGACCGGCAGGAAACGGTAACCTTTTTGTTTGGCTTCTTCTTTTTCCGACCGGGCAAAGTAAGCAATCTCCGCTCCGAAAAATTTCAGTGCATCGGCCACCATACCACCTGATTTGCCCAGCCCCACGATGCCGACCTTGGTTCCGGTAATCTCCCGTGCCACACCATCCCAAGGCTGTCTAGGCTGGCCGTCTTTCGCCGTACCAAAGCCATGTAAGCACCGTACCAGCTCACTCACCACATATTCTACCACTCCCTCGTCTCCGTAATCGCGTACACCCAAGACCGTGATACCTCTGGAATTGGCATATAGGATATCCACATTCGCACTTTCCGGTGTATACAAGGAACAGCACATGCCGATATATTTCACATGCGGACATTTTTTCAAAGCCTCTCGCCCCAATGTTGATGTATAACTGATCAATACAGCATCCGCATCTCCGATCCGTGCTGCCATTTCTTCAGGGCAGGCAGGCATATTATTATACATCACCACCTCCGAAGCATAATCAAACAATGCTTTCTCTGCCGAGGGGATTAAATTTAGAGGCTCAACCGCAACAAGCTTTTTAAACATAATACCTTTTATTCGTATATATTAGGAAATAAATAATAGCAAATTTTTTGGTAAAAACCAAATCGGGGAAATATACTACAGGTCCTCTCCGATCCATACATACGAATCCGTACTGAATTCCAGTGTCATGAAGCCATCTGCAACTGTACGAAAGGTACCTTTATTTACATACTCCACCCCTTGAAACGATTTGATATAAGCTTCGTCAAAGTACACTGTTTCATTTTTAGGGAGCCACTTTTCAAATTGTCCTTTCACGCAGACGTACCGTCTGTCCGCACAGAACAAAACAATATTGATCTGTCCGGCAAAGGATGAAAGATCCTCGTGGATGTTATCTGACCACATATTCACGGCTTTAAAGCCTTTGCTAACCAAATAATGCATGGCGTCTTCAGGAAATCCTTGCTCTATAGATATCTGTTGGATAGAATCCTGCCGAACAGCAGGAACATCTCCAAAAACTACGTCTACCTTGATGCCCAAGGCCAATAAATAGTCCAGATTTTGTGTATCGGTAATGATCGTGGGCGACCACTCCAAGAGCTGCCCCAACAATTCACCGGCCAAATTACGTGCCGATGTAATTAAAAGAGCCGGTTCTTGATTTTCCCGTACGATATGATGTGAAGACATTTCTGCTACCCCTCCAGTTGCCTCAATGCAATATAAGCCATCAGCCCGATACTGATCTCCAAAGCACGCTCGTCTATATCAAATGTAGGGGTATGCACGGCAGAGGTAATACCTTTTTCCTTATTGCCCGTACCCAAGCGGTAAAAACAGGCGTCATTCTCCTGTGAATAGTAGGCAAAATCCTCTCCCGCAGGCCATAACTCCAAGTCAAGAACATTTTCTTTACCCAAATATTCCTCAGCATAAGATTTTGCTTTTGCCGTCAATCGTGGTTCGTTGATAAGAAAAGGATAGCCCTTACGTACTTCGAAGTCGCAGGACGCACCCATGCTTTCCGCTATTCCCGTAGCAATTTTTTGCATTTTTTGATGGGCTTCAGCTCGCCATTGCTCGTCGAATGTACGGAAAGTACCTTCCATGTACACCTCATCGGGAATGACATTTGTCGCTCCGTTGCCGATAATCTTTCCCCAGGAGAGCACGGTCGGGATCCGCGGATCCGCAGCCCTGCTGACGACTTGTTGCAAAGCTGTAATAATCTGTGCTGTAATGGCAATCGGATCTATATTCTGGTGAGGATGTGCTCCATGTCCTCCTCTACCCCTGACAGTCATATAGAGCTCATCGGTAGAAGCCATATATTGGCCGGATCGAAATCCTACCTTTCCGGCTTCAATAAAAGGCATGACATGTTGGCCAATAACAGCTTGAGGCACGGGATTTTTCAAGACACCTTCCTTGATCATGATGGAGGCACCTCCGGGCAGTTTTTCCTCTCCCGGTTGGAAAATCAACTTGATTGTCCCACCAAATTCAGATTTCAATTCCTGTAGGATCTTCGCAACACCCAATAGGGAAGAGGTATGTACATCATGGCCACAAGCGTGCATCACACCCTTATTTTGTGAGCCATAAGACCTTCCTTCGACCTCGGTAATAGGCAATGCATCCATATCTGCTCGCAAAGCAATAACTTTCTCCGAAGGCTGTTCACCTGTGATTATACCCACCACACCTGTATTGGCCATCTCCTGGTACGGAATACCCAAGCTATCCAAAGTTCTTTTGACAAAAGCCGAGGTCTCAAATTCCTCAAAAGATAGTTCGGGATGTCGGTGCAGATGACGACGTATTTCTACAGTTTCTCCAAAAAAATCCTTTGCTAATCGGTGTACACGCTCCTTTATATCTGCCATGATTCAAAAACTTATTCCCAAACCCAAATATCCTCTTGAAAAACAAATACATTGCTATATTGCGAACGAAGTATCCGCATAAAATTATTAGCTTCGGATCTGCTTGTAAAATCACCTACTTTCACACGGTAATTGGGTTCATCATAATTGATGTAACTATCAATATCCTTATATTGATTTCTGAATCGACTCTGCACAGCATAAGCCTCATTACGGTTACTGCCGGCATAAATCTGTACACGGAAACCTTTTTTCTTGACACGTGTCGCCTTGCTCCGGTCCACGACTCTGGCGCCTAGGCTTACCATAGACGGAGCAACGGGATTGATCTCATTTTCTGCACGAAAATGCTGTAACAATACAATCAAGGTATCTCTATTCACTTCCACGATCCCTGACTGTTGGGATCTGGCCGCAAAAGAGATACAGATACCTGCAAAGCATAAAAGCAACCCCTTGTACAACATACTTTTATTTAAAGTTATACAAATGAAGTAAGTTATGGAGGCGATGTCTGATATTCATCACTATATCATCACCTTTATAACCTTCATCACTTTATTCTAATATTATCCATTCTTGCCGTGACAATTCTTATACTTCAAGCCCGAACCACATGGACACTCGTCATTGCGGCCTATGGTCTGTTCCTTACGGATCGGCTGAGTGACCTGTTGCTTACGGGTGTCAAAGTCCTCTTCCGACACACCTGTAGGTGAATTTAAATCCTGTTTTGAAGCAGTCACATTAGCCGGCTGAGCCGCAACAGGACGTGCTTCCTGGATATTTTGAGGTTGCTGTTGTTGTCCCGGAATCTCACCCTTGAACAGGAAGCTCACAATCTCCTTGTTCATACTGGCCAACATGCTCTTGAACAGATTGAACGCTTCCATCTTATAGATGATGATCGGATCCTTCTGCTCGTACACGGCATTCTGAACAGATTGTTTCAAATCGTCCATTTCCCGTAAATGTTCTTTCCATGCCTCATCTATCAGAGCAAGAACTATACCTTTTTCAAAAGACCGGAAAACTTCTGCTCCTTGCGTCTCTACAGCTTTCTTTAAGTTCGTTGCCACCTGTATACCACGGATACCGTCTGTAAAAGGAACAACAATGTTCTCGATGACGTCCCCACGCTCCTCCAATACATTAGTCAATACCGGCAAAGTCTGTGCGGCAATATTTTTGGCTTTATTTTCATAGTGTGCTATGACTTGTTGGAAGACTTTGTCTGTCAACACATCCACACCGCTTGATGTATATTCCTCAGCACTGATCTCCGGATCCACTGCAAAAATACGGATTACTTCAATCTGAAACTCTTCATAAGAACCACTTTCCTTGGCATTGATCACGATATCTTCGACCACATCGTATATGGTATTGTTCAGATCTACGTCGAGGCGTTCGCCAAACAAGGCATTTTTACGTTTAGCATAGATGACCGTACGCTGTGAGTTCATGACATCGTCATACTCCAACAAACGCTTACGTATACCAAAGTTGTTTTCCTCAACCTTACGTTGTGCACGCTCGATGGATTTGGTCAGCATGCTGTGCTGCATGACTTCACCCTCTTCCACACCCATCTTGACCATGATATTGGAAATACGCTCGGAAGCAAACAAACGCATCAACGGGTCTTCCAGAGAAACGAAGAACTGGGATGAACCCGGGTCTCCCTGACGACCTGCACGACCGCGCAACTGTCTGTCCACACGACGTGACTCGTGACGCTCGGTACCGATGATGGCCAAACCTCCGGCTTTGATGACCTCTTCGGTCAATTTGATATCCGTACCACGACCAGCCATATTGGTCGCAATTGTCACCTGTCCCGGACGACCTGCCTCAGCAACGATATCCGCTTCTTTTTGGTGAAGCTTAGCATTCAAGACATTGTGCTTGATACCGCGCAGTTTCAGCATACGGCTCAGCAATTCGGAGATTTCGACCGATGTCGTACCCACCAACACCGGGCGGCCTTGTTCGGTCAGGTTTTGAATCTCCTGGGCTACAGCATTATATTTCTCCCGTGCCGTGCGGTAGATCAGATCCTGTCTGTCATCTCTTGCAATAGGCTTGTTGGTCGGTATTTCGACCACATCCAATTTATATATTTCCCAAAGCTCGCCAGCTTCCGTAGACGCTGTACCCGTCATACCGGCGAGCTTGTGATACATACGGAAGTAGTTTTGTAGCGTAATGGTCGCGTAAGTCTGCGTTGCATCCTCTACCTTCACGTTTTCTTTAGCCTCTATCGCCTGGTGCAAACCATCTGAATAGCGACGGCCATCCATGATACGGCCTGTCTGCTCATCGACGATCTTGACCTTACCTTCGTCCACAATATACTGATCGTCACGCTCAAACAGGGTATAGGCTTTCAACAGTTGGTTGATCGAGTGGATACGCTCGGCTTTGACCGAATAATCACGCAACAACTCTTCTTTTTTCGCGGCTTTTTCTTCCAAAGAAGCTTCTGATTTTTCGATTTCGGCAATCTCCGTACCTACATCGGGCAGGATGAAGAAGCTCGGATCCTCTCCCGAAGCCGTAATCAGTTCAATACCTTTTTCGGTCAATTCTACCTGGTTGTTTTTCTCGTCGATGACAAAGAACAATTCCTTATCCGCCTTTGGCATGTGACGGTTTTGCTCTTGCATATAGTAGTTTTCAACCTTTTGCAAAACCTGACGGTGATTGCTCTCGCTGAGGAACTTGATCAGTGCCTTATTTTTGGGAAGACCACGATACGAACGCAAGAGTGCCAAACCTCCTCCCTCTACATCGGTATCACCTGCAGCAATAGCTTTCTTGGCTTCGTTGAATACCGTATTGATGTAAGCTTTCTGTGCATTGACCAGTCTTTCTATCCTTGGTTTCAGTTGATAGAACTCATGTTCATCCCCCTTAGGAATAGGGCCGGAGATAATCAATGGTGTACGTGCATCATCGATCAATACCGAGTCTACCTCATCGATCATGGCAAAATGCAGTTTACCCTGTACCAATGAATCCGGAGTCTGTGTCATATTGTCACGTAGGTAGTCAAAACCAAACTCATTGTTCGTACCATAGACGACATCCGACTTGTACGCATTGCGACGTTGCGGAGAGTTTGGTTGATGTTTGTCTATACAGTCTACGCTCAGCCCATGGAACTCAAACAGTGGACCATTCCACTCCGAGTCACGCTTGGCCAGATAATCGTTGACCGTGACGATATGTACACCTTTACCCGACAAAGCATTGAGATAAGTCGGCAATGTACCTACTAATGTCTTACCTTCACCTGTCGACATCTCGGCAATTTTACCTTGATGCAGCACGATACCACCGATGAGCTGTACATCGTAGTGAACCATATTCCAGGTCACTTCCGTACCTGCTGCTGTCCATGTATTGGACCAAAGCGCTTTATCACCCTCAATTTTCACATTTGGCTTGCGTGCTGCCAAATCTCGGTCAAAATCTGAAGCCGTAACCTCCACAACAGGATTTTCGGTAAAACGACGGGCGGTTTCTTTTACGACGGCAAAAGCCTCGGGCAGAATCTCTGATAAGATTTCTTCCAGCTTCTTGTCTCTGTCCTTGTTTAATTTGTCGATTTTTTCGTAGATGGCGGTTTTTGTCGACATATCGACCGACTCTTCTTCCGCCTGTACTTTCAACGTATCGATTTCGGTATCGATCTCCTGTAGATATTCTTGTATACGTTTCTTGAAATCCAGGGTTTTGGCACGCAGCTCATCGTTGCTTATTCCGGTTAGCTTGCTATACTCTTCTTTGATTTGTTCGACGATCGGTTGTATAGCTTTGATGTCACGCTCGGACTTGCTACCAAAAAGTTTGCTTAAAAATTTGAACATAATATTTTTTATCTCTTCTTTTTTGTACAAAATGAAGTCCAAAAATAGAGAACGGACATTTTGACACTAACGGGCAAATTTAGTTATTCGAAATGATATCTAACAGGTTCGTCCTATTTTTTTTACTTAAAATGTTTGTTGTGTTTTCGCTAGGCACTTGCACAGTTTGGTTTTGTGCTTACAGTTAAAATCACAGCTCATCCACCGATTAAATCTTGAAACCCCTCCAACAATCCCTGTATCTTCTGTTCATCTGTACCGCGAAAGCTCCGCAACAGCATCTCCATTGGGATATTGCCTACTAAAGCATCTTGTGCAAACGGACAGCCTCCATAGCCCATAAGCGCACCTTCAAAAATACGGCATCCTGCTTCATAGCCTGCCTCTATCTTCAAGAGTGCATTTTCTGGTCTGCTGTGCAAATGCAGGCTCAATTCCCAATCGGGAAAAGTATGCCGGACAAGAGTAAATAACATCTTGATGTCCTCCGGTGAGGCTTCGGATGTGGTATCGGCAATCGAAAACCGTGTGATTCCCAAGTCGGAAAGCCTTTCCATCCATTCCAATACCACATCCGTACTCCATGGATCACCATACGGATTGCCAAAAGCCATAGAAATGTACACGACCAGTTCTTGCGAGCCCGATGCCATATAGCTTTTAATATTTTCCACCCGCCGAAACGATTGCTCGATCGTGGAGTTGGCATTTCGCTGCTGAAAGGTCTCCGATATGGAAAAAGGATAACCCAAGAAGTCGATTTGATCAAAAGGAGCAGCGGTCTCAGCCCCCCTTTCATTGGCAATAATGGCCAACAGCTTGGTCGTACTATTCTTTTCAATACTTTCCAGCACCTTTGCCGTGTCCTGCATCTGCGGAACAGCCTTTGCAGAAACAAAACTTCCGAAATCAATACAATCGAACGCATGGCTGCGCATCAATTGGTTGATGTACGTTGTCTTTTTTTCCGTGGGGATAAAATGTGTAATACCTTGGATGGCATCCCGTGGACACTCCACCAATTGTACTTTTTCGTTATTGGACATCTTTCCTAATCTCCCTGGCTATAACCATTTTTTGTATCGCACTGGTTCCTTCACCAATAGTACACAATTTTGCATCCCGAAAATATTTTTCCGCCGGATAATCCTTCGTAAAACCATATCCACCATGGATCTGCACACTCTGATTGGACACTTCCACAGCAACTTCGGACGCGTAATACTTGGCCATCGCACTTTCCTTGGTCACTTTCTGATCTGTATCTTTCAAATACCCCGCCCGACGTATCAACAGTTCCGAAGCATCTATTTTGGAGGCCATGTCGGCCAATGTAAATGCCACATCCTGAAAATCAAAAATCTTCTGATTAAACTGTTCACGTTCATTCGCGTAGCGCAATGCACATTCGTACGCCCCCCGAGCGATGCCCAGTGACAATGCAGCAATGGAAATACGCCCACCATCCAACAGTTTCAGGGCTTGGATAAATCCGTCGCCTACCTTACCGATAATCTGGTTTTTGTGCACCCGGCAATTATCAAAAAACAAACTAGCTGTTTCGGAAGCCCGCATACCCAATTTGTTTATTTTTTGGCCTGCTGTAAATCCCTCCATGCCTTTTTCCAGCAGAAAGGCCGTAACTCCATGTTTGTCTCCTTTCTCGCCCGTACGGGCCATCACGACAAATACATCCGCACTAATGGCATGGGTAATAAACGTTTTGGAACCGTTGATGACGAAATAGTCGTCGTCCTGCACTGCTGTAGTCGCTAGCCCTCCTGCATCCGATCCCGAACCTGTTTCCGTCAAACCCCAAGCACCTATCCATTCTGCCGTAGCCAATTTGGGCAAGTACTTTTCTTTTTGCTCTTCATTGGCAAAGGAAAGGATATGGTTAGTACACAGAGAATTGTGGGCAGCCAAAGAAAGCCCTATTGAGCCACAGACTTTTGATATTTCATCCAAAATGGTAATATATTCTTGATAATCAAGACCTGCACCGTTGTATTTTTCCGGCACCAGTATGCCCATAAAACCATATTCGCCCATTTTCTTGAACAACTCTACCGGAAAATATTGTTTTTCGTCCCATTCCATCACATAGGGTTTGATATGTGTATTTGCAAAATCCCTTGCACTTCTTTGAACCAAAACCTGCTGTTCGTCCTCCTGTATATTGAATACCATAATCTGTAAGTTTATCCTTCTTTATGAAAAATACAAAAAACCTTCCGTATTTTGAAAGATTTTTATTTTTCATATACAAAACAATCCTGCTATTGAAAAGTTTTAAATAACATAGGCAGGGCTTTTTTAATTCGGTATCTTTGGTATTGCGCTTAAATAAACCACATATGGAAAATCTACTCAACATACTCAAGAGCAAGCACGAAAAACTCTTTCTCGGAGGTGGTATAGACAAAATCGAAAAGCACAAGAAAAAAGGCAAAATGACTGCTTGGGAACGTATTGTCTATCTTTTGGATGAGGATAGACCCTATGTAGAAATTGGTGCTTTTGCCGGAGACGGTATGTATGAGGAGCAGGGTGGCTGTCCGAATGGGGGAGTAGTAGTCGTGATGGGTTATGTCAAAAACAGGCTGTGTGTCATTGTCTCCAACGATGCCACGGTAAAAGCTGGCGCTTGGTTTCCGATTACAGGCAAAAAGAACCTGCGGGCCCAAGAAATTGCTATGGAAAACCACCTTCCCATCATTTACCTTGTCGATAGTGCCGGTGTGTACCTACCTATGCAGGAGAAAATTTTTCCCGACAAGGAGCACTTTGGCCGTATATTCCGAAACAATGCCAAAATCTCGGCCATGGGCATTCCACAGATTTCTGCCATTATGGGGCCTTGTGTGGCCGGTGGCGCCTATCTGCCGATCATGTCCGACTATGCCCTGATTGTCGAAGGCACTGGTTCTGTTTTCCTAGCCGGTCCGTATCTTGTAAAATCGTCCATAGGCGAAGTGGTCGACAATGAAACATTGGGAGGGGCAACCACCCATTGTGAAATATCAGGCGTCACGGACAACAAATATCCTAACGACGAGCGTTGTCTCGACGCCATCAAAAATATCGTGGACAAATTTGGCGAAACCGACAAAAACCAATTTTCCCGTATAGCAAGCAAAGAACCCGAATATCCACACACTCGGATCTACAAGCTCTTGCCCGAAGACCGTCTAAAGCCTTATAATATGCTCGACATCCTAAAAGCTATTGTGGACAAGAGTTCGCTCGAAGAATATAAAAAAGACTACGGCAAAACATTGATTTGTGCCCTGGCGCGCATCGATGGCTGGGCGGTAGGCATCGTGGCCAATCAACGGGAAATTGTCAAAGCCAAAAAACCCGGCAGTACCTCCGAAATGCAGATGGGCGGTGTGATCTATTCCGATTCTGCAGACAAGGCCGCCCGATTTATCATGAACTGCAATCAACAGAAGATCCCGCTGGTATTTTTTCAAGACGTGACCGGATTTATGGTCGGCTCGCGCTCAGAACATGGGGGAATCATTAAAGACGGCGCCAAAATGGTCAACGTAATGGCCAATTCGGTCGTTCCAAAATTCACGTTCATCATCGGAAACAGCTATGGTGCCGGCAACTATGCCATGTGTGGCAAAGCTTACGACCCTCGACTGATATATGCCTGGCCCACAGCACAAATCGCAGTGATGAGCGGCGCATCGGCCGGAAAAACCCTGCTACAGATACAGGAAACAGCACTCAAAGCAAAAGGCGTGTCCCTATCCGAAGAAGAAAAAAACCAATTGCTTTCTAAAATCAAACAACAATACAATGCACAGTTAAGCCCCTACTATGCTGCCGCCCGTCTTTGGGTTGATGGAGTCATCGATCCCAAAGAAACCCGAAAAATCATTTCTATGGGAATAGAAGCCGCCAACCACAATCCAAATATGGAAAAATATAATGTCGGAGTGCTACAGGTATAATAACTCCATAAAAGTAAGTCGGATATGATAAAAACTAACTCTTCATAAACTCAGTCAACGATCGGTCAATAATAGCTACACTATCCAAGATCTGTGGCTCTGTCATCAGCAATGGGGGAGCAAAACGAATGATATTTCCATGCGTTGGCTTGGCCAATAATCCATTGTCCCGCATCTTCAAACAGATATTCCAGGCTGCTTCGGGGTCTGAATGTTCAATTTCAATAGCATTCAACAGTCCTTTACCTCTTATATCTATTATGAAACCATAATTTAGTTTTTTGAGTTCTTGACGCAGTAAATTTCCCGTTTTTTCAGCATTTTCAGCCAAATTCTCGTCCTTCAGCACCTGTAAGGCGACAGTAGCTATACTACATGCCAGTGGGTTTCCGCCGTAGGTAGATCCATGTTCGCCCGGTTTGATAGTCAGCATAATGTCGTCATCTGCCAAAACAGCCGAAATAGGAAAAGTACCGCCACTCAGTGCTTTTCCTAAAATAAGAATATCGGGTCTCACATTTTCATGATCGCAGGCCAACATTTTCCCCGTACGACAAAGTCCGGTTTGTATTTCATCAGCAATAAAAAGTATATTTTTGCTTTTACAGAGCGCTGCCACCTGCTTCAAATATCCCTCATCGGGGACAATAACACCTGCTTCTCCCTGTATGGGCTCGACCATGAATGCCGCTACATCCTTGTCCTCCAACACTTTTTCCAAGGCTTCGATATCATTGTATTCAACTGACACAAATCCGGGCATATAGGGTCCAAACTGATGATAACTGATCGGATCGGACGAAGATGAGATAGCCGCAAGCGTCCGTCCCCAAAAATTGTTCTTTGCAAATACAATCTTTGCCCGGTTTTCGGGAATACCCTTTTTCACATAGCCCCAACGTCTTGCCAGCTTAATAGCCGTCTCTCCACCTTCTACACCTGTGTTCATCGGCAAAACTTTATCGTATGAGAAATATTGTGTGATATATTTCTCGTATTCGCCCAATTTATTGTTGTAAAAAGCACGAGAAGTCAGTGTCAGCTCCTGTGCCTGCGCTATTAAAGCTTCTACAATACGAGGATGACAGTGTCCCTGGTTTACAGCCGAATAGCCACTTAGAAAATCATAGTATTGCTTGCCTTCCACATCCCAAACATGTACACCTTTACCTTTTTTCAGTACAACAGGAAGAGGATGATAATTGTGTGCACCATACCGATGCTCCAAATCCATAAAATATGTTGATAAGTCTTTTTCTGTGTTCATATCGAAATTTACTGTTTTTGATTAAAAATTCCCACATATTCTTCCAGACATTCCGGATTGCGCATGATATCTTTAGAAACAGTTTTTTCCAATGGATAACCCGAAAAAATCTTTTTGATAGGTATTTCCAATTTTTTACCGCTCAACGTATAGGGAATATCCGTTACGGCATAAAAATCATCGGGAACATGACGTGGGCTATATTGCTTTCGGAGTTCGCTCTTTATTCTTTCGATGATCTGCCCCAATGAGGTATTTGCTTCCAATTGCACAAACAAGGTTATCCTGCTTTCACCTTTCTCATTATCAGTGGCGATGACCAAACTATCCTTCACATGCTCCAAGGCATTGACTACATTATATATTTCGGCTGTACCTATGCGTACACCGCCTCGATTGAGTGTTGCATCCGACCGTCCATACATGACAATCCCACCTCTATCATTTATCAAAATCCAATCTCCATGACTCCACACACCTGGCCGTTCAGAAAAATAACTTTCTCTATACTTTTCATTATCCTTATCATTCCAAAAATACAAGGGCATAGATGGCATAGGCTGTTTGATAACCAATTCTCCTACTTCATGATATACCTCTTTTCCTTGGTCATTGACCGCAACAATATCCGAACCTAAGGCTCTACATTGGATTTCGCCGGCATACACCGGCAAATATGGGCAACCGGACAGAAATGCACTGCACACATCCGTACCTCCACTTAAAGAAATGATATGTACGTCTGGAAATTTCTGTTGCAGATTTTCGAATGTAGACGCAAGTAGGGGAGAACCGGTAGATCCGATCACTTTGGGTTGGTAGTCCCCAATTTCCAAATCATGGATAGCCGAAAAATAAGCTGCCCCTCCACCTAAATGGTGTACTTTGGCCAGTTTAACAAATTCCCAAAAATCTTTGTGGTCACGATAATGTATAGCTCCATTGAACAAGCACAATGTAGCACCACATAGCAGAGAAGACAAGGCATAATTCCACATCATCCACCCCGTGGTCGTATACCACAGAAAATTCTCTCCTTCCTGTACATTTTGATGGATAGCCAATGCTTTGTAATGCTCCAACAGATTGCCTCCTGTACTATGCGTGATGGCTTTGGGTTTTCCGGTCGTGCCCGAAGAGTATAAAATCCATATCGGATGCGAAAAAGGTACACGCAAGAAAGTCAGCGTCTGAGGTGTATAGGTGGAAAATATAACCTCCCAATCTTCTTCGTAAACAGGTACAACCGTTGCAATCGATGGAATATGCTTCCTGATCTGTGCTAAAGTTTCTTGTTTGGAGAATGATTTTCCGTTGTATTGGTATTCAGTTTCCAAGAACAGTACTTTTGGTTCTATCTGCGCGAAGCGCTCGATAATACTTTTGTCCCCAAAATCCGGTGAACAACAAGACCATATGGCACCCAGTGAATTGACAGCTAGAAAAATAGCAATCGTTTCCACGGTGTTATTCAAAATTCCGACAATTCTATCTCCTTTTTGAACACCTTTTTCCTGTAAAAACTGTTGGATAACCGAAACCATATCCTCCAATTCACGCCACGTGACTTCCCTGTATTTTAATTTTTCATCCGCATATTTTAACGCTATTTTTTCAGATTGCTTATTCCGAAAAATATGCTCTGCATAACTTAGCGAAATACCTTCAAACCACTTTGCCTGAATAAAATCGGTACTTATATTGTCCCGGTCCAACACTTTTTGATACCCACCTGAATAGGTAATCTCAAAGTAGTCGTATACAGCTTCCCAAAAAATACTTAGATTCTCAATTGACCAGGAATACAAATCGTCATAAGCCAAAAATTTTTTATTCGTTTTTTGTTCCACAAAGTGTTGAAAGTAGTACAAAATAGAACTTTGTGTATATTCTTGAGAGGGTATCCACAGTGGCGCTGACATAGCTGTTTATAAACGATTGTCAACTTAAAGTTAAAAAAAAAAATTTAAACCTTCATTTCCAAATCACCTTTTTCACTTACTTCTAGTGGAAATTCAGCGATTTGTATACCAAAGGCATTGTAGATTCGCAACTTGAAATTCATACCATCCTTCATCAGTTTTTTGCATTCAGGGTATTTTTGATCTACCTGAGTCAAGACAGAAGATAATTCATTGGTATAGGGCGCTCCGAAGGATTCTTCTTTCGTATCAAAGACAAAATCTAAACTGACCGTTCTCTTGTCCAAACTATAAGCTTTCGTATGTTTCAAGGTTGCATTGGAAATAGCTTCCTTATTTTCATTGTATTTCGTCACCAAGTCATAAACCTGGGCTTCCCTGTTTTTACATGCTGTGAAAAACAATGGAAATATCAATAATAAAAGTATTTTTTTCATATATGTCATACTGTAAGTATTTTGGAAAATAAAATTTTAAAACCGTGTTCCTACTTCCCAAAAGCATTCCATCCCTGTGCCTTGATTTCATGCACATTTCCGGATTTGGAAATCATGTTGCATCCTGCAGCTGCCTCTGTCATATAGCCAATGACCGAAATATCCAACTGTCCTTTTATTTTATCGTAGTCCGCCTGTGGCACCGTAAACAACAATTCATAATCCTCACCACCACTCAAAGCACATACCGTAGGATCCAAACCAAATTCACGGGCGGTCTCGTAAGTCATTGGGTCGATCGGAATTTTGTCCTCATGCAGCTTACATCCTACATTGGAAGCTTTGCAGATATGTAATATTTCCGAAGCCAATCCATCCGAAATATCGATCATAGCATTTGGTTTCACGTGCAACTTGGCCAACAGCTCTATCATATCTTTGCGTGCTTCGGGTTTGAGCTGACGTTCGATAATATAATCTTTACCTTCCAAATCGGGTTGTATCTGTGGATTCTCCAAAAAAATCTGCTTTTCACGTTCCAAGAGCTGCAATCCTACATAAGCCCCTCCCAAATCACCACTCACACACAGCAAATCTCCTTCTTTCGCACCCGAACGATAAGCAATTCTATCTGTATCAGCGTAGCCCATACTCGTGACCGAAATGACTAATCCCTGTACCGAAGCTGAGGTATCACCTCCAACTAAATCTACATTGTATTTCTTACAGGCAATCAAAGCTCCCTCATAAATTTCTTCTACAGCTTCCAATGGAAATTTTGAAGATAACCCAATAGAGAAAGTAATCTGTGAGGCCATTCCATTCATTGCATAGATATCGGACAAATTAACTTGAACGGCTTTATAACCTAAATGTTTGAGAGGAACATACCGCAGATCAAAATGTACGTTTTCTAATAACAGATCCGTAGAAATCAAAGTTTTCTTATCTGAAAAATCCAATACAGCTGCATCATCTCCAATGCCTTTTACAGTTGATTTTTCAGTCAGTTCCACCGCTTGTGTGAGGTGTTGGATTAATCCAAATTCTCCTAAGTCGTTTATATTTGTTTTATCGTTATTCTCAAACATATTTTTAAGATTAAAGATAAAGGAAAAAGGAGCAAGGAAGTCCCTTGCTCTTTCTACCTTAATCTATTATGCTACAATCCCAATCTGGCCGAAATCTCCAACATCCGTTCGATGGGACGTCTGGCACGTGCTATAACATCTTCCGAAAGGATGATTTCCGGTTGTTTGTAGTACAGGCAATTGTATAGTTTTTCTAAGGTATTGAGCTTCATGTGCGGACAATCGTTGCAGGCACAGGCATTGTTTGGCGGAGCCGGAATGAATGTCTTATGTGGACTAGCTTTTTGCATCTGGTACAAGATACCCGATTCGGTTGCCACGATGTACGTTTGGCTAGGGTCTTCTATTGTAAACTTCAACATACCCGAAGTAGAACCAACATAGTCGGCTTGAGCTAAGATATGCTCTTCACATTCGGGGTGGGCAATAAATTTAGCCCCGGGATATTCAGCCTTTAGCGCATCGATACGCTCCTGCGAAAATATTTCATGTACCATACAAGCACCATTCCACAGTACCAGATCACGACCGGTCTTTCTTTTGACATAGTCACCCAGATTACGATCCGGGCCAAAGATGATCTTTTGATCCTCCGGAAGGCTTTCTACGATCTGCACGGCATTGCTCGATGTACAGACGATATCCGACAGTGCTTTTAGCTCTGCAGTACAATTGACATAGGTGATGACCAAATGATCGGGATACTGCTCCTTGAACTTAGCAAACAAATGAGGGGGACAGCTATCCGAGAGCGAACAACCGGCTTTGAGATCTGGTAATAATACCTTTTTGCCAGGAGACAGGATCTTGGCTGTCTCGGCCATAAAGTGTACGCCTGCAAATACGATAACATCTGCATCGGTCTTGGCTGCTTGTTGTGATAATCCTAAGCTATCACCAATATAGTCTGCCAAATCTTGTATTTCAGACTCTTGGTAATAATGTGCCAGAATAACCGCATTTTTTTCTTGCTTGAGCCTGTTGATTTCTTCCACCAAGTCGATCGTTGGATCTATAGCCACATCGATAAAACCTTTGGCTTGCAAGTCTCTTTCAAAAACTGTATTCATCTCTCTTCGCTATGCTGTCAATCTTTTGACTATTTAACTATACAAAAGTAAAGAAAGAATTTCAAACGAATTCCACATTCCCTTTTTCTAATAAATAATAACTCTTTTTTTAAAAAAGAATCTTGTTGTTTATTAGGGTGTGGATATTGGGGAAAATTGTTTCAAAAAATATTTCCTAAAGAAGATATTCTTAGTTTGTTCACATCTTATTCACATTAATTTTATGTTATCGTGTTGGTATTCAATACACTATTATTTTACCTAATATTTTTTCCATATTTTTATGTTTGATTCTTTTTGTTCATATTCTGTTAATATTAAGGTTACATTAGGGTAATCTGGACAATCAATTTGTGGAGTTTTTCAAGTGATTGTGGAATAAAAGAAAGTTTTGAATTTTAATTCACCTATTCTATACAGGTTTTCCACATATTTTGTTAATTTGTTTATTCATAAATATAGCTAAAAAGAAAATGGCGGACAGAAAGGTAGACTTTTTGATTGTAGGCTCAGGGATAGCCGGCCTTAGCTTTGCCCTTAAGGCTGCAAAACTAGGTAAAGTTCTGATCGTTACAAAGTCTAATGAGGACGAATCCAATACAAAATATGCACAGGGTGGTGTCGCTGTGGTGACAGACCATACAGATAGTTTTGAAAAACATATACAGGATACACATATAGCCGGAGATGGGTTGTGCAATCCAGAAGTAGTGGAAAATGTCGTCAAAGAAGGTCCGGCACGTATACAGGAATTGATTGCTTATGGGACTTCTTTTGATAGAGAGGATACAGGTGAGTATGATCTGGCCAAAGAAGGGGGACATTCCGAACATCGGATTTTGCATTATAAAGATATCACGGGGTATGAGATAGAACGTGCTCTTTTGGCCAAGGTACATCAAGATCCCAATATTGAGATAATGACGCATTATTTTGCCGTAGATCTTATTACACAACATCATTTGGGTATTCATGTGGATAAAAAATCCACTGATATTAGCTGTTATGGAATCTATGCATTGAATACGCATTCTAATACAGTGGAAAAGATATTGGCAAAAGTGACCTTGATGGCAACGGGTGGAGCTGGACATATCTACGCATCCACGACCAATCCGACTATCGCTACAGGAGATGGGATAGCTATGGTGTACAGAGCAAAAGGAAGGATCAGAAATATGGAATTTATCCAATTTCATCCGACGGCCTTGTACAATCCAAGTGAATATCCTGCATTTTTGATATCGGAGGCAGTACGGGGATTTGGAGGTATTCTTCGCAGGGCAGATGGCAAGTCTTTTATGGAAGAGTATGATGAACGTGGTTCTTTGGCTCCTAGGGATGTTGTGGCTAGGGCTATTGATGCGGAGATGAAGAAATCAGGTTTAGATTATGTTTATCTTGACATTACACATCGTTCTAAAGGGGATCTGTTATCACATTTTCCAAATATTTATGAAAAGTGTCTGTCTATAGGATTGGATATGACAAAAGACTATATTCCTGTGACACCTGCAGCTCATTATCTGTGTGGGGGTATTATGGTGGACAATTATGGGGCGACATCTATAAGAAATTTGTATGCCTGTGGAGAAAGTTCTTCTACAGGACTCCATGGTGCCAATAGATTGGCTTCCAATTCGTTGTTGGAAGCAGCTGTTTATGCACATCGGATTTTTGTGGATGTCAGTTCTAAATTCAAAAGTATCGATTACCAGGATAATATACCGGACTGGGATGAATCAAATACAAAGCTTTCGAATGAGGATATTTTGGTGACACACAATCTACGTGAAACACAAAAATTCATGAGTGACTATGTAGGTATAGTACGTTCGGATTTTAGATTGGAGCGCGCTATGCGTCGATTGGGATTGTTGTATGAAGAAACAGAATCATTCTATAAACGCACGAAGTTGTCCGTGAAACTCTGTGAATTGCGTAATGTGATCCAAGTAGCTTATCTGGTGGTCAAGTCAGCTATGAGTAGAAAGGAGAGTAGGGGATTGCATTATACGACTGATTATCCAAATCATGCTGAGGTGTTGGAAGATACAATTCTTTAGGAGCAAGGACAATGGATAAAGGAACAAAGACTGTTTAAAGAAATAAATACTATGCCGTTGATTTCACCTGTAAAAGAAAATTACCCTGTTATTGGAGAGAATACTTTTTTAGCACCAAATTGTACTGTGGTCGGGGATGTGGTTATTGGGGAGCATTGTTCGATTTGGTTCAATGCTGTCGTAAGGGGTGATGTGAATTACATTAAGATTGGTAATTATACCAATATTCAAGATAATGTTTGTGTACACGGCACTTATGAACGAAATGGTACGGATATAGGCAATTATGTCAATATAGGGCATAATGCGATTATTCATGGATGCGTGATTCACGATCATGTATTGATCGGGATGGGTGCTATCGTAATGGATAAGGCCATTGTTGAATCCAATGTGATTATAGCTGCCGGGGCAGTGGTTTTGGAAAATACGGTATGTGAATCTGGCTATTTGTATGCAGGTGTTCCCGCAAAGAAAATAAAACCTCTGACAGAAGATCAGTTGGCGTTATTGCAGAAGTTGCCGCACAATTATGTGTTGTATAGTTCCTGGTTTAATAGGTAGAGACGCAATTAATCACGTCTCTACTATTTATTAAAATCTACATCAATCTTTTCATTTTGCTCCCAATTGGCGCGTATGGTAAAGGTTTTGTCGAAATACCAAATAGGCTCTGCTTGTGTTTTTGTCTTATAATCTGCACCATCCCACCTGTTGTTTTCATTTAGGTCTTTTATAATACGAAGTGTATATTTTCCTCCTGGAAACTTAATATAGCTTATTTTATTTTCGTTTCTTAGTATCCTGCTATCGAAAGTTTTCTTTTTGCTTTCGTCTATGAGTTCTACGATATAATTTACATTTTTTTCCAATCCATTTATATCGAAGATGATATCGCCATAATTATCCGTTTCATCAAAGGTGAAAGTCTTTTTCAATTCTTTGTTAAAAGTTTGGAAAGGGGTAAGTATGGCTTTTTCTTCTATAACAAGCTCATAGTTTTTATTTGGTTTCCAATTGAAGCGTATATGATAGAGATTTTTATTTGCTGTATCTTGTTGCAGTTGGAAATTTCTACGTGAAACAGAGTCTTCGAGGATTTGAATCTTATTTTTATCGACAGAGGTAATGGGTTCTTTGGCTGTCAATCTGATGTGACGTATCTTATCTACTTTATTGTTGATATTCAGTATAGGGACAAGATCACGCTCGTATTTGTCATTTTTTCCTCGTCTTATGAGTATGGTATCAAGGATTTGCTGGTTATCACTCAATTCGAGTTTGATGGAATCAAATTCCAGTTTTTCTACATAAATAAAAGCGGAATCATTATTATTTGCGAAATTAACGATCTTATTGGCATTCAGTTCGTCGGGATCTAATATTTTTAAGTCTGGATTATTTAGTGATTGGTTGAATGTCAACAGGATAGATCCATTTTTTTCTATTTTTTTCTCAATGGTACGATGTTTTTCAGGTTTTCCTTTTGAATATTCGAGGTGAATATCGGATATGTCATTGTCCAACACAATGCTATCCAATAAGAAACCCAGGAGCTCATCCGGATTATTATATATTCTGTCGTTATTCTGTTCTTTTAAAGCATATATTCTATAGGTATCTTCTCGTAGATTTTTGAATTGGAAATTACCGGAACTGTCTACAGAAGTAAATATGTTAGCTTTCTTTTTACCAAATATACTATCCTGCCGGGTAGGGATCAAGAGGACTTTGAGGTCCGGATCTTCTTTCATATCGTAGGTCTTGGTATATGCGTTTTTGACTTGACCGGATATGGTTAGGGAATCTAATTCGGGCCCTGTGGAGAATACATACGTATAATTCACGATAGGGTTTCCTTCGTTGTAATCTACCAGACCTTTACCAAAATTTATTGTGTAGGTTGTGTTTTCTTCCAATGAATCAGGAAGTATGATGTGCAAACTTTTCTTTCTTATTTTGTATTCCGGTTGCTTTTCTACGTCTGGTGATATGCTGAATTCTTTAAATTCATTATTTTTTTTAATGAATTCGTCAAACGTGAGTACGATTTCTTTTTCGGAGAAATTACGGGTTAAATTTTCCGGTACTTCGGCCAATAGTTTAGGAGGGATAGAATCTTTTGGACCACCTGTGGGTCTTTGCATATTGGCACACTGAAAAAGGGTAAGTGATATAAGAACCAAAAAACATGTAAGAATGGCTTTTTGCAATAACGTTGCTCTTGATGAAATATTTGTTTCTGTTCTCATTTTAATGCTTATATCACTTTTTTGGCTTTTTTTGTCATTCTGAGGATTTTCGAAGAATCTGTTGATAATATATTTATAGATTCCTCCAAAGTCGGAATGACAATTTAGCTTAGTATAACACTATACAGTATCTAGCTTCTATTTTTAAGTTAATATATTGATAATCAATATATTAACTTAAATGTACCAATAATACGCTAATATCTGAGGGTGACACGCCCGAAATACGTGAAGCCTGTCCAAGTGTACGAGGTTTCACTTTTAGCAATTTTTCACGCGCTTCTATCGAAAGTGAAGTCAGTGAAGAATAATCAAAATTAGGATTAATTTCTTTATCCTCCATCTTTTTCATTTTGTTTACGATTTCCATTTCCTTTTCGAAATAACTGTCATATTTGACCTTTATTTCTGCCTGCTCGATTGTCTCTTCGTCAAATTTACGTAATTCCTGTGCAAATCTTTCGTCTGCTTCGGCAAGATGTTGTATATTGACTTGTGGCCGGCTCAAAATATTGAAGAGTTTCACCTTCTGTGTGAGTAGACTTGAATCTTCTCTTTCCAATATGGAATTCATATTTTCCTTGTCCACACTATTTTCTTTCATATAGTGGATTAGATAATCTGAGTTTTTTATTTTCTCTTCTACTATTTGCAATCTTTCGTCTGAGACCAAGCCTAGTTTGTGTGCAATAGGTGTCAATCGAATATCGGCATTATCCTGACGTAGCAACAAACGGTGCTCTGCTCGGGATGTAAACATACGATAAGGTTCTTCTGTTCCTTTAGTGACCAGATCATCGATCAATACACCTATGTAGGATTCGGATCGCTTTAGAATGAGCTCATGCTGATCATTGATACATTGATGTGCATTGACTCCAGCTACAAATCCTTGTGCAGCCGCTTCTTCATATCCTGTAGTTCCATTGATCTGTCCGGCAAAGAATAGATGTTTGATCCGTAATGTTTCCAATGTAAGATCCAATTGCATAGGAGGGAAGTAATCGTATTCTATAGCATATCCAGGACGGTACATTTTTGCATTTTCAAAGCCAGGTATCAACCGCAAGGCTTTCTGTTGTACATCTTCTGGTAAGGATGTAGAAAAACCATTGACGTATATTTCTACGGTTTTGAAACCTTCGGGCTCGACAAATATTTGGTGTCTATCCCTTTCGGCAAAGCGATTTATTTTATCTTCGATAGATGGGCAATAGCGTGGCCCCAGTCCTTTTATCCTTCCGGTGAACATGGGTGATTTTTCAAAACCGGTTTTCAGTACCTCATGTACTTTGTCATTGGTATATGTGATCCAGCAACAGCGTTGTTCGATGGGTAGCTCTACAGGGGTATAAGAGAATCTACCTCTTTTTTCATCTCCCCATTGTTCCTCCATGACGGCATAGTTGAGACTTCTACCGTCGATCCGTGGAGGTGTTCCTGTTTTCATTCTGCCGGATTCAAAACCTAAGGACACTAATTGCTCTGTCAAACCGGTTGCTGATTTTTCACCTGTTCTCCCACCACCAAACTTTTTCTCGCCGATATGTATAATACCGTTCAAGAAGGTACCATTGGTCAATACAACGGCATCGGCTTCTATACGTACACCGAGTGAAGTTATGACTCCTTTAGCTTGGCCATTCTCGACGATGATTTCTTTGACCGTATCCTGCCACATATCGACATTTGGAAGTGCTTCCAATTGCAGACGCCACTCTTCGGCAAAGCGCATTCTGTCATTCTGCGTACGTGGGCTCCACATCGCTGGGCCTTTGGACTTATTGAGCATACGGAATTGTATGGTCGATTTGTCGGCAATAATACCGGTATATCCTCCCATGGCATCTATCTCACGGACGATCTGTCCTTTGGCTACACCTCCCACGGCAGGATTGCAGCTCATCTGCGCAATTACTCCCATATTCATTGTGATGAGTAGGGTAGAGGAACCAAGGTTGGCTGCTGCTGCTGCTGCTTCACAACCTGCGTGTCCAGCTCCGACAACAATTACATTATATTTTTTAAACATATTCTTTTCTTACTCCGTTTCACGTGGAACGAAAATACTTTTTCATTACGTTTTTTGTCATCCCGACTTTGGGGAATATTTTTGAGATTCTTCCTGTCGTCAGAATGACAATATTTCGCTTCCTGCACGATAAATCGTCGCTTTTATTTTTTTAACATTCAAAATTGTAATAACTTGTTTCACGTGAAACTTTTTATATATACTCCGCCAATTCCAACCAACGTTCAGTTTTTTGATCTAAATTATTTTGTAAATTTTCTATTTCTTTTGCTACCTCTGCTATTTTTATATGGTCCGTCATCTCATTTAGTTCTGTAGATTTCGATGAGACGAGACTTTCTAATTCTTCTATATCCTTTTCCAACTGTTCGTATTCCCGTTGCTCCTTATAGGATAATTTTTTCTTTTCTGATTGTGGAGGAGATTCTTTCTCCTCCGTAATGTGTGATTTTTCCTTCAGTTTTTCTTCTTTGAGAAACTGCTCCTGTTCTAATTTGTAATCTGCATAATTACCGTTGTAGATAGTGACCTGTCCATTTCCATCAAAAATAAACAATTGTTCGGTCAGTTTGTCCAATAAATAACGATCGTGGGATACCAATATCAATACGCCCGGAAAGGTTAAGAGAAAATCTTCCAATACATTGAGCGTATCAATATCCAAATCGTTGGAAGGCTCATCCAAGATCAGAAAATTAGGATTGGCCATCAACACACGCATGAGCTGCAATCGTTTCTTTTCGCCTCCACTTAGTTTTTCTACCAAGCCAAATTGCTTTTCGGGTGGAAAAAGAAAAAGTGTCAACAATTGTGAAGCGGTGAGAGTATCGCCGTTGGCCATTTGAATGTACTCTGCTATCTTTTTTACGATATCCAGTACTCTTTCGTTTTCTTCGAATTGTAGACCTCCTTGTTTATAATAGCCGAATTTTGTGGTTTCTCCCAAGACGATGTTTCCCGAATCGGGCAAAAGTTCTTGTGTCAATAGATTCAAAAATGTACTCTTTCCTGTTCCGTTCTTACCTGCAAGGCCTATACGATCACCTTTTTTGAATATATAGGAGAAATCTGATATGATCGTTTTCTGATCAAAGGTTTTAGAAATATTTTCCAGCTCTGCTATTTTGGAACCTTGTCTCGAAACCTTTACACTCAATTGTACTTTATCTTGCGTACGGGGACCTTTAGCTTTTTCTTCCAGGTCATAGAAGGCATCGATACGAGCTTTGGATTTTGTACCTCGTGCCTGCGGTTGACGGCGCATCCATTCCAATTCTGTACGTAGCAAGTTTCTGGCTTTTTCTGCCATCAAAGTATTCGAATGTTCCCGCTCGGCTTTCTTTTCCAAAAAATAGGCATAATTGCCTTTGTAGCTATATAGCTGCCCTCTATCGAGTTCCTTGATTTCGGTCGATATATTATCTAGAAAATATCGGTCGTGAGAGACACTGATAACGGTTTTTTGGCCCGTCGTAAGTAGTTTTTCCAACCACTCTATCGTTTCTATATCCAGATGGTTGGTAGGCTCATCCAGTATATACACATCCGGTTCGTCAATAAGCAGTTTGGCTAACGAAAGTCTTTTTTTCTGTCCTCCGGAGAGACTATCGATGTGCTGATCAAAGTTGGTGATCTGTAGACGGTTGAGGATTGTTTTGATTTGATGCTCGTATTCCCAAGCATTCAAAGCGGTCAATTTATCACTCAGAATAGCTAATTTTTTTTCATCAACTTCTTGATTTTCAAATAGTTGTTCGTATTCTTTTATCAACTGCTGCTGTTCATTGTCCGCACTGAAAATAAAATCATTGACAGTATCCAAACCATCAAAATTGGGTTCTTGGGGAAGATACCCTATTTTTATACCTTTTTCTTTGACGATACGACCTTCTTGTGGAGGAAATACTTCTGCCAAGAGCTTCAATAACGTTGATTTACCTGTGCCGTTTATACCGACCAAGGCCACCCGATCACCTTTTTGTAGGGCAAAATGTAAATTTTTGAATAACCACTTATCGTTAAAGGAATGGCTAACCTGTTCTGTGCTTAAAATACTCACGCCAATTTTTTTATTTCTTCCGTTTGATAGATATGGACGCCACTTGTGCGCAAACTTGCTGTATGGATCATTGCTCTGGCGACAGATTCAGCAGAAATGCTTTTGAAATTTCTCCATGGGCCGATCATAAGCATATTGAATAAAGGGCTTAATTTCTGTGTGACAGTTTCTAAAAGCCGGTGTTCCTTTCTTTTGCCCATCAGTAGGGAAGGCCGAAAGATGTATGTGCTTTCAAATCCCAATGCCATGATACTTTGTTCTACCTGGCCTTTTAATCTGAGGTAAAAGTTTTTGGATTGTGCATTTGCACCTATACTGGAAACTAAGCAAACTGCGTTACACCCGTTTTTTTTCAACAATGTGGATACCAGGATGGGGTAATCATGGTCAATCTTATAGTACTCGTCTTTGTTTGGGGATTTGGCCTGTGTTGATCCAATGCAGGAAAACAGCACATCGACACGGATATCCTTGATTTTTTCCTCAACATTGTGCATATCGGCAAATATTTGCACCAGTTTGGGGCTTTCTTTGTTCACACCCTTTCGACTTACAGCAAATACCATATTATATTTATCGTTTTTCAATAATAAATCAACAATTATTTCTCCAATAAGACCATTGGCTCCCAATACTAATGCTGTCAATTTGTCCTCCACTATAATTTGCCAGGTACAAAAGTAAATAAATATTCAACAATATAGGAGTGTTGTTAACACACTCCTATATCAATGACCACACCCACTTCCCAAAAATCCAAAGCAGGTAGAACAGCACTGCACATAAGGCAAATAGAATAACCAATATAGTAATCAAAATGCCTGTTGCACTCCCTTGGTGCTTATTTTCAAAATAATGTTCGTGTAGAAGAGTGATGTTTTTTTTATTGGCTTTGTTGAAAAAGTCAAATACCTGCCCAAAAAAGGGTATTGCTCCAAGAACGGCATCGTATATGATGTTAAGCAACATTTTTACGACTACTTTGGAGCCAGCTCCGTTACGAAGCATGATGATGACCAATAATAGGGAGGTGCCGAAGGATACTGCCTGACCTCCGTAGGGTATTAAATTCAAAAGGGGATCCAATCCAAAACGGAATCCCCCTATATTAAATTTATCGTCCATTAAGGAAGAAAAACGCTGGAGCCACACAAACTCTTTTTTGCGTTTTTCTTCTTTGTAGTTTGCAGGTTTATACATTATTTCAATTCAAAAACGCCATCCACATAGCATGTGAGCTTGATCGGACGGATGTCAATGTCCAAGCTTTCTGCCTCCGCACCTGCACTGTCCATTGCTACCGCCGCTTTGGCTGCATACATGCGCGGTTGGGGTACAAGATCATTGAAATTGATACTGCTGTTGTCATTGATGACCAATACCTTTCCGACGGATTGTCCATCAGCGGCGGCCAGTATTTCTGCATTTTGACGTGCATCTTTGACGGCAGCTGTTTTCAAATCTCTTTCTATTTCGCGTTTTTGGCTGTGGTCATAGCCCGAAATCGAAGTACTTTGCAATCCACGGGGATCTATTTTGTCCATCATGGCATTTAATCCGTTCAGATTTGTCACCTTGATCCGATATTGCCGTGATTGTAGGAGTTCGTTGAGCTTCTTTTTTATGTTTGAATTGTAGCTGAAGATATTCTGTATAGTGAAATCTTCTTTTTTGACACCGGCTTCCATGGCCGCTTCGTAAAGCTGTTTTTCCAATGTTTCGATAAAAACCTTCTTTTTGAGGTTACCATCCATGTAAAATTCTTTCAGACTAATGGAAAGATAGATAATGTCCGGGGTTACTTCCCGTTCGGCATATCCCTTTGTAGCGACCTTTCGGCTGCTTTCGATGTTTATGTTCTGTGCATTTGCCATAGCTGTGCTAGCGATTATCAAAGTCAAAGCAAGTAGTTTTTTCATTGTTTTTGTGTATTAAAGTTGTTGTTGTTTCTTTAGCATAGACAAACAAAATGCCACAATGTTTAAGGAGTATTTGAAAATAAATTGTAAACAATTGGTTTTTAAGTCGTACCTTTAGAAAAATAATACAATTAAATAATGCAAGAAGGTAAAGTAAAATTCTTTAATGAGACCAAAGGTTTCGGTTTCATTGTCCCTGCATCAGGCGAGAGCGAGATTTTTGTTCACGTTTCAGGGTTGGTTGACAAAATTCGTGAGGGAGATGATGTTTCTTACGAAGTAGAACAAGGCCGTAAAGGTCTGAATGCGGTAAATGTAAAAGTTATCTAAGAGTAGTTTATATATTTATTGTAAAAAATCCCGAAACACCTGTTTCGGGATTTTTTATTTTAGTTATTATCGTCTGTAAATGGTCTTGGCGGATTGGGAAACGGATTATTGTTTTCCCGTTGGCCGGCAAACGGATCTTGATTTTCATCTGCTTTGGGATCTTCGCCATATTCATTCGGACCGTGATCGCCTTCGATGATGTTCAGATAAATAAGATAGAATATACCTATACAGGTGAATACCCATAGAATATTCCATCCGGACTTACCAATATCATGAAGTCTTCTCACCGTCACAGCCAATCCCGGAATAAGTATGGCCAAGGAATAAATTGAACTTAACATCCCATTTTGACTATACCAAGGCAGACCTTCTGTAGAACCGATCGTGAGACCGAAAATTCCATCGATTATTCTTAAGATAACACTTCCTATGATGAAGTTAAACAGTACGAACATCCAGTACTCTTTGCGACGGGCACGGCCACTGAAGTTTGCGTAATTATCCCGAATTACTTTTAAATACCATTCCATGTGATAATGTTTTAATTATTGTCGTTTGTAAACGGATTTGTCGGATTTGAGAATGGATTATTCTCTTGTTGCTGTCCGGCAAAGACATTTTGATTTTCAGTAGCTTTGGGGTCAGGACCAAACTCATTAGGTCCTTTGTCTCCTTCCAGAATCAGCAAATAGAGAATGTAAAGATTGACAATGGGAATAAAATTGAGTACAATATACCAGGTTGGCTTACCGGTATCGTGTAAGCGACGGACTGTAACTGCCAAGCTTGGTACCAATATAGCCAATGAAGCAATCCATATCACAAAGCTTAGTATACCACCCAATGTACTGCTTATCCAGGAGATAATTCCTATGACAATCGACAGAGCGATAAAGATGAGCATCACGTATAATGTGTACATCCAGTACTCTTTACGGCGAGCACGGCCTTCAAAGTTAGCATAGTTGTCTCGGACAACTTTTAAGAACCATTCCATAGTTTTGTGTTTTTAATGTTAGCGAAGTGATTAAAAAATTATTTATAAATCCTTATCAAAAATAATCTATTTTTTGAAAAACGAAAATTTAATGGAAAATTTCTTCCAGAATTTCTAACGAATTGACTGTTCCGAAATTTTCGGTATGCAATCTGTAGAAATTTATGATCTGTCGCAACAGATATATGCGGTCCTCGTGTTTCATCTGAAATGAGTGACTTTCATCGTAGCTGCTGCGTAATATTTCGTAGAACAAGGTGGTGTGAGGTTCTTGCAAGACATATGTGTGTGCGGGTAGATTTTTCGTAAATATACCTTCTGCAAGATCGAAATAAGGCATTTTTTCGGACGTTAGGGTGGGTAGGTAGCCTAGATATTTGCTCAATTTCATCAAGAAGCAGAGGTGAAAATTGGAAACGGGTTGTTGGGTTTGGTCAAGCCAGAGAATGGATTCTTGTATAAAATGGAATAAATGGCTGTCCGGCTGCTGATGCTTCAGTACCTTATACAGCACTTCGTTCAGAAAGAGAGCTAGGGAGCTTTTGACGATATCTAGGGGTATTTGCCTGAATACAGGCGTTTGTCTTGCTTCTTTGATATGTTGCAGACCGTTGTTTTCTTTGACGTAGGCCACCATTTCCAATAGATGAAGAGGTTGCAGCATATTGATATGGATTTTAGCCTTTGGTTTTTTAGCTCCGTTTATGATATAGGATTGCAAGCCCAATTCTTCGGTGAATATTTGGGTCACTACACTGCTGTCTGCGTAATCGGTTACTTTTAAAACGATACCCCTGGTCTTGATGATCATCGGTTGTGTTGTGTTTCTAAGAGGCGTAATGCTTACGGATTTACCTGCACAATGTGAATTGTTGAAAACTATTTTGTTTTGTTCGAACAAAGATAATATTATAAAACATATACATTTGTACTGTGCCTGTCTTGAATTGTTATTTCAAATAATTCTTAACTATTCTATTGTAAATTCCAAAAGAAATATAGATATTTGCAAACTCTTTGCAGGGAGTGCATAGAGCGTATAGTGTAAATGGATAATTAAAAATAAATATCATGTCAAGAATTTGTGATTTAACAGGCAAAGCGGCATTAACGGGAAATAACGTTTCTCACTCTAACGTTAAGACCAAACGTAAATTTTACCCGAATCTACAAACCAAGCGTTTCTACATTCCTGAAGAGGATCGTTGGATTACTTTGAAAGTATCGGCTGCGGCCATCCGTACGATCAACAAAAAAGGTATTTCTGCGGTAATCGATACGTTCCTTAAAAAAGGATACGTTTAATTAGATAACGCCTGTTAATAAAAATATTCATGAACATAAGATCTGCCAGTGAGCAGGTTTAATATAGTAAAACAATGGCTAAAAAAGGAAATAGAGTACAAGTAATCTTAGAGTGTACTGAACACAAGGAAAGTGGTCTTCCAGGGATGTCTCGTTACATCACGACAAAAAATAAAAAGAATACCACTGAGCGTTTGGAGTTGAAAAAATTCAACCCTGTATTGAGAAAAGTAACTGTTCACAAGGAAATTAAATAACCATGCATGTTGGCTTTGGCCGGCATGTTTAAAATATTAGAATACCATGGCAAAGAAAGCGGTAGCATCATTACAAAAAGGTGGTGGTAAAGAGTTTACCAAAGTGATTATCACGACAAAGTCTGCAAAGACTGGCGCATATACTTTTAAAGAAAGTATGGTACACAACGATAACGTAAAAGACGTTGTGGCTACGGCCAACAAATAGAAGCATTCCTTATTTTAAGGTTTTTCTTTAAAAAATTTCAAAAGCCGTTTTGGTATATCTACCGAAAGGGCTTTTTTGGTATATTTGGATTCTTGGAGCAAGGATAAATGAACAAGGAAGAAAGACTTGCGACTAAGTTATACATATCTCAATACGCAATACTAAGGACTCAATACTATTATGGGACTATTTGATTTTTTCAAGAAAAAGCAGGAAACACCAGAGGCTCAGGAAGCTTTGGATAAGGGACTGGAAAAGACAAAAGAAGGTTTTTTTTCCAAGATCACTAAAGCCGTTGTGGGCAAATCCACGATAGATGACGATGTATTGGACAATCTGGAAGAAGTGTTGGTCACTTCGGATGTGGGTGTGACCACTACGCTCAAGATCGTGGAACGTATTCAGGAACGGGTCGCACGGGATAAATATGTGGGTACGGAAGAGCTGAACAGATTGTTGAAAGAAGAGATTCAAGACCTGTTGGCAGAGAATAACAGCAGTGATTTTGAGAATTTTGAATATGGCAACCATAAGCCGTATGTGATCATGGTCGTCGGTGTGAATGGTGTTGGTAAGACCACGACGATCGGTAAGCTGGCACATCAGTTGAAAGAAGCAGGCAATAAAGTCGTGCTTGGCGCAGCTGATACATTTCGAGCCGCAGCAGTGGATCAGATCAAATTGTGGGGAGAGCGAGTCGGTGTGCGTGTTGTTGCCCAAGCTATGGGTTCGGACCCGGCTTCGGTGGCTTTTGATACCATAAAGTCCGCAGTCTCCAACGGAGACGATGTGGCGATCATCGATACGGCCGGACGTTTGCACAATAAAGTGGGCTTGATGAACGAATTGGGTAAGATCAAGAATGTGATGCAAAAGATCGTTCCGGGTGCTCCGCACGAAATCTTGCTTGTACTGGATGCGTCTACAGGACAGAATGCAATCGAACAATGTAAGCAGTTTACAGAAGCTACGGATGTAAACGCTTTGGCGCTGACGAAATTGGACGGAACGGCCAAAGGTGGTGTGGTCATTGGTATCTCGGATCAGTTTAAGATCCCGGTAAAATATATAGGTGTAGGAGAGAAAATAGGCGATCTGCAGCTGTTTAATAAGAGAGAGTTTGTGGATAGTTTATTTAAAGGGTAATATGAAGACAAAAGAAGCCCACATAGGGACAATAATAAAGAAACCTCGTGTCAATGTCGTGACCTTGGGGTGCTCCAAGAATATCCATGATAGCGAAGTGCTGATGGGTCAGCTAAAAGGCAATCAAATGGAGGTCGTCCACGAATCCTCCAATATACAGGCAAATGATATTGTCGTCATCAATACCTGTGGATTTATAGATAATGCCAAGCAAGAGTCCATCGATACCATATTGCAATTTTCGGAACTGAAAGATCAGGGCAAGGTAAACAAAGTCATTGTCACCGGTTGTCTGTCGGAGCGATACAAGCCCGAACTGCAATCTGAGATTCCGAATATAGATGACTATTTCGGCACGAATGACTTGCCAGACCTTCTGGCTTCTATTGGTGCGGACTATAGACACGAACTATTGGGAGAGCGGTTGTTGACCACTCCCTCTCATTTCGCCTATTTCAAAATTGCCGAAGGTTGTAATCGACCCTGCTCATTCTGTGCCATTCCATTGATGCGGGGCAAGCATATATCAAAAAGTATAGAGGAACTGGTCAAGGAGGCTAAATTTTTAGCCGCTAATGGAACAAAAGAACTTATCCTTATCGCACAGGATCTGACCTATTACGGCCTTGATATCTATGGCAAGCGGAATCTGTCGGATCTGCTTCGACACTTGTCCGACGTCGATGGTATCGAATGGATACGTCTGCAATATGCTTATCCATCTGGTTTTCCGATGGATATCCTGGATGCGATGAACGAACGTAGCAATATCTGTAATTACCTGGATATGCCTTTGCAACATATTTCAGATCCGATGCTACGCTCTATGCGCCGGGGTACAACAAAACAGAAGCAGATCGACCTGGTCAATGCTATTCGGGACAAAGTACCGGATATTGCCTTGCGAACTACATTGATCTGTGGCTATCCCGATGAGACTGAACAGGATTTTGCGGAAATGTTGGAATGGGTGGAAGAAACCCGTTTTGATAGATTGGGCTGCTTTACCTATTCGCATGAAGAGAAAACGCATGCTTATTCGCTGAGGGATAATGTAGCCGATGAAGTAAAGCAGGAAAGGGTGGATACGGTTATGGAAGTACAGCAGGGTATTTCGTACGAAATCAATCAGACGAAGGTTGGCAAAGAGTTTAAGGTACTGGTAGACCGTGTTGATGGCGATTATTTTATAGGTCGTACGGAGTATGATTCGCCTGAGGTAGACAACGAAGTCATTTTGGACGCCAAAACTAATTATGCAAGAATAGGAGATTTTGTACAGGTCAAGATAGAGCGGGCAGAAGATTTTGATCTGTATGGTCATATAATCAGATCTTAGAGACGTATACGCCTCTAAGATCTATACAGTCTTCACATACTTCTCATCGTAGTTTTCTATATCGATGATATACTTGTTTTGGATCAGGAAATCGTATAGGGGTTTTGCTTCAGGGGATACATCAAGATTTTTAGTCGTTACAATCTGATTTTGCTTCTTGTCCAGATAGGGATAGGCATAGAGTTTGACATTCTTGCTAAACATCCCCGAAATATAGGAAAGAAGTTCGTTGGTGTACTGTTCCTTGTTGTAGTTTTCGGAATGGAAGATATTGCGTAGGTTTGATACGTTGGTCGCAATACCGACGTTTCTGGGTTTTAGCGTTTTGATGAATTCTGCCAAATGGTTGTTTCGTCTAAAACTGGAAACCATGATGTTGTTTCCTGTGGAACACAGGAGCTCTGCCCGGTCGGCAAAATACTTTAAGTCATCGCTCGTTAGGTTTAGGTCTTCATCCAGCACATTGGCCATCAATATTTCGATCAGTACAACAACATTTTCGGGGTTTGCCCCCGTATTTTTTTTAAATTGTTCGACTGCAAGATTGAAGAGGTCAAAATTTGGCAAGGATTTTTGGCGGTATTTCGTACGCAAGATGATGATATCTTTTTTGTACAGGAAGTCTTTGATCTGTGCGGCTTTTCCGTCTGGTCTGAAAATGGCGGCATGCGCAAATCCCTTGGCGATCAGGTATAGGTTTAGCAGGCGTTCATTGACGTTTTCGAAGATAGGGCCACTGACTTTGACCAGGTCTATCTCCACACTTCCGACGGAAAGGTTGTCCACGAGGGACTCGATCATGGTCTGTTGGTCGTTGGCGTAATGATAGGCAGCAAAGACAAGGTTTACCCCCAGGATGCCCAATACTTTGGATTGCAGTCGTGTATCACTGTCCAACAATCTGACGTGGATGATGATATCATTGGTCGGTCCTCCTACTTCGTGTTGAAAACGTATCCCAAGCCAACCGTGTGGATCGTTGCTTTTGGTAAAATTGAGTGTGGTGACTGTATCGGCGAAGGCAAAAAACTTCTTTTCGTTGTATTTTTTCCCATGTAGACGCTCGGTAAGCAATTCAAACTCGTGTGCTAGCATTTTGAGCAGTCGTGTGCGGCTGACGTACCTCCCCGATTCTTCTATTCCATAGATAGCGTCGCTGAATGCCATATCGTATGCAGACATGGTCTTAGCAATGGTTCCCGATGCCGCTCCAGCTTCAAAAAAGTTGCGAGCGACTTCTTGACCAGCTCCGATTTCAGCAAATGTACCGTAAATTTCAGGACGTAAGTTAATTTTTAGTGCTTTCCGCTTTGTTTCGAATATCTCTCTTGCCATGGCGCAAAGGTACGAAAACAGGGATAATTATTTTTATTTAGACCTATAAGGTTTCAAAAACCTTATAGGTCTTTCCTACAGCAGCCCCAACTTCTTAAATGTATAGAAAAGTGCCGATGTGTGTAGCGCCTGTCCGATTTTATTGTCAAACAAAAATTGTTTTGCCTCTTCTATGCCCATTTCGACGACCTCGATATCTTCAGAATCGTCCAGTTCTTGTTCCTGCACTTTTTTACCTCCTTGCAGGAGGTAGGTGTAGGTGAGATTGCCCGATGTGGCCGGGTTGGCATACAATTCACAAATATATTCTATCGAGTCAAATGCATAGCCGGTTTCTTCAAGCAGTTCCCGATATGCAGCTTCTTTGGGATCTTCACCTTTTTCGACGACACCGGCAGGGAGTTCGACCATGATCTCACCTGCTCCATGGCGGTACTGTTTGACAAAGAGGATCGTGTTGTGTTCGGTAATAGCTACCATATTGACCCATGTGGGGTATTCCAATACATAATATTCATCTTTTATATTGCCGTTTGGCAACCGTAGGGTGTCTATGCGTAAGGTAGCCCAAGGACGTCGGATGATGTACTTTGAGTCGAGTAAAGTCCATTTTTCCATACTTATTCCTTAATGATATCTGCCATGATGTTTTTTACTTTATTTTCCAGTTTGGCAGCAATGGAATCGTATAAAGAAATATCGATCAAGCTTTCTTTGACAGAGCAGTAAAATTTGATCTTAGGCTCTGTGCCGGAGGGTCTCGCCGAGATGACATCTCCATCTACTGTGATAAATTGCAGCACATCGGATTTAGGAAGATCGATAGCGGTTTTTTCTCCCGTTAGCAGATGGGTCGCTTCCCTATTTTCATAATCGCGGACTTCTTTTACCCGTACGCCTCCGAGGGTTTTGGGTAGATCTGCCCTTAGATTGGCCATCATTTGCCTGATTTCATCGGCGCCGGCTTTTCCTTTTTTGGTCAATGAAATTAACTTTTCCTGATAGAAGCCATAGGTTTTGTACAATTGCAGCAGCACGTCAAAGAGGGTTTGACCTTCTCCCTTGTAATAAGCGGCCATTTCGGCGATGAAAGCACAGGCATTGACGGCATCTTTGTCCCGCACTAAATCCCCTACCAGGAAGCCATAGCTCTCTTCTCCTCCGACGAGATATTTTTCCTTGCCCAAGACATCGGTGATCACTTCACCTATGTATTTAAAGCCGGTCAGTGTTTCATAGCATTTGACCTTAAAGCTTTCGCCGATGTCTGCGATGAGATTGGTCGTCACAATAGTTTTTACGATGTAGTCGTTCTCTTGGAGTTCACTTTTTGATTTTTTTGACGACAATACATAATAGGTCAGCAGGCTTCCGATCTGGTTTCCATTGAGCAGTTGGTATTCACCTTGTTTGTTCTTTACGGCCAATCCGACTCTATCGGCATCGGGATCGGTTGCCATGATGATATCTGCACCGACCTCTTGTCCTTTTCTTTTTGCCATGGACATGGCCTCCTCTTCCTCTGGATTGGGGTAGACTACTGTGGGAAAGTTGCCATCCGGTTTGTCCTGCTCTTCGACGGTAATGATATTCTCAAAACCCCATGCCTGTAGCATCTTGGGCACTATCGTAATGCCTGTACCGTGTATGGAGGAATAGACAATCTTAAGATCTTGTGCTGCGTGCACCGCTTCGGGGTGTATGCTCAGATGCTTGTTGGCTTGAATATATATATGGTCAAACTCTTCACCTACAAGAACGATATTGTTTTCTACCCTATTGAATTTGATTTCGGATACAGAGCGTATGGCGTTGACTTCTGTGATGACATTTTTGTCGTGAGGACTGACGAGCTGTCCTCCATCGTTCCAATAAGCCTTATAGCCATTGTACTCTTTAGGGTTGTGTGAAGCTGTCAGCATCACCCCCCCCTGACAGGCAAAATGACGTACGGCAAAGGACAGCATCGGTGTAGGGCGTAGCTCTTTGAAGAGATAAACCTGTATATCGTTGGCCGAAAAGACATCTGCTACCAAATGTCCAAAGGTTTGTGAGTTGTTGCGGCTGTCGTAGGAAACGGCCACTTTGATCTGTTGGTTGGGAAATTGTTTTTTCAGATAGTTGGCCAACCCTTGTGTGGCTTTTCCTATGGTGTATTTGTTCATCCGGTTAGAACCCACACCCATAATTCCGCGCAGGCCTCCCGTTCCAAATTCCAGCTCCTTGTAGAAAGAGTCCAACAGTTCGGTTTCCTGCTTGTCGTCTATGAGTTTTTGAATCTGGGCTACCGTATCTTTATCATATTCCGAAGATAGCCATTGATTGATCCGATCTTGTGTTTCTTTATCCAGATTATCCATAATCAATATATAGTTTTAATGAGGGTAAATATATAATTTTTGGTAATTGTGTACCCAAATAATAAGAAAAATAGCCATTTTGATCCAAAAAAGAGCATGATTCTCTTATTTTCTAAGCATCGCACCCTGCATATGCCCTATCCAATACCGTCACATACCATTTTCCTTGATAGGACTGGACATGGAAGACCAAAGGCTCTTCACTGGTTACAATAACACGGAAACTGGCGTTTCCGTTTTTTTTAATTTCTTCCAAAGTCTCTTTGCTATATGCTGCATCGTTAAATTCATTTTCGAACAAGGCTATCTGTGTAAGCTGTTGTGGATGTGCCGTTGTATCGCAAATAAAACCTTGTTTGTCCCATTTTTCTGTGTCACAGCTGAATACGGGAAGTTTTTCAAAGGTCAGCGCGTATTCATTTTCCAGTTCGGGATAAGCATAATAATCCGGCACTGGGCTATTGAAATCTATGCTATCTGTCTTTACAAAGGTATCCATGGCGCCGGGTCTGTAGATGACCGTCAGTCCCAGATCGGGGTGTATGAGCTGATTGACCTTACTATTGTCCTTACTGGCATATCCACGGACAAAACGGGTAATGACTTCGGAAATGCTTTGTATTTCTTGGGGTGTGCTTGGTACGACATTCGCAGTGGTATCCGATGTACTTTTTTGATTTTGTTTATTGCCTTGATTACAGGCCGTAAAAATAATGGCCGTGACGAAAAGGATTATATATAGTCTTCTCATGTTGTTCAGTATTATTCGTTATATTCTGTTTTGCGTCAGGTTTTCAATTATTGTTTTCATGATAGCTCTTGTACCGGGTCTCCACCATTGTGCCAATACTTGATCAATGGTTTCTTCTTGATGCTGCATTAGACTGGTGACCAAATCTCTTCTGAAATTCTGCTTACTACTTCTCCAGGCATTCTTTTCAAACTGTGCGACACTTTTTATTTTTTGAAAAGCGGTATTTTGGATGCGGTTGAGAGGGACGACCTCATCGACTAGACCAATCGCTAGTGCTTCCTGTGGGCTGAATAGCTTTCCTTCCATCAAGCTGCGGTATGCTATACCGTCTCCTAACCAGAAGCTGTACAGCTTGAAGATACTTTGGGGCACGACAATACCGACGGGAACCTCATTGAGCCCGATGATGTATTGACCCTCTGTCATGATCCTATAGTCGCAGCACAGAGCTAGGATACATCCGCCTGCCGGGCTATGACCCGTAATGGCCGATACGGCAGGTTTGGAGAAGGAAGCCAGCTTTTGTATGAGTAACAAAAAATGCTTCCAAAATTCCTTCATTTGCTCTGCATCATAATCGTACAAGGTGATCAGATCCAACCCCGAAGAGAAAAAGCCTTCCTTGCCCGATAGAATAAGCCCTTCGACGGCAGGATCGGCTTCAGCTTGTTCTACGGCCGATATCAGTTCCTGCACCGCCTCAAGATCCATGGCATTGGACTTGCCCCTATCCAATAGAATATGATAAATATGGTCTTCTATTTTAGTCCTTATGTATTTCATAGTTGTTCCAAATGGGAAAACAAGATAAGAAATTTATTGATGAGCTTATGGAAAATATTTGAGAAGATCATCATTATTATGGAAAGCCGATATAAAACTTTAACACATCAAAACCATGGCAGAATTAAATCAACAACCTAGCAATACAGGTAATAGAAAACAAAGAGTTCGCAAAGCGGCTCCCAAAGTAGATTTGACCGCTATGGTCGACTTGGCATTTTTGCTGATTACGTTTTTTATGCTGACTACTTCACTCAATAAACCACATAGTCTTGATGTGGCCATGCCAGACAATACCATAGAAAACACACAGGATATGGACGAAAGGCGGGTCGTCTCTCTTTTGATCGGCGAAGGAAAAGTATCCTGGTACCAGGGAGGTTTTGATCGGCCGATCAAAAATCCTGAATTTATCGAGTTTGGATCGACTGATCTTAGGCACACATTGGTAAAAATGAAGAGCCAAATCCCTCAAATGGCCGAGGGAAAAGATATGGTGGTGCTCGTCAAGCCCAGCAAGCAAGCTCGGGCAGGAGATATCATCAATGCGCTGGACGAGATCAAAATATCAGGTGTGAAACGCTATCTGATTAGTAAGATCTCCCATGCCGAAGAGGATATGGTCATCAGAAGTGTGCTTACAGATTGACAGGAGCGATTCCTAATTTTAAATATAAGTGCATATCTCACTACTATTAGGTAGGTAATCCAGATCTCTTATTTTACCTCAAATTCGATTAGTTTCCGTCCTATTCGTCCGGAGAGGTCTATTCCTTCTAGCAGGATCAGGTATTTGCCCCCTTCATCTGAAGTAAAGAAATCGAATTTTGTTTTGCCTTTGTTGTCGGATACCAAGCCGGCTTCCCAATGGATCGTCGTGCGCAGATCACGGGATAGCTTGACGGCATCGTCTACATCATATTGTGGTTTGTAGAATGTCTTTGTTGCCGATATCCCTTGTGGTTGTATAGTCAATATTCCTCGCGGAACAAAGCTACGCATGGCTGATGCCCCTGTTTTGGAGGTCAATATCAGCAAACCATTTCCACCATTCATGCCATATATAGCTGTATAGTTGACATTGCGCAGCACTTCTATACTTTCTATATCCATTACGTTGATCATGGAGATTTCTTCCGGCTCGATAAACATGCCATCCAGTACAACCTGCATAGGTACATTGCCCCTGGTATTGTAAGGGGCACCTTCCTGCCAGGTCACCCCCATCAGACGACCCGCGAGACACATTTCCAATGTGGGACAGGTGGAGAGTTCTTCAGCGGTAATGATCTGGTCTGCATTGCCGGGCCCGTTCAGATTGCTAGAGTTTTCTGCTACTTTTTTCTGTGCGGTAGCCGTGACTACTACCTCCTCGATGATGATGCTCTTTTCCATCAGTCCACCTTGTTCCAATTGGGCAAAAAATTGTTTGGACTGCCTGATCTGTTCCAGAAAGCGGCTATTGACATCATTGATTTCCAAAGGAGCATTGCGGTTGGCCAAGACCGGTGCACTGCTCTTGGTGTCCATGATGATATCAATGTTTCTTTTATCTTTTGGGGTACGGGCTGAAACCAAAAACTTGATGCTGTCTGGAAACAATAAGTAACCGAAATCAAAATAACCTTCTTCATTGGAAGTGGTATCCAAAAAGTCCATAAAATTTTTGGTGGAGATCAATTGGACTTTTGCATTGGGCTCTGCCGCCTTACGTCCTAGTTTTTTGGTGTATCCTGCTAGCTTTATTCCTTTTTCGGCTTCAAACTTAGGTTTGGTTTGTAGGCCAATGCTATCCCAATCTATGTTGCGCCATCCTTGGGTTAGCATCAGCTGGTCCAGCTCATGCTCCTTTACTTTATCATCCTTAAAATAATATCCGGGATTTTCGATAAAGCCTTTCAAATCCGTGTTCAGTAGCAAAGAACTTAAAATATTGGGAGCGCCTTGGTAATCGTCCTTTATCTTGGAAAGATTTAATACACTGGCCGATAGTGCAGATAGGCGGATACTGTCTTGGTTGGTCCCAGCCTCGATATTGACCTGAACATGATCCCTGGTCTTATAGTTGGCTTTGTCCAACGAAATTGCCAAAGGGAGGCTATCACCCTCTTGGTAATTGAATACGACACGCTCTACAACAGGTTTGAATTGGCTGTTGAGTATACTTATCGTAATAACGCCGGTGGGTAGCTTTGCCCTATCTACGTTGAACACCAGCTCATTTTTGTTTGCCTTTTGCTTGGAAACAAAATATATCTGTCCCAGATGATGCACAACAAAATAGAGGTCTTTTTGATCCATGTATTGATTGGAGACATTGATCTGGCTGACGACGCGCTGCTTGTTCTTCGTATTCACAATAATGGAATAGCCTTCGGAAACGATCTGCGGGAGGGAGACCTCTTGTGTTGTTCCGTCGTCAAAGGTAGCTGTGGCAGAGATCGGCATGTTGTCTCCAACAAAGATGTAGGAGGATCCCATACCCAATTCGTTGGTTTCAATGAATGCCAAAGTATCTGTGGGCGATTTTATCAAAACCTTAGATCTAATGCCCAGCCCTTGTGGGTTGATGGCTTTGACGGCAATATTGTTCAGGGTTCCGGTCAGGATCTTTCCTCCTTCGGCAAATAACTGTACACTGTTTTTGGCTACGGCCGGGGCAGGCCTTATGATTTTGTTGACAGTCATTTTCTCCAGGTTTTCAAAACGCAGTTTGATCAATGCCCCTTGGTGTTTTTTGTCAACTTCAATATTCAATACGCCCTCTTCGTTCGTGTTTGTTCGTTTCCGGCTTACACTTTCCCCCTCTTTGATCAATTCGTAGCGAACGGGGATCTTGCTTAGGGGGACTCCGCTCAGACTTTTGAGCGAAATGGTGTAGATGTCCTCTTTTTCTGCATAGGATACAGATGTCTCGGTCTGGATGTTGTCTGCCCGGCCGTTGCTGATCTGTATGGTACGGTCGTAGAAATAGCTGTCATCGTAATTGCGCATCCAATTTGTATAGGCGCGCAGGCGATACGATCCTGCTGTCAATGTATCGATAAGGGATATGTCTCCTATGCCTATCCCGTTGATGAGCGGTATCTTTTGGCTACTGAAAACTTTACCGGACGGGTCTATCAGTTCTACATAGCCTAGGTTGCTCAAGTTGGAAAATAGGTTTTGGATGCCTATAGTAGCGTAAGCTTTGAACCAGATAGTCTCTCCGGCGGTGTAAGAAAATTTGTCTAGATGCAGGTATATTTTTTCCTGTGGATTGTGCTCGGCGGTCTGCGAGACTTTCGCTAAAACTTCTTGGATATCTTGACCTTGTGTCTGTTGGAAGCAGAATATTATAAACAGAATATAAAAGGCTCTTTTCATGTATGTTTATGCTGAAACGTTTTATTGCTAAGGAAAGATAAAAAATATTTATATCAAAATACTTTTTTAATTTAAAAATTTTATTTTTCCGATGTAAAAATGCTTAGGATATGAACATATATTTTGAAGCATAAATGATGTAATATCAGTGTTTTACTGATTTCGGAAAGGTTGTATGTCTTTCGTTTGCCGGATGACAATTTTTTCCCAAACATCCGACTTTATCAAGCCTGCTTATTATATAGATCACATCCCTAATCGGCCATTGAATTCTCCGGATTCTCTAAAAGCCAAAAATAATCCTTTGAAAAGGTTAAAATATATCGTTGTTCAAGATGATTTTTTGCGATTGGGCGTGCGTGAATTCGAAGCATTTTATCTAAGTTTGTGACATGAATATTTTAATAGTTGGATCAGGTGGCCGTGAGTCTGCCTTTGCGTACAAAATATCCCAAAGCCCTCGACTTTCTAACCTGTATATAGCCCCCGGCAATGCCGGAACAGGCCAATATGGTACAAATGTCAATTTAAAAGTAACGGATTTTGAGGGCATTGCAGCCTTTGCTCTGGCAAATGATGTCTCGCTTATTGTCGTAGGTCCCGAAGAACCTCTGGTAAAAGGTATTCATGATTATTTCCTGTCCCGCGAAGATATACGGCATATCGCTATCATCGGCCCGCAACAACAGGGTGCACAACTGGAAGGGTCCAAAGATTTTTCCAAAGAGTTTATGCAGAGGCATGATATTCCTACAGCGGCGTACCGGTCATTTGACAGATCTAATCTGGAGGAAGGCTTGGCGTATCTGGAGACACAAAGCCTACCCATTGTACTCAAAGCCGATGGTTTGGCCGCAGGTAAGGGGGTGCTGATCTGCGAAACATTGAAAGATGCCAAAGCGGAACTGAAAGCCATGATTGCCGATGCAAAATTTGGAGCGGCAAGTAGTGTCGTCGTGATCGAGGAATTTCTCAAGGGGATAGAATTATCTGTCTTCGTACTGACGGACGGGGAATCGTACAAGGTACTGCCTTCTGCAAAAGATTACAAGCGCATCGGCGAAGGCGATACCGGACTGAATACAGGTGGTATGGGATCGGTTTCTCCAGTACCTTTTGCCGATGAAGCTTTCTTGGCAAAGGTAGAAGAGCGGATTATCAAACCGACCGTCGAGGGACTGAAAACGGATAATATCCCTTACAAGGGTTTTATTTTTATCGGCTTGATGAATGTGGGCGGTGATCCGTATGTAATCGAATACAACGTGCGCATGGGCGATCCGGAGACGGAATCAGTACTGCCACGTATCGAATCAGATCTGGTTGATCTGTTGGAGGGTGTGGCAAAAGGTGACCTGGCCAATCGCTCGTATACCGTAAGCCCCAAAACGGCTGCGACAGTAGTGTTGGTGTCGGGCGGGTATCCGGGAGACTATGGAAACGGCAAAGCAATCTCTAACATCGAAAATGTCAAAGAATCTATTGTATTCCATGCGGGGACTAAAGAGCAAAACGGCGAAGTGCTTACGGCAGGAGGACGTGTGCTGGCGGTGACAGCGTTGGAAGATGATCTATTTTCGGCTTTGCAACAGGCTACAGCCGATGCAGGACGGATATTTTTTCAGGGTAAGTATTTTCGTACGGACATAGGTTTCGACCTGATCTAAAAATAATTTTTTCGCTTTCAGTGATTTATCACAGCAAAGCGAAAAATATTTTGTCCTTTTCAAAAGAAGTTCTATATTTGCAGACCTTTGGAAATAAGGCCCGTTCGTCTAGGGGTTAGGACGCAAGATTTTCATTCTTGAAACAGGGGTTCGATTCCCCTACGGGCTACTAAACAGGACAAATGAAATATATTTTCGTTTGTCCTGTTCTTTTTTAGGGGTAATCCATTGTTTGCCTGAAAGATATGGTTTGCGATAACATTCATTCGGGCGGTTCGATATGTTTTTCCGTCAAATTCCAATTTTTCGGGGAATATCGAACCAATAACGGCTCGTTTGGTGCTAATTCCACCTTCCCTGTACAGTTTCGGGATATTGACGATACTCTGTAAAGCCCTGTCCAAAGACTTGTCAATATTGATTTTCTTAGTATTCAAACCGTCCTTACTCAACTGCTCTTCCAAGCGTTCAATTTTTTCCTTGCATTCTTTTTTGATTTCGAGGTATTCTTCGTCATCAATGGTTTCAGATAAAAGCTTGTTGCGGGCAATGGATAATTTTGCATTAAGGTGGTCAATTTCCTCCGAAATCCTCTTTTTCTCGTTCATCGGACTTTGTACAAACTTTTTGTAGTTGTCCAGCAGCAGCTTTTTCAGGATGTTTTTGATGCCGTCGTTTAGCTCGAATTGAAGTAGTCCGTTTTCAAAAATAGCATTGGCATTTCCAGCTTGTTCTCTAAAACCACAGGAGGCAATGCAATGGTAATAGTAATAGCGGTTCGTTCTTCCTTTGGATGCACTGCCCGTCAGGTTGCGACCACATTTCGGACAGGTTAAGAAACCCCTTAGCGGTAAATTCTTGTCCGACAGGATTTTCGTGTTCGGGCGTTCCGCTCTTTTATTTCCGTCTAATATCCGTTGTACCTTATGAAAAAGTTCTTCGCTTATAAGCGGTTCGTGCTGTCCCTGCACCAAATGCGCCTCTTCGTCCTGAAATTTTGCGATGAATATTTTACCATAATACAGCGGATTGCGTATAGCGACGTGAAATGCACTTCGGCTTAGTTTGGTCGGGCTCTGTGCATTCATCTTTTGCCGTACTTGGTCGGCAGCGAATACGCCTTTGGCGATTTCATTAAAAGCCCATCGCAAAGCAGATGCTTGGGGCTCTTTCAGGACAACATATTTCCTTCCGTCCTCTTTGCTCCTGTTGATGTATCCAAATGGTGCTTTCCCCATCAACCTTCCTTCTTTCCTTGCCCTGCGCATACCGTAAAAGGTATTCAACGCCCTGCGGTCGTTCTCCACTTCGGGTGCGGCCAAGTAAATAGCCAACATCATCTTGTTTTCAGGAATAGCGAGGTCTAAGGGTTGCTCAACGGCTTGTGGTTCTACGCCAAGTTTGTTGAGGGTGCTGATCATTTGATAAGCGTCACCCGCATTGCGGCTGAACCTGTCCCATTTGGTAAAGAGGATGAGCGTGGTCTTTGAACTTTTCTTTTTGAGGTTGTTCAGCAGCTTTATCCATTCCGGACGGTTAAAGGTCTTGGCGGAATGGTCTTCATAGATGATTTGACCGACTGTAATATTATTGGTGGAACAAAAACGTTTCAGACGTTCTTCTTGGTCACGCTGTGAATATCCTTTGTCTGCCTGTTCGTCTGTGGAAACACGTATGTATAAATCTGCTCGTTTCATCGCTAATCTCTTTAATTCCAAAAATGTCCGTTAGGGATTAGCTAATTTACGAAAATCACTCCACATCAAAGCATTCCCGGATAACGATCATGGTGAGGTTGTAGAGAAAGTCCATGATCCGTTCGGCTTCTTCCTTATCCACGTCAATACCTTCTTTGCGAAGAAGAGCCATTGCTTCTTCGATCGGTATTTTCGTTATGCCTTTCTCCTCCTGCATTGCCAAACGGTGTTTCCGACTAATTTAATCGGGTAAACAGGCAGGGCTGTGGATGTTGCAGTGAGAGGTTGCATTTGGCGTTCAGGGGCGAAATTGTATTCAAAAAAGAACAAAAAGGCAGCGAAGCTAAGGCGGACACCCACCACACCGACCAACCAAAAGACTACGGCATAATGGCTTCGCCACCCTTCGGGACTTATTCCGTTTCCTTTTGGTTTTTTCGCCTGTCCACCTTGTTAAAATGGCTTTCTTTTTTTTCTGTTTTTTTGTTTTGGAAACAATTTTACGAAGGAGGGATACTTCAATCAAAGTAGTGGTCTAATCTGCAAGCAGGTTTCCAAGAGCACTCCTCTTCCGGATTGCAGGCCGTCAGGCTGGCGGTCTTGCACGCCTGCCACCCGGCATTCAGAATTGCGGGAATGCCGCATTTTACCGGTTTTATTGCTGCCTGATTTCTGCCTGTTGGTGTAAATAGTATTGGCACTTGGTGGCAGCATTTGGCATCCGGTGACTTAGCTTTCCTCAGTCCGGATTTCCGAAATTTGATACAGTAAATGGGTGTTTTCCTTGCTAACTACAATCCGTTCCGCAGGACGGATTTTGGTGTTCACCGGAACACGGCAAGTTGTGTTTTGAGCAGCTCGAAATAAATTCAGCAGCTCAAAACTACTTGCCCTTGCGCAGGGGGCTAAACCATTTCTCCGAAGTCGAATGGTTGAAATCTTTAAATCGCATTTTTATGAATAGAGAATGGAACAAAGACAGGAAGAAAGTCGGTAGAAAGCCGAAAGCGGATAAGGCAAAATACAAATACGCTTTCCGGTTGACGGAGGCGGAAAACGCAAAATACTTAGCCTTATTTGATAAATCCGGTCTGCCCAATAAAGCTGAATTTGCAAGAAAAGCCATTTTTGAGAATGACTTAAAGGTGGTCTATTACGATATGGGTGTGTTGAATTTCTATACGAGATTGACGAACTTTTACTCCCTGTTCAGATCTGTCGGCACCAATTACAACCAGGTGGTCAAGATTTTATACCGACATTTTCCGGAAAGGAAAGCGGCTGCCTACCTCTATCGATTGGAAAAACAGACGGCTGAAATGGCGGAATTGTTTAGAGAGGTAACGGCGAAGATACAGGAGTTTGAGGGGAAGCATATTACGGAAGGGGTGATTTCAGCGGAGAAAAACAATGAAGGCGTAAGAAAAATATAGTCGGCTCGATACGTCACATATTTTTATTAAATTTGTGACAGTAATTAAGCCGTTTCATTTTGGAAAGCATCGAAATACGAATACTTGAAAAGGTTAAGAAAGTAAAAAGAGGAACGTTGTTTTTCACAGAGAGTTTTTCGCTGTACGGCAACGCCGATGCGTTACGGAAAGCTTTGGAACGCTTGGTGAAGGCGAGTGAATTGGAGCGCCTTGCTGCGGGGATTTACTATCGACCGGTGCTAAGCGATACGTTTGGTAAACTAAAACCCACGCTTGAAGAAGTTGCCCTTGCCATAGCTGAGCGTGACAGGGCAAGGATTGTTCCCACGGGGGATTTCGCGCTTAACAGTCTGGGGCTTTCCACGCAGGTGCCGGTGAACTTGATTTACCTGACGGATGGCTCTTCCCGGAAGATTACTATTGGCAAACACAGTGTGGTATTCAAAAAAACAACACCAAAAAATGTCGCTACCATTGGCAAAATAAGCGGGCTGGCGATTCAGGCATTGAAAACAATCGGTAAAGACAAGGTGCGTGATAAGGAAATAACACACATCCGGGAACTCTTGAAAAAAGAAAAAACCGAACGGCTAAAGCATGATATTCAGCTCGCGCCTGCATGGATCAGGGAAATTATGCTGCCTGTTTTAAAACAGTCGACAGATCAACAACAATAACGAATAGCAATTTATGGCGAAACAGAAAACAACAGAAGAACCCTTAGAGAAACAGCTTTGGAAAGCAGCGGATAAACTCCGTAAGAATATTGATGCTGCGGAATACAAACATATTGTACTGGGGTTAATCTTTTTGAAATATATCTCCGATGCTTTTGAAGAGCTTTATGCCAGACTCCAAGCGGAGGAAGACCAAGGTGCAGATCCGGAGGACAAGGATGAATATAAAGCGGAAAACGTATTCTTTGTGCCACAGGATGCCCGCTGGCACTATTTGCAATCCAAGGCAAAACAGCCCGAAATCGGGAAATTTGTAGATGATGCCATGGATGCCATCGAAAAAGAAAATGCTTCCTTAAAAGGTGTTTTACCAAAAGTGTATGCACGTCAGAATTTAGACCCCACCAGTTTGGGCGAACTGATAGACTTGGTTGGCAATATCGCTTTGGGTGATGCCAAGGCGAGAAGTGCCGATGTATTGGGGCATGTCTTTGAATATTTTCTTGGAGAATTTGCTCTTGCGGAAGGAAAAAAAGGCGGACAGTTCTATACGCCGAGAAGTGTAGTGGAATTATTGGTGGAAATGCTGGAGCCCTACAAAGGACGTGTGTTTGACCCCTGCTGTGGTTCGGGCGGTATGTTTGTACAATCGGAGAAATTTGTGGAAGACCATCAAGGGAAAGTGAACGATATTTCCATATACGGACAGGAAAGTAACCAAACCACCTGGCGATTGGCGAAAATGAACTTGGCTATCAGGGGCATTGACAGCTCGCAGGTGAAATGGAACAACGAGGGGTCTTTTCTAAACGACGCCCACAAAGACCTGAAAGCTGATTATATCATCGCCAACCCTCCCTTTAACGTAAGCGATTGGAGTGGCGACTTGCTCCGTACCGATGGCCGTTGGCAGTACGGCACACCACCCGCCGGAAATGCCAATTATGCCTGGATCCAACATTTCCTGTATCACTTGGCGCCCAGCGGACAGGCGGGCTTTGTATTGGCAAAAGGTGCATTGACTTCCAAAAGTGGCGGTGAGGGCGATATCAGAAAAGCATTGATTGAGGCTGACTTGATCGACTGTATTGTAAACCTTCCGGCCAAACTGTTTTTGAATACGCAGATCCCGGCTTCCCTTTGGTTTATGAGCCGTAATCGTAGCAATGGAAAATTCAGAAACCGCAGTAACGAGATTTTATTTATTGATGCCCGCAATCTGGGGCATTTGATTAATCGTAGAACCCGGGAACTCTCCAAGGAAGATATAGCTCAGATAGCAAACACCTACCACAACTGGCGGAACCCGGACGGCAATTACGAAGATATAAAAGGCTTTTGTGCTTCTGCCTCCAAAGAGCGGGTAGCCGAATTGGACTATGTACTCACCCCCGGCCGCTATGTTGGGCTGGCCGAGGAAGAGGATGATTTTGACTTTACGGAGCGCTTTACCAGTCTGAAAGCCGAGTTTGAAGCCCAGCTAAAGGAAGAAGCGGAGTTGAATGAACGGATTAAATCCAACCTCAATAAAATTCAGATTACCAATGATTAAAAGTTAATTTTCTATGAAAGCCCTCTTAGACACAAATATCATTATTCACAGGGAAGCCGGAAGGGTTGCCAACCAGGATATCGGTATTCTGTTTAAATGGCTTGACAAGGTCAAATACCAAAAGTGTATTCATCCGGTTACTGTTCAGGAAATCGAGAAAAATCCCAACACCGGAACTGTCGATACCTTTAAAATCAAGATGGACAGCTACGAGCAGTTGCTTACAACGGCTCAAATGACAGATGAGGTAAGTACCATTTCAGATCGATTTGACCAAAACGAAAATGATCGGAACGACACTATTCTATTGAATGAGGTGTTTGTTGGGAGAGTGGATTTGCTGATCTCGGAAGACAAGAAAATCCATTCCAAAGCAGATGCATTAGGGATTTCAGATCAGGTATTTACCATTAATTCCTTTCTCGAAAAGGTCTTTGCTGAATTTCCGGAGCTTGTCAAATATCAGGTATTGGGCGTTCAGCAAAAGCTATTTGGTGAGCTGGACATTAACGATCCCTTTTTCAGTACGCTTAAAGAAGACTACCCCGGTTTTGAAAGGTGGTTTCACAAGAAAGCCAATGAAAAGGCTTATGTTACCATCAATAATGAGAACAACCTTCTACTTTCCTTTTTGTACATCAAAACAGAAGATAGAGACGAAGCCTATCCAGATATAAACCCTGTCTTTAAACCTAAAAAACGGCTGAAAGTCGGCACCTTCAAAGTCATCAGCAATGGCGTACGGTTGGGAGAGCGATTCATGAAAATCATTTTTGACAATGCCCTTGCACGAAAAGTGGATGAAATATACGTGACTATATTTGAAAAACGGGACGAACAGCTACGGCTTATTGCCTTATTAGAAGAATGGGGTTTTCATAAATACGGAACCAAGGGAGAGGACGGAGAATTGGTGTATGTTCGAGACTTCACGCCTAAAGCGGATACCGACAACCCCAAATTGACTTTTCCATACCTCAGTGCCGAGCAAAATGTTTTTCTTATTCCCATTTACCCGGATTACCACACTGAGCTTTTGCCTGATTCCTATCTAAAGACCGAATCTCCGCAAAACTTCATTGAGCACGAGCCCCATCGGAACGCCTTGAGCAAGGTTTATATTTGCCGCTCGATAGAAAGAGGCATAAAAAAGGGAGACATCATTGTATTTTACCGGACTGCGGAAAAAGGCAAAAGCGCCTATTATAGCAGTGTAATCACTACCATCGCCATTTGTGAGGAAGTGATTGAAGACATTCGGGATGAAAACGATTTCATCGCCAAGTGCCGAAAAAGGAGCGTTTTCAGTAATGAGGAGCTTAAAAAATACTGGAATTGGAACCCCCGATTCCGACCTTTTATTATCAATTTTCTCTACGTATGGTCATTTGGTTTGGGCAACCGGATAAACAGGAAAAGGCTTCTTGAACTCGGAATATTAAGTGGAGCAGAAAATGAAATAAGGGGATTGAAACAAATAACACACGAACAATTTAAAACGATATTGAATGAAACGGGAACAAATGAAAGTCTTATTGTCGATTAAGCCGGAATTTGCGGAGCGGATCTTTGAAGGTTCCAAAAAATATGAGTTCCGCAAAGCGGTATTCAAAAATAGCGATATAAAAACCGTAGTGGTATATGCTTCTTCACCTACACAAAGGGTAATTGGAGAGTTTGACATTGAGACAATCATCAGTGATAGTCCGGAAAATCTCTGGAACAAGACCAAACGATTTGCGGGAATAGATGAAGGTTTTTTTTACGAGTACTTTGCTGATCGAGAAATGGGGTTTGCCATTAAAATCAAAAAAACCAGAAGATATAAAGAAGCGCTATGCCTGCGCGAACATTTTAACCTTACCCCACCGCAATCCTTTCTGTATTTGCGGAATGAAAATCTGGTGAGCCAATGAGTGAGTGGAAGGAAATAACGTTAGGGGAAGTACTTGAAATCAAGTACGGAAAGGATCACAAAAAACTTGAGGAAGGGAGTATACCTTGTTTAGGTAGTGGTGGAATAATGAGGTATGTTGACAGATCTATTTTTGATAAGGTGTCCATACTAATACCTCGAAAAGGAACATTAAACAATATTATGTATCAAGATCAGCCTTTTTGGACTGTTGATACAATGTTTTGGTCAATAATTAATGAAGAAAAAGTAAATCCAAAGTTCTTGTATTATCAACTGACTTTGATTGATTACACTAACTTGAATGTAGGGTCAGCTGTACCAAGCTTAACCGTTCCGGTAATAAATGAAATTGACATTCTCCTCCCTCCACTCCCCGAACAACGCGCCATCGCCTCCGTTCTTTCCAGCTTAGACGACAAAATAGACCTGCTGCACCGCCAAAATGCCACACTCGAAAAAATGGCAGAGACGCTGTTTAGGCAGTGGTTTGTGGAGGAAGAGTCAGAACTAATTCCACTTGGCGAGTGCATTAAAACAACATCAGGTGGTACACCGTCAAGAAAAAGAATGGATTTCTACGAAGGTGGTAATTATCAATGGGTCAAATCCAAAGAGCTCAATGGGGGCTACATTTTGGATACAGAAGAAAGAATCACAGTAGAAGCATTGAAAAGGTCCAGTGCTAAGTTATTGCCTGAGAACAGTGTATTAATTGCAATGTATGGGGCAACGGTAGGTCAGTTTGCAATTATTGGTCAGGAAGCTACATGCAATCAAGCCATTTGTGCTTGTCTTCCTAATGATGAATTTCCATACACATTTATTTATCATACAATCAAAGCAAATGTTGATGAACTAAAAAGCAGAGCAGTTGGCTCTGCTCAACAAAATATTAGTCAGGTTCTTATCAAAAGTTTGGAAATTTCTGTGAATGAAAACATTGAGAAGTTTCATGCAGAAGTTGACCCGATGATGAAGAAAATCAAATCAAATTATACCCAAATCCGCACCCTTACCGCCCTGCGGGATACGCTGTTGCCGAAGTTGATGAGCGGGGAGGTGAGAGTAAAAAGTTAAATTATGGAAGAAAGAATTTTACAAGAACTATCCGAAGTAATCCAAAGCTCAAACATCAATTTTCTTGTTGGTGCGGGTGTTTCTAACCCTTTTTTACCTCCTCTTGGCAATATCGAACAAAAGCTTAATGAGGCAAAGGACGATTCCGAAAGGGAGACACAGCTGAAAGAGTATTTCTCAAAAGTAATGCTTCCCAATAAAGGGGTTATAGAAAACTCGATTTCAAGTGATGAATATAAGCAAACAACCCAAAGCTATGATGATTTTTTCCTGTCCCTATCGGATGTGATTCTTCGAAGAAAAAGCACTATTTTAAGCAAACAAGTGAACCTGTTTACAACCAATATTGACGTGTTGATGGAGACGACACTTGAAAGGCTGTTGATTGAGTACAACGATGGATTTTCAGGAAAGTTCACTCCAACATTTAGTCCGGCAAACTATAAAAAATCTATTTATCAAAGAAGTTTGCATTATGATCATATTTCTGAGATACCTGTATTTAATATTGTGAAAATGCATGGCTCTTTGACTTGGCTTGAATCCGGCGATAAAATAACTTTCTCGCATTCCCTGAGTCATATTGATCCCGAGTTATCCAAAAAGACAGGGGAAGAGTTTTTTAATCCCTACAAGAAAATTCTTGTTGTAAATCCTGAAGAATCCAAACATCTGGAAAGCGTTTTAAATCTTTACTACTATGAGCTGCTAAGGATGTACTCCAGTGAATTGGAAAAAGAAAACGCAACCTTATTTGTCCTCGGGTTTTCTATGGACGACAAGCACATCAAAGAGATTACATTAAGAGCGGCAAAAGCGAACCCAACTTTGAGGGTGTTTGTATGCTGCTCTAAAAAGGAAAAACAACAAATGTTTGATAAATTAGAAGTGTTGCAGCATCCAAATGTTTCGATTTTGAGTATGTCCTCAGAAACTGAATATCAGATACACGATGGCAGCAAACCCGAAGAACATGAAACGGATACGAGTAGTGATAACATCTATTTTACACTTCCCTTTTTTACGAAGGAGATTCTCAATAAGGTGATAAATAAACAGAGCGATGAAAGTAGCAAAGCAGACGAATAATACCGGTGAGTCTCTATTAAGGGAATCCATTTTTATTATTGGTACCGTTTCTTCCGTTGAGGGACGTAGAATACGGGTGAAGGTGAAAAAAGATAAAAATTTATCACACTTATCTTATCGGGGCACAACCATCAAGAACGTCTCTGTTGGCAGCTATATAAAAATCACGAAAGGTTTTATTGAAATTATCGGAAAGGTAGAAGGCGAATACATTAAGGAGGAAAACATTTACAATAAGGAATACAAGAAAGATGAATTGAAAATCTCAAGATTCTTAGAGGTTTCGCTTTTTGGCCATTTTGATAGGAAGGACAACAGATTTAGGCAAGGAATAAAAGAGATGCCTTTAATAGATAATGAGTGCTATTTGCTCGACAAAGAAGAATTTTATACGCTCCATCGCTTCTTCAATAATGAAAAAACTATCAAGGTTGGTGTATTGACCGAAGAACCATCTCAAGAAATAAGATTAAGTATAAAAAAACTATTCGCCAGCCATATTGGTATTTTTGGAAATACGGGAAGTGGAAAATCAAACACCCTTGCAAGGATATTTTCGGAACTGTTTCAAGCAAACGTAGAAAATCAAAATTTCAAGACAAACTCACGTTTTGTAATTGTTGATTTTAACGGGGAGTATTCCAAAAGCGAGCTGATAACAAGCCAAAAAAAAGCGTATAACCTAACAACGCAAAATAAGGAGGGTGATAAGTACCCCGTCAAACGGGAAAACATAGAAAGGCTTGAAATTATCTCAGTTTTGCTCGAAGCTACTGAGAAGACCCAGAAACCTTTTCTTAATCGAGCCATTAGAAATGAATATTTGGATGATGACTTCGATAATAGGTCAAAGGAATCTATTGAAAAGACCATAAGTACTATCTGTCAATTAGCAGACCCGAATCTTTCAATCGCAATATTTAGCGAGTTTTTCAATCACCTTAAACACTTTGAAGCGGACGGTACAATATCTTCGAGCATCTTAGATAAGATAGAGTCAGGAGAAATAAAATATTATTCAAACAATGGAACTCGTTCGTACCATATTGGAGATAAATGGTGGAATAGTAAACCTAACGAGTTTATCCAAGACGCGTTCCCGAACATAGAAAATATTAAAATCGACTCCTCCAACATGGGAAAGCTGAAATTTAAAATTCTTTCCCAATACTATCACGAGATAATTAACGGTTATTCCAATCAAGAGCATATTCGTCCATTAATCGGACGGATGTTCAAAAAGTTTGAAATGCTCGAAAAGCTCATATCGGTTGAAAGCGATGATTTGGCAAACAGCAATCTGGAAATAGTCAATCTTAAGGAGGTAAACTTAGAGATGAAGAAAACGCTTCCGCTAATTATCGTTAAGCAGTTATATGATGAACATAAGGATGCAGGTGAATTTGAAAATAAATCATTGCACATCGTGGTAGATGAAGCCCACAATATACTTTCGTCGTCGTCAGACAGAGAAAGTGAAACGTGGAAAGATTATCGTTTAGAAACTTTTGAGGAAATTATTAAGGAAGGTAGAAAGTTCAGCACTTTTCTGACGGTTTCAAGCCAAAGACCGTATGACATTTCACCAACGATTATTTCACAACTGCATAACTACTTTATTCACCGACTGATAAACGACCTCGATATAAAAGCTATTGAGAAAACAGTGGCCTATTTGGATAAACTTTCGTTTGAATCAATTCCTGTACTGTCCGTAGGGAGTTGTTTCATTGCCGGACTAGCATCGGACATTCCTGTAAAAGTGGATATTGATTTATTACCAAGCGAAAAACAGCCGAAAAGCGAGACGATTGATTTAGAAAAAGCATGGGGGACATGAATAGAATAACCGAAAACCATATCGAACAACTGGCAATAGAGCGCCTGGAGGAATTGGGCTATGAATATATCTACGCCCCAGATATTGCTCCCGACAGTGCTACGCCTGAACGGGATAGCTATGCACAGGTACTGTTGTTATACAGACTACAAAATGCTGTAAAGCGTATCAACCCCAATATTCCGGCTGATGTGCAGGCAGAAGCCATTAAAGAAATTCAGCGTATCGCGTCACCGGAACTTTTAGCGAACAACGAGACCTTTCACCGTTTATTGACGGAAGGTATTCCGGTTTCTAAACAGGTGGATGGGGACGACCGTGGCGACCGGGTTTGGCTGGTTGATTTTAACGACCCCTATAATAATGAGTTTGTCGTCGCCAACCAATTCACCATCATTGAAAATGGGAATAACAAACGTCCGGATGTTTTGCTGTTTGTTAATGGCATTCCGCTGGTGGTGATTGAATTGAAGAATGCGGCGGATGAAAACACCACGATCCATTCCGCTTTCAAGCAGGTAGAAACGTATAAAACGATCATTCCGGGTTTGTTTACCTACAACGGCTTTGTGGTGATCTCCGATGGGTTGGAAGCGAAAGCGGGTTCTATTTCGGCCGGTTTTAGTCGTTATATGGCATGGAAGTCGGCCGATGGAAAAGCGGAGGCCTCGCATTTGGTCAGCCAGCTGGAAACCTTGATACAAGGGATGCTGAACAAGGAAACCCTGATTGACATCATCAGGCATTTTGTGGTTTTTGAAAAATCGAAGCGGGAGGATACGGAAACCGGTATCACGACCATCTCAACCGTTAAAAAATTAGCCGCTTATCATCAATATTATGCCGTAAACCGGGCGGTGGAATCCACGTTGCGGGCAACAGGTTTTAATGTAGAGGAAGAGGCTCCGTTGAATATGGCTATGGAAGACCCCGTAAGCTATGGTTTACCTGGCGTAAAAAATCAGCCCATTGGCGACCGGAAAGCTGGTGTGGTGTGGCATACGCAGGGAAGTGGCAAGTCTTTGTCTATGGTTTTCTATACCGGTAAAATCGTGCTGGCACTGGATAACCCTACCATTTTGGTGATTACCGATCGCAACGATTTAGACGATCAGCTCTTCGATACGTTTGCCGCATCCAAGCAACTGCTGCGCCAGGAGCCGGTACAGGCGGACGACCGGAATCAGCTAAAAGACTTACTGAAAGTGGCTTCAGGAGGTGTGGTGTTTACGACCATTCAGAAATTTCAACCCGAAGAAGGCAATGTGTATGAAACACTTTCCCAGCGGAAGAATATTGTGGTGATCGCGGACGAAGCACACCGTACCCAATACGGGTTTAAGGCCAAGACTATTGATGCCAAGGATGAGCGGGGAAATGTGGTGGGTAAGAAGATCGTGTACGGTTTTGCCAAATATATGCGCGATGCTTTGCCCAATGCCACGTATTTGGGCTTTACCGGAACTCCTATTGAGAGTACAGACGTTAACACGCCGGCCGTATTTGGCAACTATGTGGACATATATGATATTGCCCAGGCCGTTGAAGATGGTGCCACCGTTCGCATTTATTACGAGAGCCGACTGGCAAAAGTGAACCTTAGTGAAGAAGGTAAGCAACTGGTGGACGAGCTGGATGATGAATTGGAGCAGGAAGAGCTGACCGATACGCAAAAGGCCAAGGCGAAATGGACACAGCTCGAAGCGCTGGTGGGAAGCGAAAAGCGGATGGCTACAATTGCCAAAGATATTGTTGCGCACTTTGGCCAGCGGCAGGCCGTATTTGAAGGTAAAGGGATGATTGTGTCCATGAGTCGGAGAATAGCAGCCGATTTGTACGATGCCATTATCGCCTTGAAACCGGAATGGCATTCGGACGATCTGAATAAGGGCGTCATTAAAGTGATTATGACTTCGGCCTCTGCTGACGGGCCCAAAATTGCCAAACATCATACCACCAAAGAACAACGGCGGATGCTTGCCGAACGGATGAAAAATCCGGATGACGAATTGCAATTGGTGATTGTTCGGGATATGTGGCTCACGGGTTTTGATGCACCCAGTATGCACACGTTATATATCGACAAACCCATGAAAGGGCATAACCTGATGCAGGCGATTGCCCGGGTAAATCGGGTGTATAAAGACAAACCCGGCGGTTTGATTGTAGATTATTTGGGAATTGCCTCGGATTTGAAAAAGGCATTGGCGTTCTATTCGGATGCGGGTGGAAAAGGCGATCCGACCATTGCACAGGAGCAAGCAGTCCAATTGATGCTGGAGAAATTGGAAGTGGTTTCGAATATGTATCATGGCTTTGCTTACGAAAGCTATTTTGACGCAGATACGTCCAAAAAACTCTCGCTAATCCTTGCGGCTGAAGAGCATATCCTCGGGTTGGAGGACGGAAAGAAGCGGTATATCAATGAAGTAACGGCTTTATCCAAAGCCTTCGCCATAGCCGTCCCTCACGAGCAGGCTATGGATGCCAAAGATGAAGTTTCGTTCTTTCAGGCTGTAAAAGCGAGGTTGGCGAAGTTTGACAGCACCGGCACGGGAAAAACGGATGAGGAGATCGAAACAACCATTCGTCAGGTGATCGACAAAGCGCTGGTTTCCGAACAGGTCATTGATGTTTTTGACGCAGCCGGGATCAAGCGACCAGACATCTCCATCCTGTCAGACGAGTTTTTGATGGAGCTAAAGGGCATGGAACATAAAAACGTGGCCTTGGAAGTGCTGAAGAAGCTGTTGAATGACGAAATCAAATCCAGAGCGAAAAAGAACTTGGTAAAAAGCCGGTCGTTCGCCGAAATGCTGGAAAATTCCATCCGGAAATACCATAACAAAATATTGACGGCAGCCGAGGTAATTGAGGAACTCATCAAGCTGAGTAAGGGTATTGTGGAAATGGACAATGAGGCGAAGCAAATGGGCTTGACGGACTTTGAGTATGCTTTTTATACGGCAGTGGCCAATAATGACAGCGCAAAAGAACTCATGCAGCAGGATAAGCTGCGCGAATTGGCTGTGGTACTGACGGAAACGATCCGGCAAAATGCTTCCATTGACTGGACGATTAAGGAAAGTGTGAAAGCGAAATTGAAGGTTGCGGTAAAACGGATTTTAAGGAAGTATGGCTATCCGCCGGATATGCAGATGCTGGCAACTGAAACCGTGTTGAAACAAGCGGAGATGATAGCAAACGAAATAACAAGGTAGTAAAATAACAGCATGTCAGAATCTCAAAACATAGAATACAAGCAGAGTTGGCGAGACGAGTACCTGAAGTGGATTTGCGGTTTTGCAAATGCCCATGGTGGTACTATTTTCATCGGGAAAGACGATAACGGAAAAGTGGTCGGTGCGGCCGATGCGAAACAGTTGGTGGAAGAAATCCCCAACAAAGTAAGAGATGTCTTGGGGATTGTGGCAGAAGTGAATTTACACCAAACCACGGACGGTGATTATCTGGAAATCGTAGTGGAGCCCTACCCCAATGCGGTAAATTACAAAGGGCAATACCATTACCGAAGTGGAAGCACCAAACAGGAATTAAAGGGCGCTGCTTTGGATAAATTTTTATTACAGAAAAAAGGCAAGCGTTGGGACGGTGTTCCGGTACCCAAGGTATCTGCCGGTGATTTGAAGTCGGAAACTCTGGAATTTTTTAAGAAAAGAGGTATCCGGAGCAAACGTCTTAGTGAAGAAGCCTTATCCGAAGACAATACGCACCTACTGGAAAACCTGAAACTGATTGAGGGTGATTATTTGAAACGGGCGGCCATTTTGTTGTTCCATCCCGATCCGGAAAAGTTTGTAACAGGCGCTTACATCAAAATCGGGTATTTTGAGAATGAAGCCGATTTGATTTTTCAGGACGAGGTTCACGGAAATTTGTTTGAACAGGTGGAAAAAACGGTTGACTTGCTTTTTACCAAGTACATCAAAGCGTTGATCAGTTACGAAGGCATACACCGGGTGGAAACATACGAATATCCGAAAGAAGCGATACGCGAGGCTTTGCTCAATGCTATAGCTCATAAAGATTATTCAGGTTTGACACCTATTCAGATCCGTGTGTACAAGGATAAGATAATGATCTGGAACGAGGGACATCTGCCGGAGAACTGGACGGTAAGCAACCTGTTGAAAAGCCATTCGTCCAGACCTTATAATCCGGATATTGCCAACGCATTTTTCCGTAGCGGCTATGTAGAATCATGGGGCCGCGGCATCAGCAAAATGACGGAACTGTGTGTTGCCGAAGGACTTCCCGAACCGACTTACCTTGTGGAGGGATCGGACTTTTGGGTAGTGTTTAAAAAGGATATTTATGACGCCGAGTACTTAGAAGCACTTGGATTGAACAACAGGCAAGTAAAGGCCGTTTTGTTCGCAAAAGAAAAAGGAAAAATTACAAATAGTGACTATCAGGCCTTGAATCGTATATCGAAAAGAACAGCGACGACTGAATTAACAGAATTGGCAGAAAAGTTTAAGGTTCTTATTAAAACAGGTACTTCGGGCTCAAGTATTTCCTACAAGACAGTCGGGCAATAGTGGGGCAAAAAGAGCGATAGTGGGGCAAAAGTCGGGCAATATAGCATGAAATGAGCCCTATATTTGTTACCGATAACTTGGCGATCACAAGCATTTAAGTTGTCACGTATTCGTAAAATAGAAAATAATGATTTAAAGGTCGATTTAAGAGATTAGATGCCAGATATTCCCTCAACAAATACAAATCTGTTTCGTTCCCTGTTTCGAGGCCGTGAAGACGTGTTTGCTATTCGCTGGGAGAAATCCGGAAAAACGGGCTATATGCCGGCTTATCAGTTTGACCCTTATCATTACCGGGTACACAAAATGAATGGTGGGACATTTGCCAACTATCCACATAAAACCTACTTACCACTTACGGACAATGAAATCCAAAAGCATTTAAACGGTGCGCAGCAAATTGGGATTTATCCCCTGTTACAGGATAATACGTCGTGGTTTTTGGTTGCGGATTTTGACAAGCAAAACTGGCAAGAGGAAGCGGTGAACTTCTTAAATGCTTGCAAGGAGAAAAATATCCCCGCCTATCTGGAACGTTCCCGGAGTGGGAATGGCGGACATGTTTGGATATTTTTCGACAAACCCTATCCGGCAGTTCGAAGCCGTAAGATTTTCATCTCCATTTTGGAGCAATCGAACGCTTTTTCCATGTTTGACAAGAGCTCCAGTTTCGACCGGTTATTCCCCAATCAGGACTTCCTTTCCGGAAAAGGCTTGGGTAATTTGATAGCACTTCCATTTTTCAAACCTGCGATGGAAAAAGGAAACAGTTGTTTTATCCATCCCGAAACATTCGAGCCTTATCCCGACCAATGGCAATTTTTGAATGAGATCGAAAAGGTACCTACTAACATATTGGAAGGCTTGTATCAGGAAATTTCATCCGCTGTATATAATCCAACGAGAGGGTGTAGTGGGAAACTCATCATTTCACTCAAACAGAACATCCGTCTTCAGCGGGAGATGCTCACCACGCCGTTAATTAACTTTTTGAAGGAAGAGCTGAATTTTGCCAATGCTGAATTCTTTATCAAGAAGAAGTCCGGCAAAAACACGTTTGGAACGGAACGCTATTTTAAGCTCATTGAAGAAAATGAAAAGGACATTATCATCCCAAGGGGCTTTATCAGAAAACTGCTCCGGTTTTGTAATGAACAGAATATCGAATTTGATTTTCGGGATGACCGGAAACTGAAGGGAGAAATTGCATTTTCATTCCAGGCAAGCTTGAGAAATCATCAGGAAAAAGTCGTTGAAGCGGTTTCAAAAAAGGATTTCGGGGTGATCGTTGCCCCGCCCGGTTCGGGTAAAACGATCATGGGCTTAAAAATTATTGCCGATAAAAAGCAGCCCGCTTTGATCGTCGTTCACCGTAAACAACTATTGGAACAATGGCAGGAACGGGTTCAGGCATTTCTTGGAATTCCAAAGCAGGAAATAGGCATCATTGGAAAAGGAAAGGCTAAAATCGGTAAGCAAATTACCGTTGCGACCATTCAAAGCTTGCCGAAGCAGATGGAGCAAATCCAAACGCATTTCGGGGCTATCCTGGTAGATGAATGCCATCATATTCCTGCCGAAACCTTCCGAAATACGATAGGCAAGTTAGAAACATTTTACCTGTACGGATTGACGGCTACTCCCTTCCGAAAGTATAATGACGACAAATTGATTTTTGCATTTCTTGGAGAAATCATTTCAACCGTTGATTCCGCCGAAATTGAAAACTTCAAGCATGCGCAGGTTTTTGTCAAGAACACGGATTTGGACGTCCCTTTCAATTCCAAGACAGACAATTTCGAAACACTTTCAAAGATTCTGATTCACGATTCTCAGCGGAACAAACTTATTCTGAACGACATCAAAGGAGAACTTTCCAAAGGGAAACGGATTGCCATTATCACGGAAAGGAAAGAACATATTGACACGCTTTACCTTTTCTTAAAGCAATCCTATGAGGTTGTTACGCTAAGCGGGGACGATTCGGAAAGCAATAGGAAATTAAAATGGCAGACTTTACGGCAGGGTAATTTTCAGGTGTTGATCACTACCGGACAATATTTTGGTGAAGGTTCGGATTTATCCAATATCAGTTCGTTGTTTTTAGTGTACCCCTTTTCTTTTAAGGGGAAGTTGATTCAATACATTGGTCGTGTGCAACGTTCAGAAATCAATCCGACTATTTACGATTACCGCGACATTAAAATTGACTACCTCAATAAACTGTTTCTGAAACGAAACACCTATTATCGTCAGATAGCCAAGCAGGCCAGTTTATTTGATGAGCCTACCGAATTGGCTTCGGAAAGACAAAGTGTGGTCATTGAAGCGCAAATAAAAGTAGGAATAACAGATCTGGATTTCAGATACGGCAATGTTGGTTTTGAATACGTCGATAAAGGAAGTGATCAGCGATTTGATTTTGAGATAGAAAATGAAGAATTCCGTCCGGAATTTGACGTGTTAAAACCGTACTTCATCAAGGTGTTGAAATCAAAATCAGTGAGGGTTGACATCTATGCGGAGATCGAGAATGGCGTAATCCTATCGCAATTGGCAACTTCTGCTGACATTGAAAACATCGACAAGGAGATTGTGGAGAGTGTAAAGTTTCAGTTTCTCCATAAAAGTTTTATTGGACAAACTCCGCCATCGAAACAAAATATGCTTACCGCAAATGAGCTTCCGGAGAACAAAAATATTTATACCGATGCGGAGGCCATTTTGAATGATTTACTAAAAGGCAAGCAATATAGACATTCCCGACATATTCAGTTTTTAGCAGAAAAGCACGAACGAAATATCATGAAACTGCGCTTTGTTTTGCAGCCGTTTTCTTTTGTGTTCTTAATTGCAGGCGAACAGAATTATCATATCGTTCTGGAGACGCTGGATACGGAAGAAGCAACATACATCTGGCATACGGATAAAAGTAAGGCTGCCCTGATGGATACGATTAAACAAATCGACAAGGAGCTGAACGTCATCCGAGAGAAAGGAAGACAAGCTTACCTGGAAACCGATCCGCAATATTTTTCAAGAATCGTACACGACTATTCCGATAACAACAAAGGGTTTATTCTCTGGAAGGGATTGCTGGAAGAACGCTTGACATAAGTTTAGTTCTATGCTATTTCCGACTCCAATTCCACCAACCTTTCCAAATCTTCCAAAAAATGTTTCGAGATTTGTTCGGTTTCGGCTACTAGAAACGCATCAATCACACCGATTGGTGCTTTTTTTATGCCATGGGGCGAGAAATAGGGCGAATTTGGTTTGGGCTTTTTTGACTTGTTTTGGATAGTTTACTTCCCCCATAGCTTCCTCCTTTTCTTTGAACAAACCAAATCTTGAAAAAATGAGTTGTTTTTAAACAAAGGTGCTTGGATGGTTTGTGGTGTTGAGACAGGTTGTCCGAATGCTTGGTGACATAATTTGTGCAGTATCGTGATAGCGTGTCATTGTCCATAATATTTATTTTTCAACCACAAGCTTGCTCTCACCAAAAGTATCAATATTGGTACTTCGACAAGTGGGCCGATAACGCCCACAAATGCCTGTGGTGAGTGTATACCAAATACGGCGATAGATACGGCTATTGCCAACTCAAAATTGTTCCCTGTGGCAGTGAATGCGATGGATGCATTTTTGTCGTAAGAGACACCCAACGATTTATTGATAAAGAAACTCACGAAAAACATCAGTACAAAATAGATGATTAACGGTACAGCTACTTTTACGACATCCATGGGCAGTTCCAATATTTTATCGCCCTTCAGACTGAACATTAACACGATAGTAAACAGTAAAGCATACAGTGTAATGGGCGATATCTTGGGTATGAATTTTCTATTATACCATTCTATACCTTTTGACTTTACAAGCGTATAACGGCTTAAAAAACCTGCGAAGAAAGGAATACCCAAATATACCAACACACTTTCGGTTACATCTTTCATGGATACGCTTACGTTGAAATTGGCTAAACCTAATTTGTTGGGCAATACGTTGATGAACAGCCAAACAAAGAAGCTGTACGTTATTATCTGAAAGATACTGTTCAGTGCGACCAATAATGCCGTGTATTCCCTGTTCCCTTTTGCCAGATCACTCCATACGATGACCATTGCGATACATCTTGCCAAACCAATCAGTATCAGGCCTGTCATATAATCGGGTTCGTTCCGTAGGAACAGAACGGCTAAACCGAACATCAGTACGGTACCGACAACCCAATTCAGCAATAAAGATATGCCGATTACTTTGGTATCTTTAAGAGCTTTGGGCAACAATGAATAATCCACCTTGGCCAACGGAGGATACATCATCAATATAAGCCCTATTGCCAAAGGAATATTGGTCGTACCTACGGATAAGGCATCCATAGCATTGGAAATGTTCGGAAAGAAATATCCCAAGCCTACGCCTGTCGCCATGGCAAGAAATATCCATAAGGTAAGGTAACGGTCAAGAAATTTTAGTTTGGGTTGCATCGGCTAACTCTTAATCATTGAAAAAACATAGAACATTTCTGTTGCTATCTGTAAACTTCTTTCTGTATACACCTGTGCCTGTTCGGGTGAACCGTCCGAAATCTTAGGATCTTCATATGTGATGGGTATTCTCTTTTCCGCTCCGGCGATGAAAGGGCATCCGCCGTCTGCCTGCGAACAGGTCATAATGGCGACAAATGCCGATGCAGGATTGAAAGGACTATCGTATTTTTTGGAAAACCCGATGATTGGCAAGGCATTATCCTCGTATTTTATGGCATATACAGGATTATCGGTTTCCGCAATCTTGAAAATGGTAAATCCTTGATTGGTCAATGTTTCCGCTACTTTCGGGAACAGTGCTGTGTCTTCCGTACCGCCCGAATAGCAATGCACATTCGGAATATTGAAGTATGCACTTGCCACTTGCGCCCATACCTGTGCTAAATGGCTTCTACGTGAATTATGGGTACAGATAAAATTGAGGTTTATATCCTCTGCGCTGTCCGCTTTTTGCTGTACAAAGTCTATCAGCGGTTGCAGTATCGTTTTGCGTTCCTCGCTTACGGTCTGGACGTCAATAATCCCCTTTATGGTTTCAGTTAAATTCTTATACATTACGGTTGGTCTTTAGTGTTTAGCAACATCCCGAATCAGGTGCACAGCACGTGCTGTGCAGTTCCGATAATTTTACTTTCTGTTTCTCCGCAGGAATACCGCAAGCATCGCTTGCCAAACAAGCCGTCTGTTTGTTCTTTAGGATGAAATGCTTACCGTCAAAACCCAAGTCAAACTTGCCAATCGTTTCATTTTGGTATTCTACCTCTATCTCGGCATCTTCGATACCCAATTTTTCTTCGGACAGCTTGATAATGTTCAATAGCTTGGCCGGCTTTAATCTGTGTTCATAGTCGTTAGCATCCCACAATTGGAAGTTTACGGTTTTCTCTGTACGGACTACACCACCACAGTCAATAAAATGCTTGGTGATTTGCCCTATTTCCGTAACGTGGAAGTGTTCGGGAACAGATGTTCCGTTCTCTAATTGAAATTCAACATTGTCCAATGTCGGTAGGATTTCTTTGATTTGTTCAAGTGTCATATTTGTTTTTTTTAAGGTTTTCACGAACCGCAAGCGGGTTTTGATAGTTTCATAAAAGTGAGATTTGAAAATTTATATTAAATGATATATTGCGATATTACGATGATAAGGGTCAAAAAAATTTATGAACAGCAACTGGCTACTTTTACCTCTTGATTGAAGAACGTATTAAATTCCTCTTGGATTTGTTTCCACAGTTTTTCATCAATGCAATAGCACACGGATTTACCCTCGATTGTTCCTTGAATGATACCTATATTCTTTAGCTCCTTTAAGTGCTGTGAAATGGTAGCCTGTGCCAATCCCAATTCATCGACCAGATCGTTACAGATACAGGCTTTCTGATTGATGATATATTGAAGAATGGCAACCCTTGCAGGATGTCCCAAAACTTTAAACAAAGAAGCCAATTTGTTCTGTTCATCTGTAAATATTTCTGACTTTGTAAGTCCCATATTGCAACATTTTATAATCGCAATATTACGATAATAATATTGAATATCAAAATGCTATCACCTAAAAAATTAATAAAACTGTGAAATAGAAAAGCCTGCTTCGGATAACGAAACAGGCAGATGTTTAAAAACACCTAATTTAATTAATGCTTACCTGTACTTCTTTGTGTAGGATTTCGTTTTTGTACGGCGAAAATCTGCCCAATTCTACTTTCTTAAACTAGTTAAACGTAATCAGAAAATACCGAGCGTAACTTTGTTCCAATAAATAATTAAATCATGGGAAATAGAATATTAGGACTGCATCATATTACTGCCATTGCAGATAATGCAAAAAGGAATCTGGATTTCTACACCAAAGTACTGGGTGTACGCTTGGTGAAGAAAACCGTAAATTTTGACGATCCCGGCACATATCACTTTTATTTCGGCGATGAACGTGGAACTCCCGGTACAATATTGACATTCTTCCCGTGGGAAGGTATGGGATCCGGAAGACCGGGAGCAGGAATGGCTACCCACATCGGTTATGCTGTGCCACAAGGAACATTGGGCTTTTGGGAACAACGGCTAAAAGATAACGGCGTACAGGTAGAACGAGGAGAATTTTTCGGTGAGCAGCTGCTTTCTTTTAGGGATCCAGATGGTCTTCAGTTACAGTTTATCGAACCTTCATTCGTAGACTCCCGCAAAGGCTGGGTTACGCAAGAAGTTCAAGAAGACAACGCTTTGAAGGGGTTCCATAACGTCACGTTGACTTTACTACAGGCTGACCGTACGGCCAAAATATTGACCGATACATTGGGCTATGAATTGCAGCAACAAGAGGGCAACCGCTACCGTTTCGCGACCAATGCGATCGACACGGCCAATCTGTTGGACATCATAGAAGACAAAAATGCACCAAGGGGCCATAATGCGGCAGGGACCAATCATCATATTGCTTTTCGCGTAAAAGACGACAATACCCTGATGGAATACCGTGAAAAGGTACTTTCTGCAGGACTCCAGATTACGCCAAAAATAGATAGGGACTATTTCTATTCGTTATATTTCCGCGAACCGGGAGGCGTCCTTTTTGAAATCGCTACAGACAATCCCGGCTTTACTAGGGACGAATCCTTGGAAGAATTGGGCAGCAACTTGAAACTTCCCAAACAATACGAAAGAATGCGTTCGGAAATCGAAAAAGTATTACCCGGATTATCGTAAATTTATCGAAACTAAACAGGATTGATATGGAAACAACAAATGTCATCATCAATGAGAAGAACCGCGGAGAGGTGCAATTGATCTCTGATGGAAAACAAGCAGGTAAAATGGATATATCCGTGCATGGTGAACGATTGACGGTCTACCATACCGAGGTAAGCGAACAGTACGAAGGCCGTGGATTTGCGAAAATCCTGTTGGAGAAGCTGGTGTCCTACGCGCGGGAGAACGCACTGAAAATCGTTCCGCTATGTCCTTATGTTCATGCGCAGTTCCAGCGTCATCCGGAAGAATATAAGGACGTGTGGCTCAAAAAAGATTAGCTCCTATCCCACTAAGGATTTTGATTAATGTTACTCATAACTCATAATTAGAAAATGATCCATACCCTAAACATAAAAACAGCAGGAATCGCTTTAGAGAACACCGAAAAAGTACTTGTTATGATACACGGACGTGGAGGCAGTGCCGAGGATATACTGAGCCTTTCACAGCATCTGAAGGTCAGTGACTATGCCCTTTTGGCTCCGCAGGCCAGCAACCATACCTGGTATCCGCATTCCTTTATTGCCCCTGTCACACATAACGAACCGTGGCTAAGTTCTGCTATCGACATTGTAGGTCAGACAGTACAGACCGCCCTCGGTGCAGGTATCAAACCAGAGAATCTCTATTTCTTCGGTTTTTCGCAGGGGGCCTGTCTTACCTTGGAATTTATCACAAGGCATGCACAGCGATTCGGTGGAGCAGTAGCCATTATCGGAGGGGTAATAGGCGAAACAATCAACCGAAACAACTACAAGGGCGATTTTGGACAAACCCCTGTTTTCATCGGGACAAGCAATCCGGATTTTCATGTGCCTATCGAACGCGTATATGCCACAGAAAACATCTTGAAAGAAATGAATGCGGATGTGACATTGGAGGTGTATGAAGGCTTTGGCCATTCTATCAACACACAGGAAATAGAACTTGCCAATAAATTGGTTTTTAACAAATAACTACATCATAACCTTCTTCACTTTTATAACTTTATAACAAAATAAAATGAAAATAATAGCTTTTGGAGCATCATACAGCAAGAACTCCATCAATAAAAAGTTTGCGGCTTACGCGGCTTCTCAATTCAATAACATCGAAACCGAGGTACTTGATCTGACCGATTATTGGTTGCCGCTCTTTACGACAGATGTGGAAGCGGAATTCGGCCATCCGGGAGAAGTTACCGATTTTTTATCCAAACTGGAAGAAGCTGATCTACTCATTATATCGCTGTCCGAACACAATGGTAGTTATGCTACAGCGTTTAAAAATCTTTTTGACTGGGCTTCTCGCGTGAAATTGAAAATGTTTGAAGGCAAAAAGATATTGCTGCTTGCTACTGCTCCAGGTGCCAGAGGAGGCATATCCGTTCTTGAAGCGGCAAAACAAAGATTCCCTATCCATGGTGCTGAAATCGTGGGTACTTTTTCGCTCCCGAATTTTCATGATAATTTTTCGGAAGAATCAGGCATCTTGCACACCGAATTAAAAGCAAGCTTCCAACATATATTGTCCTCGGTCAAATTAAAATATAACACGTCGTTGAGCTATGAAAGTAACTCGCATCTACAGTAACGAAAATGGAGATTCTGTTTTTGAAGAGATGGAAATCTCCTTGACAGACAGTGGCGAAATCGGACAGCTCTCTGATCATTTCGCGGTTAAGGCCCTCCAGTTTAGGAAAGTATCAGCCGACTATAATTATGATTTTCACTGTGCACCGCAAAGGCAATTTATCGTGTTGCTTGACGGAGGTGTGCAGATCGAAAACTCGCTCGGGGAAACACGTGTCTTTCAAACAGGTGAGATCCTGTTGGTGGAGGACACGACAGGAAAAGGACATAAAACGAAAAATCTGGAACAGCGGGAGCGGACCTCGCTATTTATCCATATCTAAAACTGTGTCATTAACATGGTTGTAGTGGTATTATTGAATACTTATAAATAACTATTTCAATGAAAATACTTCATTTTTTAGTGATCGGGAAGAACCAGGAAATACTGGCTACCCTGAAAAGGATTATTGAAAACAATACAGGATGGTATGCCTATCTGATGGAAGATGAGAGCGAGTTGCAATCCTTTCTGGACCGGCATAAAATAGATGTTATCCTGCTGAGTTCGGGTCTATCCGAACTAACGGAGATCGGTATCAAGGCCTATGCGCTTTCTATTGATGACAATATCAAGGTTGTCCAACATTTCGGTGGAGGAAGTGGGTTGTTAAAAAATGAAGTCTACCAGCTTTTTCCGGAGTTGTGCCCATAGACCGACCTTGTCAGAACAGACTATACGAACTTAAATACTGAAAATTGGAAACCCATGGCCCATTTACCCGAACAGATACAAAGCATGGTCCTTCTCAGCCGGACAAAACCATACTCACCAACGATGTTCTCTGGTGAGTGGGAGACATGCATTGGATCAAATCGTGTTTAAAGAATCATCAGGAAAATTTTTTGGAAGTTTGATCCGTTGTCTTATAATTGTACTATCTAAATTATATGCGCTATGTACGCCAATATCATACACAATGTAACAAAATGCATCAACCTGACCAATGACGAGAAACAGGTGTTTACCAATCTTTTGAAGGTGAAAACTGTCCCGGCAAAGACCAAACTCCTGGAGGAGGGTGAGATCTGTCAGTTTGAGGGATATGTGCAGAAAGGATGTATACGCATTTACTATGTCAATGAAAATGGGCTTGAAGTGACTGTATCGTTTGCCGTTGAAGATTGGTGGGTAAGCGATATAGCGTCTTTTCATGAGCAGAAGCCTTCGCGGTTATATATCGAGACATTGGAGGATACCGAGTTATATGTATTGACACCCACGACAAAAGAGAAGCTCCTGCAGCAGATCCCTAAGTTTGAGCGGGTATTTCGAATACTTATACAACGTAACCTCACCGCTCTTCAAAATAGGCTGATTAATACGATTTCTCAAAAAGCGCCGGAGAGATACCTGGAATTTATCCAACTATATCCCTCCATACCCCAGCGCGTGGCGCAGTATTATATTGCCTCTTATTTGGGGGTGTCTCCGGAATTTGTGAGTACGATCCGAAAGCGGCTTGCGGGCAAGTAAGCAATTCTACATAGAAAGAGAAGCGGACAGAATTCCTCGACTTTTTATTTTTTCTTCTTTTTTTCCTTTCTTAAACTAGTTCAATGAACGGGGCTTTTCTTCTTCCTAATTTTGAGGTGTCAAATGAGAACAACAATGGAAAGAAAAGATTTCTTAAAAAAAGGATTGGTCGGAACGGGGATGTTTGCCACCACCGCGAGTTTGGGAAATATCCTGAAAAATGAAATTGACGAACTTGAACCGTTAGAGCTTATCGGGTTCTGCCATATACCCAATACGGAATCCAAAATCAAGGACAACTCTGTGCTGCATAAAGCAGAAACCAGAGGGCGAGCAGACCACGGATGGTTGCTGAGCCACCATACCTTCAGCTTTGCAAACTACCACAATCCGGAGCGGATGCATTTCGGTGTACTGCGTGTCCTTAATGATGATAAAGTAGAAGCGGGCCGAGGTTTCGGCACACATCCTCACGACAATATGGAGATCATCAGCATTCCTTTGGAAGGAGATCTGGAACACAAGGATAGTATGGGAAATACTGCCATTATCCGAAATGGTGATATTCAGGTGATGAGTGCCGGAACAGGTATCATGCACAGCGAATTCAATAAAAATGACGACCGCCTGGTCAAGTTTTTGCAGATCTGGGTGTACCCCAATAGGCGTAATGTAACACCACGGTACGATCAGCTGACGCTTGATGTGACGCAACGGCATAATAAGTTTCAGCAGATACTTTCCCCTAATCCAGATGACGAGGGCGTATGGATACATCATGATGCCTGGTTTCATCTAGGGAGATTCGATGCGGATCTCGTATCGACCTATAGGGTCAAGAAAGCAGGCAACGGTGTTTATGCTTTCGTGATCAAAGGGAGTGCTTCTATTGAAGGGCAAGAAATAGGAAGCCGGGATGGTTTGGGGGTATGGGATATCACGGACCTGGAAATCACAGTGACTTCACCGGACACGGAGATCCTGTTGATGGATGTACCGATGATGTTAGCATAATTAAAACGATCGTAAAATAAATCAAAATAAAAAACAAATTTTTAAAATCATGGCAAAATCAATTTGGGCAATCGACCCAACCCACTCAGAAATTGGATTTAAGGTAAAACACATGATGTTTACCAACGTATCCGGAAAATTCAACGCTTTTGAAGCTAGTATTGAAAACGAAGATGATCAATTCGACACTTCTGTGGTGTCTTTTTCGGCCGAAGTCAATTCTGTTGACACCAACAATGCAGACAGGGACAACCACCTAAGAAGCGCTGATTTCTTCGATGTAGAGCAATTCCCTAAAATTTCGTTCAAATCGACAGGGATCAAAAAAATTAACGAGGGCCAATTTAAGGTGTCGGGCGATTTGACGATAAAAGATGTGACGCAGAACATCACGCTAGACGCAGAATACAGCGGGTTGATGAAAGATCCCTGGGGAAACACAAAAGCAGGTGTATCCCTAAACGGAAAGATCAACCGTAAGGAGTTTGGACTGACGTGGAACGCAGCGCTTGAAACAGGCGGTGTACTAGTCGGGGAAGACATCAAATTAACGGCAGAAGTACAATTGATTAAACAATAATAATTTTGAGATCGAGATGTAAATAATCCCTGCCCTGTGTGTGAAGAGGATCTACATCTCGGTTTCATTACTTGGTTTCAGACTGGAAGTTATCTCAGGAACATAGGGATCTGGGAAAGATATTTTGTTTTCCGGGGAAATCACGATTTAAGTTTTGATAATGGAACGGCCGGCTTCGTATACGAATATCGTGATTGCAGTTTCCTATGTTTCGGGAGTCCCTGTTGCTGCGACTGGTGCACGTGTGACGATATAAAGAATACGTTCCATCATATATTCGACTGCTTGGATGCGTATGGCATTACGACGGTCGGATGTCTCCTTTGGCTCAAGCAAGGTTTCGTAGCGATGTAGCTCGTTCTGATAGAAGAGACTCAGATATATCTGTCCTTCGGGTGCGGCGTTGTCGGAGGTTTTCTCCGCTACACCTGTAATGGCTACAAAAAGATTGACATATGGATAGAGCTGGCGTAGGCCTTGGCACATGGCATCGGTGGTTTCTTGCGACTCTGCTGTATAGCGGTCGATCAGCTGCTCGGGAACGTGTAGAAGCCGTGTTTTTACTGCGGTATCATAAGCAATAATTCCTCCCTTTAAGACTTCCATTGCCCCTTTTGCGGCACTAATGCTACTGGCAAATAAGCCTCCGGTCATGCTTTCGGCACATACCAGCTCTATCCCTTTTTGTTGGAGTATCGTATTGAACGTTTCGATGACATCCGGTGGAATAGGATACATATGTTAGTTTGTCGGTGTTTTAGGATACATGGGATCTCCTGCTATCGGAGGCACCAATGTATCTATTCGGGCCGAATCCTGATCCACGGAGTCTGTGGGAAGGGGAGTTTGATCCTCAATAAGATCATCTATACGTTGTTCGTCCCGATCCCTTGGAGGATTGTTACAAGAAAATAATGCGAATGAGGACACAAGGAATAAACTTGTTAATGACGATATCCTTTTCATAACCGTTATATTTTTGTTGTATATAATATAACAAGTCAACAGGGTTCGGGTTTGGGAAAATTTTTATTTACCGTATTCTGTGGCGTTACGACACCTGCTATGCTGTATCATGTAGGTACGCAGTTGTTTTATCCATATAATTTAGGGGATTTTTATGTTGATTCAGATAGTATTGTTACTTTAGTAAGTGTAGCTTCAACATTGAGTTTAGGAAATGAGATGTAGCAGTTCAAAAACAAAGCGTATGGATCGAGCATGGATAAAAGTCTTTTTTGTCGTGTTATTTGTAGGAGCAAGAGACATGGTGATAGCTCAGCAGCTAAAGCCTGGCTTCGATAAAAGGGAGTTCAAAGAGATGGTACTTATCTCGGCGAGAACCACGGCCGACTCCGCCTATGCCAACAAATTTCCCGAACCGCAGCATTTCAAGATGATATACCAATCGCAACCGATCGGACTGGACAACCTTTGGGATCTCTGGGTATCGGACACTAAGGTTGCCGTGATCAGTATACGAGGTACTACACAGAAGACAGAAAGCTGGTTGGCTAATCTATATGCGGCCATGGTTCCGGCACGAGGCATATTACAGATCAACGGTAGCGATACCTTTTCCTACAATCTGGCTGCCGACCCCGATGCTGCGGTACATGTCGGTTGGTTGTTGAGTACGGCATATCTATCGAAGGAAATCGTACCCAAGGTGCAGGAGCTTTATGGACAAGGCTACAAAGACATGTTGATCACGGGGCATAGCCAAGGTGGCGGCATCTCCTACTTGTTGACTTCCTATCTATACCAATTGCAAGAAGAGGGTACTATCCCTGAAGATATCCGCTTCAAGACCTATTGTGCTGCTGCTCCCAAACCAGGTAATTTGTATTACGCCTATGACTATGAAGCTAAGACACAGGGAGGATGGGCTTTCAATGTCGTCAATAGGGTGGATTGGGTTCCCGAGGTACCGATGTCTATCCAGACCTTGAAGGACTTTAATGCAGTCAATCCGTTTGCCAATGCGGAGATAATGATCAGCAAGCAAAAATTCCTCAAAAGACTGGCATTGAGACATGTTTATAATAAGTTGAGCAAGCCGACACTTCGTGCTCAGAAAAATTATGAGAAATACCTGGGCAAGATGACGTCCAAGATGGTGCAGGAACATATCAAGGGCTATGTTCCACCAAAATACTACAACAGCAACCACTATGTGCGTACCGGGAATACTATTGTCCTGACGCCAAATGAGGATTATTACAAGCAATATAGCGATGATTCGCCGGAGATATTCATCCACCATCTGCATGCTCCCTACCTGCTGCTGTTGGAGCAGCTTGATGAGACAGTGCATTGAACGCATCTTGCAGAATCTTGTTTGCGGAAAGCAATCGATACGATGGCGTGACCTTTTTATTTAACCAATCTTCCTGTCATTTCTGACGATCTAAAAACATTTGTCTTTGAAAACAACTACGCTATTATTTTGTATATATATTCAATAGTTTATTAAAAATTAATTGTTACTTTGTAACTTGTTTTTGAACTTTTTAAAGGAATGCAGATAGAAGCGGGAGCACTTTTAAAAAATATTCAGTATCCTACGGATCTTCGTGAGTTGAAAGAATCTGACTTGGAGCAGGTCTGTAAGGAACTTCGGCAATATATCATTGATGTGGTGTCTGTACATGGTGGCCACTTTGCGGCTAGTTTGGGCGTGATCGAGCTGACCGTGGCTCTCCATTATGTATTGAATACACCTTATGACCAACTGATCTTTGATGTCGGACATCAGGCATACGGACACAAGATTTTGACCGGGCGGAGAGAAGTCTTTCATACCAATCGGATTCTGGGAGGTATTTCGGGCTTTCCGAAGCGGGGTGAAAGCGAGTACGATGCCTTCGGCGTAGGCCACTCCTCTACCTCGATTTCGGCGGCATTGGGTATGGCTGTAGCTTCTGCCTATAAAGGGGAGCATGACCGGCAGCATGTGGCTGTCATTGGCGACGGAGCTTTGACCGGAGGGATGGCTTTTGAGGCGCTGAACCATGCAGGGATCGAAAAATCCAACCTATTGGTTATCCTGAATGACAATTGTATGTCTATCGACCCCAATGTAGGGGCATTGAAAGAATACCTGACGAGCATCACCACCTCCAAGAGCTACAATCGTTTTCGGGATGAGTTGATCGCTGTGCTGGCCAAGATTTCCAAAAATGGGCCGGATGCCTACGGTTGGGCCAAAAAATTGGAGCAGAGCGTCAAAGGCACATTGTTGAAGAATGCCAACCTGTTCGAATCCCTTAACTTCCGCTACTTCGGGCCGGTAGATGGTCATGATGTCAATAAACTGGTCAAGACCATTGAAGATCTCAAGCATATCAATGGCCCTAAACTGCTACATGTGGTCACGGTCAAAGGCAAGGGCTATACCCTGGCTGAAAAAGACCAGACGACATGGCACGCCCCTGGTCTCTTTGACAAAATCACGGGTGAAATCAAGAAATCAATACCGGAAAAACCTCAACCGCCAAAATATCAAGACGTTTTTGGCCATACCTTAGTGGAACTTGCCGAGAGCAATCCTAAAATCATGGGCATTACGCCGGCTATGCCGAGCGGGTCGTCCATGAATATCATGATGAAGGCCATGCCCGATAGGGCTTTTGATGTGGGCATCGCGGAGCAACATGCGGTGACGTTCAGTGCCGGCTTGGCCACCCAGGATCTGGTGCCCTTCTGCAATATCTATTCTTCTTTTATGCAGCGTGCCTATGACCAGGTGATACATGATGTCGCGCTGCAAAAACTGAATGTGGTGTTTTGCCTGGACAGAGCCGGTCTGGTCGGTGCAGACGGACCTACGCACCACGGGGCGTATGACATTGCCTACATGCGTTGCATCCCCAATATGACTGTCGCCTCTCCGATGAATGAAGAAGAGTTGCGCAACCTGATGTACACTGCCCAGTTGGAGGATATGGGGCCCTTTGCCATCCGCTACCCCCGAGGCAACGGGGTTATGGTGGACTGGAAAAGACCTTTTAAAAAACTGGAAATAGGAAAAGGCCGAAAACTGGTCGACGGAGAGGACGTAGCCATATTGAGCCTTGGCCATATCGGCAATGAGGCGTCCAAAGCGATCATGACACTGAATGCCGAAGGGATATACCCTGCACACTACGATCTGAGGTATGCCAAGCCGTTGGACGAAGCCTTGCTGCACGAGGTATTCACCAAGTTCCAAAAGGTCATCACCGTAGAAGACGGTTGTCTACCGGGAGGCATAGGTTCCGCTGTCATTGAATTTATGTCCGACCATCATTACAAGGCTCAGGTCGTCCGTTTGGGCATACCCGATGCTGTCATCGAACATGGCGAACAGGCGGAGCTGTGGCATATCTGTCGTTATGACGAAAAGGCTATTGCCGAGGAATGTCGTAAATTGACCAAGGCCATCCCTACAAAGACATTGGTGGGCTAAAAAGACCAACCTACATACGATTTGAGGAAGCTACAAATTTTTTGTGGCTTTTTTCTTTGAAAATCAGATGAATAATAAGTAAATTTACCTACCTAAAGTTTTCCACAATCTAGGCGTGTTTATAACGAAAGGAGGGCCGATCATATCGGGCTATATGGATTTTTGAAGTGTGTGGAAAAGTAAATTTTGTGTTGGTTTTTAAGGTAAAGTCAGGGTTGTTTTTTGTGCAAAAAATTGTCTTTCAATGAATTGTATTTTTTTTGGTTTTTCATTTTTTTACCTCACTAATTTTTGTCATCTTCGTTGAAAGCGAAAGTTATACACAGTTTTTTTGTCAATAGTTGGTTATCAAGTTATTAACATTTTTAGAATGGAAAAAACATCTTCAAGCGTTTGGAATAGTTGCCTCCAGGTCATCAAAGACAACATACCCCCCCAGAGTTTCAAAACATGGTTCGAACCAGTGAAGGCTCTTCGGCTAGAGGGTAATGTCTTGACTATTCAAGTGCCGAGTTTGTTTTTTTATGAGTGGTTGGAAGAGCATTATGTTGGTATTCTTCGTAAGACAGTAAAGAAATTTTTGGGTGAGCAAGGAAGACTGGAATACAACATCGTCGTTGAAAAATCGTCGACCAATACACCCTATACGACCAACCTGCCTTCCAACGGAAACGGCGCTGAGGCGAAGAAACAATCTATTCCTGTCCCTGTAGCTTTAAATAAAAATATAAAGAATCCCTTTGTCATTCCGGGGCTTAAAAAAATGGATGTAGACCCCCAATTGAATCAGCACTATACCTTCGACAATTTTATTGAAGGAGAATGTAACCGGTTGGCACGTTCGGCGGGGTATGCAGTGGCCAATAAGCCCGGAGGGACCTCTTTCAACCCGTTGATGGTCTACGGCGGGGTAGGATTGGGAAAGACGCATCTGGCACAAGCCATCGGCAACGAGATCAAAAAGAATCTTCCCGATAAATTGATCATTTATGTCTCCTGTGAAAAATTCTGCCAGCAATTTGTCGACTCCCTAAAGAATAACACGATCAATGATTTTGTGAATTTCTACCAGGCTATGGATGTCATCATCATGGATGATGTGCACAATTTTGCCGGGAAAGAGAAAACCCAGGATATTTTCTTCCATATTTTCAACCATTTGCACCAGTCACAAAAGCAGATCATCCTGACATCGGACAAGGCACCCAAAGATCTTTCCGGTTTGGAAGAAAGATTGCTGAGCCGCTTTAAGTGGGGATTGTCTGCAGACATACAGGCTCCCGATCTGGAGACGAGAATGGCCATCCTGAAAAAGAAAATGTATTCGGATGGCATAGAGTTGCCCGACAATGTGGTGGAATATGTAGCTACACAGATCGACAACAGCGTCCGTGAGTTGGAGGGAGCAATGGTTTCTTTGTTGGCGCAGTCCACATTGAACAAAAAGGAAATCGACCTGAACCTGGCCAAATCTATGTTGAAGAACTTTGTGAAAAACACGCACAAAGAGATCTCGATGGAATATATCCAAAAACTGGTCTGCGAATATTTCGAAGTGCCGATAGAAATGGTCAAGTCCAAAGTACGCAAGCGCGAGATTGTACAGGCCCGACAGATATCGATGTACCTCGCCAAGAACCACACCAAAGCTTCGTTGAAATCAATCGGTAGCTTTTTTGGGGGCCGTGACCATTCGACGGTCATCTACGCCTGCCAAACAGTAGAAGACCTGATCGAAACAGACAAAAAGTTCAAGACGTATGTACAGGATATACAGAAGAAATTGAAGAATTCGTAAATACAAAAAAGGGATCGAAAATTTTCGATCCCTTTTTTATAGCCTTTTTACTAAAAGGCTTTATACCTTCTTCTAAGGCCCCTTAAGGTAGGAACGATAAATTTTATTATTCCGGTAGCTTTACCTTAAACGCCTTATAGGGATATTCGGTTTTATCCTGGCCACCGTTCCATTGTGGCAATCGTTGCATCTGTGCACACGTGAAATACAGATATCCGTCCGGGCCTATTCCGAAAGAGTCCGGCCATAGCAAGTTGGGGTCTTCTATTAGCGTCTTTAGCCGTCCATCGGCGTCGATATAGGATATGTTGTAATTTTCTGAGGAAGCGAAAAAGATATTTCCTTTGCCATCGGCGATCATCCCATGCGTGATGCCCACTTCTCCCCTATCTTCTACCTTAGTGGCCAGGTCATCGTCCGTAAGTTCCTGATCAGCCAGGTACCGGGTTTCAATCCTATACAGATTCTGCTTATTGATGGGTTTGAAATAGAAATACTTATAGTCCCGTGTCAAGGCTATGCTATTGATGTTGGACGAAAAAGGCTTTCCATCTTTGTCCTGCATTTTTATGCTGTCATATTCCAGTGTGATCTTATCGGCCAGCGTGTAGGACGTTTGTGCCAACACGCTCCTGGACGTTTTGCTTTGCAGATCCAGCACGATGATGGCAGCCTGGCCGGGATCCGACAGATAGGCCAGTTGCTTGTCGACATCGATACGGACATCATTGAGGGCAGATGTTGACTTGTCGAGATCTTCAAACAGAAAGGTGTCTTCGACCTTATCCGTTTTGGTGTTGATCTTTACCAACTTGAACAAGCCTTGCGCCTCTCCCTGCCCATCGCCAAAGATATTTCCGGCAGATCCCGGTTTGGAGTCCAGCACCCATAGGAAATCCTGTGCATCCACATATATATCCTGCACCCTTAAAAAATGGTGACCATAGTCTCCCTTTGTGTTCCATTCGGTATCGGGATAGGGGTGTAGGCTGCCGTCGATGATTTCGGCCAGGGCGAGGTTGCCAACCCCATTGTAGTTTGGAAACGAGACAAAAATCCTATTTTCTGTATTGACGCTCAGCCCGATGGCCATACTGTGGCCAAATTCAGCGACCTGAACGAGCTTCCTATTCTCTAAAGACCTTTGGCAGCCCATCATTGTACAAACGATAATAGCTATTGGTAAAATAAATTTTTTCATTACTTTTTTTTCAGAACCTCTTCCTGGGGAACGACAGCGTATAGGTACTAAACCCTTTCAGGCATTAAACATTTTGTATGGCCTTTTGTTTTATCTCTTTTTCTTCTTCTCCTGCTATTTGCCGGAAATGACTTCTTTTTGCTTGGGTAGTGTCTTTACCAATCGCAAGTAGTACAATCTAAGGCTCCAGCCGGATTTGCCCTTTTATGGGTCTTTTCTACATATTTGCCAAAAGTCTTGGAGAGCCGGGCTCCTGACAGGAAGATGATCGCTTTGTCCCGGCAATCCGCATGGATCCTATCGAATCGGTGAGACTGCCATAGATGAATTATTTTGCGCGGATTAAAAATATTCTCTACCTTTGCCTCAATTCTTGATTTATTCATCTTTTAAATATCAAGGAATCATGACAGAGCATATCTACATATCACCCCTTTTGCTCATTGCCTAATTAGGCAGCCAATCCCCTGTTTTTTTAATAATTAAGCAGTTGTATAAGTAACTTATGCAATGTTTGTCTGCCTTCACAATTCCATAGGACTTTTCAGAGCACTTGTAGAGGGGTATCCTTGCACAAGGACGAACTGAGATCAGAAATCAAATTCAACAAAAAATAATAACATTCCCAGATGCAGCCTAAAAGAGGCTTGTCTGGAGCTAGATATATAAACCTGTATGGGAAATTTAAGAACAAAAGATTTAAGTAAAATTGGTTATCATAACGATCAATTACGAAGCCTGGTTATTGGCATAGTCTCCAAAAATTTCAAACACCACAGTAAGCAACAGTTACTCGATCTGTTGCTGCGTATTAAGGATGATCCGGAGGCATTTTTGGATAATGAACTGACACGTAAGATAGCCGAGAAAGTAATTGGTAAAGCGGAAGGACCATCGTTTAAAACTTACACGTTACGCGATGAACCGGTATGCTTCAAAACATATGGCGGTAAGGGTATCGAACCATCGGCCAAAAAGCAAATAGAACTTGCCAGCCTGCTGCCAGTAAGCGTACAGGGTGCGCTAATGGCCGATGCACATATGGGGTTTGGCCTGCCTATTGGCGGTGTGCTGGCTACAGATGGCGCTGTGATTCCGTACGCAGTAGGCATGGATATCGGTTGTCGAATGGCACTTTCTATTATTGATGAAAGCGAAGGTTTTATAAAAAGGTTTGCATACCAAATCAAACAGGCGTTAAAAAATCATACTCATTTTGGAATGGAAGGCGGCTTGGATATCCGGCAGGAACATGAGGTTCTAGATAGTTCGGTGTTCCACGAAATACCCTTTTTGAAACCGCTAAGGGGAAAAGCCGTAAGGCAATTAGGGACATCCGGTAAAGGTAATCATTTCGTGGAGTTTGGTGAAATGGAGTTGCTGGCCGATAATGTTTTGGGATTACCGGGCGGGAAGTACATGGCGTTATTGACGCACTCCGGAAGTCGTGGTTTGGGTGCAGCCATAGCTCAGCATTACACAAAACTCGCAATGGACAGCTGTAAGTTACCCCGGCATGCACAATCACTGGCTTGGCTGGATATGAATAGCGAAGCAGGCCAGGAGTACTGGCTTGCGATGACGTTGGCCGGTGATTATGCTAAAGCCTGTCATGAGCGTATCCATGCAAATCTGTTAAAAGCATTAGGGCTAAAGGTGCTCTATGTAGTGGAAAACCATCACAACTTTGCCTGGAAAGACAAATTGGTCGATGGCAGAGAAGTGATCATACACCGTAAAGGCGCAACACCGGCGCACAAAGGTGAACTGGGGATTATTCCCGGCAGCATGACCACGCCTGCTTATCTGGTGGCGGGTAGAGGAAGCGGCGATGCACTGTACTCTGCATCCCATGGCGCAGGCCGTGCGATGAGCAGGCAAAGGGCCAAGGAGAGTATGACCGCATCAGCCATGAAAAAACTGCTCAGTAATGCCGGCGTTACCTTAATCGGGGGAACGGTTGAAGAAAACCCATTGGCTTATAAAGATATTGAAACCGTCATGACTGCACAACATGACCTGGTTGATATCCAAGGTAAATTTTATCCACGTATTGTTAGAATGAATAAGGAGTAGCGATGAAGAAAATGATGATACAGATTACATCAGGCAAAGGCCCGGCAGAGTGCTGTCGGGTCGTAGCCTGTGTGCAGAGTCTAATGATGAAACAAGCCAGACAGCAAGGCTTTCAAATGGAGGTCCTTGAAAATAAGGTCGGCGAATTGAACGGGACACTCCTGTCTTCCACCATGATGCTTGCAGGCAATGATCTGGATGACTTTTTAAAAGAATGGACAGGAACCATACAATGGATAGCACCAAGCCCATACCGTAGATATCACAAACGCAAAAACTGGTTTATAGGTGTTGCCGTTTTCGATGCGAAGATACTTATGCAATGGAACCTTAGGGATGTCAAGCTGGAGACCTGCCGCTCGTCGGGGCCAGGCGGACAAAACGTGAATAAGGTGGAGACAGCGGTGCGGGGGACACACCTGCCATCCGGGATACAAGTACTGGCCACGGATACACGCTCACAGTTGGAAAATAAAAAGCTTTGTCTGGCCAGATTGGAGGCTAGAGTATTGGTTTGGCAAGCAGAACAGCTGATGGAACAACAGCAAAACCAATGGCAGCATCATAATGAGCTGGAACGCGGCAATCCGGTCAAAACGATCAAACGAGATTTGTTTTGATGGGTGGCGTTTGTTGTTACGAAGTTCTATGTATTGGTAATATTGTCAAAAACGTAGTTATAATGGTTTTGCAAACTTGATGCCTTTTTTATCCAGTTCCTGAAGAGATGTCTTTCCCTTGATGTATGAACATACGATTTCTTTATCAGCGATCATCTTTGATACTGACTTGACAATATTGTCCTTTTTGATTTCGAGTTTTTTCACCCTTAATTCGCATTATAAACAATCGGATTCTGAGAGCCAATCAAACATAGCTTGTGGATTCATGAAATCATAGTACTGTGACAACAACTGTTAAGGAAGTTTACTAAGGGTAAGCATGAAAAGATTTTGTTTGCTAAAAATATTAGTATTAAATTTGTTGTCCTAACTTGAAATAGTCATGGCAGTGGACAGTAAACGAGAACTGATAGACAAGCTCAGGCAGGATATCCTGCGGATGCAGGGCTTTGCCCCTCCGGAAAGCCGGGCGGCTGGCGGCATTGGCCTCGGACCTGTCGAGAATGCCTTCCCCAATGGGATCTTCCCCCGGGGTACCGTCCATGAGTTCATCAGCACTAGCAGGGAACAGGGAGCCGCTACCTGTGGCTTTATCGAGGGGCTGCTGTCCCGCCTGATGGACGGAGGAGGTGTCTGCTTATGGATAGGTACATCCACCATACTCTTCCCACCGGCAGCTAAATCTTTCGGGGTAGAACCCGACCGTATCGTGTTTGTGACCATGCGCCGTGAGCGGGAAGTGCTATGGGCCACAGAGGAAGCGCTCAAGTGCAGGGGACTGGCCGCTGTGGTATCCGAGCTGCAGGAAATGGACTTTGCGCAGTCACGCAGGCTACAGCTTGCCGTGGAGAAAAGCAAGGTCACGGGTCTGGTGATCCGGCACAATCCCCGCCGGATCGGGTCTACGGCATGTGCTGCACGTTGGCAGATCAGGCCCCTGCCCAGTGCGCTCGAAGAAGGCCTGCCGGGAGTTGGCAGCCCGCAGTGGGAGGTGGAGCTGCTGAAAGTGCGCAACGGCCATACGGGAAGCTGGCAGGTGGGGTGGTCGGAAGACGGTTTTGTGCCGATGGCGAAACCGACTCTGGTGGGCACTCAAGATAAAAAATGGATAAAGACAGGCTGATGGATTATGGAGAGACGTTTTGCATCGATCTGGTTCAGGCACCTGAGCACCGACCGGATGGCCATCCGGCAGCCGGAGCTGCGGGAGGTACCGTTCGTCATGGCCACCCCTGTACATGGCCGCATGGTCGTGTCGGCAGCGAACATCCTGGCCGAGTCACAGGGCGTATCGGCAGGTATGGTCGTGGCCGATGCCAAGGCCTTCCTCCCCGGACTGGAAGTGATCGACGACCAGCCCGCATGGACAGGCAAGCTGCTCCGTTCGCTCGGGCTCTGGTGTATACGCTATACGCCTGTCGTTGCCGTGGATCCGCCGGACGGGCTGCTCCTCGACATCAGCGGCTGCGCGCACCTGTGGAAAGGGGAGCGTGCTTATCTGACCGATATCGTCTCCCGGCTACGGAATAGAGGGTACGATGTCCGGATGGCCATTGCCCCGACCGTTGGTACAGCGTGGGCAGTGGCACGCTTCGGAAAGAAAGGCCCCATTGTGGAAGGCGGCGGAGAACGGGAGGCCCTGATGCATCTGCCGCCGTCGGCACTGCGCCTGGAATCCACTGTACAGGAGCGCATGCACAAGCTAGGGATGCGCACCGTGGGAAGCTTCATGGGCATGCCCCGCGCTGCGTTGCGCAGGCGCTTCGGAGACCAGCTTCTGCTGCGGCTGCGGCAGGCCCTGGGGCAGGAAGACGAATACCTGCTGCCCCTGAAACCCGTACCGCCCTATACCGAGCGCCTGCCTAGCCTGGAACCTATACGTACGGCGCCCGGGATCGAGATCGCACTCCGTCAGCTGCTGGAAACACTCTGCGAGCGGCTGTCCGGCGAAGGCAAGGGGCTGCGGACAGCTATCCTGAAATGCTGTCGGATAGATGGCAGGATGGTACAGATCGATATCGGCACCAGCCGGGCCACAGCCAGTGTTTCACACATCTTCAATTTGTTTGCCTTGAAAATCTCCCAGATCGAACCCGCACTGGGCATCGAACTGTTTATCCTGGAAGCCCCCCGGATCGAAGATATCGATCCGGTACAGGAGGCCCTGTGGGAGACCGCCCCGGGACTGTCCAGTCCCGAACTGGCCGAGCTGCTCGACAGGCTGACCGGGAAAGGTACGGGTTGTACCGTACACCGTTATCTGCCCGATGCACACCACTGGCCGGAGCGTTCGATCCGCCCTGCCGTGTCGCTTTCGGAAAAGCCACCTATTCCCTGGACAGATGACAGGCCGAGGCCCACACGTCTACTGGCCAGCCCCGAGCCGATAGACGTCACGGCCCCCATACCCGACTATCCGCCCATGCTTTTCAGGTACAGAGGCGAGGTGCATTCCATCAAAAAGGCCGAAGGGCCCGAACGCATCGAACGGGAGTGGTGGATGGACAGGGGCGAGCACCGGGATTATTATTATGTGGAAGACCAGAAGGGCCAGCGGTACTGGATTTTCCGTTCGGGTCATTACGGGGACGACCGTACACGGCAATGGTTCCTGCACGGTTTTTTTGCTTAGGAGGATTTTACGTTATGGCATACGTCGAATTGCAGGTGACATCAAATTTCAGCTTTCTCCGTGGGGGATCCCATGCGGAGGAACTCGTACAGCGGGCCGCTATGCTGGGCTATACCGCCATAGCCGTGACCGACCGCAATACCTTTGCCGGACTGGTGCGGGCGCATGTGGCCGCCAGGAAACACGGTATCCGCCTGATCCCCGCCTGCCGCCTGGACCTGCTGGACGGACCGGGCCTGCTGGCCTATCCCACGGACCGGGAAGCCTACGGACGGCTTTCGACCCTGCTGAGCATCGGCAACCGCCGTGCTGAAAAAGGGCAGTGCCACCTGTATAAAGCCGATGTCTATGCCTATCACAAGGGCATCGAGTTTGTTGTGGTGCCTCCCGATAAGCTCGCTTCCGGTTTTGAGCTAGAACCCGATTATATACGGCATATCAAAGAATACCGTGAGGCATTGGGCAGCTACCTTAGCCTCGGTGCGGTACGCACCTATACGGGCGACGATGCCCGAAAGCTGTTCCGCATCCACCAGCTCTGCGGGCAGCTTGACATGCCCATGGTGGCCCTGAACGATGTACACTACCACGGGCCGGAGCGGCGCGAACTGCAGGATGCGCTGACCTGTGTCCGGGAGAAATGTACCGTCCAGACCGCAGGTTTCCGGCTCCATCCGAATGCGGAGCGGTACCTCAAACCGATGGACGAGATGGAGCGCCTGTTCCGCCAGTACCCCGAGGCCATCCGCCATGCAGAGTCCATCGCCGAGGCCTGTCGCTTTTCGCTGGACGAACTGGAATACGTATATCCCGAGGAGCTGACCAAGGGAGGGCGAACCCCGCAGGAAGAACTGGTACGGCTCGCATGGGAAGGTGCACACGAGCGGTTCGGCGATGACATCCCGGAGTCGGTCAGAGCGTCCATCGAACATGAACTGGATTTTATCGAAAGGAAGAACTATGCCTCTTATTTCCTTACCGTGCATGACTATGTCCGCTTTGCCAGGGAGCGCAACATCCTTTGTCAGGGCCGCGGGTCTGCAGCCAATTCCACGGTCTGCTATTGCCTGGGTATCACTTCGGTCAATCCTGCCAAAGTCCGCCTGCTGTTCGCCCGCTTCATGTCGGATGCCCGTGACGAGCCGCCCGATATCGACGTGGACTTCGAGCACGAACGGCGCGAGGAAGTGATCCAGTATATCTATGAAAAGTACGGCCGTGACCGAGCCGCTATCGTGGCCACGGTGACGCAGGTACGGGCCAAAGGCGCCGTGCGTGATATAGGCAAGGCCATGGGCCTGTCACAGGATACCGTGGACCGTCTTGCCGCTACGGTCAGCAGCCATTGGGACGATTACATAGACCTGCAGCTGCTGATCGAACAGGGCTTCAATCCCGATGACCCACACCTGCGCAAGGTTCTGGAACTGACGGGGCAGTACATGGGGTTCCCCCGGCAGCTGGGACAGCATACGGGCGGCTTTGTCATCACCCAGGGCAAGCTGCATGAACTGTGCCCGATCATCAATGCCCGCATGGAGGACCGTACTAACCTCGAATGGAACAAGGACGACCTCGAGGCACTCGGCTTTTTGAAAGTGGATGTGCTGGGCCTTGGGATGCTGACCTGTATCCGCAAGGCATTCGATCTGGCCAGGGCCCATTATGGTCTCGACCTCACACTGGCCAATATCCCCGAAGACGATCCCGAAGTGTACGATATGATCTGCCGTGCCGACACGTTGGGGGTATTCCAGATCGAGAGCCGGGCACAGATGTCCATGCTGCCGCGCCTCCGTCCACGGACGTTTTATGACCTGGTCATCGAGGTTGCCATCGTGCGCCCCGGTCCTATCCAGGGCGATATGGTGCATCCCTACCTACTGCGACGCAACGGCGAGGAGCCCGTAGAATATCCTTCCGAAGAGATCAGGGGGATATTGGAGAAGACATTGGGCGTACCCCTGTTCCAGGAGCAGGCCATGGAGATTGCCATCGTGGCCGCAGGCTTTACGCCCGCCGAGGCCGATGCCCTCCGGCGCAGCATGGCCACGTTCAAGGCCAAGGGTCACGTATCGGCATTCCACAAGAAGATGGTCGACGGCATGGTCAGCAAGGGCTATACCGAAGGGTTCGCCAACCGGGTGTTCCGACAGCTGGAGGGCTTCGGTAGCTATGGCTTCCCGGAGAGCCATGCCGCTTCTTTTGCGCTGCTCGTGTACGTGTCGTCGTGGATCAAGTGCCACTACCCGGATATCTTTGCAACTTCCCTGCTGAACAGCCAACCGATGGGCTTCTATCAGCCTGCACAGATCGTCATCGACGCGCAGAAGCACGGCGTACAGGTATTGCCCGTGGACGTGAACCATTCCCATTGGGACCATACACTGGAAGGGGAGTTCGGTAAAAAACACCATGCACTGCGGCTGGGATTCCGGCAGGTGAAGGGCCTGAACGAAGAAGATATGCAGGTATTGGTCGGGGGACGCCACGGCGGCTATCCGTCCATCCCGGCATTGGTCGATGCCGGGATACCCCTATCCGCCATGGAGCGGTTGGCCGATGCGGACGCCTTCCGTTCGATGGGCCTCGACCGTCGCCGGGCGCTGTGGGAAGTGGCCGCCCTGCAGGACAGGCCGATCGGCCTGTTCGAGGGCCAGCCCTCCGAAAGCACGAAGGAAGGGCAGATCGAACTCCCCCTGATGACACCGAGCGAGCACGTCGTGCAGGACTACGCCAGCACATCCCTTTCCGTCAAAGCGCATCCCGTAAGTTTTTTCCGTGAAAAACTGGACCTGCTGCACGTCACACCGACAGTGGCACTGCCCACCATGAAAGACGGCATGTTCGTCAAGCTCTGCGGCATGATCACGGTACGCCAACGGCCGGGCACCGCCAAGGGCGTGCTGTTCGTGACCATCGAGGACGAGACGGGATTTGCCAACCTGGTGGTCTGGGGCAAGATGTTTGAGAAATACCGTAGGGAGATCCTGCAGTCCCGGTTACTGATGGTGACGGGCAAGCTGCAGATCGAGGGCGAGGTCATCCACGTGATCGTGCAGCACTGCACCAACCTGAATGGGTGGCTGCGTAATCTGGCTGCACCGGAAGATGGCGATACGGTAAAAGGGGTGTTCTATAAGGGAAGGAATTTTCAGTGAGGGGAGTTCATGCTTGACAGTTACATCTGGTTGGTACGTATTACTCCACTCCAATTGGCAGGTTTGACAGCATATCCTATTGCCAGATATGTTATTGAACCCAAAAGAATATCTGCCTGATATTTATGAAGCGAGCAGCTTTGGGCGCTTTTGTTATATCGGGTATGCATGAGGGTACTCGCACCAGCTAGGAAACATATCATATTGTTTTTTCGCGAATTGTCCTTTTTATTCCGTACCTTGATGCCCCTTCCTACGTGCAGACCTTGTAATAATACGAGACGAAAGTATGCAAGGTTCTAACTTCAAGATCATGGCATCTACATCAAAAAAAGGAATAGGCTTCCTTTCGACTTTTCCCCCACGCGCATGCGGTATCGCTACCTATACTACGGACCTCATGAGGGCCATCGCAGGCAAATTCCATTCTTTTAACCTTATACCCATACCGATCGAGAGCGAGGGTGCTGGACATGCCTATCAGTTTGATACGCCTCAGAGACTGGACGTTTCAGATCCCGGTTCGTTTGATCGTCTTACAGAATATATTAACACTGCTACGGATATCGATATGGTATGTGTCCAGCATGAATTCGGGCTGTTCAAAGATCAAGAGGTGGCTTTTCTCTCGTTCATCAGCAATCTGGAGAAGCCCGTGGTACTTACTTTCCATACCGTACTGCCTTCACCGGACCCACTGTTGGCCGAAAAGGTGAAAGCCCTAGCGGAAGCCTGTTCCCGCGTCTCGGTCATGACCCGGAGTTCAGCAAGCATCCTGATCAACGATTATCAAATATCGGCCGACAAAACTATCGTGATACCCCATGGTACCCATTTAGCACCTGCAGTCGATAAGAACGAGATCCGTCGGCGGTATGATCTGACCGACAGGAAAATACTGAGTACATTTGGTCTCTTAGGCCCTGGAAAAAGCATCGAAACAACATTGGAGGCACTTCCGGCGATTATTGCCAGAACGCCAAATGTCATGTTCCTCATTCTTGGCATGACACATCCTGCTCTGATCCAACAGGAAGGGGAATATTACCGGGATATGCTTAAAGAGCTGGTCGATAGATACCAGATCGCCGATCACGTCCGATTTGTCAATGAATTTTTGTCAACGGAGGATCTTCTGTCATATCTCCAGATTACGGATGTATACCTTTTCACTTCAAAAGACCCACTCCAGGCTGTCAGCGGCACATTCTCCTACGCATTGAGTTCGGGCTGTCCGATCGTGTCAACACCCATACCCCATGTGCGTGAAGTGTTGAAAGAGGACATGGGGATCATGATCGGCTTTGAAGCTCCCGATCAGTTGGCGGGTGCCGTCAACCAGATATTGGACGATACGTCAAGACTCGACAGGATCCGCCATATCAACCTGCAAAAAATGGTGGCCACATCCTGGCAGAACACCGCGTTGGCACATGTCAATCTGTTCGAAGATATTTTCGGTGAGCAGCGAAGGATAACATATGCTCTCCCCCCTATTAATCTGGATCACATTCAGCGCATGACAACGGATATCGGGTTTGTTCAGTTTGCCAATATCAGTACGCCCGATGTGGAAAGTGGTTATGCGCTCGACGATAATGCCCGTGCCCTGATCGCTATGCTGCACCACTACAGGATATCCGAATCATATGCTGATCTGGCCTTGATCCAGAAATACCTGCAATTTATTGCATACTGTATACAAGATGACGGGACGTTCCTGAATTATGTGGACAAGCAAGGCCACTTTACGGGTCAGAATAATCAGGAAAACCTGGAAGACGCAAATGGGCGGGCAGTATGGGCACTGGGCGAGGTCATCGGCATGTCCCATATGCTGCCCGAAGAAATAATCGCGCTTGCGAATGAGCTGTTAGAGCGGACATCGGTTCATTTTTTGTCCTATCACTCGACAAGATCTATGTCCTTTACGATCAAAGGATTGAGTTTTCTGAATCACAATCGCTATATGGATGTGTTGACGACATTGGCAGATCGTTTGGTAGCCATGTTCGACCATGAAAGCTCAGCGGGCTGGCAGTGGTACGAGTCCTATCTGACTTATGGCAATAGCGCCATTCCTGAAGCATTGCTCGCTGCATACGAAGTCACAGGTCAGACCATTTATCAAGAAGTTGCATACAGATCGTTTGATTTTCTGCTTGGCAAGATCATGACAGGTGATGAAATCCATGTCATATCCAATAAAGGATGGGTACAGCGCGGAAATCCCGCAACGGATACCCAAGGAGGGGAACAGCCTATCGACGTGGCCTACACGATCATTGCATTGGATCGGTTTTATAAAGTAAGCCAGGACGAATCCTATAAGGAAAATATAGGCCGAGCATTTGACTGGTTTCTGGGCCGTAACCATCTCAAACAGATCGTTTACAATCCCGTTACCGGAGGATGCTTTGATGGACTCGAAGAGGATACGGTCAATATCAACCAAGGTGCGGAATCAACCCTGAGTTATCTAATGGCAAGGCTTATCATGGAACCTTATGCGTAGTCGAGCTACCATTTCACAATTTAACAAACATAATGCACTGAATGTCAATTATTATCACTACCTTTAACAAAGTTGTCTGCTATTATTTAATCCCATTCAGCAGATCAGACATGAAATAGAGCATATTGTTTTATCCTGGATTTTTTAGATTGTCCTGTGACAGTCCCTTTCTTTTTAAAGCAAACAACATTTTTTCAAATCGCAAAGACAGCTGATTGACTTGTCCAGGGAGAGACCCAGCCTGCCAACGGCCGATCGTAGAAAACGATTGACATGCGAAAAACACTAACAGTATAAAGTATACCCATCATGAGTAAAGATCAGAAAAAAGCAAAAAGTACGAAAGAGAAGACACAATCTTCTTACCAACAGGAGAAAGATTCGACTTCAAAAGAAACCACAGCAAATGTGTTTAGCAAGAAAAAGAAATAGGCCCTTAAATGGGTCTGCTCTTATCTTTTTTATTACCGTTAATAATTCCACATGTCACCATCTATAAAATTCAGCAATGTAAATACATTCTTTTCAAAATCGCTCAGAGTAAGGATAAACGAATACTTTAAGGTGAGCGGCAAGTCTAAAACAGGTGATTGGCGGATCGGTTTAAAGGCCGTCATCCTCTTCTCCTCACTTATTTGCCTTTACACGATTCTGGTATTTGTGCAGCCTTATTGGCCGATCAGCATCCTATTGTGTTTGCTCCTGGGGGTCAATTTTGCAGCAATCGGCTTTAATATCATGCACGATGCCGGGCACAATTCTTTTTCGCACAATACGAAGATCAACACCATTCTCTCGTACTCGTTGAACCTTGTGGGAGGCAATATATACCTCTGGAAGCTGAAACATAATATTGCACACCATACGTACACCAATATCGAGGGAGAGGACCATGATATTGAGATCAAGTTTATGCGGGTGCATCACGATCAAACGCTCAGGAGTTATCACAAGTATCAGCGATACTACTTTATCTTCCTATATGGCATATCTTACCTCGCATGGGTTTTCTTTCAGGACTATGAAAAATACTTCCGGCAAAAGCTTGGTAAAAACTCCGAAAGATTTGCTTTTCCGCTGAAAGAGAAAGTTATCTTTTGGGTAAGTAAAGTGTTCCATTTCGGTATATTTATAGTCATACCTATGATCGTTGTCGGATGGTTGCCGACCCTCATTGGGCTGTTAGTGGCCGGAATACTGTGTGGGATCTGCTTGGCTACCGTATTCCAGCTTGCGCATGTGGTCGAAGAAACGGAATTCAAAACTATAAATACCGATAAGGTTGAGCAAGAATGGATGGTACATCAAGTGCAGTCCACAGCTAATTTTGCCACTAAGGATAAGGTGTTGACCTGGTTGCTCGGGGGATTGAATTTCCAGGTGGAGCACCATCTTTTTCCCAAAATCTGCCATGTGCATTATCCTGCAATCAATAGGATCGTAAAGGAGACCTGTAGGGAGCTTGGTATCAAGAGCGTGGAATACGGAACCTTCCGGAAGGCATTCAAATCCCATGTCCGGGTCATCCGGAGTATGTCCCGATAGAAGCCCGTCGATGTTTGTAATCTCCATCTATAACGAGCAAAATGAAAGAGCTGATAAAAGAAAAACAACAAAATGCTTTCATTTACAATAAATTACACGTATATTTGACCCGTAATCAGGCTCTGCCGACGCTTTTCTGAAACCGTTAAGTTCATCCTTCTCTCTCAGTCTTCGCTTTTTCAGCTGCTAATTTTTGTTGACAATATAACGGGTGCAGTACCTTTTTGAACCGGGCTATTTCAAGCCGTTCAAAAAATACAGACATCATTTCTTGCGAACAAATGGAATTACCATCGTAGCGATGCCACGATCGAAGCAATAACGGCAGTAGCCAAAAAAAAGAAAAATAATTTATCAATAAATACATAACACAATGCAACAAGGAACAGTAAAATTCTTTAACGTTACCAAGGGTTTCGGTTTTATTACACCAGTAAGTGGTGGTCAGGATGTTTTCGTACATTCATCAGGTCTGATTGACGATGTTCGTGAAAACGACTCCGTGACATTTGACGTAGAGAACGGCAAAAAAGGCGTTAATGCAGTTAACGTACGCGTAGCATAAAACTTAAAGAGAAAGACCAACAGTCTTTCCCAGGCTATACTATAGCAGATGACATTCGTGTTATCTGCTATTTTTTTGGATGTTCTGGTATGATACTACCCTATTTTTTCATTCTGATCATTATACCGCTAACTACGGCTGCAATAGAATAGCACAAAGGAATTTCGTCCATAAGCAATCCACCTAGCCAACCCAGCGTTATGGAAATACCTATAATTGTCCATGCGATAAGGATTAATTTAATCCACTTGATTTTGAAGTCATACCTCACTAAAATGTGATAGGCAAAGGTATAGATAAATAATGTCGGGAGAGAGAGGGTCAAACTGATTGCCAAGGTTATCGGCATAACTTCGAGTAAGCCAATAACCTCATGAGGATTGCCAAATCCAAATTCTTTGAATAATTGGGATAGGATGGGAGCTAATATCAATGTACACCCCCAATGTTTAAGTATATATGACCAATCCATAATCAGGGTATTTACTTTTATCTAGGTTCAGACTGCGGACTTGTATATTAGCATACAAAAATGATTAAACCCATAGTTGGTAATAATTATACATAATAAATTAAGATATCGGTCAGAGTTATGCACTTAGATAATATTCAGTACATACTCAAAGGGCTCTTTGATATAGAAAGAGCCCCTAATTTTTTATAACTATTAAAACTTTTGGTTAACAGATACTACCAAGAAAAGGCATAATTGTTTAAGGTGTGCATATCATCGATTTTCACAAAAGATGCTTTCTTTATATTGAGTGACCTTTTATTTTGTGTTTTTTCGACTGTTTTCAGCATGGCGAGGAAATCGGAGTTCATACCTTTAAATGTAACCGTGACATCAAACTTGTCATCCATGATCATTTTGTGAAGCTCATCCGCAAATGACCTCGACATAAATACGATACCATGAAAGTTCAAAACGATATCTTTTTCATTAAAGGCTTGAGTCTCTTCCTTTATGACTTTGACTAAGGTTGAAACAGATTCCCTGGTATCCAAAGAATTGTTAAACAATTCTTTTAATGATATTTCTAACTCTTGTTTCATCGTATACGAACCTCCTTTCTACAAGGGTACAATATGGAGCGCAAATATAACACTTTTAGCAAGTTATATAAAATATTTTAATAAAACAACTATTCAAGATAGTTTATATAATTAAATGATGGTGCTATTTTGTTAGGAATCCGTAAGCAGATGATGACTCCGTCCCAGTACACATGCGGCAATTCCAATTCGGTAATATCCCTTTCCGTCGCATTCATATACGTGAAAGAGTTGCCCGAAAACATAAAGAATTTTCCGTTCATCCCTTCACATAGCATCTTCGTGGAGGTACTGATCCCATAACCTCTATCTATCCCTCCCTTTGTCGATTTTCCGGATTGAAAACGACGTCACAATTTGCCATATAGGTAAATTGAAAAAAGCTTTAGAAAGCTTGTTAAGTGAAACATTATCAACGGATATAAGATAACGAAGCACTATAAGTCCCGAAGGGTGGCAAAGCCATTATGCGTGCGCAGTTATCGTTATCCGTTATTTTTGCTTCCCTTTTTGTTTGTTTTGATACCTTTATAAACCCTTGTCCATATATTCTTCCAAAGAAGATTTCAGTTGGTCTAAAAATGCGGTTCGGGAACCGGCTCGATATTTCATTCGATGGAAAGAATTATGCAAATCCCCTAAGGTAATCTGAAATAATCTTTCTAAAGCCAAACTGACTTTTCGTATTCCTATATTTTACCGTAGGAAAGTGAGCCATTCGCATACAGCGCATAAATCAGCTCTATTAAGGCATTTTTGGTATCTGTCCAAAGAATACCATCAGATGAAATATCCCTTGCAGAAAAACCTGCTATTTCATCATCGTTAATTTTTTGGAGTATGTAGGTATAGAGTAACTCGTTGGCTATTATCCGAGCCACTTTGTTATCATAGTAGGTTGAAAACAATGGGTCAATTTCAAAAACGAAACTATTCAGACCGTCGTGGAAATTAATGTTGCCCAACCTAAAGTAGGTTTCATCACGGTCGGTTCTTCCTGAACGATAATACCTGTAAAAATCTGAATTGTAGATATGCTCTTGGTATTCCTGTTTTAATTCCTGCAACTGTTCTGAAAAATAACTTGCGTACATTTTCCCTCCGTCAACAGGACAAGAAGTCTGTATGCGAAATATCTTATTGTGGTAAATGAGTTTGGAGAGGATATATGGCTTAATGTTGCGAAAGAAATTGATTTCCTCCCAAGGGTTTTTAAAGCCCTGCTTGGTAATATCCTCTCTTATTGACCATAAGTATTCTTGCAGGTATATCGTCGTTTGATATGCTTCATCAATTTCATTAGATGCAGACAGCGAAATAGCATTTTCTTTTCGCTGTATCTCCGAGATGATATGATTTAATGAAGATGTCATTTCACTTTGTCTAATGTCTTATTTTCTAATAGACAACTTTCATCATTGTAATCACTGACAAACCCAACAAGCATTGTTACGGGGTATCAGTTTTCAATCTGTTGAATATTTCTTTGAAAATTATTACATAAGAATTCGCTAAAAGTTGTTCTATTCGCTTACAGTTATACCTCAATTCAATTATATACTTGATTATATCGGCAGTTTCAACCTCAATTTTATTAGCCTCAATCCTAAGGATATTTTCTTCGTCTTCAAGGTCGAAGTTAATTTTGTAGACAGTGTTGTACTGTGCTAAAATTTTCTACTGTTTTCATGTTTCTGTTTATCAGACCGGGGTTCCGAAACAACTTCAATAGCAACTTATTTATCTCAAGGGTGAATGACAAAATAGAAGTTACAAACAGCGCCCCCGTATGCAAACTCATGTAGCTTTTTCGTCTAAATTCAGTGCCATTACAAAAAAGTCGAATTTCTGAGAACCAATGTTTTGTGAATACTGACTTATTATCTGATAGCCCTTTTTGTGATAAAAATTTATTGCCTTTTGATTCTCTTTTAATACAGAGAGCCAAATACGCTGATATTTCAAAGCAATTATTTCTTGCATTAAAATTTTATGCAGTTCTTTACCGATTCCTTTGCTTATAAATTTTTTTACGACATAAATCTTATCAAGATAGCACGTATTTGGTGGGATTATCAATTGGCTTGTGAAGTCCAGTTTAACTTTCGCATAACCAACAGGAATGCTATCGTAGAAAGCAATCCAATAAATGGATTCCGCTTTTAGTATACTGTCATGAATCCTTTTTTCCGAAAAAATGTCTTCCAAGTAATCCAACAGGTCGTTCTTGTCGTTGAAAAAAGACTCAAACGTATCTGAAAATGTTATACGTCCCAATTTTGAAATAGTTATCACGTCA
>Ga0182746_1000072_pt1 | contig 191840 bp, 177 predicted proteins | sample eDN3rd30CBELigOP_FD_128881 | JGI IMG/M metagenome (GOLD analysis project Ga0182746, IMG submission 128881) | Enriched Organic Plus compost microbial communities from Emeryville, California, USA - eDNA 3rd pass 30_C BE-Lig OP (version 2) (version 2) ...
AGGTCACCAACAATACCATAGTCAGCAACATTAAAGATGTTTGCTTCTGGGTCTTTGTTAATAGCCACAATTACTTTTGAGTTAGACATTCCCGCTAAATGTTGGATAGCTCCGGAAATACCACATGCGATATATAAATCCGGTGTAACAACCTTCCCAGTTTGTCCAATTTGTAAAGAATAGTCACAGTAATCCGCGTCACAAGCACCACGAGAAGCCCCAACTGCTGCACCAAGAACTTCTGCAAGTTCTTTTAATGGTTCAAAGCCTTCAGCACTCTTCACACCACGACCACCAGAAATGATAACTTTTGCTTCTGAAAGATCTACACCTTCACTTGCTTTGCGAACAACATCTTTAATAATTGTACGTAAATCTGTAATATTCGCAGACAGTGTAACAACATCTCCTGAACGAGACTCATCTTTTTGTAATGGTTCAATGTTATTTGGACGAATCGTTGCAAAAACTAGACCGCCTGTAACAATTTTCTTCTCAAATGCTTTACCTGAATAAATCGGGCGAGTAAACACAGTGTTTCCGCCTGCTACTTCAAGAGACGTAACATCTGAGATTAAGCCTGCTTCTAATTTCCCAGCTACTTTTGGTGCTAAATCTTTTCCTAATGAAGTATGTCCGATAATTAAACCGTCTGGATTTTCTGATTCAATCACAGCAAGCAAAGCCTGTGAGAAGCCATCAGAAGTATATTGAGCCAGTTTAGCATCTTCTACAACGACCACTCGGTCTGCACCATACTGAATTAACTCCACTCCTAAAGCTTGAACGCTATCTCCAATTAACACACCAACTACTTCTCCGCCATCTGCAGCAACTTTTGCAGCACCGATTGCTTCAAATGATACATTTCTTAGTGAACCATCTCGAACTTCTCCTAATACAAGAAACTTGCTAGCCATTATAAAAACCTCCTGCGCTCTTTTTTATCTATTTACTCGTCTATTTACTTCGAAATTTCTAATAATTAGATGACTTTCGCTTCACTGCGTAATAATTGAACAAGTTCACCAACTTGTGCAGAAATGTCACCACTTAGTACTTTTCCTGCTTCTTTTGTAGGTGGTAAAAAGATTTCAATTGTTTTTGTTTTCGCTTCCACATCATCTTCTTCTAAATCTAAATCATCCAATTCTAATTCTTCAAGCGGCTTTTTCTTCGCTTTCATGATCCCTGGTAAAGAAGGATAACGTGGCTCATTTAGGCCTTGTTGTGCTGTTACTAACAATGGAAGAGTCGTTTCAATTGTTTCTGAATCCCCTTCTACATCACGTGTAACACTTACTGTTGTACCTGCAATATTTAAGTCTGTAATCGTTGTTACATAAGGAATATTAAGAAGTTCTGCAACACGTGGTCCCACTTGACCAGAACCGCCATCGATTGCTACATTTCCTGCTATAATAAGATCTACTTCTTTATCTTTTAAGTATTCAGCCAATACTTTTGATGTTGTAAATTGATCTCCATTTTCTACGTCATCTTCAATATTAATTAATACCGCTTTATCAGCACCCATTGCTAAAGCCGTACGCAGTTGTTTTTCAGCTTCTTCGTTTCCAACAGAAACAACTGTTACTTCGCCGCCTTGAGCGTCTCGTATTTGAATCGCTTCTTCCACAGCATACTCATCATAAGGGTTAATAATAAATTCAGCGCCCTCTTCATTGATTTTGCCGTTAGAAAGCGTAATTTTTTCTTCTGTATCAAATGTTCTTTTCAGTAATACATAAATGTTCACGATAATCCCTCCTGAGTGTTTTAAATTCCTAAGATTCTGAAAAGTCAAAATCCATATATAATTAAGTATTCTTCAAAATCCAACAAATTCCTTTAAATTTTTTGAAAAAAATGTATTTTTACGTTTTTTTACTTATTTACCTATAAAAATAGGTTCTCTTTTTTCAATGAATGCACTAATTCCTTCTTTTGCATCGTCTGACTCAAAAATTTTCCCGAATTGTGCTGCTTCATTTGCCACACCTTTGTAATAAGAGTCATGCTTTAAATAGTTTAATTGTTCAATAATAGCTTTTAGAGCAAGAGGGCTTTTCTTTGCTATTTTAAAAGCTAGTTCTTTCGCTTTTGAAAGTAATTCTTCATCGGAGTAAGCTCGGTTCGCTAGACCATATTGGACAGCTTCCACTCCTGTAATCGGTTCACTTGTAAATAGCATTTCCGCAGCTTTGGCTGTACCTACATAACGTGGAAGTCGTTGTGTACCTGCAAAACCTGGGATTAAACCTAATTGCAGCTCTGGTAAACCAAGCTTTGCTCCTTCTGTTACTAAGCGAATATGACAAGACATTGCTAATTCAAGACCACCGCCTAATGCAGCTCCGTGAACAGCAGCGATGACCGGTTTTGGAAATTTTTCGATTTTTTCCAATACCGCTTGTCCATTCGCAGCTAAGGCAGAGAAAGCAGAACCATCTTCAATTTGAGTAAATTCCTTAATATCCGCTCCTGCTGAAAAGAATCTTCCTTCACCGTGAAGCAAGATAACTCTCACTTCTTCATTCTGACTAAGTTCATCTAAGACTTCGGATATCTCCTTAATCATTCCCGAAGAAAGTGCATTTGCAGGTGCTCTATTAATCGTAATAAAAGCAACATGGTCCTCAACTGCAAGCTTTAAGTACTCCATTTCTTCTCCCCCATCTTGGTTGCTGAATTCTCAAGTCATCAATAAGCACTTGATATGTATTCACTCTTCTTTTCCATTCGGAAAACAAGCTTCATTATCGAGTTTAGTTGAGAGCGACGATATCGCCACTCTTATCTAAACATCGTTAATTACTAGAACTACAACCATTTGTTAATAATCGATGAACTTCTGGGACAAGGTCTGTAAGTGAATATTTTTGATCATTTATCACCCAAGTTGTTGCCACTTCATCCATTGTGCCAAAAATCATATTTTTCATGAGCTTGACATTAAGCGTAGACCTGAATTCACCGGTTTCTTTTCCTTCAATAACAATTCGATCGACAAGGTCTAAGTAGCCTTTTAACACATCATTAATCCGATGACGCAATTCTTTATTAGATTGTCTTAATTCTAATTGAGTCACAATCGCTAAGTTCGGGTCTTCTGAAAGGATTTGAAAATGTTTTTGAATCAAGACAAACAATTTATCTACTGCGCTGGATTTTCCTTTAATACCTTCTTGAATCTGTTCAACGAAGTAACCCATTTTTTCCCGGAATAATGAAATCAAAATATCTTCTTTATTCTTAAAATAAAGATAGATTGTCCCATCTGCTACTCCCGCCTGCTTAGCAATCTTTGATACTTGAGCTTGATGGTAACCATTTTGAGCAATAACAATAACGGCTGCATCGATAATTTGCATATACTTTGGCCTACTACTTTTCACTAGTTGTCTCCTTTCAGAAACATGAATGAATAATCATTCATGTTTCTATAATAAAGTGGTATTTTATTACTGTCAATAACATTTTTACAAGATAAAACCATTTATAGGATAACTTGTACAATCCAATCGTAGTTACGGAGCCAGAAATTATCGCTCCGCATAATACGATTATGCTTTCTTTTCATCTTCAGCCCATTTCTTTTTCTCTTCTTCTATGAGCACTCGACGTAAAATCTTCCCAATCGTTGTTTTGGGCAGCTCTTCTCTAAACTCATATAAGCGTGGAACTTTATAGGCGGCTAAATGCTTTCTAGCAAACTCATTAAGCTCCTGTTCTGTGACTGTACGACCAGATTTCAAAACCACATAAGCTTTGACCGTTTCACCACGATATGGATCAGGAATTCCAACGACGATTACTTCCTGCACCGCTTCGTGTTCATATAGAACCTCTTCGATCTCTCTCGGATAAATATTAAAACCACCTGCGATAATGGTATCTTTTTTACGTTCCACAACGTAGAAAAAGCCTTGTTCGTCCATATAGCCTAAATCTCCTGTTAAAAGCCAGCCGTTTTTGAATGTATTTTCCGTATCCTCCGGGCGATTCCAATACCCTTTCATCACTTGGGGACCTTTAATACCAATCTCCCCTATTTCATTCGGCTCTAATGGTTCACCTGTTTCTAACGATAAAATCGCGGCTTCCGTATCCGGCCACGGGACTCCAACACTTCCCTTTACACGCGGTTCATCCCAAATAAAGTTAGCATGCGTGACGGGAGACGTTTCAGAAAGCCCATACCCTTCTACTAATTTTCCGCCTGTGACCCGTTCAAATTGTTCCTGTACTTCTACAGGTAAAGGAGCGGAACCACTTAGGCAGGCTTTAATAGAAGAAAGGTCATACTTCTTCAAATCGGGGTAATTCAAAATCCCAATATAAATAGTCGGTGCTCCGGGAAATATTGTCGGTTTGTGCTTATGAATCGTTTTTAACACCGTTTCTACATCGAACTTCGGTAAAAGAATCATCATATTGCCCTCCAAAACGGACAGCAGCAATACAGTTGTCATGCCATATACATGAAAAAACGGCAAAATACCAAGCACCTTTTCTTTGCCTGGTCTGCTTTTATATAACCACGCCTGACACATTCTCGTATTTGCGATTAAGTTTTTATGAGTCAGCATAACTCCCTTTGGAAATCCTGTTGTACCCCCTGTATATTGTAATAGGGCTACATCACAATCGACATCGCATGAGCTGGACATTTCTTCCGGCACATCTCGCTTCATCACTTCTTTAAATAAATGATGATTGCCAGCATGCTCTACTTTTACGACCGTACCGTATTGTTTCTTTTGAATAGAAGGATATATAAGATTTTTTGGGAAAGGTAGGTAGTCTTTGATAGCGGTTACAATAATATGTTGGATATTCGTTTTCGGAACAGTTTTCGCAACACGAGGAAATAAAATATCCAACGTGACAATTATTTTCGCTCCTGCATCTTTCATTTGATACTCTAACTCTCGTTCCGTATATGTGGGATTAGTCTGTACAACAACGCCTTCAGCCATCAAAATACCGAAATACGAAATAACAGACTGTGGACAGTTGGGCAATAAAATAGCAACACGATCACCTTTTTCAAGGCCTAATTCTTTCAAATAAGCAGCAAACTTTAAAGAAGATTCATACACTTCCTTAAATGTAAGCTCTCTACCCATAAAATGAATAGATGCTTTATAAGGATGTTTTACAGCAGATTCTTTTAAATACGCCTGCACGGGCTTATCATCATAAATCAACGTCGTCGGTATCCCCTCTGGATACATCTGTTGCCAAGGCTTATTGCTCATTCAACCCCTCCCTTAATCTATATTTACTAATCATTACCATTATAATATGATTAACATTTTCTTACAATTAACATTCAAAACAATTTTTAAATCATGCTATTCATCTTTGACCCATTGCAGGAAAAGCCATAAGAAAAGAGAGGGCACTATCATATGCACCTCTCTTTTCTTTATCCGTATTCCTTTACACTTTCATAAATAAATAAACAACACCTAATAAAATAAAAAGTCCACAGCAAACTAATAATATTTTCGCTAGTTTCTCCACAGCTTTCTTCCTTTCCCAAGAGGCATCAGGAAATTCCAGAGCCGATGACAAAAGATAAACCAATTGAAATCATCATCGATAGAAAGCCAACCGCCCGATTATCTTTTTGGATTTCTTCATCTATTTTAAACGCTGGTGTCATAAACTCAAAAATAAAATAACCAATTATAAGAAAAACAAAACCATAGACTCCCCAACCAATCATCGTCAATAAAGAATCATTTTGTAAAATGGATTGGCGAAACACGTTGGAAATTCCCAAAATTTTCCCTCCTGTAGCCATAGCAACAGATAGGTTTCCACGCTTAATTTCTTCCCAATTTTTATACTTTGTTACAAGCTCAAAAACGGTTAAAAAGACAATGATGCATAAAATTACGACACTATAGCGAGCAGCAATGTACACATATTCATTTCCCCAAATCTCATCCATATCCCACTACTCCTACATGGTAACTGACCAAGTTTTTAAGTCTGTTTCCGTTTATTTAAATTCTACAATCGTAACACCATTGCCGCCTTCGCCTGCTTCTCCAAAGCGAATCCGTTTAACCGAGCGATGATTTTTCAAATATTCTTGAACGCCTTGTCTTAGAGCTCCTGTACCTTTTCCATGGATGATGGACACTCTTGGATAGCTCGCTAAAAGTGCATCATCAATATATTTTTCAACCCTTGAAAGTGCGTTTTCATAGCGCTCTCCACGAAGATCCAGCTCAAGACTAACATGATAGTCTTTCCCCTTAATTGTCGTAAGCGGCTTCGTTTGTTTTTCTTTTTGAGCTGACTTAATAAATTCAAGATCTGCTTCTTTTACTTTCATCTTCATAATACCCATTTGTACATGCCATTCATCAGACGATGCTTTTTCAATTAAATAGCCTTTTTGCCCGAAGCTTGTCACTTTCACTTCATCACCAGGCTGCCATACCCGTTTTTGCGATGATACTGCCATTTTCGGTGATTTTTTCAGCTCAGGTGCAGCCTCTTCTAATCGTTTCTTTGCATCGATTAATTCATGCTCCTTGACATCTGCTTGCTTCTCTAAACGAAGCTTGCGTAAATCTCTAATAATCTTTTCTGCTTCTTTTTTTGCATTTTCAACAATAGCAGCCGCTTCCGTTGATGCTTTCTCCATCAGCTTATCACGTTCATTGTAATATTCCGCAATTTGTTGTTGCAAGTCTCGATGCAGTTTTTCCGATTGCTTTAAATAATCCGCCGCTTCTTTCTCTTCTTCCTCTGCCTGACGGCGACTTGCTTCTAGTGAGGCAATCATCGTTTCAACTTGATTCGTCTCCTCACCAATATGGTTTCGTGCCTGATTAATGACTTTCTCGTTTAAGCCAAGACGTTTTGAAATTTCAAATGCATTACTTCGACCAGGTACACCAATCAGTAGCTTATACGTTGGTCTTAATGACTCCACATCAAATTCAACGCTCGCATTAATGACACCCTCACGGTCATAACCGTAGGCCTTTAATTCTGGATAATGAGTCGTCGCAATAACTCGGGCCCCCCGCTTATACACTTCATCTAAAATAGAAATCGCTAGAGCCGCTCCTTCTTGCGGGTCAGTTCCTGCTCCAAGCTCATCAAATAAAACCAAACTTTCATGATCCACATGCTCCAAAATTTCAACAATATTGACCATATGAGAAGAAAATGTACTTAAGCTTTGCTCAATGGACTGTTCATCGCCAATATCAGCATATACTGCTGAAAAAACAGCTACTTCTGAACCATCAAGAGCTGGAATCTGTAATCCAGCTTGTGCCATCAACGTACAAAGTCCAATTGTTTTTAGCGTAACGGTCTTCCCGCCTGTATTCGGACCAGTAATCACGATTGTTGTAAACTCTTCTCCTAAGAAAATATCGTTTGCCACCACAACATCAGCCGGAATAAGCGGGTGCTTCGCTTTAAATAGTTTCACTCGGCCTTCTTGATTCAGCTGTGGTTTAGAACCATTAATCTTTTTCGCGTAACGAGCTTTTGCAAAGACAAAATCGAGCTGAGCCAGTACCGCTACATTATGTAATAATTCAGACGTATACTCACCGACCTTCACAGACAGCTCCGTTAAAATACGTTCAATTTCTAACTGCTCTTTCACCCTTGTTTCTTGCAAAGCATTATTCAGCTGTACAATTGCCTGTGGTTCAATAAATAATGTTTGACCTGAAGAAGATTGATCATGAATAATGCCACCGTAATGACTGCGATATTCTTGTTTAACTGGAATAACGAAACGATCATTTCGAATCGTCACAATGGCATCCGATAACATCTTAGAAGCATTGGAAGAACGAATCATACTTTCTAACTTTTCCCGTACGCGACTTTCATTTGTTCGCAGCTGATTCCGAAGCGTACGCAATTGCTCACTAGCTGAATCAAGCACCTCGCCATGCTCACTAATGGCATACGTAATCGCCTGTTGTAAATCAATCAACGGGTGAAGCGATTCAATATATTCCGTTAACAGCACCGTCTCAATTTCTTGTTCGGCCATCTCTTCAAAAAAGCGGTTTAATACGCGCCCTGCTCGAATCGTACTTGCAATCTCCATCAGTTCAATCGGCGATAACATTCCGCCAATTTGTGCCCGTTTTGCATGAGGACGAATATCGAAAATTCCTCCTAAAGGAACATTTCCTTTCAACCGGAGCACTTTCGCACTTTCATCCGTTTCTTCTTGCCATCTAACAACTTCATCAAAATCAGTAGATGGAGCTAATTGTACTGCCTTGTCTTTCCCAATTGACGATGTACAGTGAGAAACTAATTGTTCTTTAATTTTTGTAAATTCTAATGTGTTCAATGCTTTTTGATGCATGGAGATAAAAAAGCCTCCTTGTCAGGTTAGTTATTTCTATTTAAAAATGTAAGTAATTCATCCACACTCTTAGCATTTAAGACAGATGATTTTTTCAGCCAGCCTTTTTTCGCCGCAGAGACACCAATTTCCATATGTTCAAGCATGTCGATATTATGCGCATCCGTATTAATGATAATCGGTACACCCGCTTCTTGGGCTTTTCGTAAATAGGGTGCTGCTAAATCAAGGCGATGCGGGTTTGCATTTAACTCTAATGCAGTATTCGTTTCACGTGCCAATTCAATAAGCATTTCAATATCTACATCATAGCCTGCTCGTTTGCCAATAATTCTTCCTGTCGGGTGAGCAATAATATCCACATGCGGATTATGAAGTGCTGTTTTCAAACGCTCCATAATGACTTCACGCGGTTGTGAGAAGCTTGAGTGAATCGAAGCAATAACAAAGTCCATCTCCGCTAAAAGTTCATCATCGAAATCGAGCGTTCCATCTGGTAAAATATCCATTTCAATGCCTGATAAAATGGTCATATCGTCATACTGTTCATTTAATTCATGAATAATTTTCTTTTGCTCACGCAAACGCTCAGCCGTTAAACCATTAGCTACCTTTAAATACTGCGAATGGTCAGTAATCGCCATATATCGATAGCCTTTAGCACGGCAAGCTTCAATCATTTCTTCAATTGAATACGCACCATCACTCCATGTCGTATGCATATGAAGATCACCTTGAATATCAGCAAGTGAAATCAACGGCTCATGTCCGTCATATTGATCTACTTCCGTTCCATCCTCTCGTAATTCTGGAGGAATAAACGGCAGACCGAAATGCTGATAAAATTGTTCCTCTGTTTCAAATGTAAGTACGTCACCTGTTTCTATATTCTCTACACCATATTCACTAATTTTCTCTCCACGATCTTTCGCAAGCTGACGCATACGTACATTATGATCCTTTGAACCAGTAAAATGATGCAGCGTTGTAATAAATTCAACATCTTTTACAATACGAAAATCAACAGATACATCGTATTCACCATCCAATACAACCGACACTTTCGTATCGCCCGCGGCAATAACCTGCTTAATACGCGGCAATACTAAAAGCTGTTCTTTCACAATTTCCGGCTCATCACTAGATACAATAAAATCTAAATCCTTAATCGTTTCACGCATACGGCGAATACTTCCTGCCCGTGATGAACGAATAACCGCTTTCATATTTGCTAACGCTCGTTCAATTTCCTCGGCAATAGGCAGCATAAATGATAATGGCAATCGTTCCGGTCGTGCCCCCGCTTCATCAATCGCCGCAAGAATTTTTTCTTCTGTTTTTTTGCCAAAACCCGTTAGTGCACTTACTTTCCCTTCTTCACAGGCCAACTTCAAATCGTTAATATCACGGATATGAAGCTCTTTATGTAGCTTAGCAATTTTTTTCCCGCCAAGACCTTGAAGCTTTAAGAGAGGAATTAACCCTTTTGGCACCTCCTCTTGTAACTCTTCTAAAACTGTCGATTTGCCTTCTTGGATAAATTCATCAATAACAGCCGCTGTTCCCTTACCAATCCCGCTAAGCGCTGTAAAATCATCAATCGCTGACAAGCTGCGATCATCTGCTTCAAGTGCTGCTGCTGCTTTACGGAACGCTGACACCTTGAATGGGTTATCCCCTTTTAACTCCATATATATCGCAATTGTTTCCAATAATTTAATAAGATCTTTTTTATTAATAGACATTTTTTCACCTGCCAAAAATTAATGAAGTTTTCTTTAAAGATACCGTTTCTTTCTATAAAGCACAAGCATTCTTAATACGCTAAAAAGGGCCTCTTCCCCCACAAAAGATAGCAATCTATCATTTCGTTAAGGAAAGGCAGACCCTTAAGAAGGTACATTATAAAACCAGAGCTTCTCTACTTGATTAGATAAAAACGGTGTATCTCTCACAATGGCTTCTGCTAGGAATGAGCCATTTAACGGTTCTTGAACCGCATCCATTGGCACAAGAGCTACAATATATAATATAATAAACAAGATTAAATACACTTCCATAAATCCTAATATACCGCCACCCCAGCGATTCAGTTGTTTTAAAATAGGCAAGTGTGCAATAAAATCAAGCATCGCCCCAATCATATGCCATACAATTTTCGTAATAAAGAAAATAATAGCAAAAGCAATTGCATTATAATAAGCAGTATCTAAACCGACTGTATCAAAAAACATCTGTAATGTGCTTGAATCGCCCATCGTCGGGAATGGAACCCATAAATTCAGTTTTGGAGCCAGTTCATCATAATATACATAGGCCACAATAAACGCGACAATAAAGCCGGTCAAGTGGATGATTTGTAATATAAAGCCACGCCTTAAACCAATTAACAATCCGATGAGAAGGATAGCTAAGATTGCCAAATCAAACATAAACTCAGTCCTTTTCTTTCTGTAATTCCAGTTGAAGCTGGTGCAATTGTTCTTGGATTTTGAGGTAATCATGTATCGTATTGACCGCCGTCAGCACTGCTAGTTTACTCGTATCCAGGCTCGGATTTTTCACACTAATTTCTCTCATTTTCTCGTCAACCATCGAAGCTACTTGGCGAATATGACTTGCGCTTTCGGCACCGACGATTGTATATGGTTGACCATATATATCTACTGTAACTCTATTTCGTGTATCGTCTGACAAAATGATGCCTCCAATCTAAACAATCCTGTACTCCCTATCATATCATGATATTTTTCGTCATGAAAGAGAGAGCCTTGTCAATTTATGGCTAATTTTGTAAAAATAAAATAAAAGGAGACGATTTTGATGTCCCAGGTTGTCCTACTCGTTCATGCATCACAAATATCCAAAATGAAAGAGCATTATAAAGATTCTCTTGTCCATACATTACCGCCAGGCAGCTTATTTAGCGCACGTCCGGCCCATTGTGCCATCACCGCCTATAAATCAGGAAAAGTGTTATTCCAAGGAGCAAATGCCGAAAAAGAAGCGGTGAAATGGAAAGAAAACGCTCAAACAGCCCCAGCAGCCAAAAAAACAACATCTGTAAAAACACATCGTTATTCACCACCGGCTAACATCGGCACCCTATCTGTTGTCGGCTCCGATGAAGTTGGTACCGGTGACTACTTCGGTCCAATGACCGTTGTCGCGGTTTATGCAAAGAAAGAACAGCTACCCCTGTTAAAAGAGCTCGGTGTTCAAGATTCTAAAAATTTGAAAGACCCACAAATTATCGAGATTGCTAAGTTAATTAAGGATGTTGTCCCATTCAGCCTGTTAACCTGTGACAATCCAAAATATAATACGCTTCAAGCAAAAGGCATGTCACAAGGTAAAATCAAGGCATTACTACATAATCAAGCGATTAAACATGTATTAACAAAAATTGAGCCTGAAAAGCCTGATGCTGTCTTAATCGACCAGTTTGCTGAACCCGGTGTATTCTTCAATTATTTAAAAGGACAAGAACTATTTCAGGCAGATGCTACCTATTTAAGTACAAAAGCAGAAGGAGTTCACCTAAGTGTGGCCGCGGCCTCCATTCTGGCTCGCTATGCTTTTATTCGACGCTTCGAACAGCTTAGTGAAAAAGCAGGCTTTACCATTCCAAAAGGCGCTGGTTCTAAAGTCGATGAAGCAGCTGCTCGTTTAATTCATGAAAAAGGAATAGAGGCATTACATGAATTTACGAAAGTTCATTTTGCCAATACGGAAAAAGCGAAGAATTTGTATAAAAAGAAATATTAACGATAAGAAACCCACCATTTCAGAAAATGGTGGGTTTCTTTATCTGCTACATTTGACTGTTTACCAGCCCAATCTGCTAAGTTATCCGCGCAACTCTGCCCCTGCTTGGTCTTTTACCGCCGCAAGTACTTTGTCATGAGCTTTTGTAATGTCTTCATCTGTTAATGTACGTTCTGGATCGAAGTATTTTAACGAGTATGCAATGGATTTTTTGCCTTCTTCCATTTTATCGCCTTCGTATAAATCAAATACTTGCACCTCTTTTAATAAAGCACCGCCTGCTTCAACGATGATACTTTGAATATCGCCTGCTTTTGTCGCTGAGTCCACAACAAGTGCGATATCACGCGTAATCGATGGGAAACGCGGAATCGTTTCATAAGCGATTGGAGCAACCTCTGCTTCTGCCAATGCTTTAAATGATAATTCAAAAACATAAGTTTCTTTAATATCCAATTCCTTTTGAACAGTTGGATGCACTTGACCGATAAAACCAATTACTACACCATTTAATAGCACTTCTGCTGTACGTCCTGGATGAAGATTTTTCACTTCTGCTTGACGATATTCGATTTGGCTTGCTACACCTAACGTATCGAATAAAGCCTCTAAAATTCCTTTTGCAACAAAGAAATCAACTGGCTTCTTTTCACCTTGCCATAAGTGGGATTCCCATAAACCTGTAATAGCAGCAGCTACATGTTCCCTTTCTTCCGGAAGCTGTTCGCCATCTTGTTTTAAGAAAACGGAACCAATTTCATATAACGCAACCGAATCAATTTGACGAGCATTATTGTATTTCACTACTTCTAATAATTGCGGTACAATGCTTAAACGTAATTGACTGCGTTCTTCACTCATCGGCATCGCTAGACGAATCGATTCGCGTGCTTCTAAAGCGAATTGAGCAGCTTTTTCCGCACTTGTTAACGAATACGTAATCGCTTGGAAAAGACCAGCGCCTTCTAATGTGCGACGCGCTTTACGACGTTTTTGTTGATAATCTGATAACGCACCAGGCGTTGTCGTGCCAGTTGGCAGCGTAGACGGAATATTATCGTAGCCATACAAGCGAGCTGCTTCTTCTACTAAATCAGCTTCGATTGTAATATCGCCGCGGCGAGTTGGAATCGTTACCGTGAAGTTTTCTCCTTCTACCGCTACATCAAATTGCAGGCGCGTGAAAATATCTTGTACTTCAGATACACTCATGCTTGTTCCTAGTAAGCCATTAATTTTATTAAGCGTAATTGAGATTACAGCTGGTTCAACCTTCATATCATTGTATTCAACACTGCCTTCAAGAATCGTTCCACCAGCGTATTCTGCCATTAATTGCGCCGCACGCTCTCCTGCTTCACGAACGCGAGCTGGGTCTACTCCTTTTTCAAAACGAGCGCTTGCTTCACTGCGTAAGCCATGATCTTTCGATGCTTTACGAACCGTGCTGCCTTTAAAATAAGCTGCTTCAATGATAACTGTCGTTGTATCACTTTTCACTTCTGAATTCGCTCCACCCATTACACCAGCAATAGCCACAGGCTCTGTACCGTTTGTAATGACAAGATGATCAGGAGTTAATGTACGTTCTGCTTCATCAAGTGTTGTAATTTTTTCAGCATCCTTCGCACGACGAATGACAAGCTCTTTTGATCCAAGACGGTCATAGTCGAACGCATGAAGCGGTTGACCATATTCTAATAATACGAAGTTTGTAATATCCACAACGTTATTATGCGGACGAATACCAGCTGCCATTAAGCGTGTTTGCATCCATAATGGCGATGGTCCAATTTTTACATCCTTCACCACTTTTGCCATATATAATGGATTATCTTCTGTTGCTTCCACTTTTACAGAGATATAATCGGATGCTTTTTCAGAAGCTTCTTCTTTTTCAATCGTTGGCCATTTCACATCACGTCTAAGAATAGCTGCAACCTCGTAGGCAACACCTAACATACTTAACGCATCTGAACGGTTTGGTGTTAAGCTTAGTTCTAAAATTTCATCGTCTAAGCCAAGTGCTTCTAATGCATCTTCACCAACTTGTGCATCTTGTGGGAAATTGAAAATCCCAACAGCATATTCTTTCGCCACAATTTTAGATTCAATTCCAAGCTCTTGAAGCGAACAAATCATTCCGTGTGATTCTTCTCCGCGAAGCTTTGCTTTTTTAATTTTGAAGTTACCTGGTAGAACAGCTCCCACTGTTGCCACGGCTACTTTTTGGCCTTTATCAACGTTTGGAGCTCCACAAATAATTTGGACAGGCTCTTCCGCCCCGATATCGACTAGACATTTATTTAATTTATCGGCATTTGGATGTTGTTCACGCTCTAAAACGTGACCGATAACAACCCCTTTTAAGCCTTCACTTTTCTTTTCTACTCCTTCAACCTCAATGCCGCTTTTCGTAATTTTATCCGCAAGCTCTGCTGCACTGATGCCAGAAAGATCTACATATTCTTGAAGCCATTTATATGAAACAAACATCGTTGGTCCTCCTTTTAATGGATTGATTTGGCGGGATTAATCGCTAATTTGGATAGATTATAAGCAAAATTAGTGAGATTCCGGCCAAATCAGAGAAATTTTTACGCTTCGTGATGGTGGAATTGCTTTAAGAAACGAATATCATTTGTGTAGAAATGGCGAATATCGTCCACACCGTATTTCAACATCGCAATTCGCTCAACACCGATTCCAAAGGCAAATCCTGAGTATTTCTTCGAATCAAATCCAGCCATTTCAAGTACATTCGGATGAACAATTCCACCGCCTAATACTTCAATCCAGCCTGTTTGCTTACATACGTTACAGCCTTTACCACTGCAAATTTTACAAGAAATATCCACTTCTACAGAAGGCTCTGTGAATGGAAAGAAACTTGGACGCAAACGAATTTCACGCTCTTGACCAAATACTTTTTTCAAAAATACTTCAAGCGTTCCTTTCAAATCACTCATTGAAATGTTTTCATCAACAACTAAGCCTTCAATTTGCATAAATTGGTGGGAATGTGTCGCATCATCATTATCACGACGATACACTTTACCTGGACAAATAATTTTAACTGGGCCTTGGCCTTTATGTTTCTCCATCGTTCTTGCCTGAACAGGAGACGTATGTGTACGAACTAAAATTTCATCTGTAATATAGAAAGAATCCTGCATATCACGTGCTGGATGGCTTTTCGGTAAGTTTAAAGCTTCAAAGTTGTAATAATCACTCTCTACTTCTGGACCTTCCGCTACCGTATATCCCATTCCAATAAACACGTCTTCAATCTCTTCGACAATGCGCGTTAATGGATGATGATTCCCTTTGTTCACAGGGCGAGCTGGTAACGTAATATCAATCGTTTCCGCTGCTAATTGAGCATTGACTGCCTCTGCTTCAAGCACCGCTTGTTTTTCTTCGATTGCTGACGTAATCGCTTCACGAACAACATTCACAAGTGCTCCCATTTTTGGACGCTCTTCAGCAGACAATTTACCCATACCACGCAATACTTCTGTAATCGGTCCTTTTTTTCCTAAGTAAGCCACACGAATATCATTTAATTCCTTTAAGTTTGATGCGGCTGACACTTTTTGCAACGCTTCTTCTTGCAGTTCTTGTAAACGTTCCTGCATCATCTATTCCTCCTTTATTTGTCAACATAAATAAACACAAAAAAAACCCCATCCCATAAAAGGGACGAGGTTTATGTATCGCGGTACCACCCTTATTAGCATGGATAAAACACCCACACTCACTTCATTAAAAATAACGGCTCTTCACCGGAACATTTTTCAGATCAATGGATCCTCCCAATGTCGACTCAGGAGGTGAATTCCTTTAAGCAGAGCCATTAAAAATGCTTTCAGTCTCGGCATTTTCTCCCTTAAAATGGATGTCTTAAGCTACTAGTCTCCGTCATCGTCTTTACTTATGAAATTCTGTTTCATTATAGTATATTTAAACTCATTTTCGCAAGTAGTACATCAAAATCCCTGCTGCAATCCCAACATTCAACGATTCACTTTTCCCATAAATCGGAATATACAAGTTCTTCGTCGTTTTCGCTAGCAGTTCTTTTGAAACTCCTTGCCCTTCGTTTCCGACAAGTAAGGCAAAGGTTTCAGATTTCTCAACTTGTTCAAATGGCACGCCGCCTTCTAAAGCCGTTCCATACACAGGCATATGAAGCTGGTCAATAAACTGTGACAAATTAGCTTTCATCACCGGTAAATGAAATAAACTTCCTTGTGTCGCTCGAACGACTTTCGGGTTATATACATCGGCACAGCCTTCTCCTAAAATGACCGCATCAATTCCCGCTGCATCTGCTGTACGAATCATCGTCCCTAAATTACCTGGATCTTGCACCGCATCTAACAATAATAGTTTTCCTAATGGAATATCATCGAAATGGACTGTTTGTTGTTCACAGACTGCCGCAATACCTTGTGGTGTTTCCGTATCACAAATTGCTTTCATCACATCTTCTTTCACATACACCACTTCTGTTTCTTCTATTTTAAACTGAGCTGGCATTTCCATATCTTGATTAACAATGACTTCTAAAACAATTTGTTCCTTTAATGCTTCCTCAACAAGATGAAAACCTTCTATTAAATAGTGACCTGATTTATCACGCTCTTTTTTCGTCGACAGCTTCTTCCATGCTTTTACCTTTGGATTTTTAACAGATTCAATATATTTCAACGTGTAACGCTCCTTTAATTTCACTGATTTTCCTATTATAACGCAATTTCGATACATAATGCATCCCGAATAAGGGCATGCTATCGTTGTTCAACATTATATGACATAGGAGGAAATTATTATGAACTTAAATTTACGTAGTGCCATTATTAGCAATGTAACGGGCAATACACAAGAGCAGCTTGAAGATACAATTGTCGATGCGATTTCAAATGGCGAGGAAAAAATGCTTCCTGGACTTGGTGTACTGTTCGAAGTTATTTGGCAAAATTCCTCACAAAATGAAAAAGAAGAGATGCTTCGTGCGTTAGAAAATGGGTTAAAAAAATAACAGCCAAATCGGCTGTTATTTTTTTATAAAAATTCAGTTTACCGGCCAGTTTGACTCCACAGCCTGCAAAATCTACCTTACTCGTACGTAATCCGGTCCACTGTTTCACGATCGAGTCGTTTAATCACTTCCACGACTAATTTCACGGCATTTTCATAATCATCGCGATGAAGCATTGCCGCATGAGAATGGATATAGCGTGTCGCGATACCAATGGAAAGTGCCGGCACTCCTTTTGCTGTTACATGAATTGAGCCAGCATCTGTTCCACCACCTGGAATGGATTCAAATTGATAAGGAATATTTAGTTCATCCGCTGTATCTGTTACTAAATCACGTAAACCTTTATGTGAAACCATTGATGCATCATATAAAACGATTTGTGGTCCATCGCCCATTTTGCTCATTGCTTCTTTTTCAGAAACTCCCGGCGTGTCACCTGCAATGCCGACATCAACAGCAAAGCCTATATCCGGCTGCACTTGGAATGTTGATGTTTTCGAACCGCGTAAGCCGACCTCTTCTTGAACAGCTCCGATTCCGTATACAACATTTGGATGACTTTGATTTTTCAGCTGCTTTAACACATCGATAGCAATCGCACAGCCAATGCGGTTATCCCAAGCCTTGGCCAACAGCATTTTCTCATTGTTCATCACGGTAAATTCGAAATACGGTACAACCATATCTCCCGGCCGTACACCCCATTCTGCCGCTTCTTCTTTGCTGGATGCACCAATATCAATAAACATATCCTTAATTTCAACCGGTTTTTTTCGAGCTTCAGCTGATAAAATATGAGGTGGTTTTGAACCAATTACACCTGTCACATCACCTTTTCTTGTCACAATCGTTACGCGCTGTGCCAGCATGACTTGATTCCACCAACCACCTACTGGCTGAAACTTTAAAAAGCCTTTACTGTCAATTTGCGTAACCATAAATCCTACTTCATCTAGATGCCCTGTGACCACAATCTTTGGCCCATTTGCATCACCTGTTTTTTTAGCGATTAAACTTCCCAAGCCATCATTCGTAATTTCATCCGCATATGGTTCAATATACTTCTTCATAACTTGTCTTACTTCTGCTTCATTACCGGCAATCCCTCTTGCATCGGTTAAATCTTTAAGCATCGTTAATGTTTCATCTAACTTAGTCATTATGTATCACTCCTTTTCGTAACCATAATTATACAGAAGTCATTTCTTCACGACAATTAATAGCCCTGCTGCTGCCGTTCGTGATTCACTTCATTCTTTGTTATATAAGCTTGTTCTACATCGATTGCTGAAAAACCAAGCATATGTCCAAGTCGAATATATTCAGTAAATACTGTTTGAAACGACTCAAACGTTACTTGTTGCTGAAACAGACTAATCTCTCGATACAATAAAATAAATTGCTCTGTCAGATTACGCTGTTCTAATGTGAACATTTCTGGCACTGTCAATTTAAAACTCTGCTCATTTGCGAGCGACAGCAGAAAATGAATTCCATCAACATATTCACCAAGAATAGTTTCTCGCTCAGAAGGTCCCCTTAAACTCCAAAATTTAAAACAGCGAGTTTCATTAGCAAGTTCGCCTAACTCCACTAAAAGCGCCAAAATTTTTCGTTCCACAAGGTCTTCTGCTTCTAACCCATGCTTCCGTTCAATATGCTGATCAAGCACCGCTTGCATGTCCATTAATTTGGAAATATTCATCTCATCACTACTTTCTACCTTTATCGCTTAAATTATAGCAAATATGTGAAACTTTTAAAAAATTCATTCGTACATAGTATATAACTGAAACATTATGAAAAAGGGGGATATTGTATGGCCTTATTATTCCGTCTTATTTTATTGGTAGTTATTGTCTTTTCACTATATACGGCGATTAAATATATGTTAAGTCCGCGAAGAAAACTGGAATTAGCCCATGAACAAGGAAAGTTCTATTTTCTCGATGACCCAAAAAATATTCGTAAAAATTTCTTATTAACATATAACGGAGTCTTATTTGAGGGCGAAAAATACCTCGGAACGACGGAGCGCTCCTTTGAAGTCGTGTCCATTTTTATTTGGCCAAAAAATACAGCCGATTTAAAAGGGCTAAAGCGGGACGACTTCTTAAAAATTGAAGCTGCTATAAAAAAACACTACCCAGCCTCTTCCATTGACTGGAAAAGCCCTGTGAAGGAATTTTTGAATAGGGATTAAAGAAAGAAGATGTCCTAAATATTTGGATGACTCCTTTTGAAGAATTCAAAAATTTATCATTAAATAAGAAGCCTCCTCTGTTGGAGGCTTCACCTTATTACAAGCATTCCATTGTTTTATAGAGACGCCCCCTATTTTCATTAATAAAAGAAACAGGGGGGCGTTTACTATGAGAAAGGGGCGACGGGAGCGATTAATTCTTTTAGCATTTCGAATCGTCATGGATACATGAAGAGCTAGTTGCGCGATAATAAAGTTATTCCCAAGCATGACGATACAGAAAAAGGAGAGCTAAAAGAACACTGACAAAGACAAAGTTACGTCTTCCCCGTCCTCTTCTTAACTATAAAAATTGTAAACTTTTCTAGTGCAAATTCTTACAAAAACATTTATGATAGAGAAGATCAATCTATAAATGATATTAAATTGATCTAAAAATTATATAAGGAAGTTAGGGACCGCGATGTTAAAAACAACATATCGAATCGAAAAAGACTTTCTAGGTGAAAAAGAAATTCCTGCAAATGTTTACTATGGTATTCAAACACTGCGAGCAGTTGAAAATTTTCCGATTACGGGATATAAAATTCATGAAGAATTGATTCACGCACTAGCAATCGTTAAAAAAGCGGCAGCGATGGCGAATATGGATACAAAGCGCCTTTACGAAGGCATCGGTAATGTAATTGTTCAAGTTGCAGATGAAATCCTATCTGGAAAATGGCACGAATACTTTATCGTTGATCCTATTCAAGGCGGCGCTGGTACTTCAATAAATATGAATGCCAATGAAGTGATTGCCAACCGTGCACTAGAACTAATGGGAAATAATAAAGGTGAATACGGTAAAATAAGTCCGAATAGCCATGTAAATATGTCACAATCGACAAATGATGTATTTCCTACTGCCATTCATATTGCAACACTTAATCTATTAAATAAATTACTAGAAACAATGAATGATATGCATGTCGTATTTAAGAAAAAAGCACAAGAGTTTGATCATATCATTAAAATGGGGCGCACCCATCTCCAAGATGCTGTTCCGATTCGTTTAGGACAGGAATTTGAAGCATATAGTCATGTAATAGCACGAGATATTAAGCGCATTAGTCAAACACGTGAGAACTTATATGAAGTAAATATGGGGGCAACTGCTGTCGGAACAGGTTTAAATGCAGACCCTCGCTATATAGAAAATGTTGTGAAGTATTTAGCTGATATTAGCGGATTACCACTTATTCACGCCGAGCATCTCGTTGATGGAACGCAAAACACCGATTGTTATACAGAAGTATCAGCAGCACTAAAAATTTGTATGACGAACATGTCCAAAATAGCAAATGATTTACGTTTAATGGCATCCGGTCCACGCGCAGGACTTGGTGAAATTAGCTTACCTGCACGTCAACCTGGTTCTTCCATCATGCCTGGTAAAGTGAATCCGGTTATGGCCGAAGTGATTAACCAAATTGCGTTTCAAGTAATCGGAAACGATCATACAATTTCTCTTGCATCAGAAGCAGGACAATTAGAATTAAACGTTATGGAACCTGTTCTCGTATTCAATTTATTACAATCAATTAGTATTATGAATAATGGTTTCAGAACCTTTACTGATCACTGTTTATCAGCTATTGAAGCAAATGAAACGCGCATGAAAGAATATGTAGACAATAGCGTTGGTATTATTACCGCAGTTAATCCACATCTAGGCTATGAGGTCGTATCACGGATTGCACGTGAAGCGATTTTAACAGGAAAACCAATTCGAGAGCTTTGCCTGCAGTATGACGTACTAACAGAGGAAGAACTGGACTTAATTTTAGATCCATTCGAAATGACGAAACCAGGCATTGCTGGAAACTCTCTTTTTGATCGAACATAAACAAGCAGGCTGCCCTAACTTAGGCAGCCTTTTTCTATACTATTATCCTGAAAAAGGTACGTTATGGATTCCCAGAGAAGCTTACCTATTCACCTCAAAATCTTCATCCTTTATCCCTATATCGAAAAAACTCCCTCCAAGGGACCACATTTCGCCTGTCTCTTACTAAATATAAAAGAAACATAATCGCCACTAATATAATGATAAGAGAAGTTGGGCTAAAATTAGCTATCGAATGGCCAAATACTGTGTAGACAAAAGCAAGTGGAATGTTCGTTAAAAACGATACGTAGAGGTAATGTTTAATGCCTTTATTCGATTCCATCAAACAAAATGAGAGAAGATAATAATGAATAAAAGGAAGCAATCTTAGTATAGCAATTTGAGAGCTGTTCGGCTTGTGATTACCGAACAGCTTATCTTTTAAAAGAAACAGCTTATCTCTAGTTTTCGGGAATTTTCCAATAATAAAATAAAAGCAAAGGTTTGACAACGTTAGTCCAATAATAGAATATATTGTACCTAAAACAGGGCCGAATAAAATACCACCTGAAATACACACGACAATAACAGGGATGAATAGAAGTTGCCGGAGTACATGAAAAGCAATAAACATAAAAGGCATAAATACACTACCGGACTGAATATAACTTAAGACAATTGCCAGTTTCTCATCCATGTTCTCCCCCCGTCTATCACACTGCTGTTCTTACAAGCATATACAGGTTATAGCCTGCGTATGACTCAATCTATTCCATACGTTACAAGCAAGCCAAGCTGAATCACCATTAAAACAGGCAACCCCCATTTAAACGAAGTATGCTTTGTCTTATGACGAAATTGCTTCATACCAAGATAGGCGCCCGTTCCTCCACCGATGACAGCTACTGTCCATAACGTTCTTTCACTAATACGATATTCCCCATTGCGTGCTTTTTTCTTATCTATCCCCATTATTGTAAACGCAAGAATATTAATAAAGATCATGTACACCATAATAAACAAAAGCTTCTCCCCCTTTCACAATATGAAAAAAGCCATTCTCTGTTACAGAGAATGACTTATAAAAAATTATTTGTTTAATTGTGCTTTTGCAGCGTCTGCTAATTGAGCGAATGCTTGTGCATCAGCAATAGCAAGGTCAGCAAGCATTTTGCGGTTTACTTCGATACCAGCAAGTTTTAAACCGTGCATTAAACGGCTATAAGAAAGACCGTTGATGCGAGCTGCAGCATTGATACGAGTGATCCATAATTTACGGAAATCACGTTTTTTCTGACGACGGTCACGGAAAGCATAGTTTCCTGACTTCATCACTTGTTGGTTAGCTACTTTATATAAAGTATGTTTAGAACCATAGTAACCTTTAGCTAATTTTATAACTTTTTTACGACGTTTGCGAGTAACAGTACCGCCTTTTACACGTGGCATGTTATTTCCCTCCTATTTGACTCGATAAATCGAACTTATTTAATGTTGTCTAACATATGACGAATACGTTTGAAGTCACCAGTGCTTACAAGACCTGCTTTGCGAAGTTTACGTTTCGCTTTAGTAGATTTGTTAGCAAATAAATGGCTTGTATAAGCTTTTGAACGCTTAAGTTTGCCGGATCCAGTTTTTTTGAAACGTTTAGCAGATCCGCGGTGAGTTTTCATTTTAGGCATAAGGTATTCCTCCTCATTACAATTACTTTTCGTTTTTCGGTGCTAGTACTAAGAACATGCTGCGTCCATCCATTTTTGGATGTGTTTCAATCGTAGCCACTTCTTTACACGCTTCAGAAAATCGATCTAATACGCGTTGTCCGATTTCTTTATGTGTGATTGCACGTCCTTTAAAGCGAATAGAAGCTTTTACTTTATCGCCTTTTTCAAGGAATTTGATAGCATTACGAAGCTTCGTGTTAAAGTCATGCTCTTCAATTGTTGGGCTCAGACGAACCTCTTTCAAATTGATCACTTTTTGATTTTTACGCGCTTCTTTTTCTTTCTTTTGCTGCTCGAAGCGGTGTTTTCCGTAGTCCATAATACGGGCTACAGGAGGCTTTGCATTTGCAGCAACTAAAACTAGATCAAGATTCACACGAGCGGCAATTTCCAATGCTTCAAATTTCGTTTTAATTCCAAGTTGCTCTCCATTTTGGTCAATAAGACGAACTTCGCGGGCACGGATGCCTTCGTTCACCATCGCGTCTTTACTAATAGTTAGCCACCTCCAAGGTTATTTAGCGAATACGAACGTTAGGGGGTAAAACGGCAACGCTCACAACTCGCTTACATGATTTGCACTTGCATTTATGTTCAATCAATAAAAAAGTGCGGGTACATAATGCACCCACACAGATAGATTCATTTAGAAATTCCAAATAATCAAATCATGACCTGTTAACTACTATAATGCGTCAACCAGGTGAGAAGCGGGTGCCTCTTCTTTCCTCAATTTCGTATTCAATTTACCTTAGAGAATATATCATAAACACAGATGATTTGTCAAATAAATAAATGGTTATTCACAACAAAAATTATCTTATCAAATTTCCTTACGTTTGACAATACATATTTTTTTGAAAGTTATTTTGAATCCTGTTTCGCTTTTTTTCTTTTATCAAATGCATCCCACGAAAAAAAGAGGATCCAAAAAAGCAAAACTGGAACAATCGCGTATTGACGATAATTATCAAGTATTAACAAGATAATGATAGCTAAAAAAGCCGGTCCAAACAAAAAGATAAATTTCTTTTTTTGCTCTTCTTGCATAGTAACAACCCCATTTATAAAAAGATTCTCTCTTCATATTAGAGCATAAAACGACTTGTTTCAATTATCTTGTCATTTATCCCACACTTAACGGACAATAAGCCCCACTGGTGGAAGTTTCACACTATCAGTCCAAAAATTGTATAAATCCACAATATTCATTAACAAAGCTAAAAAAGAAAGGCACATCTGCTGTGCCTTTCTCCTGCATTAACGATTTACTTCTGCTTGAATAAGCGCTGAAAATTCTTCAAATGAAATAGTTTCAGATTTTTGTTCGCCATATTTACGAACATTTACGCTTCCTTCTTTCACTTCATTATCTCCAACAACGAGCATATAAGGAATTTTTTGCATTTGTGCTTCACGAATTTTGTAGCCGATTTTTTCATCACGAGTATCTAAATCAACGCGAAGGCCAGCTGCTTGTAATTTTTCTTGAACTTCTTTTGCATAATCAAGATGAACAGCAGGTGAAACTGGAATAACTTGCGCTTGAACTGGTGCTAACCAAGTTGGGAATGCCCCTTTATATTCCTCAATTAAGAATGCTACGAAACGTTCCATTGTTGATACTACACCACGGTGAATAACGACCGGACGATGTTGTTTTCCATCTTCACCAACATAACCTAAATCAAAGCGTTCCGGTAATAAGAAATCTAATTGAACAGTTGATAATGTTTCATCTTTTCCAAGTGCAGTACGAACTTGAACATCGAGTTTTGGACCGTAGAATGCCGCTTCTCCGTCAGCTTCAAAGTAGTCAAGCTCAAGCTCATCCATCGCTTCTTTTAACATACCTTGTGCTTTTTCCCACATTGCATCATCATCGTAGTATTTCTCAGTATCTGCTGGGTCGCGGTAAGAAAGACGGAATGAATAATCCTTAATATCGAAGTCTTTATATACTTCTAGAATTAAATTAACTACGCGTTTAAATTCGTCTTTAATTTGATCCGGACGAACGAAAATATGCGCATCATTTAATGTCATTCCACGCACACGCTGCAAGCCTGATAATGCGCCTGACATTTCATAACGGTGCATTGTACCAAGCTCCGCAATACGAACTGGAAGCTGACGATAACTATGAATTCCATTTTTGAAAATCATCATATGGTGCGGGCAGTTCATTGGACGAAGAACAAGTTGTTCGTTATCCATTTCCATCACAGGGAACATGCCATCTTGATAATGATCCCAGTGACCAGATGTTTTGTATAACTCTACACTTCCCATAACTGGTGTATACACGTGATCATAACCTAGACGTTGTTCTTTATCGACAATATAACGCTCGATTGTACGGCGAATTGTTGCTCCTTTTGGCAGCCATAACGGAAGACCTTGACCTACTTTTTGCGAACTCATAAATAGGTTTAACTCTTTTCCGATTTTACGATGATCGCGCTCTTTTGCTTCCTCAAGCAAGCGTAAGTGCTCGGCTAACTCTTCTTTTTTAAAGAAAGCTGTTCCATAAATACGTTGCAGCATTTTATTTTTGCTGTCTCCTCTCCAGTAGGCACCAGCAATGCTTAACAGCTTGAATTCTTTAATTTTTCCTGTCGATGAAACATGAACCCCTCGACAAAGGTCGAAAAACTCCCCTTGTTCATAAATTGTTACTTGTTGATCAGCTGGAATTGCGTCAATTAACTCTAATTTATAATTGTCGCCAATTTCTGTAAAACGAGAAATTGCTTCGTCACGGCTTACTTCAATACGATTAATTTCTAGGTTTTCGTTAACGATTTTTTTCATTTCTTTTTCAATTAATGGTAAGTCCTCTGGTGTTAATGATTCTTCAAGGTCGATATCATAGTAGAAACCGCCTTCAATAACTGGGCCAACACCAAACTTTGCATTTTTATATAAACGTTTAATCGCTTGAGCCATTAAATGAGCTGTACTATGACGCATAATTTCTAGGGCATCCATTGTATCTTGTGTCACAATTTCAATTGTTCCATCCGCTAAGATAGGACGTTTTAAATCGTATAATTCTCCATTAAATTTACCAGCAATCGATTTCTTTTTTAAACCAGGACTAATAGATGCTGCAATCTCTTCTGTTGTTGTGCCTTTATTAAACTCCTTCACTGCGCCATCAGGAAAAGAGATTTTTACTAATTCAGACATACAGTTTCACTCCTTCTACATTTTCACTACGTTATAGTAGTGTGCTCAATTTGTCTTATTCCCTTCAGAAAGGTATTTGGACAATATAAAAAGCCCGCCCCTGTCTAAAACAGGGACGAGCTTAGTAAACAAAATTATAACCCGCGGTTCCACCCTCGTTTCATTTTGCCAATAGACAAAATGACACTCGAAGCTTGGTAACGGCAGCTTTCCGTCAACTCATAATCGCTACAATAGCTTTCCGAGCCGAAGTTCAAAGGTGGTAAGTGTTCTAGCCGAATAGGAAGCTTACAGCCAAGGCCTCCCTCTCTAAAAATCGGGGTTAGAATACCCATGTCCTCATCATAACTTTTAAAAACTTAATTGAAGTAGTATGTAGGAAATTATAATCCGTACTACTCGGAAATGCAAGTGATTTTTCTTAATCATTATACATACAAAAAGCATTCAACGGCAATACAACCGAACGTTCTTCGAAAATTCGCTTTACTGTTTGAATCAGCCCTTGTTCCATATCATCCGTATAAATATAAAGCCTCTCTGGAGCGATGGATAAAAGCGGAGCGAGCGTCACGGATTCAATATAAATCGAACTATTCGCCAACAAATGACGATCGACTAACTCATTAATTTCAAGCCGTTCAAGCTTTCGATAAGAAGCATCATAAAAATAAAAAGCGTCTTGATAAACGAGGTGAAGATAGGGCATTTTGGGAGTACGTTTATGCAGGAAATCCCGCAATGTAGCAATAAAGCTCTGATAATCTTGCTCAAGCTTATACTCATCAATTGCGAGCATCGCATATTTTTCTAAAGATTGATGAAAAGACTTTAAACGAAAGGTTATAAAAGAATCAAACGAAAAGGACAACTTCCTTGTTAAGATCGTTTGTAAACCATCCTTAATGATTTGCTTTTCTTCCTCAAACAAAGGCTTTCTAGCCGCATTCCTCTCTCCTTCAAAAATTGAAGCCGCAATTTGTAGAATCCCATCAACTTCATCTCGCTCACGATACAGAAACTTTTGAATGATAATCTGTTCAAGTACTGATTGGAGCTTCTCTTCTACTAGAAAGCTATGAAAAACATCTGTGAGCATCACTAACCACTTTTCAATCGGCTGTTCTTCCAAGTCTAATTTTAAGCCTTGTTCCGGCGTACATATCATATATTGTTGCAGCTCTCCCCCTAGAGAATGGGCAGAGACAAACTGTAATAGTTTTAATGCCTCATTATTATTTTGAAATGAAATAAGAACCAATCTTTGTCCCCCCTAACCCGCACATTTTATGCTTATATATATGGAAGTTAGGACTTGTTTAGAAGTAGAATAGCCAATCAAATAGAAAAAGTGACCTGAAACTAGGTCAGGTCACCACTCATAGTCTTCGATTTTTACCTTCTAACTCAATCGGTTCTGCTAAATATTGAAGACGTTCCATTACTCGCGCCGCTTTCACTTCTTCTCGCTCCCCTCGCTGAGAAAAAGTTAAATGATTTTTTAACTCATCAAAGTTAAAATTCGAAGTAAAGAAAGTCGGCAAATTCTCAAGCATTCTAAATTGCAATATTGGCCCAAGCACTTCATCTCGACCCCAGCTCGTCATTGATTCAGCTCCTATATCATCAATCATTAGTACAGGAGCCGTCTTTACCATTTCAATCTTTTCATTCACTGTATTATCCCCAATCGAACCTTTAAGCTCGCGCAAAAAGTCTGGAAAATATACAATTAACGATGATATTTGTTTCTCGGCTAATTGATTAGCTATCGCTCCTAGTAAATAGGTTTTTCCAACACCAAATTTCCCGTGAATATAGAGCGCTTTTTGCTTTTGACCGGGGATATAATCATTGATAAAACTCATTACCTTGCCTACTATCGCGTATCGTTCATCCGATACATCATTTTGCAAAAAGTCGGCAATATTAGCGGCAAGAATATCGCGCGGTACATATAGACTGCGAATTAACTTCTCGCGTTTTCGTTTGTCATCTTCTACTACTTTCCGTGGACAGACTTCATAATGAAGATCCAAAGCATTCCCTTGAATCACAAGCTTTGGATAATATCCTTGCATCATATTCACACAACCATCTAAACTTGGACACTTATCACATTTTTTGCTTTGTGTCGAAAATTCATACAGTTTCCCGACACTTTTTTCTACCATTTCTTTTGTAATAATGGATCGATTTTCATGTAAAAAATCATGAATATGTTCATCTTCCATCACTTCTTGCTTTAAAGCTTCATAACGCTGCTGAAACTTTGTACCATTCGTCAATTTATTTAAGGCTGAATTAATCTTTTGCATCAGCATGATCACCTCCTACATTTAACTTTTTCACTTGCTCCCATATTGCTTTTTTCTGTTCATCAGAAACGGTTGCTGCTTTCTTTTGTTCAGTCTTCTTCTCTTCTGTTTTATTTAACCAGACCGGAACCATTTCCGTACGCGTTGCTTTTTGACGACTGCCTTTTGCGCTTGATTTGTTGCCATCTGCCCAACCTTGATATTTACGATGCTCTTTTCTCGCTAACTCCATTGCTTCTTTAACAGTGACAACATTCATGCGCGTCCAATGCCCAGCAATCTTTTCAACATAATTCTTTGTGAATTTCTTTTCTGCTTTCAACATTACGTATTCAATTAACACATTCACTACACCAGGATTTAAATTTTGGTTGAGCATAATATCTTCAACGATTTTTAAATCAGCTTCTACAATTTCAGCACCATTCGACAATTGCTTAAGCCGTTGCAATGGAGAGACTGTTTCTAAACGCTGAATATGCTCCTCCTCTTGATTCCTCGGCGGATCCATTTGAGTGCGATAAATGACTGGCTGCACACGACTAACGAGCGAAGGCATATCAGCATGCCGTTCAATTTGATACCAATCACGCGCTGATTTACGTAAGTGCTCTTCATCAATCTCATCATCAATGGATATGGCTCCAAGCACTAACTTCTGCATTTCAAGTGGATTAATGTCATATAAAAAAGCAAGCTTGGCAATCGTTGTTTTAATACGGGGCGTTAGTGCTTTTCTCGGCACTAACGATGATTTCAAACCTGCCATTAATAAATCAAAATCAAATTGATGCTCAAACCCTGTCGGAAGAGTGCCCTCTTGTCGATCGATAAACTGTTGATGAACCAACGGCTCTTTCACACCTTCTGCCTCATCACTTATATATAAAGAATGATCCGAAGCAAAAACTTCAGCAAAAGTTTTTGTTACATTCTCATACTCTCGCACAGGCAATACATCATCCGAAAAGAACTTCTTCAATCGGTTATATGCACCTTTCCCAATCTTTTTAAACAAATAAATATTTAGCATGCCGTCCGTAAAAAATTGCTGCGGCGATAGCGGTGGGTGTAACTCGTACACAAACTCCTTTGTTTCACCGTTTTTCTTCTTATAAACACTCAGCAATCCAATTCCTTCGAGCTGGAGTCTAGCTTCATAAATGTCACGCAAGTTTAGCCCCATCGTATTCATAAGTGAATAATGAGTTGTTGGCTCTGCCCAAATTCGATTCTCTTCAAGCTCACTCCATAAGCTCATATAGAGGCTCAAACAAATAGGACCAATAAGTGGCTGATAAAGGCGGGTAAGTACATTCCGATCATAATTATGCAGCATTCCCGCTGAAGATACCCTATATTGATCTGCGGGAAGCAGTTCTTGCCAATGCATCGACATCTTCATTCAAACCTTTCAAAGAATTCCTTTGTATTCATTACATTTTACAAGATGAGCGAAAAAAGAGCCAAAGGTTTATCTTTAGCTCTACTTTCGTTCTTTATTTAATAGTTCCTTCAATTCATCAATAAAAACGTTAATATCTTTGAATTGACGGTATACGGAGGCAAATCGCACGTAAGCTACCTCATCCACATCCGCTAGCTTATCCATGACCATTTCACCGATATAATCGCTTTTCACTTCAGAAATTCCATTATTACGCAATTCTTTTTCAACATAATTCGTAATTTCCTCTAAGCCTTTTAATGGGACTGGACGCTTTTCACAAGCCCTAATTAAGCCGCGAAGAATTTTGTCACGACTGAATTCCTCTCGTGTACCTTCTTTTTTAACGACAATTAACGGTATTTCCTCTACTTTTTCAAATGTCGTAAATCGAAAACCGCAAGACTCACATTCGCGACGCCTTCTAATGGATTTGCTATCATCCACAGGCCGTGAATCGAGCACTCTTGTTCCATTGTATTGACATGACGGGCACCTCATTATTATCAGCTCCGTTTATGTACTACTCTCTACATCATATACAGTGAGAGAACTCCATTTTTATTATTATCTTAACTAAAAGAAGCTGAGAGTACAAGCAAAATCAACGAGGAGTCTCAATAAAAAGACTCTCGTACACCATATTGTTTATCACACGGTTGAGCGCCAATAATATAAAAAAACCTACTGCAATTTTGCAGTAGGTCCATAAAACTCCATGCTTAAGCCTTACCCAGCATGTACTTGGGAAGTTTCCTCTAATTTAGCTGCTACTAATTTAACAAGATCAACGACACGGTTTGAATAACCCCACTCGTTATCATACCAAGCAAGTACTTTCACTTTTCGATCGCTAATAACCATCGTAGACAAGCCATCGATAATAGCTGAGTGTGGATTTGTTGTAAAGTCAACCGATACAAGCGGTTCTGTTGTATATTCAATAATTCCTTTGAATTCGCTTTCAGAAGCTTCTTTAAAGGCTTCATTAAGTTCATCTACCGTCACGTCACGATTTAAGTCCACAACAAGGTCTACTAAAGAAACGTTTGGTGTTGGAACACGTAACGCCATACCATGTAGTTTTCCTTTTAATTCAGGTAATACTAAAGATAACGCTTTCGCAGCGCCCGTTGTTGTAGGAATGATGCTTCCTGCACAAGCACGAGCACGTCTTAAATCTTTATGTGGGTTATCGATATTATTTTGGTCATTTGTATAAGAGTGAACAGTTGTCATTAAACCATTATCGATACCAAATTTTTCATTTAACACTTTTGCTACAGGGCCTAAACAGTTTGTTGTACAAGAAGCATTTGAAATAACAAAGTGTTTATCAACGTCTAATTGTTCTTCATTTACACCCATAACGATTGTGATATCTTCATTCGTACCAGGTGCTGATAAAATAACTCGTTTTGCTCCTGCATCTAGATGTGCAGCTGCTTTATCACGATGATTGAATTTTCCTGTTGCTTCGACTACAATATCTATGTTTAGTTCTTTCCAAGGCAATTGCTTCGGATCACGATTATTTATTAATTGAACACGACGTCCATTTACAACAAGTGCATCTTCTTCTGTTACAATCTCTCCATCGAATTTGCCATGTGTAGTATCATATCTAAGTAAATGCGCTAAAGTTTCAGCAGGATAACTGGCATTGATTGCTACAATGTCCAAACCTTCATCTAATATGGCTTTACGGAAAACCATTCTACCAATTCTCCCAAATCCGTTAATCGCTACTCTTGCATTCATTTTGTTTGGACCCTCCCGAAATTAATGTTATACTTTTTATAACCTCATATACAATTAGTATAACATATTTACGTCAAAAAGTGCTATAAAAATGTTATAATAAATTAAATTTATTCATCAAAAAAGAAGAAACATTGTTAGTTTCTTCTTTTTCATCAAATTCATTCACTTTTTACTCCATTTGATTAGTTTAGCAAACCCGCAACAAAGATTAAAGCACTTCCTTACGAATAAAAACTATACTTTATCGTATATCCCACTGCTTTAGGATAGCAAGTACTTGCTGCTTCGTTTCCTCTAGTTCTCCATTATTATCAACAACAGCATCTGCCAAAGCTTTCTTCTCAACTAACGGCATCTGGGAATGAATGCGAGCGAGTGCTTCACTTTCCGATAAGTCATTGCGTTTCATTAACCTTTGAAGCTGTACCTCTTCATCCACATAAATGAGCAGAGACTTTTCCACCATATACGTCAGCTTGCTTTCGAATAAAAGAGGAATATCCATAAAGACCGTTTCCGCTCCATCTTGAAAAGCTTTTTCTGTCTGCTCCTTCATTCTCTTCCTCACAGCAGGATGGACAATGCTATTTAAACGCAGCCTTTTGTCTTCATCATGAAAAATAAGCGTACCTAATTTGGCACGATCAATTCCCCCGTCTGGCAACAAAATGTCCTCACCAAACGCTTTAACTATGTCATGATAAGCTTCTTCACTAGGCTCAACTACTTCACGAGCTGCCACATCGGCGTCGACGACAACAAAGCCTAACTCTCTAATATACGTACTTACACTGCTTTTACCACTTGCAATGCCCCCAGTAATTCCAATAACTCGACCCATATCCTTCTCCTTTATAATTTATTCTATAATTTTAAGATTCCGATAATAATGAGTAATGCCCCTGGAAGAAAAGATAAATTTTGCACAAGCGTGCTTTTTGATAGTAATTTGCCGCTTTGAAGCCCACTCCAAATAAAGATAGAGCTCATGACTCCAATTGCAAAAGCAAGCACTAGCGGTGAAACCCCAATCATAGCGGCACCAATTCCCGCACCAAAAGCATCTAATGAAAGAGCCACACCGAGAACAAGAGCTTCGACACCATTAATCGTACCTGATTTATCAAAATCGGCATCTGTCGGTTTTTGTAAAATATTAATTACGACACCGAGCGATTTAATTTCAAAGTTAAAAATAATCTTTTCTTTAGAATGACTTTCTATTATTTCTTTTTCCTTTTTAAAAAACTGATAAACAAGCCAAATGCCTAGCAAAATTAAGATAGCGCCACCTGTTTTTTCAGCTGCACTAGGAGAGACAAGCTGACTAATGAACTCACCAATCAGCATGGCTACACCGAGACTAATACCCGAACAAATCGAAATAACAATAATCGATCGAAATGGAATTTTCACACCGCGCATACCTAATGTGACTCCGACCCCGAACCCATCAATACTTAATGCGATAGAAAGAATAATAAGCTGTAACCACATCGATGATGACTCCCTCCAATTCTGTTGCTAAAACAGTATATGGAAAGAGCCTATCCGATGTGTAAAGAAAAGCGAAGTAGACTCGTTTTCCTTCTTTATGATGGACGCACCTGACACGATGGACAAATATGTGTGCCACGCCCACCGACAACTAGTTTCTCAAGCGGTGCGCCACATCTCTTGCAATTCTCTCCTTTTCGACCATAAACAAATAGCTCTAATTGAAACATACCGATTTGTCCTTGTGAATTGATATAAGAACGAATCGTACTGCCACCCTTTTCAACAGCCTCCGATAATGTCGCAATAATTTCTTGATGAAGCTTTGTAATTTCGGCATCCGTAAGTGATGAAGCGACTCGCTCAGGATGGATACCAGAACGGAAGAGCGACTCATCGACGTAAATATTCCCAATACCAACAACAATATGTTGGTCCAACAAAACGGGTTTAATTTTTCGATTGGTTTTTCGTAATGCTTGGCGTAGGTACTCGACCGTAAAATCTTCTAATAACGGCTCTGGACCTAGATTCAAAAGCGGTTCTTGCTCAGACTCTTCCCCTTTTTTAAATAAATGCATCGTTCCAAATTTACGAACATCACGATACCTAAGCTCACTTCCATCTGTAAAGGAAAAAATGACATGGGTATGTTTATCATATGGCTCCTGTTTCGGATACACTCCATATTTCCCTTCCATTCGTAAATGCGAGACCATTGAATAATCATCTAATGTAAAAATTAAAAACTTTCCACGACGTCCAATTCCATGAATCGTTTGTCCAACAAGTGCATCGCAAAATTGTTCAACCGGCTCTGGTTTTTTAATAATCTTCGGCCATAAAACGGATACTTCTTGAATTTCTTTTCCTAACACTAATTGTTCCAACGTTCTTCTGACTGTTTCTACCTCTGGAAGTTCTGGCATGATGTTCACCTATCTTCATTTATTTTGCATCGAACCACGTGGCTCCAAAATTATAATCCACTTTTAACGGTACATTTAAGCAAATAGCATTTTCCATTTCTTCAGGTACAATTTGCTTCAATATGTCAATTTCCTCTGGTGGAGCTTCAAAAATCAGCTCATCATGTACTTGAAGCAGCATCCGTGCTTTCAAACCTTCTCGCTTTAAACGCTCACTCATGTTAATCATCGCAAGCTTAATAATATCCGCGGCACTCCCTTGAATTGGTGTATTCATTGCTGTTCTCTCCGCAAAGCTTCTTATATTAAAATTACTGCTCGTAATTTCCGGAATATAGCGTCGTCTATGCAACAATGTCGTGCTATAGCCCCTTTGACGTGCTTCCTGAATACTCGCATCCATATAATCTTGAACACCAGGAAAACTTTTAAAGTACTTTGCGATAAACTCACTCGCTTCTTTCCTAGTAATCCCTAGATTTTGAGATAATCCGTAATCACTAATTCCATATACAATACCGAAATTTACAGCCTTCGCTTGACGACGCATATTTGATGTCACTTCATCAGCTGATACATGGAACACATCCATTGCCGTTTTCGTATGAATATCCATCCCCGCCTGAAACGCTTCAACTAAGCCCGAATCATTCGCAATATGTGCTAGTACCCGGAGCTCAATTTGTGAATAATCTGCCGCAAAAATCAACCAATCTTGCTCGGAAGCAATGAAAGCTTGGCGAATTTTTCGTCCTTCTTCTAAGCGAATCGGAATGTTTTGGAGATTCGGATCAGTAGAACTTAATCGACCGGTTTGTGTTAGCGCTTGATTAAAACGAGTATGTACTTTCGCTGTTTTCGGATTAACTACTTTAAGCAAGCCTTCGATATAAGTTGAGTGAAGCTTGCCAAGTTGACGATAATGGAGAATTTCCTTGACAATCTCATGCTTATCCTCTAATTTTTCTAACACTTCTGCTGACGTTGAGTAGCCTGTTTTTGTTTTTTTCATAACAGGCAAGCCTAACTTTTCAAATAAAATAATACCAAGTTGCTTTGGAGAATTAATATTAAAAGCTTCGCCCGCTAAATCAAAAATTTTCGCTTCGATTGCCCGTAAACGTACAGACAATTCTTGCCCCATCGATTGCAAGCGTTCAATATCGACCTTTACACCTTGCCATTCCATATCAGCTAAAATATTAGACAGCGGTAACTCTAAATCCATAAATAAACGATCTTGTTCATGCTCTTCTAATTTTATAAGCATCGCATCCTTTAAAGCTAACAGAGCTTTCGCCTTACGAGCGAGATGTTCACTTAGTTTTGCTTCTTCGGGAACGGCACGCTTCGCCCCTTTTCCATAAAACATCTCATCGCTCACAAGAGGTGGTTGCTGCTGCACTTTTACGATCGCTGCAACATCTTCAACCGATTCTGCTGGATTTAAAATATAGGAAGCTAGAAATACATCAAAGTCAATTCCCTTTAATTCAATGCCGCGATGCCGGAGAGCCACAATAGCTTTTTTCGCATCGTATATCGTTTTGTAATTCGTTTCATCCTCAGCCCATTGTTTGAAAACCGCTGAGCTAAGTGCACTTTCGCCTCTAAAATAAAAATGCCCGTGCTCATTACTTAACGCAATTCCAAGGATGTCTCCATGATGATAATTATCTTCTAAAATTTCAATATATAAGCCATTTTCATCAGCAAATAAATCCGCTGTAATCTCATCTACTATCTGTACGTCAATCTCTTCTTGTTCGATGTCTTGTCCATTTTCCTCATCAAGCTTATCAAGCAAAGTTTGAAAACCTAGCTCTTTATAAAAAGCGATTACTTTATCGCGGTCCATCCCATTATAAGCTGTTTCATCTAAGGCTACTTCAATAGGAGCAGTACGCAAAATCGTTGCTAGCCTCTTACTTAATAACGCTAGCTCCCTATGCTCATTAATCTTTTCTTTCAGCTTTTGGCCGCTTACTTCTTCCACCGATTCAACAAGCTTTTCCACTGTTTCAAATTGATGCAGCAACTTTAATGCTGTTTTCTCCCCTACACCAGGGATGCCGGGAATATTATCTGAAGCATCTCCCATAAGCCCCTTTAAATCAGTAATTTGAATGGGCACAAGCCCGTATTTTTCCTGCACATGCGCCGGCGTATATTCTTCGATATCAGTAATTCCTTTTTTCGTAATCGAAACAGTTGTCTTATCAGACGTTAATTGTGTTAAATCTTTATCTCCTGAAATCACTTTCACTTCGAAGCCTTCTTGTTCTGCTTGTTGTGAGAGCGTTCCAATAATATCATCCGCCTCATAATTCTCTAACTCATAACGTTTAATTCCAAAACAATCTAATAGCTCACGAATAAACGGAAACTGCTCCGACAATTCATTCGGTGTTTTTTGGCGGCCTCCTTTATACTCTTGATACGTCGCATGTCGAAACGTTGTTTTTCCAGCATCAAACGCAACGAGCATATGTGTCGGCTTCTCTTCCTCAATAATACGATTCAGCATCATCGTAAAGCCGTATACAGCATTCGTATATACCCCTTTGTCATTATTTAAAAGGGGAAGAGCAAAAAAAGCCCGGTACGCAATACTATTTCCATCTATTAATACTAACTTTTTATTCAAAAAATATTCCTCCTATATCAAGGGACTAAAAAGCAAAACCCAAAGGCGGCTCGAACGCCCCCACTCATTAATGCCCTAAAACTACACTATGTATTTCTCAACATCAAGGGAAGAACCCACACCCATGCGGAGTTCCGCCCCCCCCATAGTATCAACACCGTTTCCACTCTACATCTTCATGCAAAATAAAGATGAAACTCAAAGACGGCGCCAACGCAGCACTCACTCTTGAAAGCCTTAAGCTGCACTATGTATTTCTCAACATCAAGGGAAGAACTCGCACCCATGCGAAGTTCCGCCCCTACAAATCAACAGAGTTTCCACTCCACTCTACATCCTCATAACAAATAATAGGGAAAACCAAGGCGGCGCCAACGCAACACTCACTCTTAACAGCCCTAAACTACATTACGTATTTCGCAACATAAAGGGCTCCCTCATACCCATGCAGAGTTCCGCCCCTACAAATCAACAGAGGTTTCACGCCACTCTACATTCTCATACCAAATAAAGGTGAAACTCAAAGGCGGCGCGAACGCAGCGCGCACTCTTAACAACCTTAAACTACACTGCTTATTTCGGGATATCAAGGATAAAGCCTACACCTATGCGAAGTTCCGCCCCTTTTCCTTAATAAAAAAACCGTTCATTTTCTTCCTCCATTCTACCACGAGAAGAAGGAGAAAGAAAAATGACGGCTATTGTAATTTACTTCATATTCCCCATCAACAATCTTGCATAAGGAGAGTCAGATGGCAACACAATGACGGTCTGTTCGCCAATTGTTTCTTTATAGGAATCTAGCGTTCTATATAATTGATAGAACTCTGGGTCTTTAGAGAACGATTTATTGTAAATCTTAGCAGCTTCTCCTTCTCCCTCCGCTCGAATCACTTCTGCATCCGCTTCTGCTGTTGATAAAAGCTCTTTCACTTTGCGATCAGTATCCGCAATAATTTGATTCTTCTTTGCATCACCTTTTGATAAATATTCTTGAGCCTTCGATTCTCGTTCAGAAATCATTCTCTTAAACACAGACTCTTCATTTTCAGCAGGTAAATCCGTTCGTTTTATACGAACATCTGTCACGAGAATCCCATAGTTATCTTGAGTAAGCAGTTCATTCACTTTTTCTGTTACTCGATCATTCAAACTTCCCCTTGAAGATTTTTCATCATTAATAATTTCATCATAATTCAATTGACCAAGCTCAGAACGCACAACAGAATAAATAAACTCTTCCATCCTTGCTTCCGCATTTTCAAACGTTCTAGCATTCGTAATCATCTTCTTCGGATCATCAATTCGCCATACTGCATAGTTATCAATAAGCATCCGTTTTTTATCTTTTGTATTAATTTCAGCTTCAGATACATCATAATTCATTTGATATTTTGGTAAAGTTGTCACACTTTGAATAAATGGGATTTTAAATTTCAAGCCAGGACTCTTATCAATCCGGACGACTTCCCCAAATTGGCGTACTACTTTGTATTCCCCTTCTTTTACAATATACACATTCGTTAGCAAAATCAGAAGCAGGACAATCAATATAATAAAAAAGATACCAGTCTTCACATAGCCGCGCCACTGAAAATGATCTTTTCGCTTTCCTTCTAAATCAACAATTTTTGGGCTCATTATTCTGCTCCCCCTTCCTTCGTTGATTTTTGCTCTTTCGTTTCTTCTTCTGTCTGTTCCTTTGTCGCAGCAGCTTTAGAATCAAGTGCACGTAGTGGTAAGTATTTCATCGTGTTTCCATCATCATTCATAATATAAATTTCAGCATTCGGCAGCACTTGTTCCAACGTTTCAAGAATTAAACGAGAACGAGTAATTTCCTTATTACTTGTATATTCAGCATACAGCTTATCAAAAACCGCAACATCTCCACGTGCCGTTTCTATTCGTTTCGTTTTATCTCCTTCTGCAGCTGAAAGGATTGCTGCTTTTTCCCCTTCCGCTTCATTCATACGTTTATTCTCGTATTTGCTTGCTTCGTTAATTTTCGTATTCATCGTTTCACGTGCATCCGTTACAGCGGTAAAAGCACTTCGAACATCATCGTTTGGTAGTTCTACATCTTGAAGCTTCACAGCTAAAACAGAAATACCCACATCATACTTTTCCATTAATTGCGATAATAATTCACGTACGTCAGCTTCAATCTCTGCTTTTCCTGATGTTAAAGCATCATCAATTTTTGTGCTTCCAATGATACTTCGTAAGGCAGCAGAAGTCGTATTATACAAAATTTCTTCAGGGTCGCTCGCATTGAATAAATACTTCGGCGGATCAGTAATTTTCCATTGAACAACAAGATCTGCCAGCACGATATTTTCATCACCTGTAATCATCTTTGTTTCATTTGGATACTCAGAAATTTTTCCGCCTTCCTCCTTATACCCAAATTGCAAACTAAATGTTTCCTTTGAAAGCTTTTCCACCGATTGAATCGGCCATGGCAGTTTAAAATGCAACCCTGGTTCGGCTACAGTCTGTTCTACTTTTCCAAATGTTAAAATCACAGCCTGATCAGATTCATCTACTGTATACCAAGTAGATATACCTACTATTCCAAGAATTACAATCAGCAACGCTAACCCTGTCATCGTATATATTCTTTTTAAACTAGCGATAGTAACCCCTCCCTTTTTTCTCTCTATACTGTATGTACGCCCAAAAATGGATAAAGTTTCATAAAATATTAAAAATGAATCTATCTTATCCAAATTTTTAATAACAATCATTAGATAGGACTCTACAAAAAGATAATACTTAGGGTGTAGTTTTATCCACTCTCCTCCATTATTTAGCGTAGCCATAAAAAAAATGAAGACCTAGTAGTCTTCACCCTTCAAATGTTGCTATGTATGCAGTTTTTTATATAACGTCACGGTAAATGTTGTACCAACACCAACTGTACTTTCAACCTTTACTTTTCCATGATGCACTTCTAGTATATGCTTCACAATAGCCAACCCTAAACCTGTACCTCCAGAATCTCGACTTCTTGCTTTATCCACTCGATAAAAGCGTTCAAAAATTCGAGGAAGCTCTTTTGGTTCAATACCAATTCCATTATCTTGAATCTCAACAATGACTGTATCTTCCTCTTCTTTCACACAAACCATTATGGCTCCGCCCGTTAACGTATAATTAACAGCGTTACTCATTAAGTTGATAAATACTTGTTTAATACGTGACAGATCACCTTCAATGAATGCTTGATTCGGACCAACAATGTCTAATGTTAGCTGCTTCTCTTCTAATCTTGTTGATAACATCATGGAAATGTCTGTTAACATCTGAATTAAATCAACATCTTGGCGATTCAAAACAAATACTTGCTGCTCCATTTTTGAAAGATTCAGTAATTCCTGAATAAGCACTTGCAGGCGGTCACTTTCTTCTAAAATAATGGTTAAGAAGCTGCGTAATGTCTCCTCATCATGAAGAGCTCCATCAAGAAGTGTTTCAGAAAATCCTTTAATTGATGTAATCGGCGTTTTTAACTCATGTGATACATTCGCTACGAAATCCTTTCGAATTTGCTCTAATCGCTTCAATTCGGTAATATCATGGAATATAAGCAAAATCCCGTTCCACTCATCGTGGTTACCAATAATTGGAGCACCGTACACTTCAAAATGCCTCGACTCTGATTCGAGGGGCAGCTTCATTTGACGCTTAATAATTTGTTCTGTTCGAAAGATTTCTTCTATAATCGAAATAATTTCCTCAAATTCAATAACTTCATAATAGGATCGAAACATAAAGTGTATAGGATTTACCTTAAATAAACGTTTATATTCACGGTTAATAAGCGTAATATAGCTTTTACTATCAATAAAAATAACGCCGCTTCCAATGTTTTCAATCAACGTTTCAAGTCGATCTTGATGCATCTCCCTAGAAATCTGTGCTTCTTCAAGATTTCTCGCCAAAATATTCAGAGACGTAATAAGCATTTTCGTTTCTGCAGAATAAGTCTCACTCGTTCGTGCTCGATAATTTCCTTGAGCGAGTTCAATAGCTGTCATCGTTGCTGCTTCAATCGGTCTTGCATATCGTTTCGTAATCATACTTCCAAGCATCAAAATAATGATAAGCGCGGCCCCTAAACTAATCGTTAATATTTGCCACATTTGTTTATTCATTTGTTCAATGATGGAAATTTCACTACTATGTACGATATATCCTTCTATTTCATCATCTGTCTTAATCACTTGCCAATAATAATGAAAGTCCACTTTCCCTTCAGGCACTTCATAACCTTCTTGTCCTTGCGCTTTTACAATTTGTTGCAGTACCTGGGCATGGCGATTCGGATGCTCAATTTTCTCTTCATTCGAATCGTATAACACATCCCCCTCCTCGGTCAAAATCGTAACATTTGAATCAATAAGCGGTTTCAAATCGACGGTATTATTCTGATCTAAAAAAGAATGAATTCCGCCATGTTCTTGAATATAATGAGCAATAAATGTTGTTTCCTTTTGAATTTGCTCATTAAATGCTTGTACATAAGAATTTTTAAATAAGTTCCCTAACAGTATGCCCAGAGCAATTAAAACAACAATGATTAAGGTAATTAACGCAAAAAAAAGCTTTTTACGATACGTCATTATTCCTGTTTAGGCTCCTCTAATTTATATCCATGTCCTCGAATTGTTTTAATATATAAAGGCTTCCTCGTATCCTTTTCGATTTTTTCACGAAGATGACTAATATGCACATCTACAATGCGCGAATCTCCCACAAAATCGTAATTCCAAACAGCACTTAATAACTGATCTCTTGTCAATACTCTCCCTTTATTTCTTGATAAATATACGAGCAACTCAAATTCCTTCGGTGTCAATTCAAGTAGCTCATCATTAAATAAGGCTTCGTATCGATCTGGATAAACTTTTAATTCACCAATAATCAACGATGGCTGCTGATCTTCCTGTACCCCTTGTTCTGCAATTGGGGCTTGCTGCTGGGCACGTCGGAGAATCGCTTTAATACGCGCCACCACTTCCCGCGGACTAAAAGGCTTTGTTAAATAATCATCTGCCCCGAGCTCTAGTCCAAGCACTTTATCAAATTCATCATCTTTAGCTGTTAGCATTAGGATGGGAACATTGACTTTTAACTGACGAAGTTGCTTACACACTTCAATTCCATCCAATTTTGGAAGCATTAAATCTAACACAACAAGATCCGGTTTCTGTTCGACTACTGTTTGAAGTCCTTCTTCTCCATCAGAAGCTGTTATTACGTAGAAACCCGCCTGCTCTAGATTATATTTAAGCAAAGTAACAATTGATTTTTCATCATCCACAACAAGAATTTTCTTAGCCATTTTCTCCTCCTGCAATCCATTCTATTCCTGTGACATTTATTCTCATTTTATTATACACATATTAATTATGGAAGAGGAAAGAAAATGACCTAGAACGAAAGCACAAAACGTTTAGATTCTCTTTAAACATAGAAAAAGGCAATAGTCTGAGCCATTGCCTTTTTTCTCTATTATAAAAAACTTATATTAATACGCTCATTACAGCTTTTACTGCTTCAGCAGATTTATCAAGTGCTGCTTTTTCATCAGCTGTTAAATCAAGCTCGATGATTTGTTCGATACCACCAGCACCAAGGATTGTTGGTACGCCCAGGTAAATACCTTCATAACCGTATTCACCTTCGAGGTAAGCAATCGAAGGAAGGACACGACGTTGATCTTTAAGTACAGCTTCAGTCATTTCTACTAGGGACGCAGCTGGTGCATAATATGCAGATCCGTTTCCAAGAAGTTCAACAATTTCTCCACCGCCGGTACGAGTACGAGCAACGATTGCTTCTAAACGGTCAGCTGGGATTAATTTTTCTAATGGAATTCCGCCAGCGAAAGAATAACGAGTTAATGGTACCATCGTATCTCCATGTCCACCAAGAACGAAACCAGTAATATCTTTAACAGATAGGTTTAATTCTTCTGCTACGAATGTACGGAAACGAGCTGTATCAAGTACACCTGATTGTCCGATTACGCGATTTTTAGGGAAACCAGACTCTTTATATACGGTGTAAGTCATAGCATCAACTGGGTTTGTTAATACGATAATTGTAGAATTTGGAGAATATTTGACGATTTCTTGAGTTACAGCTTTCATCACTTTTTGGTTTGTTTGGACTAAATCGTCACGGCTCATACCTGGTTTACGAGCGATACCAGCAGTGATGATAACTACGTCAGAATCAACAGTATCCGCATAGTTAGAAGTACCAGTGATTTTAGCATCAAAACCTTGAACTGGGCTAGCTTCTAACATATCAAGAGCTTTACCTTTTGTTGGGTTTTCAGCTTGTGGGATGTCAACTAGCACAACATCACCAAGTTCTTTTTGAGCTAATAAAAATGCAGTTGTAGCACCAGTAAATCCGCCACCGATAACTGAGATTTTTTTACGCGACATATTCTTCTCCTCCTTCAATATGTAATAATACAAAATTTTCCCAGATAAAGCAATGCTATATATACGATTGTACATTAAAAAAAGCAGCTATAAATTAGCTGCTTTTTTCATAAGATGTATTTAAATTAAGAATTAAAGATTTTTGATTAATTCGTCAGCGAACTCAGAGCATTTAACTTCTGTAGCGCCTTCCATTAGACGAGCGAAGTCATATGTTACAACTTTAGAAGCAATTGTTTTTTCTACTGAAGCTGTAATGCTTTTCGCTGCTTCATTCCAACCAAGGTGTTCAAGTAAAAGTACACCTGAAAGAAGAACTGAAGATGGGTTAACTTTATCAAGACCAGCGTATTTTGGAGCTGTTCCGTGAGTAGCTTCGAAAATAGCGTGTCCAGTTTCGTAGTTGATGTTAGCTCCTGGAGCGATACCAATACCACCAACTTGTGCAGCTAGTGCATCAGAGATGTAGTCACCGTTAAGGTTCATTGTAGCTACTACATCAAACTCTTTTGGACGAGTTAAGATTTGTTGTAAGAAGATATCAGCGATAGAATCTTTTACGATGATTTTACCTTCAGCTTCAGCAGCAGCTTGTGCTTTGTTTGCAGCGTCAGTGCCTTCAGCTTCTTTAATTTTGTCATATTGGTTCCAAGTGAATACTTTATCAGCGAATTCAGTTTCTGCTACTTCATAACCCCAGTTTTTGAATGCGCCTTCTGTAAATTTCATGATGTTACCTTTATGAACTAAAGTTAAAGATTTACGTCCTTCTTTGATTGCATAGTTAAGTGCAGAGCGAACAAGACGTTTTGTACCTTCTTCAGATACTGGTTTAATACCGATACCAGAAGTTTCTGGGAAACGGATTTTGTTTACACCAAATTCATTTTGTAAGAAAGAAATTAATTTTTTAACTTCTTCAGAACCTTGTGCATATTCAATACCAGCATAGATATCTTCTGTGTTTTCACGGAAGATTACCATGTCAGTGTCTTCAGGACGTTTAACTGGTGAAGGTACACCTTCAAAGTAACGTACTGGACGTAGACATACGAATAAGTCTAATTGTTGACGTAATGCAACGTTCAATGAACGAATTCCGCCACCAATTGGAGTTGTAAGAGGTCCTTTAATAGCGATTAGATACTCGTTGATTACATCAAGAGTTTCTTGTGGAAGCCATTCGCCAGTTTGGTTGAATGCTTTTTCCCCAGCAAGAACTTCTTTCCATTCGATTTTCTTTTCGCCATTGTATGCTTTTTCTACTGCTGCGTCTAATACGCGTACAGCTGCTGCCCAAATATCAGGACCGATTCCGTCACCTTCGATAAATGGTACTACTGGATTGTTTGGTACGTTAAGTACTCCGTTTGTAACTGTGATTTTTTGTCCTTGTGTCATGTCTATACCTCCGGTTCAAATTCAAAGGTTAGTGGCTCTTTCCAAATTGGCGAGCCAGCTAACCTTTTTTTACTCACATGTATTAATTTACTACAAATCAGTCGAAATATTAAACAAATTTTTTAAAAAAATTGTATTTTATTAAAAAATTTTATCGTTCATCAACTGGTACGTATTTTTGCATACCTGGTCCATTGTACTCTGCACGTGGACGAATTAAGCGGTTGTTTGCATATTGCTCAAGGATGTGAGCGATCCAACCAGACGTACGACTTACAGCAAAGATTGGCGTAAATAGGTCATGCTCGATATCTAAGCTGTGGTATACAGATGCAGAATAGAAATCTACGTTTGGTGGTAGATTTTTCTGACCAGTTACTAATTCATGAATTTTAACAGACATTTCGTAGTATTCTGGTTGACCAGTAAGCTCAGTTAATTTTTGTGACATTACTTTAAGGTGTGGCGCACGTGGGTCACCTTTACGGTATACACGGTGTCCAAAGCCCATGATTTTTTCTTTATTTGCTAATTTTGCGTTGATGTAAGGCTCAACATTTTCAACAGAACCGATTTCTGTAAGCATTTTCATAACTTGCTCGTTTGCTCCGCCGTGTAGAGGTCCTTTAAGAGCTCCGATAGCAGATGTGATACCAGAATAGATATCAGAAAGTGTAGCTACACATACACGTGCAGTGAATGTAGAAGCGTTTAATTCATGGTCAGCATGTAAAACTAACGCTTTGTTGAATGCTTCTTCTGCGATTGCAGATGGCTCTTCTCCACTAAGCATGTATAAGAAGTTCGCAGCAAAGCTTAAATCAGAACGTGGAGCAACTGGATCTAAACCTTTACGAACACGTGAGAATGCAGTTACAACTGTTGGGATTTTCGCTTGAATGCGGATTGCTTTACGATAGTTAGCTTCGTCGCTCATTACATCAGCTTCTTCATCATAAAGTGCAAGTAAAGAGATTGCCGTACGAAGAGCTCCCATTGGGTGAACTTTATCGATTGGGTATGATTTGAAGTGGTTAAGAACTTCTGCTGGAACTTCTGCGTTGTCAGCAAGTTGTTGTGTTAACTCTTCTAATTGAGCTTTATTTGGTAATTTTTTATGCCATAATAGGTAGATTACTTCTTCAAATGTTGCATTTTCTGCTAAATCATCGATGTTATAACCTACATAAGTTAATGTATCGTCGATAATTGAACTAACAGATGAAGTTGCTGCTACAATACCTTCTAGACCTTTTGTTGCTGTCATATTAAATCTCTCCTTTTTTAAAAATATTCCCCTATGCCCATTACTTATTGCGTATAAATATAGCGCCTCTAAAAAGGAAGTATATAACCGCCCATATACATTTTAGAAAAACCTCGCCTTCTTATTGAAAGCGTTCACATTAAAGATAGACTATGCTATGTATTCTACCTATCGTTCACTTGCCGTTTTCTAAAAATCAAATATGCGTTTTACTTTTCCTAGCGAGCGCTTGATCAATAACTGCCTGAAACGCTTACAAGTAATCTTCGCATCCATTAAAATAATTCGGACGCTTATTTATCATTTTTCAGCAGTTACATGTTTATTATAAACAATAATCACTTTTTTGGGAATGAAAAGCATTGAAATTGTGAAAAAATTATTATTTTATTAGAAAAGCTCACCCATATTCTGCCTTTCCCGCTTCATAAATTGTTGTTTAAAGCCAGTCAAATGAATGATTCCGTATGCTCCTAAAGTATCCCCATTATTTTTTATTAGTTCATAAAATCAAACAATTTCATGCATATATAAGCGATTCCAGCCCCTATTAACGGGCCCACTGCCACACCTTTGAATAAAGCAACAGCTAGAATTGTACCTAAAACAAGCGCCGTCGTAATATGTGGATCATGCTGTAATAACGTTAATCCGTTTTTAGCGATTAAAGCAACAGCGACTCCAGATATAAGAGCAATCCAAGCATAAGGAGACTTAATGGCTTCTCCTAATTCCTTAAAGCCAATCGCACCGCTTGCAATTGGAACTAATACGGCAATCGTGATGATTGTAACTCCCAGGTTAATTCCCTTTCCCTCTAAATAAGGGAATATTTTTGTGTCCAGCATAAACAATTTCATCAATAACAAAAAGCCTGCCGCAACCATTAGCGATGTATTCTTGCCAAGCCAGCCAATAATTCCAAGCAACAGTAAAAACAAAATCGGACCCATTCACTCTCTCCTTGCTTCCCTTAAATTATTATTTCAACATAACAAAAAAGTGTGTTTTTCAAAAATTCCTTAGATGAAGCAACCGAAAAATCTACTCGCTTCGCCAGTTAAAACTTTCCAATTTTTCTTCCTATCGTTACAATTATATAATACAAATATTTTATAAGGGGGAGAAGCTTTGAATTCCGTCTATCTTTATCGTTTTATTCGATGTTTCTTCGTCATTGCATTAATTAGTTTAGGCTGTACGGCTCTTTTTTATTTATCAACTTATACCTACCCATTCATCATCGCCGTCATATTGGCCTTCTTTATGAATCCGCTCGTTACCCTTCTTGAGAAAAAGGCACGATTGCCAAGAAGCCTTGCTGTATTACTCTCTCTTTTGCTTATCTTTTCTGCCTTAGCTGGACTTCTTACATTACTTATTATTGAAATGGTCTCCGGTACAACTTATTTAGCAAGTGTACTTCCAACACATATTGAAACCTTTGTTACATTCATCGAAAACTTCATCGCTCAAACCATTATTCCTTTTTATAATGAAACCGCCACCTTGTTCAACAGACTAGATGTTGCCCAACAGGATACAATCATGGAAAATGTTCAACAGATTGGCCAATCTATCACTACAGCCGTCAGCGAATTTATTCAATTTATTTTAAAAAATATCCCAGCTATTCTTGGGTGGTTTCCAAATACAATAACAGCACTTATTTTTTCCTTAATGGCTACTTTTTTTATTAGTAAAGATTGGCATCGTCTTGGAGGATTAACGGCTAAATTTCTGCCTTATAAAGTGTCTTCTCGTGCAAAAAGAGTGGTCCATGATCTGAAACGAGCTTTATTTGGCTTTGTCCGCGCTCAATGCACATTGATTTCTTTAACAACGATTACCATTTTAATTGGGTTATTAATTATGCGAGTAAACTATTCTATTACAATTGCCTTAATTTGTGGTTTCATTGACATTATTCCCTATTTAGGAACGGGGACTATCTTTATTCCTTGGATGATTTATGAAGTAATGACTGGAGATGTTAGTTTTGCCATTGGGCTTGCTGTCCTGTATATCATCGTCGTTGTACAACGGCAACTCATTGAACCGAAAGTTCTTTCTTCAAGCATCGGTATTGATCCATTAGCTACACTTATTTCTCTATTTATTGGGTATAAATTAATTGGCTTTTTAGGATTAATTATCGGTCCAATCATCCTTGTGATAATTAACACCTTGCAGCGTGCCAACGTGTTTACTGAAATTTGGACATTTATTATTGGATCAAAAAAAGAGTAAGGGGTTCACTCTACAATAGAGTTACGCCCTTACTTCAATACATACTATTCCTTTGTGAGTAAGGTAATAGACACGACATAGTAGTTCATTCTTCACTACTATAATTAGTAGGCAAGATTACCATTCATCATTATTTATTAGTTGTTTGAAATTGTTCCGCCTCTGTTGAACCAGCAAGTGCTGTTGTAGAAGACGTTCCACCAGATACAACTTGTGCTACTTCATCAAAGTAACCAGTTCCAACTTCACGTTGGTGACGAGTTGCTGTGTAACCGTCTTTTTCACTTGCGAATTCAGCTTGTTGAAGCTCTGAGTAAGCCGCCATTCCGCGCTCTTTGTAACCTAAAGCAAGATTGAACATGCTGTGGTTTAATGAGTGGAAACCAGCAAGTGTAACGAATTGGAATTTGTATCCTAACTTACCGATTTCTTTTTGGTAGTTAGCAATTTCTTCATCGCTAAGTTTAGCTTTCCAGTTGAATGATGGTGAACAGTTATAAGCAAGTAATTTACCAGGGAATTTCTCATGAATTGCCTCAGCAAAGCGACGAGCTTCTTCAAGGTTCGGCTCAGACGTTTCACACCAGATAAGGTCAGCATATGGTGCATAAGCAAGACCACGAGCAATCGCTTGATCAAGACCAGCTTTTGTACGGTAGAATCCTTCTGGTGTACGTTCACCAGTGATGAACGGACGATCAGCTGGATCGATATCATCAGTAATTAAATCTGCAGCGTCAGCATCTGTACGTGCGATTAAGATTGTTGGTGTACCCATTACGTCCGCAGCTAAACGAGCAGAGATTAAGTTACGTACAGCTGTTTGAGTTGGTAGAAGAACTTTCCCACCTAAGTGACCACATTTTTTCTCAGAAGAAAGTTGGTCTTCGAAGTGAACGCCTGAAGCACCTGCTTCAATCATACCTTTCATTAATTCGAATACGTTAAGTGCTCCACCGAAACCAGCTTCTGCATCGGCAACAATTGGTGCGAACCAATCGATGTCTGTATTTCCTTCAGAGTAAGAGATTTGGTCAGCACGTTGTAATGTTTGGTTAATACGCTTTACTACTTGTGGTACAGAGTTTGCTGGGTACAAGCTTTGGTCAGGGTACATTTGACCAGCAAGGTTTGCATCCGCAGCCACTTGCCAACCGCTTAAGTAAATTGCTTTTAAACCAGCTTTTACTTGTTGCATTGCTTGGTTACCTGTAAGTGCACCAAGTGCGTTAATGTAATCTTCTGTATGAAGAAGATTCCATAATTTTTCTGACCCACGACGAGCTAATGTATGTTCAATATCGATTGATCCTCTTAATTTGATAACATCTTCAGCAGAATAAGGGCGAGTAATCCCTTTCCATCTTGCATCGTTTTCCCAGCTTTGTTGTAATTGTTTTGCTCTTTCTTCTCTCATGATTAAATTCCTCCTAATTTTTATATAAAATTATGAAACTATTTAACTACTATGAAAGGTGTTCATATGCCGGATTTGTTAAAAAATCGGCAAAGTCATCAGCTAAACTCAATTCTTCAAACAGCTTGGCGGCTTCGATGAATTTCCCTGTTGCGAATGCTGCTTCCCCTATTTCCGCTTTGATGTTTTCTAATTCTTCTTGTTGGATCGATTTGAATAGCTCACTTGTAATGTCTCGACCATCCTCAAGAATCCCTTTCGGATGATGAATCCATTGCCATACTTGCGCTCTTGAAATTTCTGCTGTCGCGGCATCTTCCATTAAATCGTGAATAGGAACCGCTCCTCGACCGCATAACCAAGAAGCAATATATTGAATACCAACATTAATGTTAGTACGTAAACCACTTTCAGTGATCGTTCCTGTTGGGACTTCTAGTAAGTCCTCTGCTTTTATTTGTATATCCTCACGTTTACGATAGATTTGGTTGGGTTTTTGAACAAGCAAGTCAAATACTTCTTTTACAATACTGACCATGCTAGGGTGGGCTACCCATGTTCCATCATACCCATCTCTCGCTTCACGTTCTTTGTCTGCACGCACTATAGCAAAAGCTTTATCGTTCTTTTCGACATCACCTTTCACTGGAATTTGTGCAGCCATTTCACCGATTGCCGGAGCATTTCGGTTGTGACATGTTTGAATTACGAGCAAGGAATATGCTCTCATATTCGGTACTGTCATCGTAACTTGTGCCCTATCCGGGAAAATACCATGATTATAGTGACGGAATTTTTTCAAGAAGCTGAATATGTAATCCCATCGCCCACTATTCAAGCCAGCTGAATGTTCTTTCAATTCATATAGAATCTCATCCATTTCAAAAGCAGCTAAAATTGTTTCGATTAGTACAGTTGCTTTAATTGTACTTTGTGGGATTTTTAAATCATTTTGTGCATAAACGAACACATCATTCCATAGTCTCGCTTCAAGATGATTCTCCAATTTGGGAAGATAAAAGTATGGTGCTGTCCCTTTTTCCAGCAATGCTTTTGCATTGTGAAAGAAATAGAGTCCAAAATCGAAAAGGCTGGCTGAAATCGGTTGGCCATTTAAAAGCACATGCTTCTCTTCTAAATGCCATCCTCTAGGTCTTACTGTTAAGACAGCTGTTTTTTCGTTTAGTTTACAGAACTTCCCATCTGAATTTTCGAAGGTAATCGTTCGACGAACTGCATCTCGTAAATTGATTTGACCTTCAATGCAATTCGACCATGTAGGCGAATTCGCATCTTCAAAATCAGCTATGAAAAGATTAGCACCTGAGTTCAAAGCATCGATTATCATTTTCCGCTCAACTGGTCCAGTGATTTCTACACGGCGATCTTGAAGATCTTTCGGCAGTGGATCAATCGTCCAGTTATCTTCACGGATATGTTTGGTTTCTTCTAGAAATTGAGGTACTTTACCTTGGTCGATTTCTTCCTGAACTTTCATGCGTCTTTCTAAAAGTTCTTTTCTTCTCGGACCGAAATAGCGTTCAATTTTTTCAATAAATTGTAGTGCTTCCGGTGTAAGAATTTCATCAAAGCCAGGTTTCATCTCCCCAATAATTTCTAGACTCGCTACTTTGGTAACCATATCGCTTTCTCACATCCCTTCGGAGCTCCCCTCATGTTATAATACAGTTTTCCTTTCCCTTGTTTGTATTATATAACACACTCTTGGTATTTGTCACCACTTTTTTCTAAAAATTTATAATAAATTATTTTTATGGAAGAATAGACCGACCAAAACCTTTATATATCAATATTTTGCGACACATTTCGTTTTCTATCTTTTCTAAATATATCGAATTTTCGAATAAATTTAAAGTGTATATCCAAATTTGTAACTTTATGTAATAAAAAATATAAATCCACTTTATTAAACAATTCTGCTTTGTTAAACAATATTGTTCATCAATAGTGTTCTATAACACAGCTACTCATTAAAGAAAGATGTGTCATACGACTAGCCAAAGGGCATATATTGATTCGCAAAAGAAAAGACCTGAGATACTTCCTCTCGGGTCTTTTCCTTTCTAGCAGTCATTCTATCAACAATTCATTCTCATACTTATATTTTGTTGTTCTTCCATGAACCGCTTCAAAGACGACAAAACACTAACCATTTATCTTCAAAAATTCTTCTCCCAAATGAGTTCTACTGACACTTGGCATATGAATACCATTGTCTCTTAAATAATCAATTGTATGTACCATAAATGCAGTATGATTCTCATCAAATGGAACCTCTTTCATCATTACTTCAACAGGATAGTAAGCGATTAAGCTTTTTACCACTTCTGAAGCTATCGTATTGATTTAGATGCCCTCCTAAGACTTTTTTATTTTCATAGCAGCTGTATAAAGATCTTCCAAACGTTTGGTTACATGCTCAAACCCATGGTTTGATTCCACAAACTTCCGGCCCGCTTTCCCAATAGAGTCTGCTTCTTTCTTATTCGATAATAAATAGGAAATAGCATCCGTAAACGCCTCAGGATTCGAATAATCATCGATAACAATTCCATTATGAAGATGGTTAACAATCTCTGTGTTCCCACCGCGATTCGTCGTAATAACCGGTAATCCAGCACCCATTGCTTCATAATGAACACGGGCAAGGGGCTCCTGCCACTGGGAACTACATACAAAAAGATCTCCAATCAAAAAATGAACAGGAATTTCGCTTGGAGGCAAAAAGCCAGTAAAAATGACCTTATTCTCACCTAACGATTCAGCAAGCTGACGCAGCTTTAATCCGTACTCATCAATTGTATCATCACTAAACCATTTACTTCCTACGATTACTAATACAGCATTATGCTGTTTTTTGAAAACTCCCTTCATTGCTTTTAAAAGGATATCAGGACCTTTTACAGGACTTAAGCGACCAACAAATAAAATCACTTGCTTATCCTCTACCCCATACTTCTGACGCATTTCCTTTCGTGAATTTTGTACCTCCTCACTCCAAATTGGTTTATATTTTTTAAAATCAACTCCTGAATAGACAGCCTTCACCTTACTTTTTGCTAATGGGAAGCGAGCGGTAATCGTTGTTCCAATATACTCGCTAATCGTCATAATTTTATCCGTAGCTCTAATAACCAAATTTCCCATTTCTGTAGAGATTTTATTTTCTTTAAACATTTCATTATGAAGACTCAATACAAACCGACTCTTTGACATGGCAGTCTTATAGATAAGAACATCACGAGGACGATTGAATACATGTATAACATCGTAATATTCTTGATTTACTTGTTTTTTTGATAACTCTCGAGCCACATTGAAAACATAATTCTCACGGGAAACTCGAATATACTCTACACCATTTACGATTTCTCGGTCAGGAAGGTCAGGGTCTGTAATACAGAATATCGTCAAATCATGATTTTGACTTAAGTGAGGCGTCACTCCATCGATAAGCACTTGAATCGCTCCCCCTCTTAATGGGGGAACGGTCAGCATTTCCGTACAAATGAATGCAATCTTAATGTCGAACATCTCCTTTCTATAACATGATGATTAGTAAAAAAACAGACTTCATATTAAAATATGTTAATGATTCTTTTATTTGACTGTTAATCTATGACTTTTCCAAAGACTATGCTGTCCGCTTCCTCATATCTGATATACAAAGCGGATATAATCTACTTCTTTAGCCAAACCCTCTTTTAAAGAAATATTTGGGTTATAGCCTAATAGCTTTTGCGCATTAGAAATATCAGCCCATGTATGACGTGGTTCTCCACTAACAGTTTCCGAATAGTGAAACCTTGCTTGTTTTCCTGTCATTTGTTCAATTAGAGCAATTACTTCATTAACAGTCGCTCGTTCCTTTCCACCGATATTAATTGTCTGGCCAATCAATCCTTCCTGGTAAGCAAGAGGAAAAATCCCATCAATACAGTCACTTATATAGGTAAAATCTCTTGATTGGTTTCCATCTCCAAAAATCGTTACTGGTTCTCCTTTAAGAATTTGAGCAATAAATCGATGGAACGCCATATCAGGACGCTGTCTCGGCCCATATACAGTAAAGAACCGGACCGTTACAACAGGAACGTTATAACTTCTCAAATACACATGACATAAATGCTCTCCTGTAAGCTTTGTAATTCCATATGGAGAAAGAGGTGTAAGATAGGCATCTTCTGTTACTTTTCCTACTTTTTCACCATACACAGAGGATGTTGAAGCATAGATAAATTTTTTAAGAGGTAGGTCTTTCGCGGCTTCTAAAAGACGTTGGGTCACTAAAATATTGTTCGTAACATAAGGATCAAAATCTTTTCCCCAACTCGAGCGGACACCTGGCATTCCGGCTAAATGATAAACCACATCAACACCAGAAAGCATGCTCTTTAAATCAACGGTTAATAAATCTGCTTCTGTTAATTGAAATCGCGACTGTTGCAAGAGGTTTTGTACGTTGTATTGTTTTAACTCTCTAGGTGTCGGCCCGATAAATGTATCCACTCCGACCACTTCATTCCCCGGATCTGTTAGTAGCTTTTCGCATAGATGAGAACCAATAAATCCTGCAGCACCCGTAACTAATATTTTCATGAGCGAGCCACTCCAATATATCTTAATCCACATTGCTCGACAGACTCTGGGTCAATACAGTTTCTAGCATCGACTATGCAATGACCGTTCATTAATTTTTTTATTTCCACCCAGTCCAGCTGTTTAAATTCATCCCAGTCAGTAGCGATAATGATGCAGTCCGCTCCGGTAATAGCTTGGGTGATATTTTCATATTGAATTACATTCTCTTTTTTAGCAAACGGAAGGCGAGCTTTCGGATCATACGTATGCACCATAGGGTTCATAGCGCTTAATCTTTCAATCAACTGCACAGCTGGTGAATACCTTGTATCATCTGTCTGCGGCTTAAAAGCAATTCCTAAAACAGCAACCGTCATTTCAGTAAAGCCCGGAATAACTGTTAATAGTTTTTCTATATAGTAGTCCACTTGTGTGTAATTCACCGATTGAACAGCCTGTAAAATAATCGGTGTTACCTTTTTCTTTAATGCACTGTGTTCTAAAGAACGAACATCCTTCGGAAAACATGAGCCGCCATAACCAAGCCCTGATTGTAAAAAATGTGGATTAATTCTCGGATCTAAACCAATCCCTTTTCTCACATCCTCAACATTAACCTCATACTTATCACAAATCCTAGCAATCTCATTTATAAACGAGATTTTTGTAGCTAAAAAAGCATTAGACGCATACTTAATCATTTCCGCCCCGGATAATGTCGTAACAATATATGGAGCATCTATTTTTTGATAAATTTCTTTTATAATATCGAGAGACCTTTGATCATCCTTTTGTTTCCCTACTACAATCTTATCAGCATGTAACATGTCAGCAATTGCTGTACCCTCTCGCAAAAATTCAGGGTTTGAGACAATATTAAATAATTGCGGATTCACACCTTTTTCAATCAACTTATGAAAAATCCCTTCATTTGTCCCAGGGGGTACAGTACTTTTTGTAATAATCGTTTTATAAGAAGTAATAGAATGAGCAATCAAGTCAACAACTGAATTAACGTATGTTAAATCTGTTTGACCATCTGGAGCTGAAGGAGTTCCAACAGCAATAAAAATAACTGGATATTTCCCTATATTTTCTATAACAGAGTTACTAAAAGTTAACCGACTTCTATTATTCGTAATTAATTCTTTTAAACCTGGTTCAAAGATAGGTACCTCTCCTTGATTCAGCAATTGTATCTTCTCTCTATTTGTATCTACACAGCAAACAGAATGGCCACAATCTGCGAGTACAGCAGCCGATGTTAACCCGACATACCCAGCCCCTACTACACATATTTCCATGTCTACTTTCTCCTTTCCGACAACTTCTATGTATCCTATTAACTAAAGAGGTAGCTTGACTATCCATCTGTCTAAAAAGGGCTGAATTTAGACGGTTATACTATCTCGACTAACTATGTTTAGATGCTAATCAAACAATCTCCGGCTCGCTTCATCACCGCTAAAATGAGCTAAAACAAATAAAAATATTGTACTGCGCAAATAATTAAGACAGATGCCTGAATTTACTTAAGGAAGTACCAACTTACAAAACTCGGAATACTATATAGAAATTTAAGACAAGAAGGTCGGTGTACTCATGATTAAAAAGGCCATTATACCCGCTGCCGGTTTTGGTACAAGGAGCCTACCAGTTACAAAGGTAATCCCAAAAGAAATGTTCCCTATCGGAGACAAGCCTTCCATCCAGTATGTCGTAGAAGAAGCCATTTCAGCTGGTATTGAGCAAATCTTAATCATTGTCTCACGCTCCAAAAACTTAATCGTAGACTATTTTGATCATTCGTTAGAATTAGAAATGTTTCTAAAAAAGGCAAATAAAGAGTTCTTATTACCTCAATTAAACATCCCTGATATTCAAATTGTTTACACCCGGCAATCATCTGCAAAAGGACTTGGTGATGCCGTTCGTCTTGGGAAACATTTCGTAGGGAACGATGCGTTTGCCGTACTGCTTCCGGATGATATTATCGTTGGCGGCGGATTAAAAGAGTTAATAGACATATATGAGAAAGAAAATAGTCATGTGATTGGTTTAACAAAAGTAGAGGAGCAATTTTTAAAAAATTATGGGGTCATTGATGGTAAACCTGTAGCTCCAGACCTCTATGAACTTGTAAATATTATAGAAAAACCGCAACAAAATGCCCCATCCAACCTCGCTGTAGTCGGCCGTTATATATTTACCCCCTCCATTATGGAAGCGTTAGAAAATCTAGAGCCAAGCATTGGAGGAGAAATTCAATTAACAGATGCTATTAAAAAGATTCTTCAAGAGGACAAGTGCCACGGAAAAGTCCTGTCAGGCACTAGATATGACATCGGATCAACAGCTGATTATCTCGCTATACAAAATTATGTTTTTAATCAAAAACATGAATGAATTACATTTATCCCCTATAAGTGTTCCTTCTACAAGACAAAAAGCACCTCCAAAGCAGCTTTCCTGCCCCTTATTGTTGTGATAAGGGCAGGATATTTATCGCTGCTTTAGAGATGCGATTTCATCAACTTATATGATTTCTTAAATTATTTATAACGAATAATATTTCTTCCTCGATTCATTCTATTCATAATAAAGCCAATAACAAGCGGTTTAAACAAATTGCGTGTAAATGGCAGCAGTAAGATAATCCCGATAATATCTGATACAAAACCAGGTAAGAGCAGAAAAATACCACCGATTAAAATACAGATGCCGTCGATGATTTCATGCCCTGGCATCGAACCATAGCGCATTTGCTCCTGCGCTTTACGCAATGTTTCTACTCCTTGTCGTTTCGCTAAAAACACACCGAATATGCCCGTAATGATTATCAAAAGAAGCGTTGGCCATATACCAATTAAATGACCACTTAACAATAGGATGGCAATTTCAACGACCGGCAACGCAATGAGTAAAAACAACATATATTTCATGTACATTCCTCCAGCACAATGTATATAACTACATTATACCTCCTATTACTTCAACAAGCGAAAATATCATATTACAAAACCCGTGAGTCTCCATCGTAAATAACGCCTCGGCTAGCATCTACTGTAATGCTTTGACCTTCTGTTAAAATCTTCGTTGCCTCTTCCGCCCCAACAATCACCGGAATACCAAGGTTAACGCCAACAACTGCAGCATGGCTCGTTAAACCGCCCTCTTCTGTAATTAACGCGACACACTTTTCAATCGCTGGCATCATTTCGCGGTCAGAACCAATTGTTACTAATACAGAGCCTTCTGTTACTTTCTCCAAAGCTTCAGCCGCTGTTTTTGCAATGACAACATTTCCTTTCGCTGCTTTCCGTCCGATACCTTGTGCTTTCAATAAAGAATCTCCTAATAAATGAATTTTAATTAAATTCGTTGTACCCTTCTCACCGACTGGCACCCCTGCTGTAATGACAACCAAATCTCCATGAGACACTAAGCCAGAATGTAAGCTTTCGTCAATGGCAATTTGAAGCATTTCATCTGTCGTATTCGCTCTAGGTCCCATTTGCGGATATACACCCCAAACTAATGCTAAACGTCTTACAACATGCTCATGAGCCGTCACCGCAATGATTGGTGCTTTCGGACGATACTTTGAAATCATGCGTGCTGTATGACCACTTTCTGTAGGTGTAATAATCGCGCCGACCTCTAAATTATGAGCAGTATGTGCTACAGATTGGCTAATAGCTTCTGTTACTTGATGTCGGTGAACTTTGCTCCTCTTTGATAAAATGTCACGGTAATTAAGCGCTGTCTCTGTACGAGATGCAATATTATGCATCGTTTGAACAGCTTCAACAGGATACAGTCCAGCTGCTGTTTCCCCAGATAACATAATCGCATCTGTTCCATCAAAAATCGCATTAGCTACATCACTAGCCTCTGCACGTGTAGGACGAGGGTTCCGCTGCATGGAGTCTAACATTTGCGTAGCTGTAATAACAGGCTTTCCAAGTTCGTTACATTTGTGAATCAATTCCTTTTGCACAAGCGGTACTTCTTCTGCTGGAATTTCAACACCCAAATCACCACGCGCAACCATTAAGCCATCTGACACTTCTAAAATTTCATCAATACGGTCGACACCTTCTTGATTTTCAATTTTAGGAATAATATGAATGCGTGTGCCATCATTTTTCTGTAATAGTTCTCGTACTTCAAGTACGTCTGAAGCTCGGCGAACGAAAGAAGCAGCGATAAAATCTACACCTTGTTCAATCCCGAACATAATATCTTGTTCGTCTTTTTCAGTAATACCCGGTAACTTTACAGACACACCTGGGACATTAACCCCTTTTTTATTTTTTAATGTACCGCTATTTAAAACTTTTGTATGTATTTCTTTTTCAACTTCATCAATGCTTATAACTTCAAGACCAATTAAACCATCGTCTAACAAAATTTTTGAACCAACGGATACGTCATGAAGTAATCCTTCATATGTAATTGAGAATTTTTCTGGCGTTCCAAGCACTTCTGTCATTGAAATAGTGATAGTCGAACCAGCCTTTAATTCAATTGCATCATTCTCCATATTATGGGTGCGGATTTCCGGCCCTTTTGTATCTAATAAAATCGCTACATTTTTGCCTGTTTGCTTTTCAGCTTCACGAATATTACGAATTCTGACTGCATGCTCTTCATGATTACCATGGGAAAAGTTAAGCCTTGCTACATTCATTCCCCCTTCAATAAGCTGAATAAGCTTCTCTATACTTTCACTTGCTGGACCAATTGTACATACGATTTTCGTTTTACGCATAATAATGTTACCCCCTTCATAATTCAAACAAGGATTATATCGACAATTCAGCCGATAAATCGTACATTTTTTTATCAATTGTGTGTTTCTTTGCCAATGCTTCCATAATATCATAATCGACTAACTTATTCTTTTCAATTCCAACCGCTTTACCGCCTTGACCTTCCATCAAAAGTTCTACAGCTCGAGCTCCTAATCGACTCGCCAGCACTCGATCACGCGCAGATGGCGAACCACCGCGTTGTACATGTCCTAATACGGTAACACGTGTTTCAAACCCTGCTTTTTCTTGGATTTCTTTTGCAATATCAACACCGCTGCCAACACCTTCTGCAACAATAATAATACTGTGTTTCTTTCCTCGTTCATGACCGCGATGGAGCTTTGCGACAAGCTCTTCCATATCGTAATCATATTCTGGACATAGGATGGTTTCCGCCCCGCCGGCAAGCCCTGCCCATAAAGCAATATCTCCCGCATCTCGTCCCATTACTTCAATCACATATGTACGTTCATGTGAAGTCGCTGTATCCCGAATTTTATCAATTGCATCAATGACCGTGTTTAAGGCGGTATCAAACCCAATCGTAAAATCAGTGCCAGGAATATCATTATCAATTGTTCCTGGTACACCAATACAAGGATATCCTTTCTCTGTCAATGCTTGAGCCCCTCGATAAGACCCGTCTCCACCGATAATAACAATGCCTTCAATCTCTAATTTCTTCAACTGTTCAATGGCTTTTAGCTGGCCTGCTTCTGTTTGAAATTCTTTGCAACGAGCTGTATGTAGAATCGTGCCTCCACGATGAATAATATCACCAACTGATCCTAATTCTAATTTCTTGATATCCCCTTCAATCAATCCTTGATAGCCATGATAAATTCCATATACTTCAAGATTATGATAAATCGCCTTCCGAACAACCGCGCGAACAGCCGCATTCATACCTGGAGAATCTCCTCCGCTTGTTAATACGCCTATCTTCTTCATTCTTCTCACCTCTTCATCATTTAAACGTGTCATTTTCTACTTAATCATTAATCATAATGCTTTAAGCCTACATTACCCTTAGGAGAAATTGAAGTCAAACGAAAAAAGATTTACACGAAATTACAAAAAGCAAAACCGGCTCGTTCAGATCAGGTAAAAACCCCCTCAAGGCGCTTTTTGCCTTTTAAAGACTCTCCTCTTGTTCACAGTGATTTAGCCGGCGAAGCTAGATAACAAAACGTGTTGAGAAGTTTCTTTCTTGTTTCTTTAAACAAGGCTGTATTAAATCAGCTTGTTAATCACACCCAAGCATACACAAATCCTTAAAAAAAGACGTGCCGTCCAAGACGACACGCTCCTATTAATTAGTATATTGTTCTTCAACTTTTGTTTCCGCCACTGACTGTTGTTTCTTTTCAGTAAACGTATATTCACCAATTTTCTTGTATTTAACATACCTCTGATGAATAAGCTCTTCACTATCCAAAGGAAGAAGATCTTTGAATGCGCGCTCTAAAACAGCTTGAATCGCCTCTGCTTGTTCATTCATATTCCGATGAGCGCCGCCTTTAATCTCAGGAATAATTTCATCAATCACACCTAAACGATATAAATCCGGAGCTGTAATTTGCATCGATTCTGCAGCACGTTTTGCTTGAGTAGCATCTTTCCATAGAATAGATGCCGCTCCCTCAGGTGAAATAACCGAATATGTTGAATTCTCCAGCATATAAATACGATCGCCCACACCAAGTGCTAAGGCTCCGCCACTTCCTCCTTCACCGATTACGACACAAATAATAGGTACTTTTAACCCTGCCATTTCAAACAAATTCCGAGCAATTGCCTCACTTTGTCCTCGCTCTTCAGCTGCTTTACCTGGATAAGCTCCTTTTGTGTCAATAAAACAAATAATCGGACGACGGAATTTCTCCGCCTGTTTCATTAAGCGCAATGCTTTACGATAACCTTCTGGGTGTGGCATCCCAAAGTTTCGACGAATATTTTCTTTTGTATCTTTTCCTCGTTGATGACCAATTACCGTCACTGGCTGTCCATTAAACTGTGCAATTCCAGCCACAATGGCCTCATCATCTCCATAGCAACGATCACCATGCAGTTCAATAAAGTTTTCGAAAATCAATGAAATATATTCAAGCGTTGTTGGTCGTGCCGGATGTCTAGCAATTTGAACACGATCCCACGGTTTCATATTTTCATAAACATCATTTTCTAATTTCGCCAGGCGCTCTTCTAATTTCGCAATTTCATTCGATAAATCAACATCGGCGTTTTTCGTTAATTCTTTTAATTCTTCAATTTTACTGCGCAATTGATTGACTGGACGTTCAAATTCTAATTCACCAATCATTGCCACTCACCACCTGGAGTATGGATTTTAAGAATGGTCGTTAAGGTTTCTTTTAATTCCAGTCGCGAAACAACGGCATCCAATTGACCATGCTTTAATAGAAATTCTGCCGTTTGGAAGTCTTCTGGCAACTCCTCGCGAATGGTCTGCTCAATAATTCGTCGTCCAGCAAAACCAATTAACGCTCCTGGTTCGGCTAAATTAATATCGCCAAGTGAAGCAAAGCTTGCCGACACACCACCTGTTGTCGGGTGAGTCATAATCGAAATAATGAGTCCACCTTTATCGCTGAACATTTTTAAAGCCGCACTTGTTTTAGCCATTTGCATTAAACTTAGTACGCCTTCTTGCATTCGGGCACCACCTGAAGCGGTAAAAATAATAAACGGAATATTCCGTTCAGCCGCTCGCTCAATAGCTCTTGTAATTTTTTCACCGACAACAGAACCCATACTCCCCATCCTGAAGTTAGAATCCATAATCGCCGCGGAAATTGTGTGCCCATTAATCGTACCTACTCCTGTCACAACCGCTTCGTTAATATTTGCTTTCTTTCGGTCTTTCTCTACTTTTTCAAGATAGTCCGGAAATTCAAGCGGATTGACAGAAATCATTTCTTGATCATATTCTGTAAAACTTCCCTCGTCAAACAAACTTGCAATTCTCTCAAAAGACGACATAGGATGATGATATTCACAGTACAGACATACTTTCTGATTCTTCACTAATTCTTTCGTATACATGATTTTTTTACAGTTGGGGCATTTGATCATAATCCCAGCCGGAACATCTTGCTGCTCACGGTCAACTGGAATTGTTGCATACTTCTTCTTGGATTTTATAAATAGCTCTTTAAGCAAGCTGGAATCCTCCCTTTACCGCCTAGTCTATGCATCGATCTTGTCCTAATACTGTATCAGAATCGTACTAAAAACTGTGTAACATCTTGTCACTCGCTCTTCGACATATTTCTGATAAGAGATATGTATGTTGCAACAACTTGATTTTCATCACGTTTTCTCACATATTCAAGCAGTGTTTCATATGCTTGCTTACTCACTTTCGTATCAGAAAAGGTCGATGCTTTTGCATAACTATTAACAATTCGCCAAATTCTCTCTAGTAACCGGTTACGATTACACATCGCAACTTTTAAGAAAAAATCTTCATCACTAAAATCGTTTTTTTCAGCCCAACGTATGAGTTGTTCAATCTCATCATCTATGGCATGGGCTATTATTACTCGTAAACAATCGATTTCGATTAGATTCCTCGTCTCTACTAGATCTTCATTTACTTTATTATTTTGTAAAAAAAATGTTCCCAGAAGCTCTACTAATTTATGCTCCTGGAAATCTTTAATAAAAGTCCCTTCTCCGCGTCTTGTTTCGATAAGCCCTAACAGCTCTAATGCACGTAACGCTTCTCGAACCGAAGAACGACCAACAGCGAGCCGCTCTGAAAGTTCACGTTCTGAAGGAATTTTATCTCCTGGAAGTAGGCCATCTGCTTCAATCATAGTGCGCAGATTTTCTACTACATCAAGATAAACCTTGGAAGAGGAATGCTGCTTGCTCACATAAATCAAGCCTCACTTTTTCCAATGAGGGCAAGCTTTCTTGTTTTAGCTTTTACTTCCTCCGGATCGATTTTAATTCTTGCTACACCCGTTTCCATTGCAGCTTTTGCTACCGCAGCCGCTACTTCAGGTGCCACTCGTTCATCGAATGGTCTAGGAATTACATAATCCGGATTAAGCTCATGATCTTCTACTAAACCGGCAATCGCGTGAACAGCTGCTACCTTCATTTTCTCGTTAATATGCGTTGCACGTACATCAAGCGCACCGCGGAAAATTCCTGGGAAAGCAAGCACATTATTTACTTGATTCGGGAAATCTGAGCGTCCCGTCCCAACCACTTTTGCACCTGCTGCTTTAGCGTCAGCCGGTAAAATTTCTGGATCAGGATTTGCCATCGCAAAAATAATCGGATCGACATTCATTGACTCAACCATTTCTTTTGTTAGTGCCCCTGCAGCAGAAACACCTATAAATACATCTGCCCCTTTGATTACATCTTCAAGTGAACCCCTCTTCTTATCACGATTTGTGATAAGTGCCACTTTTTCTTTAATATCATTCATCCCTATTGTTCGGCCTTCGTAAATAGCACCCTTTGTATCGCACATAATAATGTCGCGTACACCATAGCTATAGAGCAACTTAATAATAGCAATGCCCGCTGCCCCTGCACCATTTGCGACAATTTTAATTTCCGTCATTGATTTACCAACAACACGAAGCGCATTAACTAACCCTGCTACCGTCACAATCGCAGTTCCGTGCTGGTCATCATGAAAAATTGGAATATTTGTTTCTTTCTTCAATCTTTCTTCAATCTCAAAGCAATTTGGAGCGGCAATATCCTCTAGATTCACTCCGCCAAATGTAGGTTCAAGTAGTTTTACAGTTTCTATAATTTTATCCACTTCAGTCGTTTTTAAACAAATCGGAAAAGCATCGACTCCGGCAAAGCTTTTAAATAATAAAGCTTTCCCTTCCATAACAGGCATCGCAGCTTCAGGACCAATATTTCCAAGTCCAAGTACAGCCGTTCCATCGGAAACAACCGCTACTGTATTTCCCTTCATCGTATAATCATATACGGTTTCGGGTTTTTCATAAATTTCTTTGCACGGCTCCGCTACACCAGGAGAATATGCCAAACTTAAATCCTCTGCATTTCGAACTGGTACTTTTGAAACCGTCTCTAACTTCCCTTGATTTGTACGATGCATATGCAATGCTTGTTCTCTTAATGTCAATGCTCTCACTCCTTGAACTAATTAGGCAATAATCAAAAAGTACGAACTTAAGTGGTCAGACCACACGGGTCTACTTAATCATTCTAACATAACTATGACCATTGTAAACAGTCAGTCTCTCTTCAGGATGACATTGCCCTTCCCAACAATGTCAATTAACCGATTATGCAAACGGTCATTAGGCTGAACCCAATCCCATAGAGATAGCTGTACATAACGATTTTCCCGTTCGTAGTAAAGCATTACTTTTGTTTTGCCATTATGTTGTAATAAAATTTTTTTAATTTGTAATAAGATATCTTTCGTTTGCTTATCGTTTTCTATTTTTATAAAAAGAGTTCCTGTTTCTTGGCTTGCAAGTTGCTTAGCTTCATCGATTGAATAGATTTGTTGGACATTTAGTTGAAGCTTTCCATCGCGTTCTTCCAATGTACCTTGTAACATGACTATTGCATTTGTTTGAATTGTTTCAGCAAACTGTCGATAACTATTCGGAAAAACAACGGCTTCTAAATCGCCATCTTCGTCGCTAATAGTCAGAAAGGCCATCAACTCTCCTTTTTTCGTTCGAATAGCCTTCACTGCCGAAATATAAACACCAAGCAATGCCTTTGCTTCTTTCTTTCTTGTCGCTTCTTCAATCGATATACAGCCAAAATGCTTAAATAGCTTTTGATAAGTACTCACTGGATGATTAGATAAATAGAGACCTAGTACGTTTTTTTCAAACTGCAGCTTATCTTCTAAACGAATAGGCTCTACTTCAACATACTTAGGTTTCAGTGAAAATTCTCCATCTATCAATAAATCCAGCAAATCTTCATCTGGCTTTACTAACTCTGCATGATGAAGAGCGACATCAAGGCTAGCTAAAAGCGTTGCTCGGTCACGACCAAACTCATCAAAGGCACCTGAATGGATGAGCACCTCCACCACTTTACGTGTGACAATTTTTCCGGAAACACGTAAGCAGAAGTCAAACAAATCACTGAATTTCCCATTGCGACGTGCCGAGAAAATCTCACGTAAAACGGTTCTTCCTATTCCTTTAATAGCTCCAAGACTATATTGAATGCCATCTTGTCGGGCTATAAACGGATAAGTACTACGATTAATAGAAGGCGAGTGAATCATCATCCCTTTTTTCTTAGCCTCTCGAACATACTGAGCAATTTTATCCTCATTTCCGATAGCGGAAGTCATTAATGCCGCCATGAAATGAGCCGGATAATGCGCTTTTAAGTAGGCTAATTGATAAGCAATGACACTATAAGCAACCGCATGACTTCGATTAAAACCATAGTTTGCAAAGCGAACAATTAAATTATATATGCTCGAAGCGATTTTGTCAGAATAATCTTTATTTTTCGCACCGATAACAAAATGATTTCGCTCTTTGTCTAAAATTTCCTTCTTTTTTTTCGAAACTGCTCGACGTAATAAGTCAGCCTCTCCCAGTGAAAATCCTGCAAGTTTAGAAGCAATTTGTATAATTTGCTCTTGATACACGATAACACCATACGTTGACTCAAGAATTTCCTGTAAATCTGGATGATGGTAATCAATTGGAGCTAATCCATGTTTTCTCTCAATAAATTGAGGGATATTTTCCATCGGTCCCGGCCGGTATAAGGCATTGACTGCGACAATATCTTCAAAGTGCGTTGGTTTTAACTTAACAAGCACTTTGCGAATCCCCTCCGATTCAAACTGAAACACACCCGTCGTTTCACCTTTACTAAACAACGTAAAGGTGTCCTGATCATCCATCGGGATTTTCTCTAAATCGATTTTCTCACCTGTACCTTTTTCAATACTTGTTAAAATCTGTTCCATGAGCGTTAAGTTCCGTAAACCGAGGAAATCCATTTTTAACAGACCTATTTCCTCCAGAAGATCCATCGGAAACTGTGTTAAATAGATACCGGCATGTCCCGTTTGAATAGGGATAATGTCCGTAAGCTGTATATCGCTAATAATGACACCCGCTGCATGGGTAGATGTGTGCCTTGGCAATCCTTCCAGCGTCATTGCAATTGAGAAAAGCCTTTGATAACGCTCACTTTCTTGAACAAATGCTTGAAGGCGCTTAGATTCTTGATAAGCTTCCTTTAATGTGATACCTAAGCGATTGGGAATCATTTTAGATAATGTTTCCTGCTCTTTTGGATCTAAGCCGAAAACTCGGCCTGTATCGCGCAACGCTGCTTTGGCTGCCATCGTTCCAAACGTAATAATTTGCGCTACATGGAGTTCACCATATTTTCGGACAACATATTCAATAACTTCTTCACGGCGATGATCTGGAAAATCAATATCAATATCCGGCATCGTCACTCGCTCCGGATTTAAAAATCGCTCAAAAAGAAGCGAGTGCTCAATCGGGTCAACATTGGTAATTTGCAATACATACGCCACCATAGATCCCGCTGCTGACCCCCGCCCCGGTCCTGTTAAAATTTGATTTTCTCTTGCGAACTTCATAAAGTCCCATACAATCAAGAAATAATCGCTGAATTTCATCCGTTTAATCACATCTAATTCATAGCGCAGCCGCTCTTCATACTGTGGAGATGGTTGAGACCTCCTCTTTTTCAACCCCTCAAAACAAATAGCCTCTAACATCTCATCACTAGAAACCCCTTGATTAGTTGGATATTTCGGCAAAAGGGTACGCTGAAATGAGAGATTGACCTGACATTGTGCCGCAATATATTGCGTATTTTGTAACGCCTCTCTTTTATCCGTAAAAAGCTCTAGCATCTCTTCCATGCTTTTCAAATAAAATTGCTGGGAAGGTAATACTTGTCGCTCTTCATCATCCAGCTTATGCCCAGTGCCAACAGCTAGCAGCACTTCTTGAGCCAGTGCATCATCCTTCTCTAAATAATAAACTGGATTCGTTACAACCACTTTTATACCCATGTCTTGAGCTAACTGCTCCACCGCTGTGTTCCGTTGGTCCTCCCCCTGTATTTGAAGACGTTGAATAGAGACATAAAATTGCTGAAGCCCAAACAGGTCGAGAAACTGGTTTGCTTCCTCTTTCGCTTCCTCAACCTTTCCCTCTTCAAGCAAGCTTTCTATTTTCCCTTCTGCTCCCGGCGATATTGCAATTAACCCTTTCGCGTAAGCCTTCAACCAATTTCTAGGCAGTCCTTGCGGTGATTTCGTTTGAATAGCACTGCTAATTTTCAATAAATGATGATATCCTTCTTGATTTATCGCTAATAAAAGAAGCGGATATGCCTTTTCTTCCTGGTCAAGAACATCCGCTAGTAAGCCGATAATTGGTTTTATACCGTACTTTTTACATGCTTTATAAAAATAAAGCGAGCCATACATTACATTTCGATCACATAACGCTAAGCTTTCCATGCCGTCCGCTTTCGCCTTAGTGACGAGCTCATCAATTTTTACTGTTGAATTCAATAAACTATACCCGCTCTGAATATGGAGATGAGTAAACAAATCTTTCTCCCTCCTTTTTTAAAGCTTATTTTCCCTTATTATAGAGGTAATTGTTAGAAAAGAAAATATGTTCTCCTTATCGAACTTGTATCATACTAACGAAAACAATCCCATATAAATAGAGTAAACCACATTATAGACAAAGGATGAGGAAAAAATGAATGAAGCTTTCGTTCCAGCCTTTATTAATAGCTATTTTATTTCACTTGGAGTTTTATTAGGAGGCGCCCTCATCGGTGGACTTTCCGCTTTTTTTACAGGACAAGCTCCAATGACAACCGTATTTCGCTTATCCGATAATTTACGTATTTGGGCGATTGTAGCAGCTATCGGTGGAACCTTCGATATGATGTACAGTTTTGAGCGCGGTATCTTCAACGGGGAAACGAAAGACATTGTCAAACAAGTACTGTTAATTCTATCTGCATTAGGCGGTGCTCAAACCGGCGCACTCATCATCAACTGGTTTACCCAGGAGCATCTTTTATGAGAATTCCTCCTTATCACCGCGATCCAACTTGGCAACGATTCCTTGCTGGAGCAGCACTTGGCTCACTTATAAGCTGGGTGCTATTCTTTTATTTATTCGGTATTCAGCAAGAAAGACAAATTGTCAAAATTCAAGAGCAGGAGGAAACGATTTTAAATTTAAATCAAAAAATCTCCATTTGGGAGGAAGAATATCACAAACTGAATGAACAAACGGAAAAAGGATTAACAATTCAAGACGTCCAAGTGAAGATTATAAACGGGAATTACTATAAATTAGATTCATTAAGCATCGCCGAGACTGAAGAGGCTATTCGTGATGACCTTGCTTCGCTTATTGCGAAAGACGTCAAAACAATCTACAACGGAAGAATACTTTTAAAAAAATCAATTGAGAATAAGATAATCGACATTAATAAAAAAAAATATCGCTTAGAAGTGACAGAACTCATCTTTTATACAGATATGTATATTGAGGTAAAATTAGAACGATTATAGAAGTACAAGCGCTGAAGCTTGAAACACTTAACGTCCCTCTAAAAATCGCATAACTTCCTAAACAGTGAAAAAGAAGCCTCGACGTCGAGGCTTCTTTTTTCATTACGCCTGTTGATTTAATTCTTCTAAATCAGCAAGTATGCGGTCTACTTCATCCCAAGAATAAATCGAGGCCCCTGATGCTAGCGGGTGTCCACCGCCATTATACTTTTTAGCAATCGTGTTAATAACTGGGCCTTTTGAGCGGAAACGAACGCGAATTTCATTATCCTCTTCAATGAAGAATACCCACGTTTTTACCCCTTTGATTGAACCAAGTGTTCCGACTAACTGTGAAGCTTCTGATGCAGTTGCTCCGAATTGCTTCATAGTCTCTTTCGTAATAATCATTTTACCCGTTCCGTGTGGAAGCACCTCGAAATGTTGCAATACATATCCGTTCAAACGAACAATATTTTCACTTACATCATACATCTCTTGGAACAACTGAGGACGGGAAAAGTTATAATTAATCAGCTCACTTGCATAAGCAAATGTTTTTTCCGTTGTGCTTGGAAACAGAAAACGACCAGTATCCCCAACGATACCAGCAAATAACAACCTTGCTGCCTCATCGCTTAACTTCAACCCCTGTTCTTTACCTGCTAAATAAAATTCATAAATCATTTCTGAACAAGAGCTTGCGCTTGTATCTACCCATAACAGGTCACCATATGGATCCGCATTCGGATGATGATCGATTTTAATTAATTTTGCCCCAGTTTTATAACGTTCATCGCAAATTCTTCCTGTATTAGCTGTATCACATACAATAACAAGTGCTCCTTCGTACATATCATCTGAAATCACATCTAATCTTCGTAAATAGTTTAGCGATGGCTCCTCTTTCCCTACTGTATAGATTTGTTTTGTCGGAAAAGATGCTTTCAAAATTTCTGCCAATCCCCCTTGTGATCCATATGCATCAGGATCTGGACGAACATGACGATGAATAATGATTTTCTCATACTGTTTAATTTCCTCTAAAATAGTCGCTTTCATGATACTCCCCTTTTCATTCTATCTATGTCTATTTAAACAAAAACAAGAAAGAATAAAAAGCTTTAATTGCTTTTCAGTGGAATTCTTTCTATGATTGACGGTACAATACAAAAAAGGATATTATTAACAATTATCCACACCAGCATTATTTCTCTCACATTGGAGGTTGCTCATTCATGCCTATTTTCGTTGTACTCATTATTGTTTCATTAGCCCTCTACGTATTTTTTAAAGTGAAATCATTGCGAACTCGTTTACCAATGGAGAAAAAATGGATTTCTAGTAAATCTTCAATGGCATTAGGCTCTTTTGTAACTTTCTTCGGAATCAATCAACTCTTTTTATTTCAATCTATGGTCACATACATTGTAGCAGGTATATTCATTGTAATTGGTAGTATAAACCTAATCGGCGGGTACAAAATGTACAAATATTACCTCCCCTATGCCATAGACGAAGCAGAAGCGATTGTACAACAAAAAGGATAGTCCAAACGGATTATCCTTTTTGTTATGTTATATGACTTTGTTCACTATTAGATTCAAACACTATTACTAATAAACGAGTACCTTACGCTTTTCCTATGATCGATCAAGCAATTGACAAGTTAACATCGCTTTACCAACCAATTTTCCTTGATTAAATACTTCAACATCGACTTTCCCAAACTTCCGCCCAACATCCAGCACGCGCGGCTGAACATCTAATGTGCTATCAATTTGAACTGGTTTGATGAAGTAAATTGTCATATTTTCAACAACTAGATCTCCGCGCTTATAGTTTTTTAATATACGGTTCGCAGAGTCTGTAACTATTGTCGTAAACACCCCAGTCGAAATCGTTCCTAAATAGTTCGTCATTTGGGGTGTAACACCATAGCTATAAACTTCTTCACCTTTCCCTCGACTTTCAGACATCACAAGCTGCCCTGTAATCGTATCATCAATCGTCTCTCCAACTTGAGGTTGTCGATGACTCATCTGCAACGCTTTCAAAACATCTTGACGACTAACAATCCCTTGTAATACAAGATTATCATTCACAACAGGAAGTAATTCAATCCCTTCCCATACCATCATATGAGCAGAAGAAGCAACGCTCATTTTATCTCCTACTGTCATCGGGTTTTTCGTCATAACTTTTTCAATCAACGTATCTTCTTCTTGTCCCATAATATCTTTCGATGTCACAATACCTTGCACTTTCATATTCTCATCAACAACTGGGAATCGACCATGACCTGTTTCCTGATTTAATTCATGCCATTTTTTCACGCAATCGTTCGAGGCTAAGAAGGAAGTCTCGTTAACTGGGGTTAAAATATCTTCTACCAACAAAATTTCTTTTTTAATTAGTTGATCGTAAATCGCACGGTTAATCATCGTCGCGACTGTAAATGTATCATACGTACTCGAAATGACAGGCATTTCTAATTCATCAGCCAGCTTTTTTACATGCTCTTCTGTATCAAAGCCACCTGTAATTAACACAGCCGCTCCAGCTTTTAATGCGTGCTCATGAGCTTGTGTTCGATTTCCGACGATTAACAAGTTTCCTGCTTCCGTATACCTCATCATCGCATCAAGCTTCATCGCCCCGATGACAAACTTATTTAATGTTTTATGAAGACCTGATTTTCCACCAAGCACTTGTCCGTCTACAATATTTACAACCTCTGCAAAGGTTAGCTTCTCAATGTTTTCTTTTTTCTTTCTCTCAATTCTAATCGTGCCTACACGCTCAATTGAGCTTACATAGCCTTGGTTCTCAGCTTCCTTAATAGCACGGTAAGCTGTACCTTCACTAACATGCAATGCTTTAGCAATCTGTCGGACAGAAATTTTCTCTCCAACCGGCAGCTCATCAATATATTTTAAAATTTGTTCATGCTTAGTAGCCAAGCTCTTCACCCTTTTCACGGTATTCCTATTTTTTTATTATAAGGCGAAGTAGCCAATTTCACAAATCCTAGGAATAATGATGCATTTTTTTGTATTCCTTTTTCTTTATTGGCTTACGCTTGCTTTTCGGTGAATATAATAAAGCTGTTAAATTTCCAGCAATCGTACATAAAGCAAATAGGAGCCAGCTTGCCGCAAATAAACCCTCTGCTCCCCCTGCTTGTAACGACAAACGCGGCACCGCATAATACAGCATCACACCACATAGCAACAAACATAACAATAATCGCTGTTTCATCCTATTCCCCCTTTTTTTACATAAATATGCTTATTTTATAAAAAAAGAAGCAGTCACGTTCATTTAGAACGTGACTGCTTTCTGAATTATAGCTCAATGATATCTCCAACTTCCATAATCCTACCGTTTCCTGCTTCCAACAATTCAAGAAAGCGATTCGGATCTTGTTTAATCGGTGGAAATGTATTGTAATGAATAGGAACAACCGTTTTAGCCTGCAGTAATTTAGCTGCTACAGCTGCATCCTCTGGTCCCATTGTAAAATTATCCCCAATCGGAATAAATGCTAAATCGATAGCATGTTTATCGCCTATTAACTTCATATCAGAATACAATGCCGTATCCCCGACATGGTAAATCGTTTTTCCTTCTGCCGAGAAAACCACTCCCGCAGGCATGCCTAAGTAAATAATTTGCTCATCTACTGTCATATAGCCTGTACTATGAAAAGCTGGCGTTAATGTCACTTTGCCAAAATCAAATTCATAGCTCCCGCCAATATTCATACCGTGAGTACGTACCCCTTGCCAGCCTAGATAAGTCGCAAGTTCAGCAATTCCCACTACAAGTGCATCATGCTTCTTTGCAAGCTCAAGCGTATCACCAACATGATCGCTATGACCATGTGTCAAAATAATAACATCTGGCTTTACATCCTCAACACGTAAATCCGTTAATGAATTCCCCGTAATAAATGGATCAAATAAAATGGTTTTCCCATTTGTTTCAACTTGCACAACAGCATGTCCATGAAAAGATACTTTCATTCTTCCACACTCCTTATCTTTTTGTCCCTCTTACATATTCTTTTTTTATCTTACAAATCCTCTAACATTTACATTCATTTTATCTCTTGATAAGGTAAATCTATACTTTTTTGGAGGGATTTCTATGAATGATAGGATAACCGAATTACAAAGCTGGTTGCAAGTAAATAACCTAGACGCAGCTTTTCTAACAGCACCTGATACGATTTTTTATTGCAGTGGATTTCAAAGCGACCCGCATGAAAGGTTGCTGTCCCTCTTTATTTTTCAAAATCATGAGCCTTTCCTTGTTTGTCCGCAAATGGAGGTCGCAGAGGCAAAACATGCCGGTTGGACCGCTGAAATCATTGGCTATAATGATATTGAAAATCCTTGGGAAAAAATGTCCGAAGCTGTGCGCAAAAGAAAACTAACACTTTCATACTTAGCCATTCAAAAAGAGCATCTGAACGTCGAAAGATTTGAACATCTCACACACTATTTCGCAGCTCCTGCTCTCGTTTCTGTCGAGGAAAAATTACGTCAAATGCGCATGATTAAAACAGAAAGTGAACTCAACAACTTACGCGAAGCCTGTCGTCTGGCCGACATGGCGGTGGACATTGGTGTTCATGAAATAAAAGAAGGCAAAACAGAAATAGAAATCGTTGCGGCCATCGAGTATGAAATGAAAAAAAGCGGCGTTCGTGATTTTTCTTTTTCCACCATGGTTCTCACAGGCACAAATACCGCTTCCCCGCATGGGACACCAGGAATGACAAAAGTAAAGCGGGGTGACCTTGTTCTATTCGATTTAGGCATTGTATATGAAGGATATTGCTCAGATATTACTCGAACAATCGCCTATGGCGATATAAGCGACAAACAAGCGGATATATATGAAACAGTCCGAAGAGCTCAAGAAGCCGCTATTAGTGTAAGTAAACCAGGAGCAACATGCAAAGACCTCGACATCACAGCACGAACAATCATCCATGACAAAGGATATGGTGCATACTTCCCACACCGCCTCGGTCATGGACTTGGCCTCAGCGTTCATGAATACCCATCCTTAACCGAAACAAATGAACTTGTCTTACAACAAGGAATGGTATATACGATTGAACCCGGCATCTATGTACCAAACATAGCGGGAGTTCGTATTGAAGATGATATTTATATCACCGACAAAGGCTGTGAAATATTAACAAAGTATCCGAAAGCGCTACAAATCATTCAATAATTGAATAATGAACCGCTTTCAAAATTCACTAAATTGTTACAAATCACCCATAATTTCTAATGTATAATAAGGGTATAAAAGAGGAGGAGATTATTACTATGAGTACTTATAAAAACATTTTAGTAGCTGTTGACGGCTCACAAGAAGCAGAATGGGCACTACAAAAAGCAGTTACGATTGCAAAAAATGACAATGCTACACTCGTTTTAGCTCACGTAATTGATACAAGAAATTATCCAACAATCGAAGCATATGACACAACAATCCGCGATCGTTCTGAAACATTCGCTAATGATTTAATTAAAAAATATAAAGAGCAAGCGGAAGCAGCTGGCGTAACGAATGTTGTTGGTGATATTGTCCTCGGTTCTCCTAAAGGACAAATCTCAAAAGACTTGCCGAAGAAACATAACATTGATTTAATTGTCTGTGGGGCAACAGGATTAAACGTTGTAGAACGGTTCCTAATTGGCAGTGTATCTGAAAGCGTTGTTCGCCACGCACGTTGTGACGTTATGATTGTCCGTACTGAAGAAGCATAAGCCAAATAAATAATCCTTAAATAAAAAATAAGCCTCTAGAACCCTTTTGGTAGCTTAGAGGCTTATTTTTATTATGCTTGTAAAAGCTTTTCGCCTTTTTCAATTGCAAGTTTTACTTGAGCAAAGCCCGTTCCACCTGCACTGTTACGGCGTTTAACTGCTTCATATGGGTTAAGAGCCACATAAATATCTTCTTCAAATAGTTGTGACGCTTCTTTAAACTGTTCTAATGAAAGATCTGCTAAATAGCATCCTTGTTGTACACAGAACAAGACAAGCTTCCCAACTACTTCATGTGCTTCTCTAAACGGCATCCCCTTCGAAGCTAAGTAGTCCGCTAATTCTGTTGCATTGGAAAAATCATTTTTTGTTGCTTTTTCCATAACATCCGTTCTGACTTTCATCGTAGAAATCATGCCAGCGAAGATTTTTAACGAACCAACAACGGTTTTAACTGTATCAAAAACGCCTTCCTTATCCTCTTGCATATCTTTGTTATACGCAAGTGGCAGACCTTTTAACACTGTTAATAACCCCGTTAAGTTCCCGTATACGCGACCTGTTTTACCGCGAATCAATTCGGCCATATCAGGATTTTTCTTTTGTGGCATAATACTGCTTCCTGTAGAGAAAGCATCATCTAATTCGATGAATTGGAACTCTTGGCTAGACCATAGAATAATCTCTTCACTAAAGCGTGATAGATGCATCATCATCGTTGCACTGTTGCTTAAAAACTCCAGCGCAAAATCACGATCACTAACTGCATCTAAACTGTTTTCATAGATACCGTCGAACCCTAACAATTCCGCACTTAAATGACGATCGATTGGGAAAGTTGTCCCAGCGAGTGCACCTGCACCAAGCGGTGAAATATTAATTCGTTTTAAACTTTCTGTAAAGCGTTGTTTATCGCGCTCTAACATCCAGAAATACGCCATTAAATGATGGGCAAACGAAATTGGCTGTGCACGTTGTAAATGTGTATAGCCAGGAATCAGTGTTTCTACATTCACTTTCGCCTGTTCTAAAATCGCTTCTTGTAAGTTTTTAATTAACTTTACAACATCGTTCGTTTGATTGCGCAAATACAAGTGAAGATCGGTTGCAACTTGGTCATTACGGCTGCGGCCTGTGTGAAGCTTTCCACCAACTGGACCAATTTCGTTAATTAGCATACTTTCAAGATTAAGATGGATATCTTCCATCTCAACCTTAAAAGTTAATTCACCGTTCTCAGCTTTCGCTTGTAAACCTTTTAGACCGGCAATAATTTTGTTTACATCTTCTTCTGGTAAGATTCCAGTCTGCTTGAGCATCGTAACGTGAGCCAGGCTGCCTTGAATATCTTCAAGAACAAGCTCCTGATCAAATGAAATGGAAGCTCCAAACTCGTCTACCCATTCTTCAGCAGACTTTGTAAATCTTCCTCCCCAAAGTTTGCTGCTCACACTGTCACCTTCTTGTTGTTCACCATGCTGTTTACTGCTGTTGGAAGACCAAAGATTTTAATAAAACCAACCGCTGCATCGTGATCGAACTCATCTTCTTTTGTATATGTTGCTAATTTCTCATCATATAGAGAGTACTCTGATTTTCTTCCTTCTACAATTGCATGACCTTTGAAGAATTTCACACGTACTGTACCTGTTACAGTTTTTTGTGTTTCTGCTAAGAACGCAACTAATGCATCGCGAAGTGGAGAGAACCAAAGACCATCATAAATCAATTCTGAAAGTTTCTTTTCAATAACTGGTTTAAAATGAGCTACATCTTTAACAAGTGTAATATCTTCTAACTCTTTGTGCGCTTTAATTAATGTCATAGCAGCAGGAGCTTCATATACTTCACGTGACTTAATCCCAACTAAACGGTTTTCTACATGATCAATACGTCCAACACCGTGTTTACCAGCAATTCCATTTAATTCAAGGATAAGTTCAGCTAGTTTATAAGATTTTCCGTCTAGTGTAACTGGAACACCTTGTTCAAAGCCAATTTCAACAACATCTGGAGTGTCAGGAGTATTTTCTAAAGCAGTTGTTAATTCATATGCATCTTCAGGTGGTGCTGCCCATGGATCTTCAAGAATTCCACATTCATTTGCTCTTCCCCATAGGTTTTGGTCAATTGAATATGGACTTGCTAAGCCGATTGGAACAGGAATACCATTCTCTTGTGCATATTCAATTTCTTCTTCACGAGACCATTTCCACTCACGAACTGGTGCAAGAACTTCTAAATCTGGATTTAACGCTTTAATAGAAACTTCGAAACGCACTTGGTCATTACCTTTTCCCGTACATCCATGTGCTACTGCAACTGCATTTTCAGCTTCTGCAACTTCCACTAATTTTTTTGCAATAAGTGGGCGAGAAAGAGCTGATACTAGTGGATATTTTTGTTCATATAAAGTGTGTGCTTGAAGAGAAATTAATGCATATTCTTCTGCAAATTCATCTTTCGCATCAATTACATATGAACTAACTGCACCAACTGTAATTGCTTTTTCTTTAATAAAGTCAAGGTCTTTTCCTTCCCCAACATCTAAACAACAAGCTACTACATCGTACCCTTTATTTTGTAACCATTTAATTGCAACGGAAGTATCAAGACCTCCGGAATATGCTAAAACAATCTTTGGATTTGCCATTTTTTCATCGTCCCTTTCGTTGTGAATAAAAATTCATGCGTTGTTATTTTTATTCAATCTCTGATTAAAACTATACTAGCTTTATAAAAGGAATGCAAGGTCTTTTTTTGGAATTTAAATAATAATTTATTAACAATTTTAAACACTTGAATTCATAGTCGTGCAGCCCAAAATATTGTACACTAATACTATAAAAATTCAAGATAGGAGCAGCTTACAATGAGTGAACTATTTGTCTTTGATGAACGCCTCGGAATCGCTCTCCCCTCTCTTAGCCAAGACTGGGATGAATATGAACATGATGTACAACAACAAATTCTTCTGCAATGGGAAAACATTCGCGGCAGCATTCCAGATCGAATACGTGATTTAGAATCCATTATTAATCAAAAACAAGATGCACTTTCGAATGAAAATAACTTTTCCCGTTCCTGCGAACTTAATACAGAAATCGCTGAAATAGCTTCCATCATTAACGATCTCTGGCTCTGGTATCGTACTAATCAACATATAAGTAGTAAAAGACATACTTAAGAAGGCTACCTAAAAAAATTTAGGTAGCCTCTTTATAGTATGAAAAAAGTATATCTAAGGGAACTGAAGGAACAAACAGATCTTCACTAAACATCGCCATTTACTAAAGGAATCCCGCATAAATATTAAACCGACTTAATTAAAATACTTCGCTAAAATATCACCGAGTATATTAATCCCTAAAACAAATGCTCCAACAACTACAGTTAAAACGAGGAATTCAAAAATATCAAATTCAAGCAAGATGCCACCTCATAACATTGTATTTTCCCATTCTTACATCATACATCAAATCGCTAACGGCTCTCTTTCCAAATCACGCTTGAAGGTGTTTCTCATACAAATAGCGATATTGATAAAACTTTTGAGCAAATTCACTAACATTACGGGTCACCTGATAATTCACACCGGCCCCGATTGCCATACTAATGAGTGGGATACCTTGAAACTGCTTTTTGCGAAACATCGAAATCGCTACTGCTTTCAACAACTGTTTTAATGGTTGCTCCATCCAACTTGTATTCGTTAACTCTTCATCCCCAATATAAAAATAATCATCTTCCTTAAGCTTCATTTCCTGAATTAATTCTTCCCAAGCCGCTCCCTGAAGTCGCTTCGGCATCATCCCTGCATGAAACACTTTAAGGGCAAGCATCATTTCTACCGGTGTATTCACCTCATACCCATAGGTCATCGCAATCAACTGAACAATGCGAACATTAATAACCGTCATCGCCGGAATGTCCCCGCCAAGCAGGAGCAGCCCTCCCGAACCACTCGCTCCGCCTTGAGTAAAAGAATAAAGTCGATGCTTCGCAATTTGTTGATCGGCTATGTAATTTAACTGATCAATTGTTAACTGATTCAAATCCGTAATAGTTGTAATCTGTTCATCGAATACACGGGCAGAAGCTAAAATTCTTTCTCTTGCATCGAGCTGAATTTGTGAGCTTTGTACAATGGCATGCAAATGAAACAACCAATTATCTAATTTGTTAAAGAACTGTTCTTTTGTTTTTTCTGGAAGAAGTGAAAACGTCATCTCTAACGATTTATCATATAACACCGCTAAATCTGTTGACTCATACTGCGAAAGTTTCTTTTCCCAAATGCTAAGTTCATTCCAAATTTCCTCTTCACGAACGGTCAATCCCATCGTTGGAACCCTCCTTTTAAACCGAATCCCTTCTGCTGCAGCCTTATATCTATCCTCCAACAAAATCACCATTTATTAACTATTGAGCAAATGATTGGACTTTTTTGTAGTATACCATAGTAAAGTTACTAATTTAAAAAATTGTCTATTGTGCAGAATACTTTTAGGAAGTTCTTCATTATTATTTAACCTTTCTAAAACATAAAACGGAATGCATTCATGCAAAAAGCCTCCTTTCCAGAAGAAAAGAAGGCTAAGATTTAAACATTAACTTTTTGTTGAGAAGCAATCGCAGCTGCGTCACGTGCAATCATTACTTCTTCATTTGTTGGAATAATCATAATTTTCACCGGAGAGAAAGATGAATTAATAAATGCTTCTTCACCATGAATCAGATTTAATTCCTCATCCCAGTATACACCCATAAATTCAAGTCCTTCTAGAATTCTAGCACGAATCGTATGGCTATTTTCACCAATTCCTGCCGTGAAGATAATCCCATCTACTCCGCCCATTCTAGCAGCATATGAACCTATATATTTATGAATACGATCTGCAAACACTTCAAGTGCTAGTTCAGCCCGTTCGTCCCCTTCATTAGCTGCATCTTGAATGTCACGTAAATCACTCGAAAAACCAGATAAAGCATGAATTCCACTTTGCTTATTTAGTACATCTAGTACCTCATCCGCTGTTTTCCCGGATTTCTCCATTATATACGGAATAAGAGCTGGATCAATATCACCTGAACGTGTTCCCATTGTTACACCTGCAAGCGGAGTAAAGCCCATAGAGGTATCAATTGACTTTCCACCCTTAATCGCCGTAATACTTGCACCATTTCCAAGATGACATGAAATTAAGCGTAATTCCTCAATAGGTCGTCCCATCATCTCAGCAGCCCGCTGTGATACATATTTATGGGATGTGCCATGGAACCCGTATTTTCTAATTCCATAATTTTCGTAATATTCATACGGCAAACTGTACATATAGGCGCTGCTTGGCATTGTTTGATGAAATGCTGTATCAAACACGGCTACCGCTGGAGTATCTCCTAGAATATGTTGGAACGCTATAATACCAGTGATATTAGCAGGGTTATGAAGAGGAGCTAACTCTGAAAGTCGTTCTAACTCTTCAATTACTTCTTCTGTAATTAACACGGAATCACTAAATACTTCACCACCATGAACTACTCGGTGACCAACTCCATTAATCTCCTCAAATGAGCTGATTACTTGATGTTGAATTAATTTCTCTAGTAATAATTCCACTGCAACCTCATGGTTGGGGATATGTAACGTTTCTGTTACTTTTTGTCCTCGAACTGTTAAATTAAACACAGAATCTTTCAGACCAATCCTTTCAACATATCCCTTTGTAATTACAGTTTCACTCGGCATCTCAAAAAGCTGAAACTTTAAAGAAGAGCTGCCCGCATTAATCGCCATTATTTTAGACATCCAATTCACTCCTTTACTATAATAGCTTGCCTACTGTTACAGTATGTCGTCTCTATTTTTGTAGTATCATGTCTAATTTTATCATGGTAAGCGCATACATCCAAACAATTTTTTTATAAAGCATACCTAAAAAAAGCCAATACCTTGATGGCACTGGCTTTTTAGGTCACAAAAAATTTTTTTCTGTTTCAAACCAAGCATCTATCTGTTGCACAACAGAGTGGGTTGCTTCGAAATTCGACAGCTTTGGCAATTGAACAAGAAGCGCTTTTTTCGGTGCTTCAATTCCCTCTTTTTTCTTCTGTAAAAGTAAGATACTCTTTGCTGCTGCTTCGCTCTTAAACATCGAAAGCGGCAGCTGAACCATTCCTTGAATATGCGTAGAGGATTTTAAATATTGATTCAACTTCGGTGCTTCTTCCGTTACAAAAATATTATTAGGTACTATAAAAAATAAGTAGCCTCCATCCTTCGTATGTCGCACACTTTGCTCAATAAACAAATGATGTGCATAAGAATGACCTTGATCTGCTTTTAATTCATAATCAGCGGCTCTCACATCATTTGGATAATACCCGACTGGTAAATCGCTCACTACGACATCGACAGGATCAATGAATAACGGCTCTAGACTATCTTGATTATAAAATTGAACAGGGTGCTCTTGTAAATTAGCCCCTGAGTAGGCAAGGGCAAGCAGCGTCTCATCAATCTCTACTCCAGAAGCATTAATTTCTTGTTCTGAAAGCTGATTCAATATCGTAAATAACAAGTTTCCTGTCCCAACGGCCGGGTCTAAAACCGTAAAATCCTTTTGATTTTTTGTAAACTTTCCTACTAAATAGCTGACGAACAAGCCAACCGCATCAGGGGTCATCTGGTGATTCGGTTGTACATTCTGCTGCATGCCTTTTAAAATCGCTAGCTGATAAGCCTTGCGAATCGTTTCTTTATTATATTTTTCGGGCGCAAAAGCCTCACAGTGCTTCGTTAATCGCTTCTTCGATAATTCACTTACTTCTTCTTGAATAACTTTTCCGTGGAAAAAGTTTTCACCTGTTTCTCCAAGTGCATCTAAATATGTGCAAGAAAGTTCTTCTTGTAAAATTTGTGTCGTTTCATCGAATGCTTGAAATAATTGTTCAACTGGGGTCATTTTCACTTCATAATTCCTCCTGTTTTCTGCTTTGTCTATTTTATAGCGAAGAACGAATGGCTACAAGCGTAGAGGTTGTTTTAGATGGATTATCAGAATTCTTCATTGCAATGAACAATACGCGAACGCCTTGATTAGTCCCCGAAAGCTGCTTGCACTGGATGCCGAAATGTTTATCTTAAACTCAAAAAAGGCTGTACCAAAGATATCCTTTGGAACAACCTCTTTCCTCACTTACTTATTTTGCGGCTTTTGCTGCTTCAAGAGCTGCTTCATAATTTGGATGATTTGTTCCTTCTGAAACATACTCCGCATAAACGATTTCATCGTTGCTATCAACAACAAAAACCGAACGTGCTAGGAGACGAAGCTCTTTCATGACTACTCCGTATGCTTCTCCGAATGAAAGGTCACGGTGATCAGAAAGTGTTTGAACATTTTCTAAACCACTTGCTGCACACCAACGCTTTTGTGCAAATGGAAGATCTACAGAAATTGTCAACACCTCTACATTCTCTAACGTAGATGCTGCTTCATTAAATTTTCTTGTTTGTTGATCACAAACACCTGTATCAATTGATGGAACAACTGAAATGATACGCACTTTCCCTTTTGAGTCACTTAAAGAAACAGGTGTCAAATTATTAGCCAACACCGTAAAGTTTGGTGCTTTATCTCCTACCTTTACTTCTGTACCAACTAAAGTAACTGGATTATTAATAAATGTAACTGTTGCCATTTTCTATTCCTCCTTTATAGACTTATATGTACAGATTTAATAATAGGGGGTTTACCGTATTTTTGCAATTAATAAGACAGACATGAAGTAAATGGCTAGCAGCGACGCTTTTTTTCTTCTAAGCATCACTATCTTTTAAGAAATACAGTATGGATTTTCTCAAAAAAAGAAGAACCCGGCTTATGCCGAGTCATCATTAAAAATCTAAGTCCTGCTTTGGCGGTGTTGGTTTTGCTTGTTGTGTCTTAGCTTTAGAATCATTCTTTGACATCATTGATTGGATTTTATCTACAACTTGCGGTGCTAAATCTAACATTTTCTCTAGCAAATGTGTTCCCTCATCGAGATGAATCATTTTGACTCCTGAAGAACCAACGATTAGAAAGGCAATAGGAGTAATGGAGACACCGCCCCCGCTACCACCACCAAATGGCTGCTTAGAAGAGCCTTGCTGACCTTGACCGTTATTCTCAAGAGTAAATTCACTACCACCTGCAGCAAAGCCAAAACCAACCTTTGAGACAGTTAAAATAACACTTCCATCCGGAGTTTCCACTGGATCACCAATAATGGTGTTAACATCTACCATCTCTTTCAAATTTTCCATTGCGGCTGTCATTAAGCCTTGAATCGGATGATCTGACATGTAAATTCCTCCATTCTACATCGATTGTTTATTGGAATTGTTCGTTAGCTTCGCCAATGTTTTCGATTTAAACTTCACCTTAGAACCTTTCCAATAGCGAAGCATTTTGATTCCAGTCAGGATAGCTTGCCCGATTCGAAATTGGAATATGCAAGAAATATAGGTTTCTGCTCGATGACTTTGAAAATCCGGTGTAATTGAATAAATAGGCATAACTCGAAAGCGTAAAAAGTTCGTTAATAAACCAATAATGGCACTTTTTAAAGTCCAACATCCTCCCACAAACACTCCCGTATGAGCAGCATCTCCCATTCCAACCACACTGCGCCATTCAAACTGTTTGACTTGAACTTTTCTAAGAAACTTTCGTACAATCTTATGAAAATTAACTACATGCTCAAGTATACTTTTTATATCCTGCAAAAAATGAATAAGTTCTTTCGGCGTAAAGCGCATATTTTCTTCTTGTTTTGTTTCATCACTCGTTCCTTTTTCTTCCTTCAACTTGACCGAAGCGGAGTCCGCATCTACTTGAATAACAGGTACCTTCACCGTATATCGAAGCAACCCAAACCATGCGGATAATTTCAACACCAATTCGTCATTCGTATGAGCATGTTGGTAACGGAATACTACCTTAATCTTCGTAATTATAATCAGTACTAATAGAGTAATTAATAAAAGACCTGCAAACAGTACCCACTTCATCCGCTCAACACCCCTTCAGCCCTCCATTATCCCCTAGAGAAGATGAAAATAAACGTCAGAAAAGCGCACTTCCCTCTCGTTTCCTGAAGTCAGGGCAACCTCACACAAAGAGGTCCAAAAATCGTGTCATCCATCAATTGTTTAATGAAGCTAAAAAAGACTCCAGCACCAAAGTACCAAAGTCCTTCTTCTATTATCGTTTTACTAACACTACACTCGTATCAGCAAAAATATCATGCAATCCTTGCTTCCTTGGCAATAGCCCAACAATAAGATAACCAACAACAGTAAACTTTGAAATAAAACGACCGATGCATTCTCTAAATAAGAGCGTTCCCCACGTCATATGTTCTTCTTTTAAAGCAACCACCTGCAAGCCAAAAATCATCTTACCAAGCGTTTGGCGGAAAAACTTTGTCATCAGCACAAAATATAAATAAAATACAATCGTCGTACAAATTACTTCTCCAGATAAAAAGGAATAACTATCCCCCTGATCCGTTAAGGTGAAAATCGGATGAATCAAGATTCTATTTAAACTACCAATGATGAGTAAATCCGCTAAATACGCCCAAAATCTCATCCAAAACCCCGCAAACTCAAAAGAAACAGGTTCACTTGTTTGAATATCTTCTTGAATCGATGCTGAACCAGCCACTTTTTCATTATCGTTTACTTCTGTGGAATAGAGCATCTCTTCTTGATTTGGATTATTTTGTTCCGTCATCCTAACGCCTCCTATTCCGCATATAAGTACATGAGACGTGGAGAGTTAGAAGATGTGAGGACCTTTGTTAAAACCGCTGTTTCCGCATCTACTCCCATTACTTTTTGAGCACTCATGCTTAAGAATGAACTCAAGTTTGCTTCATCTGTATAACGAATGACTTGTGCATCTTTTAACTTCAAATCTGTTTTGATTCCGGCAATTACGTCATCCAAACGACCGATTTCATCGACTAATGCAACTTGTTTCGCTTGACGTCCATCATAAATGCGGCCATCCGCAAGTTTACGGACTTCTTTCTCTGACATGCCACGACCTTGTGCAATCACTCGAACAAACTCGTTATACATATTGTCTACCATCGATTGCAGAATTTTTCGTTCCTCCGCTGTCATTTCACGTGTTGGACTCATAATATCCTTATACGGTCCACTTTTAATGGTTTCAAATTCTACACCGTACTTTTCTGCCAATTTTTCATAATTATACCCTTGCATAATAACACCAAGTGAACCTGTTAACGTTTCATTACTTGCATAAATTTTATCTGCCGGCGCAGAAATATAATATCCGCCCGAAGCTGCCATCGACCCCATCGATACATAAACAGGTTTCCCCGTTTCCTTAAGCGCTAAAATTTCATCATAGATTTCCGCACTTTCTAACACGCCCCCACCAGGAGAATTCACTCGTAAAATAATCCCTTTAATCGTTTCATCCTCTGCTGCCATATCTAATTTCTTCAGGAACGAACGGTGATTGTATGTACTTCCTGCCCCAAAAATAGAATAGTCCTCTCCTGTATCTAAAATTGTCCCTTCTACATCAAAGATGGCAATTTTATTAAATACATCGTCACCTTCTACTACTTCTTCGTAAAAACTACTCTCTCCCGTAGCAAAAAGATCTTCAAATACACTTTTCGTATCAGCTGAAAAAAAGAATGTAGCAGCACTCACTCCTATAGATACAAAAAAAAGTAAAGCAGCAATCCCTAAAGCTGCCCAACGTTTCCCATTCATTGGCTTTCCTCCCTTTATTATGTACTACCTATTATTATATACGAATCCCTCTAAAAAAAGTTTCAAATCAACATTTATATCCCTTTATGCTCCCATTTTTCCATGCTTTTTCATTTTTGCAGCAGTTGCTTTTCCCCATTTTGTCACAGAAAGCGTATAAATAATGAGCGCAGACCAAATAAATAAAAACGCCAGCATATGCGCTTTCGTAAATGTTTCATGATACACAAACACACCAATCAATAACGATAAGGTTGGAGCAATATATTGAAGAATGCCTAGTAAAGATAACGACACTTTTTGAGCACCCTTTGCAAAATAGAGAAGAGGTAGGGCAGTGACTATTCCGCCGCCAATTAACAAAAGACTTGTTGGTGTAGAATCGAAAAATCGAGACTCTGATTGAATCATTAAATACATCCAGTACCCTAATGCAATCGGTGCCATCATGACTGTTTCAAGAGTCAGTCCAATTGCTGCTTCCGTTTGAATCATTTTTTTAGCTAATCCATATAAACCAAATGTAATGGCTAAAACAAGCGAAACCCATGGAATCGAGCCAAAGTGAATCCCTAAAATCAGAACACCCACGCCCGCAAGCATAAAGGCAAACGTTTGAGCACGACTTAATTGTTCCTTTAATACAAGCACTCCCAATAACATACTAACGAGCGGATTAATATAATATCCAAGACTCGTTTCTAAAATTCTTCCTGCATTTACAGCCCAGATAAATACACCCCAATTAACACTTATTAAAACAGAAGCAATAAATAACGCCCAAAACTTTTTAGGAGCTCGTACAATTTCTTTCGCATACGTAATAAAGGCCTTCCATTTTTTCGTCATGATTAATAAAACCACCATAAACAGAAAAGACCAAAACACTCGTTGCGCTAAAATTTCTCCTGAGGAAACCTCCTGTAATTGTTTCCAATAAATCGTTACAACTCCCCAAATTATATAAGAAAGCGCCGCGTATATAATGCCTTCCTTTTCTTGATCCAGTTTCATTCTAAGCCTTCTTCCTACAACATTAATTTTTAACCTATTTTATTATAGATGATTTTATCATCTATGACTGTCATCACGACTTCAGTCTTTAATCATTCAGCTAGTTCTATTCTATTTCAGTCGATCCGTGTACCTCATGCAATTCCCAGCGGGCGTAAGTGTACACTGCTTTTCACTGGCTATTAGTCTTCCCAACTTCTCTTTGTGGAAACGCCTCACCTAAGCAAACGCTTGCCCTATCCAATAAGATACATGAGGACTGTTTACTACCCCAAAACGAGACTAACCATCAGTAAGGCTTCACTGATGGAAGTTTATCTATATGATTTCAAAAAGAAGCCGCCAATATCAAAATTGGCGGCTTCCAATACCTTATGAGTTAGATTGAGCCAATAACTCCTCTTGTTGACGTAATTCGACACGACGAATTTTTCCAGATGTCGTTTTTGGTAAATCATCAAGGAATTCGATTTTTCGTGGATATTTATAAGGAGCTGTTAACTCTTTTACATGCTCTTGCAAGTCCTTTACTAAATTTGGAGCACTAGAATCAACACCTTCTCTCAACACAACGAAAGCTTTTACGATATGTCCGCGTACTTCATCTGGTGAAGCTACAACCGCACATTCTTTTACAAAAGGATGCTTGATTAGAGCATCTTCTACCTCAAATGGCCCAATTGTATAGCCTGAACTAATGATAATATCATCAGAACGTCCTTCAAACCAATAATAACCTTCTTCGTCCTTCTTCGCACGGTCTCCCGTAATATAATATTCACCACGGAACTGCATAGCTGTACGTTCCGGATCTTTATAGTAATTCTTAAATAGGGCAGGAGTATCCACATGAACAGCAATGTCGCCTACTACTCCAACTGGACACGGATTACCATCTTCATCAATGATTTCTACCGTATTTCCTGGAGTTGGTTTCCCCATTGACCCTGGTTTAATTTCCATTCCTTTTGTAACACCAATCAGCAATGTATTTTCCGTTTGACCATATCCATCACGTACTTCAACATTAAAATGCTGTTTAAATACTTCAAATACTTTTTGGTTTAATGGTTCTCCTGCAGATACAGCGCTGTTCAGCTGGGATAAATTATATTTTTGTAAATTATCGACTTTTGCCATCAATCGATATTCTGTTGGTGTACAGCATAATACATTTACTTTATAGTCTTCTAGAAGTTGCAAATACTTTTCCGGTTCAAATCTACCGTGATACACTAATCCTGTCGCTCCAGAACCAAGTATTGCTAAAAACGGGCTCCAAATCCACTTTTGCCATCCCGGCCCAGCCGTTGCCCATGCTACATCATTTTCATTAATGCCTAACCAATTTGCAGCAGACGTTTTTAGATGAGCATAAGCCCAGCCATGCGTATGTACAACACCTTTTGGATTTCCTGTCGTACCTGATGTATATGATAAAAAGGCCATATCATCAGCCTTCGTATTAGCTAACGCTAGTTCTGACGAAGCTGTCTCAGCTAGTTCTTGTAAAGGTAACCAGCCCTCTTGTTGTTGTCCAACAACAAATTTTAAAATAGAGTCGTTCTCTTCAATTTGATTAAATTGATTTGTATACTCCTCATAGCTAATAATCGCTTTTACTTCTGCATGATTAAGGCGATATTGTAAATCTTTAGCACGGAACATTTCTGAACATGGGATGACAACTAAACCGATTTTCAAAGCCGCGAGATACACTTGGTACGCTTCTACTAAACGAGGAATAATAACAAGTACTGTGTCTCCCTTTTTCAATCCTTGATTTAAGAAAACGTTACCAATTTTATTAGCATTTTCTATCAATTCAGTATAAGTCGTTGTTTTTTTATCACCAGATTCATTTTCCCATAATAGGGCAACTTTTGCCGGATCTGCTGCAAACTTTTCTACTTCACTAACTAAGTTATATTGTTGCGGTGCTAATAAATGCTCGCGTTTCATTCCGTTTCCCCCTCTAATAGCAAACTTATATATGTGTTACTATAACTTAATATTTATACCTGGTCATAATTTTATTATACACTAATTTTCTGTAAATTTTAAAATAATTATTTGCTATTGTATATGAACTTACTTATTTCAATTTGGTTTAGTTTGTTTTCAACACCTCCCTACCTATATACAAATATTTTACCATAAATTACATTTTTTTCAATAACGATTCTGAATTTTCCCAATTAATTGTTTTTATAACAAAATACTACATACAATAGTGTCGAACACTCGAAAGAAGGAAGCGGGTATAATACCCGCTTCCTGCAGCCATATTATTCAATTATTTTGAAAATCCGCCACCTAATTGTTGCTCAGCCATTTGGACAAGACGTTTTGTAATTTCTCCTCCAACTGAACCGTTCGCACGTGATGTTGTATCAGCACCAAGCTGTACACCAAATTCAGAAGCAATTTCATACTTCATTTGCTCAAGAGCTTGTTCTACTCCTGGAACTAATAATTGATTTGAGTTGTTGTTGTTTGCCATGTGTTGTTCACCTCCTTGTGATTATAGAGTGTGTAAAAACACATGGCTTCATTCTTGGTAATTGCTAGATAATCAGAATAATCCTTCCATCTCTTTTTCAATAGTTTGTTGATTTGGAACAACAGTAATGGTTTCTATATTTTGAATTGCCTTTTCAATTAATGGCTCAAACTCAACAAAACTTTCATAATAATTCACTTTTTCCCTCTTTGGTTGCGTTTTTGGACTTGCTGGTGTGAATACTGTACAGCAATCCTCATACGGTAAATTAGAAATTTCAAACGTATCTAGTTGCTGAGCCAAATCAATAATTTCTAGCTTATCCATTGTAATAAGCGGGCGTAAAATTGGCGTATTCGTTACTTCATTAATCGCAAACATACTGCTCATTGTTTGTGAAGCTACTTGTCCTAGGCTTTCCCCTGTAATAATCGCCAGTGCGTGATTCTTTTCACGAATTTGATCAGCTAATCGCAGCATTAAACGTCTTGTCGTGGTCATCGAATAATTAGCTGGTACTTGCTGTTGAATTAATACTTGAATATCCGTAAATGGAACAATGTGCACCTTAAAACTGCCTGTCACTTCTGCTAGTTTTGCTGCCAAATCCAGCACTTTTTGACGCGAGCGTTCACTTGTAAAAGGAGGACTATAAAAATGAATAGCCTCTACCTCTAAACCACGTTTCATCGATAAATACCCTGCTACAGGACTGTCAATTCCACCTGAAAGCATTAACATTGCCTTGCCGCTCGAACCATATGGCAATCCCCCAGCTCCCGGAACAGTTTCACCTGTTAAATAAACTGCTTCACGACGAATTTCAACAAGTAAATTGAAATCAGGATTCTTCACATCAACTTTTAATCCCTCGATATTACGTAAGAGATGTCCGCCTAATAAATGATTGACTTCATTTGTTACATATGGAAACTCTTTGTCTGCTCGTTTTGTCGTAATTTTAAAAGTATGGACTGGATCTGATAGCTGATTCATATAGTAGAGCGCCGCTTCTTTTATCTTCTCAATGTCGCGCTCAACCTTAAGCGCAGGACTCAGCGACTGAATGCCAAACACACCTTGCAAACGTGCAATGACTTCTTTATGGTCGGCATCATGTAAAATAATATACATTCTTTCTCGATTGGCTGTTAGTTCAACATTCGGAATATCCTTTAAGCTCCACAAAATATGCCTTCTCATTTTAGCCACAAATGATTTTCGATTCCGTTTTTTTGTTGAAATTTCTCCGTAACGAATAATGATATGATCAAATTTCATGTTACTACCTCATCACCTTTTCTAGTTTAGCTACAGCGCGTCCTATAGCATCAATAGCTTGCTTAGCCTCTTCTATTTCATTATGAAACGACGTACTAATCCGAATGACACTTTCTGCTCGCTCTTGATTTCGATACATTTCAAGGACTGTTTTACTTGCTGTTCGCTTTTTAGATGAACAGGCGCTTGTCGTTGAGACATAAACACCTTCTGTTTCTAACTCATGAAGTAACACTTCAGATTTAAGACCTGGTACCGAAAAATTAATAATATGAGGAGCTCCGTCTACCGGACTGTTTACTTGTACTCCATCAATTTCCTGTAATCCATGATAAAAAACTGTTCGAATTTCTTTCAATTTATGCGCATATAACACGCAATTATTTAAACTAATTCTCATCGCCTTTGCAAGCGCAACAATACCCGCTACATTTTCTGTACCGCTTCGGAATTGGCCTTCTTGATTCCCACCTGAAAACAGTGGAGCTATCCGCACACCTTGACGAATATACAAAACACCTGTCCCTTTTAACCCGTGTAATTTATGGCCAGATATCGTACAAAGGTCAATTCCTGCATCTATTAATGAAAGATCTACCTTTCCAATCCCTTGTACATGATCCACGTGAAACAATATTTGAGGGTATTGCTTTAACAGCTCTCCAATTTCAGCAATCGGTTGAATCGATCCGACTTCATTATTCACATGCATAATAGAAACTAAAATCGTATCTTCACGTAACGCTTTCTCTAAATCAACAACTGAGACGCGCCCTGTTGCATCAACTGGAAGATATGTTACTGCAAATCCTTGTTCACTTAACACTTGGAAAGCTTCCATAACCGATGGATGCTCTATACTCGTTGTAATAATATGCTTTCCGCGATTTTGGTTAGCTAGTGCTGCCCCTTTAATCGCTAAATTATTGCCTTCTGTACCGCCTGAAGTAAAAAAGACTTCTGCACTCTTCACTTTCAATAAATCAGCAATTTGCTTTCTTGCTGTTGAAAGAAGCTTTTCTGCCTGCGTCCCGATACCATGAAGAGAAGAAGGATTACCAAAATAGTCCGTTGATACTTTTACAAACGACTCGATTACCTCAGGATACGGCTTCGTCGTCGCACTATTATCTAAATAAATCATCATGTCACCTTCTATAATCTATTAACGCCACCCATTCAGATAACGATGAAAGGAAATACTTATACAATTTTTACTCTTGCAACGTCTAATATTAACATAATTAAAACAGAATGAGAATCTTGCTCCTTAAAGTTGTTTATAACCTTATTTTTCAGCACTACTATTTCATACCGCACACATCAAAAAAACTCGCACAAGGCGAGTTTTTAGGATATTACTTCTTCTATATTCGCTTCAAGCCTCTTCATACTGCCCGGTTCAACCTTCTCAATCGCTGCAGCAGCCGTCTCTAATGCAGCTTGATAGTCAAAACTATGAAATCTTTTTTCAGCTTCCTTTAAGCTTTCTGCCATAAAAGCATTTCTGCTGCGATAACGATTTCCATATTGAATGACTTTCTCCGCTAGGTACATATGTTCAATTAAACTTTGAGCACTTTCATGTACTTTGTTTGTATTCGCTACCGCTTGTTCTAAAAATAAATAAACAGCTGCAACATCAAGTGGTTTTTCTTCCAATTTTCTTTGGACATGGTCAATGCTTTCTTTCGCATTCTCAATAATTGTTTTAAATTCCTCCGGCAATCCTGGAATATTGCTTTTAGAAATCATTCGACTTGTCTCAAGCATCTTATGTTTTAAATCCGCTAATGATTCTTTTGCATCTAATTCATCTTTTCTTAACGCCTGCAACTTCCCTGCAAAGACTTGCTGCTCTTCCATTAAAGCTTTTAACTGCTCATCAACTGCTTGCATTTCTTCGCTAATAAGCGAGCTAGCTGTATCATTATCTTGAATTTTTAGTCCAAGCAATTCATATCTCTTTGCAATTTGTTGAATTTGCTTAATCATTTTTGTTTGCGCTTCTAGCTCACTATTCGTTAATTGATAAGATTGCTGCACAATAAACATTTCTTCCTCAAGCTTTTCATGTTCATATTCTACGTTTGCAATTGTTTCTGCTAGCTTTTCATGATTTTTTTGAACATATTGCTTCGACAATACTTCTTTTTCTAGTAAATCGTATAAAATATTTAGGCGGTCACGCAAGTCATTCATCCCTTGCTCGACTACTTCCACTTCCGCATTTTCCAACTGTTTCTTATACGAATCTAACTCTGTTTCTAAGCGCGTTACTTCTTCTGTAAATTCAATATGATTCAGCAAGTAACCTTGGTCAATCATATCTTGATAACCGTCTTTTAGCTCTGCAATTTGGGCAGGGAGCGAAGAACCACTTTCTAATAACAATGCTGGCAGTTTCTCCATTCTTGAAGCTAGTTGATCTAACTTTGCTTTAACCGATAAAACAAGCTCACGTGCATTTAAATAATTCCCATTTGCGGTTTCTTCTTCATAACTTTTAAAAACCGTTGTAACTTCTTCCAACGTCTCTTCTAGCTTACTAACCGCTTTTCCATAATTATGGCGATGCGCAAGTAAAGATTTTTTTAACTGACGATGGGTTTCCTGCATTTCGGCTACCTCAAAACGATTCTTCTCCTCACTTCCAACTAACTCATGTAATTCAGACAGAATCGATTTAATACTTTCCTCAATCTCATTCAACTTTGCTGAAATTTGCCTTTGTACGTCCTTTGAGCGTTTGAAACGATATTTATCAACATATTCCTCTGCATCAAATAACAGCTCTTCTACTTCAGGCATACGGACTGTAATAATGACATCCCATTCACTGCGCCAATTTTCAAACAGTTCCTCCGTTTCACCATTCATATTCAATCTCTTGACCTTAGAAAGCTCTTCCAACACGGGGCGATTCATAATATTAAGCTTCCATGTTTCTAAACGATCAATTTCTTGAAAGTACCTTTTCTTAAAGAAATAGCCCCCAATAATAAACAATAATAGTAAAATTACTATTCCCAGTATGTATTCCATCATAAGCCCCCTGTTCTAGCCTTACCGTCCATCTTGTAAATCTCTATATCAAATAAAATAAGAAAATGTTCAATTTAATGCTTTTATGATACCATGTTAACAATTATTTTTGATGACAAAAATTTATTTTTTGTAGAAAATTACTAAAAAACAGCTATTTATTGGGAGGGAAATGTGATGAAAACGGATAGTCATGTACATTCACCGTTTTGCCCACACGGCTCTAAGGATTCATTCGTTGAGTATATAGAAAGAGGAATTCAACTAGGTCTACAAGAAATCACCTTTACTGAGCATGCTCCTCTGCCAAAGGGATTTATTGACCCCACGCCTGAAAAAGACAGCGGTATGAATGCTGCCCTTTTGTACACCTATTTAGAGGAACTTCAACAGCTAAAACAGCAATATAAAAATCGTATTAGAATTAAATCCGGCCTTGAAATCGATTATATCGAAGGATTTGAACAAGAAACCAAAGCTTTCCTTAATGAAATTGGAACTTTTCTTGATGACAGCATTTTGTCCGTCCATTTTATCGAGCATAATCACAAATGGTATTGTATCGATTATAGCGATGATGAATTTGGAAACATTAGCAAGGAACTCGGTTCTATCGATGCCGTTTACACAAAATACTATGATACACTTCAAAAATCTATCAACGCGGACTTAGGTCTTTATAAGCCAAAACGAATCGGTCATATTACACTGGTCCATAAATTCCAGCATCGGTTCCCCGCAGCTAAAAGCTTCGACGATCGTGTGTATCATATTCTAGAACAAATTCAGCGCCAAAATTATGAATTAGATTACAATGGAGCTGGTGTTGTAAAACCACTTTGTCGCGAGCCGTACCCTCCGGAACGATTTGCTAAGCGGGCTGTTGAATTAGGCATTCCTCTTCGCTATGGTTCTGATGCTCATCAAGCGAAAGACTTAGGACAAGGATATAGTGCCTTGATTACACTCCCGTAAATAATTCAGGACGACTAAATAGTTTTGCCTGATCATGATCAGGATGAAATAATGTTTGTTCAATGAAACGCTTCACCTCATCGGCAAAACGGTTCATATAGTAAGCTTCCTGCGGGAATACATACAGTACTTCTGTTGCATAATTTGGATGCAGGACAGGTGCTGTTAACAAGCTTTTCAACTGCAATAAATAAAGCGGCACAGAAACAGATTGAAACACGCGTGTCTTAATGCCTTCATCTAAAAGATGTTGAAAATAATATTTTTCTTTCATAAAATAAGTCGAATGAATTTCGCGGTTTAAATTGGTATCTAATGCGGATTCACCGTAAATAAAACGCGCAGCTAGGAAATATTCTCTCTGGAATTCCAGTATATCCGTCACTAAATCTACCAAACATTGTTGCGGTCCTTTCTGTTCTAACATGACAACATTTCTCTCTAAGACCGCAATATATTTTTCTAAATAAAACATAAAGCAATATTCTAGTAAGCCTTGTTTATTCTTAAAATAATAAGCGATATTAGCTGGATTCACTTTTGCTTTGTTGGCAATGTCACGAATCGATGTAGCATGATAGCCTTTCAAATGAAAAAGGTAAAGAGCGGCATCCAAAATTTCTTGTTTCGTTGACGTTTGGCGATTCATCGGATTTCCCTCGCTTTCTACATAAAGACAATTGTCTAGAAAGTATTCTAGAGTAATTGACGGGAATCCTTTTAAAAGTTCTCGACAAATTCTTAGCATCCATGCTCATTCAAAATACAGCACGATAAAATTATGATGAAGTTAGGTGAAATAATATGTTTAGTGTCGAAAAACACCCAGGAAATAAACAAGAACAATATACACTTTTGCATAAACAACTCGTAGCACTTATTGAGGATGAAAAAAATCAAATTGCCAATTTAAGCAATGCTTCTGCTTTACTAAACCAGTTTCTTCCTGATATTAATTGGGTTGGTTTTTATTTAGTGGAAGACAATCAATTAATTCTTGGACCATTTCAAGGACTTCCTGCCTGTGTACGCATTCCTTTTGGAAAAGGAGTTTGCGGTACTTCAGCAGCAAATAAAACAACGCTGCGCATCGCCGATGTACATCAATTCCCAGGGCATATCGCATGTGACGCTGCTTCTCAATCAGAAATTGTTATTCCTCTTATAAAAAACGAGGAAATCATCGGCGTTTTAGATATTGATAGTCCTATGACGAATCGTTTTGACGAAGAAGATCAACAAGGTCTTGAAGAATTTGTTACTATTTTGAGTAAGTATTTATAGCAAAATATTTATATAAAACAGACCTATTCGCTAAACGAATAGGTCTGTTTTATCGTTGTATGCAGTAATTAACAATCGCACTGCTGAAGGAGCACTTTATTTTTCCCAGTATTTTTAGCAATGTATAGCGCCTCATCTGCTCGCTTAAATAATTCTTTCACATTGTTACACCGTTCTTTCGACCAGTATGATACACCGCATGAAATCGTTATGTTTGGATTAGTTTGCTCAGCCACTTTATCCTTAATTCGTTCTGCAATCCGCAAACCAATATGCAAATCTACTTTTGGCAAATACACCGCGAGCTCTTCACCGCCCCACCGTGCTCCTATATCCGTATCTCGAATATTACGCTGAATCACTTTAGCTACTTGAATAAGGACCTCATCCCCCACTTGATGGCCATATGTATCATTAACCTTTTTAAAATTATCAATATCAATTAAAATAAACGTTCCTTGATCATCTGCAATCATCGATTCACACATTTGCCGGTCAAGATAGCTTCGAGAATGCAACTGAGTTAAATGATCTGTAATAACCATTTTCTCTAATTCCTCTCGCAGAATGGAGTTCATCATTGCTATACTAGAATGGTGAATCAGCGACTGAAACAGTTTAAACATATCGAATGAGAAGAAGTACGGCTCTTTATGCAAAACGACCACAAACCCTCTAAGAATACTATTTTCCATCATAGGAACGGCCATTAACGAACGATACTCTAAATCCGCTTCCTCAATGTAAACCGTTACATCACTAATAAATTGCGATTCTTTTTCTTCTTCTATCTTCCTTTTTAAAAAGGAGAGGTAGACCTGTGCATCCTCTGTTTCAAAAAAGCTTGAACTTTCGGAAAGTAACTGCAATGCTCCATCATCGGATAGTAAAACAAAACCTGATTGATTCGCTTGAAAAGATTGTATAATTTGTCGCTTCATAAATCGAATCGTGTCATTTAAACACGTGTTAGAGTTCAAATAATGTGACGTTTCGTTAATCAGCTGTAAATCCGCGACAAGCCGTTTAGATTGTTGATACAGTTGGGCATTCTCGATTGCACTCCCAGCTGTATTTGCCAACAAGGTAATAAAGTCGAGTTCACTTGGTGGAAATAACAAACTATTAGGGGCGATAATCTGCAAGACTCCATATACCCCCTGCTTTCCTAATAGCGGGGCATATAAAATAGAGTGCCGATCTGTATAATCGTCCTCAAATTGTAACTTTCCAGTCAAGTAAGCTTGCATCGCGGCAACATTCTCACTATTATAATCTAATTCTTTAACAGGCAAATTCCCATGTCCATAGCTATCTTGGGACAGAAATAAATAATAATCAAAAGTTGGATATACATTCTGTAAAGTAGAAATGACCTCTCCTAATACAGCCGTCATATTCATAGAAGAGTGAAACTGCTCCGTTACCCGATACAATTGTTTATATCGCTGTTCCTTATGCTTCGTTTTAGCAATACATAAGACCGTTTCCATAATCGTAGCAAACTCTTTTGAGAATATAAGCCAATCTTCCTGCAGATACGAAAATGCGCTGGAGGTTTTTTCTTTAAATCCAACTAACCCTACCATCTGATGATCAACATGAAGAGAAATAAAAGCTTGAAAACCTTCAATTTCCATAAACAACTGGTCTGGCACAATATATCCTTCATTCTCGCTTCGATTCCATTGTGTGATCAACGTATCAGAAGCGGCTAACACTGACTTTTGAAAAGCTCCAGTCGTAGCTTCCATATAAAACTGTTGCGTCCAATCATCATATTTAAAGTAAGCTACTTCCTCCATACGTAATAACTCTTTCGTTATCAATAATACATCCTGTATAAATGCAGTGGAATACATGTCATTATCCACATTACTTATCCGCTGAAAAAAAAGAACACGTAATTCATTTAATAATTGAGTCATTCTACCACTCATAGTCCATCATCCCTAAGTAACACTTTATTTTTACAGAACCCTATACTAAGAGAGCCTGTCTTCTTGCTAAACCACCTGTACATATCCACCAAATGACTAATATAGGATTTATGAACTATATTAAATCCATAAATCACCTTTATATCCCTCTCGAACAGAGACTTTAGACATAAATGTTATACATTTAATTATAACTAGTTTAAAATAAAATTTCCGCATAAAATGAATAAATCCTAAATATTTCGTGCACCTTCAAGTTTGAATTGCCTTATTTTTTTCACAATCTCTTTTACTAAGAACAAACTAACCTTGACTTAAAATATTTAATATTATACAATACTCTTTGTGTAAAATATTGCAGCCTATGTGATAGCCTTTGTGCTTTCATTTTGTTCCTCTCTATTATAAGAGGTGTATCGTGTAACCCTTAGCTGCTAGGGCGATGGTACATGAAAACAAAATGTCCATGATTGTTTATTCACACGGTTTTTATTTTACCCAAATAAAAACATTTAAAGGAGGAGTCATCTTATGGCTCGTTATACAGGTCCAAGCTGGAAATTATCTCGTCGTTTAGGAATTTCCTTAACAGGTACTGGTAAAGAATTAGAAAAACGCCCTTACGCTCCAGGACAACACGGTCCTAACCAACGTAAAAAAATCTCTGAATACGGTTTACAATTACAAGAAAAACAAAAACTTCGTCATATGTACGGAGTAACTGAGCGTCAATTCCGTAACCTATTCGATAAAGCTGGTAAGCTTCAAGGTAAACACGGTGAAAACTTCATGATTCTTCTTGAATCACGTCTTGACAACGTAGTATACCGTCTTGGTTTAGCTCGTACTCGTCGTGCGGCTCGCCAACTTGTAAACCACGGACACATTCTTGTAGATGGTCAACGCGTTGATATTCCATCTTACAAAGTTCTTCCTGGTCAAACAATTGCTGTTCGTGAAAAATCACGTAATGCAGTTGCTATCAAAGAAGCAGTTGAAGTGAATAACTTCGTACCTGATTTCTTAACGTTTGATGCAGACAAATTAGAAGGTACTTTCACTCGTTTACCAGAGCGTTCTGAATTACCTGCTGAAATTAACGAATCTCTTATCGTTGAGTTCTACTCTCGTTAATAGAAAAAAGTGGTTCCATCCTCAGATGGAGCCGCTTTTTTTATTATTAGGCTTTATCCTACACTTAAAGGGCAGCACCCCCTACTAATAGAAGTTTCACTTTCTTATATTTAACGTATCCTATATTTAGGAAATACTATTTCCCTATTTAAAAAGCCGGCCAAACAAGGCCGGCTTTCTTCTATTATTATTCACTTATTTTACTAACGTATATTTCTTCTTTCCTCGACGAATGAGCATAAACTCTCCTTCGATTTTATCCACTTCTGTCACTACATACGCTAAGTCCGTTATCTTCTCTCCATTAATAGAGATTGCCCCATTTTGAATATCTTCACGTGCCTGACGTTTCGAGGGCGAAATTTTCGCTTCCACAATTAAATCAACAAGGCTAATTTCTTCCTGACTCTCACGCACATAGCTTGGCACATCTTTAAAACCGACTTTAATTTCAGCTGCACTTAAGTTCTTTACCTCTCCGCTAAATAATGCAGCAGAAATTTTAATCGCTTGATCCAACGCTTCTTGGCCATGAATTAAACGTGTCATTTCTTCCGCTAACGCTTTTTGTGCTTTACGTAAATGCGGCTCGGTTTCAACTGCTTGTGCTAATTCTTCAATCGCTTCATGAGATAAGAATGTGAAGTATTTTAAATATTTCACGACATCTGCATCGGCTGTGTTAATCCAAAATTGGTAGAACTCATAAGGGGTTGTTTTTTCCGGGTCTAACCAGATTGCTCCACCTTCTGTTTTACCAAACTTTGTTCCATCTGCTTTTGTTACAAGCGGAATGGTCATTCCAAAAGCTTTAGTCTCTTCATCATGTGCTTTACGAATCATTTCTAAACCTGTTGTAATATTCCCCCATTGGTCGCTGCCGCCAATTTGTAATTTACAATTATAGTTATCATATAAATGATTAAAATCTAGCCCTTGTAAAATCGTGTATGCAAATTCTGTGAATGAAATCCCTGTTTCAAGGCGAGATGCAACTGTATCTTTCGCAAGCATATAATTCACCCCGATATACTTCCCGTAATCGCGAAGGAATGTCACCACATCAATTTTGCCAATCCAGTCATAGTTATTAACCATCACCGCTCCATTTTCTCCTTCAAAGCTGAAGATACTTTGTAATTGGCCTTGTAAACAACGAGCATTATGCAATACTTTTTCTAGTGTTTGCAGCGAACGCTCCTCCTTCTTCCCACTCGGGTCACCAATTAGACCAGTTGCTCCGCCGACTAATACAAGGGGACGATGACCATGTTGTTGAAAGCGACGCAATGTCAAAAACGGTAATAAATGCCCAATATGCATACTATCAGCCGTCGGATCAACTCCACAGTATAAAGAGATTTTCTCGTTCTCTAATAGCTCTTTCATCCCTTCTTCATCTGTTTGTTGGTACATAATTCCTCTCCACTTGAGATCTTGTAATAAATCCATTATTTTTTTCCTCCTTTTTATAAGAAAAACCGTCACCGTTCCTTGGCTTCCCATAAATAATTTTTCAAACATAATATTTATTAGAGTCAAGGAGACACCCGATAGGCATAAGACAAGTCGCTTACCGATAAGCTTTTGCCCTTCCGAAGCGATTGGCTTATGACCCAAAAGTGGCAGGTATAAGGTTAGACATCGAAACGTATCGAAAATTTGATCTTTTAAACAAACAAAAAACGCCCCTTCATATACATGAAGGGACGAATTATATTCGCGGTACCACCCAACTTGAGAACTAAAAAAAATCCTCCGCTTAATGCGAATAACGGTCGCAACCCGATTCCTGCTACTTCAATGTTCACAGCAACTGCTCCAGGGAGTAATTCATCTCACTATATGTACCGATTTACACCAACCACCGGCTCTCTAACACAGGGATAGCTTGACTACTGAATCCTATCATCACTTTAATCATTTATCTAAATGAATTTTTATCATATATTTCATTCGGTGTCAACCTATCATCTCATCATATATTCCCATATTATTGAAGTTGTCTGTTTAACAGTTGATTGTATGCTATAATATTAGGTGATTTTAGGGGGTATGATACGATGAGTAATAATCAAGATGGATGGAAGAGGTTTATATACTTCTTAAAAAATAAAAAAACACAAAAGGCAGCTAGAGTCAGTTATTTAGTAACTTGGAATCTAGTACTCCTTCTCATCATCGTTGGTATTCTTGGATTTTCTTTTGCCGGAGGGGTCGGTGCTGGTTATTTCGCAGCCCTCGTAAAAGATGAACCAGTACGTTCAAAAGAAGATCTACAAAAAGAAATTTACAACTATGAAGAAACATCAGAAGTGTATTTTGCAGACGAAGTCTATCTTGGAAAACTTAAATCTGATTTAGAACGAATTGAAATACCGATTGAAAGCATGTCTGACAATCTAAAAAAAGCAGTGATTGCAACTGAGGATGAATATTTTTATGAGCATCAAGGGGTTGTACCGAAAGCAATTTTACGAGCAATCTATCAAGAGTTTACAAATGCCCCTATTCAATCCGGTGGAAGTACATTAACACAGCAGCTCATTAAAAACCAAGTGTTAACGGATGAGGTATCATTCGATCGAAAAGCAAAAGAAATTCTACTTGCACTTAGAGTCGAGAAATTCTTTGAAAAAGATGAAATTCTAGAAGCCTATTTAAACGTCTCAGCGTTCGGACGCAACTCTTCTGGACGTAATATTGCTGGTGTACAGTCTGCCGCTGAAGGATTGTTCGGAAAAAATGCAAAAGACTTAACACTTTCACAAGCAGCGTTTATTGCTGGTTTACCTCAAAGTCCATTTGGCTATACTCCATATACACAACAAGGAACACTTAAAGAGGACTTAACTCCTGGAGTTTCACGTATGAAAACGGTATTAAAACGAATGCGAGATAACCATTCTATTACACAAGCAGAATATGAAAAAGCTCTAACCTATGATATTACAAAAGACTTTATCGGTAAGAAACCTCTGCCATCTGAAAAGTATCCATGGTTAACGGTCGAAATTGAAAAACGTTCTATCGAAATTCTTACTACGATTTTAGCTAAAGATGATGGATATGAAGAAAGCGACTTGCAAAAAGACGAAGATTTATATCAACAATATGTCACCTTAGCTGATCGAAATTTACGCCAAAATGGCTACAAAATTTATACAACAATTGATAAAAAGATTTACGATAGAATGCAAGAAGTAACAAAAAACTATCCAAACTTCGGATACGATAAAACGGAAGAAGTAACGGATTCAGAGACGAAAGAAAAGAAAATCGTCAAAGAGCCAGTAGAAGCTGGTGCAGTATTGATTGAAAATAAATCAGGTAAAATTATCAGCTTTGTCGGCGGGCGCGATTTTAATCGCGAACAAATAAATCATGCGACAGCAGCCGTTCGCTCAAACGGTTCAACGATGAAACCATTAGTAGTCTATGCACCAGGTATTGAGCTTGGTAAGATTTCTCCAGGGAGCGTAGCAGCGAATGTACCTGTTTCAATCAATGGATGGAAACCTGGTAACTATGGCGGCGGCGGTTATAGCGGTGTGGCAACCGCACGCGAAGCACTCGCGAAGTCATATAACGTACCAGCTGCTTTATTTTATAAAAGTATTCTTAATCAAAAACCGGTTAAATATTTGGAGAAAATGGGATTTTCCAGCTTAGCAAAAGCCGATTATGAGAATCCATCTGTATCACTCGGTGCCTTAGAAAAAGGAGTAACCGTTGAAGAGAACGTCAATGCCTATGCAACTTTTGCAAACGGTGGAAAATTTATTGATGCTTATATGATTGATAAAATTGTCAAAAAAGATGGTGAGGTCGTTTATGAACATAAACCAAAGAAAGTCGATGTCTTTTCGCCTCAAACTGCTTATTTAACAATTGATATGATGCGCGATGTCATCTCAAACGGAACAGCGACTTCTGTCCGTAATCGCCTTGCTTTTTCTAGTGATTGGGCAGGTAAAACCGGGACATCTCAAAATTTCCGAGATGCTTGGTTCGTTGCAACGAACCCGAATGTCACATTTGGAACATGGATTGGCTATGACACACCTAAATCATTACAAGGCTTGTATAATGGCCTTGAATATAATAAACGAAACCTATATTATTGGGCAGATCTTATGAATGCTGCTTATCAGGTCAAACCGAAACTTGTTGATCCAGAGAAGAGCTTTAAAATGCCAAGCGGAATTGTCAGTCGTTCATTCTGTGCTGTTTCCGGATTGCTAGCTTCTGAAGCTTGTCAAAAAGCTGGATTTGTTAGAACAGATCTTTTTATTTCTAAACATGTACCAACCAAAATTGATAATAGTTTCACAGATGGCCAATATGTTCAAGCAGGGGCAAAACGCTATGCAGCTCTTCCTCAAACACCAAGTGAATTTAGAAGCGGCGGCATGATGCTAAGCCCAGATCTTCTTGAGAGCGCCGGCTTTAAATATGTAATAGATCGAGGCAGCCTGCTTCCAACTAGCGGACCATCGAATGGAGTCGCTGCAGCAACAGCTAAGTTAAACGATAATGGTAAAACACCAGCTCCGCCTAGCGTCAATGTTCAAGGGAACACTCTCGTATGGAGTCAACATCCTGAGGGAGATGTAATCGGCTATCGAATTTATCGTAACGGTAAAAAAGCGGGCAGTCTTCAAGCCAATGTCTCTATGTCCTTTACGATGTCTGGCGGCGGTTCATATTATGTAACGGCGGTTGATATCGTCGGCAAGGAGTCTGGTGCATCCGCAGCCGTAGGTGTCCAAAGTCAAGGAAAAAAACAACAAACTAAGGAAATGACATCCGAAGAAACTGCATCAAAGCAAGAATCAACGGATTCAACTAAAAATCCGGACCGAAAAGCTGATTCAGAAATTAATCAAGAAACAACGGAGCCTGCAGCTCCAAACCAAACAAAAGAAACACCTGAATCAACTAAACCGACCGATTCACAAACAAAACCTGTAGAACCTGCAGAGTAAAGTATGAAGAAAGAGGCATCCAACTGGATTAGCCTCTTTTTCATGTTCTCCTCAAATTAAATAAAACTGGTCACTTCTGACTTTAATCTTCCATTGACGATAAATCACCTGCTGGCAAATCAAGTTCCCAAGCCTTTAAAACACGACGCATAATTTTTCCACTTCGAGTTTTTGGAAGCTTATCGCGAAATTCAATTTCGCGCGGTGCTGCATGTGAAGCAAGGCCTAACTTAACAAATTGACGAATGTCTTCGATTAATTGCTCAGTAGGTTCATACCCATCGCGAAGAGCAATGAACGCCTTAATGATTTCACCACGAACTGGATCAGGTTTTCCGATTACCCCCGCTTCCGCAACAGCTGGGTGTTCGACTAATTTACTTTCTACCTCAAATGGTCCAACACGTTCACCAGAAGTCATAATGACATCATCGACGCGTCCCTGAAACCAGAAGTAGCCATCCTGATCCATATAAGCAGAATCTCCAGATACATACCAATCCCCTTTTAGAAAATAAGAATCATATTTTTGTTGATTATTCCAAATTGTCGCCATCATAGCTGGCCAACCTTTTTTAATCGCAAGATTCCCCATTCGATATGGTGGCAGCTCTCTTCCTTGATCATCAACAATCGCGGCCTTCACTCCCGGAATTGGTTTCCCCATCGAGCCCGGCTTAATTTCCAAACAAGGATAATTACAAATTAGTTGTGCACCTGTTTCCGTCATCCACCACGTATCATGGATGCGACGCTCGAATACTTTCATCCCCCAACGAATAACTTCCGGATTAAGCGGCTCTCCTACACTAAGTACATGCCTGAGCGAACTTAAATCAAATCGCTTCACTATCTCATCGCCAGCACCCATGAGCATCCTAAACGCTGTTGGAGCACTATACCAAACCGTTACTCCAAACTCTTCAATAATCTTATACCACGACTCTGGTTTAAAACGACCTCCTGCGACTACAATAGAAGTTCCCGTAAGCCACGGTCCGAAAACCCCATAAGCAGTCCCTGTAACCCAGCCTGGATCAGCTGTACACCAATAAACATCTTCCTCCTTCATATCAAGTACCCATTTCACCGTTTGATAATGCTGAATCATTGCATTGTGAACATGGAGAACCCCTTTTGGCTTTCCAGTCGATCCTGACGTATAATGAAGCGTAAGTCCGTCCGTTCTTTCCACCCAAACTATATCAAACTGACGATCCGCTTCTTTCATTCTTTTATTCAAGTCGTAACATTTATCTTTTTCTTCAATATTCTCTCCTACTAAAAAGATATATTGTAAATGTGGAAGATCTTTAACTGGTACACGTGATAATAACTCAGGCGTCGTGACAATTGCCTTTGCTTCACTATCTAACAGACGATCTCGAACAGCTCCCTCCATAAATGCTTCAAATAAGGGACCAACAATTGCCCCAAGCTTAATCGCACCAATTAAAGCAAAATACAATTCCGGAGAGCGAGGCATAAAAATAAATACACGATCCCCCTTCTTTATATCTGCTACATCTTTAAGTACATTCGCTGCTTTATTCGTTTGTTGCTGTACTTCTTTAAATGTATATTTTTCATTTCGCTCATCATCTTTATAATAAAGGGCAACTTTATTCTTCTTAGAAGTGTTAGCATGCCGGTCTATCGCTTCATAAGCCAAATTTAGCTTCCCTGTTTCAAACCAGGAAAAAGCTCGCTCCGCATCTGACCAATCAAACTGCTTGTACACTTCATCATAATTTTGCAAATTAAATTCACCCGCTATTATTGGCAACGTTTTCAATATCATGCAACCTCCCTTTATTAACGTTTCATAATTTCATATATATTACGTTTATCATGATTTATTTCTAAAATTAGAGAAAAAGAAATGAAGCTTCCATCAGCGGGGGTCTTACTGCCCGTTAAGAGTGGGATAAAAACCTTACATGGCTGTTAATTATGAAATAGTTTTATAACGATTGTAAAAAAGTTAAAAAAATAAAAAATAATTGCTAAATTTATAAAATTTACATACTATTTTTCATGTATAATATTTCAAGAATGTAATTTTTAAAAGCTATGTTAATGAATATTATTGATTCCCAAAATTAATAACACCATTTAACAGAGCTTTTTTAAAAGAGGTGAATCAATGAAGCATACAAAAACCTACTATGCGAAGGAGTTAGAAACAACAAATGGTACATTGCTTATCGAAGGACCTATTTCTGCCGAACAACTAAGTTCCCTTCACTTTCATGAAGACCTCGTTGCTTTTCGCCCTCCATTACAACAGCACAAAGCTTTAATAGAAATTGCTAGTTTACCAGAAGGACGCATTATTATCGCGCGTCATGAAAACACAATTGTCGGCTATGTAACCTTCTTATACCCTGACCCGTTAGAACGTTGGTCGGAAATTAAGATGGAGGATTTAATTGAGCTTGGAGCAGTTGAAGTCATTTCTTCATTTCGCGGTGCATCTGTTGCCCAAAATTTGCTACGTGTAGCTATGATGGATGAAGAGATGGAAAATTATATCATCATTACCACAGAATATTATTGGCATTGGGATTTAAAAGGAACTGGATTAAACATATGGGATTACCGGATAATGATGGAAAAGATGATGAGTGCAGGAGGACTTACCTATTTTGCAACCGATGATCCTGAAATTTGCTCACATCCTGCCAACTGCCTCATGGCAAGAATCGGAAAAAATGTCCCGCCAAAATCTGTTCAAACATTTGATCAGCTACGCTTTATGAACCGCTTTATGTACTAATACGGTGATTTAAGAGGAGGAAGAACAATGATTGTTGAAAAGATGATGACCAAAGATGTTATAACTCTAGCCCCAACAGATACCATTTACAGCGCACTCTTACTTATAAATGAAAAAAAAATCCGCCACATTCCAATTGTCGATCAAAACAATTATTTAATTGGTTTAGTAAGCGACCGCGATCTTAGAGACGCTACTCCATCCATCTTTCGCACCGAAGAATTTAAAGAAGATTTATACAGACCGATTAGTTCGATTATGAAAACAAATATTATTTCAGGACACCCACTCGACTTTGTAGAGGAAATCGGTGCTATTTTTTGTGAAAACAATATTAGCTGCCTTCCGATTGTAAAAGAAAAGAAACTAGTAGGGATTATTACAAGCTCAGACTTATTACAGGCTTTTATCGAATTAACGGGAGTCAATAAACCTGGTTCACAAATTGAAATTAAGGTTCCGCATAAACCAGGCGTCCTCTATGACATTTATGGTATTTTCAAAAAGCGAAATATAAATATACATAGCGTACTCATCTATCCAGAGAAAGCTGATGATACATCTCAAATACTCGTCGTTCGCGCTCAAACGATTAATCCATTTATCGTCGTAGAGGATTTACGAAAAGAAGGCTATGAAGTCCTTTGGCCAACTGTATCGGGGCAATCCCTATGAGTCATGATGCACTATATATCCATTCAGAAGATTTATTAACATATAAATTTCGGGAAGATCATCCATTTAATCAAAAGCGGCTACAGCTAACACTTGATTTGTTACAAAAACATGGAGCGATAAATGATAGACAAATTATTCAACCACGAATGGCCACTATTGAAGAATTAGAGCTCGTCCATGATGCTCAATATGTCCAAGCCGTCCAGCTTGCAGGTCAAGGACAGCTATCAATAGAAATTGCACAAAACTACGGAATCGGTACAGATGATACACCGATTTTCAAAAATATGCATGAAGCAAGCGCACTTATTACAGGAGGTACGTTAACAGCTGTTGATGCTGTTATGACAGGACACGCCCTGCATGCATTCAATCCAGGCGGCGGATTGCATCATGGCTTTCGCGGTAAGGCATCAGGCTTTTGTGTCTACAATGACTGTTCCGTTGCTATTAAATATTTACAACACAAGTATAACGCACGTGTTTTATATGTTGATACCGACGCCCATCATGGGGATGGTGTACAGTGGTCCTTTTATGATGATCCTGATGTATGTACACTATCCATTCATGAAACAGGACGCTACTTATTTCCTGGTACCGGAAACATAAATGAACGAGGTCAAGGAAAGGGCTATGGTTATTCCTTCAATATACCAGTCGATGCCTTCACAGAAGATGAATCATGGCTTGATTGTTATCGCACATCATTGAGGGAAATTATGGACTTCTTTAAACCAGATGTCATCCTCACTCAAAATGGAGCAGATTCTCATTATTATGATCCGTTAACACATCTATCAGGAACAATGAAGATATATAAAGAGATTCCGAAACTTGCACATGAACTTGCTCACAAATATTGCGGAGGACGCTGGATTGCAGTTGGCGGAGGCGGCTACGATATTTATCGTGTTGTCCCTCGCGCCTGGTCGCTCGTCTGGCTTGAAATGACGAATAATTCAAACAATAGCGGTCCTCTTCCAAAAGACTGGATTAATCGTTGGCAACCGGAATCGGAAGAACTACTTCCAAGCGAATGGGACGATATGGACAACATCTATGAGCCGATTCCGCGAAAAGCAGACATTACAGAAAAAAACGCTCAAACATTAGCTAAAGCGCTGCACCCGATTCGCTCATCTCAGAAAACTACGAATCAGTTTTAAACTTGTAACAAATAGAGAAGCACTCGGACGTCCGAGTGCTTTTCACTGACTTTTGATGTATGCGCGATTTCCTAACAGCTTATTTTGTAGATTGTCTCTCTTCAATTCGATGTGGCAGAATAACATTATCTAAGCCATTAACTTCTTCCTTGTTCATCAACTTCGTTAACAATCGCATCGCTACGGCACCAATGTCATAAAGTGGTTGAACGATTGTTGAAATTTGTGGACGCACCATTAAAGTTAATCGTGTGTTATCAAAGCTAATGACTTCAAAATCGTCAGGCACATGCAAACCTTTATCTTGAGCTGCATGGACAATACCAAGCGCCATTTCATCTGCTGCTACAATAATAGCACTCGGCTTATCCGCCACTTCTACAAGCCTTTCAAAACATTCAATACCTGAATTATAGGTATAGTCTCCTTCGACAATAAGTACATCATCAAAAGGAAGGTTTGCTTCTTGTAAACCACGTTTGTAACCTGCTATTTTTTGAATATTAATTGGATCAGTCAGATTACCCGAAACAAAAGCAATGCGTGTGTGCCCTTTCGCAGCAAAAGCTGACACGGCATCAAACGCTGCTGCTTCATAATCAATATTTACTGATGGAATTTCATGTTTCGCCCCTTCTTCAATTGAACCAGCAAGAACAATTGGTACCGGTGAATTTTTAAATTCCTTCACATGCTCATCCGTGATATGACTGCCCATAAACACGATGCCATCAACTTGTTTCCCTAACATCGTATTTAATAAGTGAAATTCCTTATCTCTATTTTCATCCGAATTACTTAAAATAATGTTGTATTTATACATCGTAGCGATATCTTCAATTCCTCGTGCTAACTCAGCAAAGAAAATGCTTGAAATATCAGGAATAATCACACCAACTGTCGTCGTTTTCTTGCTCGCAAGTCCTCTTGCTACCGCATTTGGTCGATATCCTAGGCGTTCAATAACATCTGATACTTTTTTTCTTGTGGCTGGTTTTACGTTTGGATTGCCATTTACTACGCGAGAAACCGTCGCCATGGAAACATTTGCTTCGCGGGCTACATCATAAATGGTTACATTATTCATAATCCCATTCCTCCATTTCAATTATTTTCTCCATTAAAGACTACAATTATTTTGATTTTCGTTTTATCTGTATCTAAACATATTTATTTAGTTCTTAAACTATGTGAATAAATGCACAAACAAAGTTTGCAAATGATTAATCCTATTATGATATTTATCATACGATAGACGTTTCTTTCCTGCAATTACTTTATTCTTTTTAAAGCTCCTATTAGTTGATTTTCGATTTATTCCGTAAGAAACCAAAGTTTGATACCCTAACAATCTACAAAAAGGCCCTTACTGTAAATAGTAAGGACCTTACTAGTTGCTATTTTCTATTAAACCGTCACCCAGTTTAAACGTTTAATTTCATCATAAAATGCATCGAATTGCTTCAAATCCATTTGCTGTGCTGAATCAGATAGAGCAACAGCTGGATCCGGATGCACTTCAGCCATCACGCCATCTGCTCCAATAGCAAGTGCTGCCTTTGCTGCCGGAAGTAAAAGATCACGACGTCCTGTTGAATGCGTTACATCAACCAATACAGGTAAATGCGTTTCTTGTTTTAAAATTGGTACAGCTGTAATATCTAACGTATTTCTTGTCGCTTTCTCATACGTACGGATTCCGCGCTCACAAAGAATGATATTGCTGTTTCCCTGTGCCATAATGTATTCCGCAGCATGAATGTATTCATCGATTGTTTCTGACATACCACGTTTTAAAAGAACAGGCTTCTTCGTTGAACCAGCCGCTTTTAACAAGTCAAAGTTTTGTGCATTACGAGCACCAATTTGAATTACATCGATGTAATCAAGTGCCGTTTCGATATCATCTGTACTTACAATCTCACTAATGACGGCTAATCCATATTCATCTGCAACTCTTTTTAAAATTTGAAGTCCTTCAAGACCAAGTCCTTGGAAGTCATATGGAGATGTACGTGGCTTGTACGCACCACCGCGCATTAATTTTAAGCCTTTTGCCTTAATTGCTGCTGCAACAGCTGCTGTTTGTTCATACGATTCAACCGCACAAGGTCCGAAAATAAAACTTGGAACTCCATTACCAATTAATTCACCATTTAAATTGATAATCGTATCTTCTTGTTTCTGTTTTCTAGACACAAGCAATGCTTTCTTTTTATTTTCATCTTGAATATCTAATCCAAGTTTAAAAATTTCTTTAAAAATATGCTTAATAGACGCAAGATCTAATGGTCCTTCATGTTTCTCCTCAATGAGATCTAGCATTTTTCTTTCACGAACTGGATCGTAACGGTTTACACCTTGCTTTTCTTTTACTCGGCCAATTTCTTGAGCGAGTTCAGCTCGTTGATTAATAAGATGTAATAACTGAAGATTAATCTCGTCTAGTTGATCACGTAGTACGTCAAGCTCCTTGTTGCTCATTACAAATCCATCCTTCCGTTTTTAAATTAGCACTGGACCAATTATTCTTAATCATCATAGGATTTCGAAAATTTCAATTCATTATTAGCCAGCCTTATTTTCTTCATATATTTTGCCATATTTCATGTATAATTGAAATTATTATAAATGATAAGAACCTAAATGTCACTTAATTTTTACTTTATCAATTAAACGCTTTTAAGCATTAAAGAATGATTTTCACAAAAGAAGGTGTCAGCTATATGACAGAAACATTATTTGCCCTCGATATTGGAACAAGATCTGTTGTAGGCATTATATTAGAAAAATTATCAGAAAGCTATAAAATTATTGATATTTTATCACAAGAACATGCAGAACGAGCAATGCTGGACGGACAGATTCATGATGTCACGGCCGTTGCTAAAATCATTCAACAAATTAAAGAGCAACTTGAAGAAAAGCATGGACCTCTAAAGAAAGTGTCTGTTGCGGCAGCGGGACGAGCACTCAAAACAGAAAAAGCGACAATAACTATGAATATTAAAGGAAAGCCTATGCTATCACATGAAGATATTCTTCACCTCGAATTCAGTGCCGTTCAAGAAGCTCAATATCTAGTAGCTCAAAAGAATCAAACCAATTCCACTTATTACGGTGTTGGTTATTCCGTTTTATACTATCGACTAGATGGACAAGAGATTGGAAGCTTAATCGACCAAACTGGTGAAGAAGCATCTGTTGAAATTATTGCAACATTTCTTCCAAAAGTGGTCATTGAATCTTTGCTTGCGGCTTTGAAACGAGCTGGTTTAGAAATGCAAGCTTTAACACTCGAACCCATTGCTGCTATCAATGTATTGATTCCACCATCTATGCGCCGCTTAAATGTAGCATTGGTTGATATTGGCGCTGGAACGTCCGATATTGCTTTAACAGATTCAGGCACAGTCATTGCCTATGGAATGGTACCAATCGCTGGTGACGAGATTACGGAAGCGATTAGCGACCATTTATTACTCGACTTTCCACTTGCAGAAGAAGCGAAACGGAAGCTTATAACGAATGATGTGATTACAGTGACGGATATTCTTGGCTTTCAGGTCGATGTATCCAAAGAAGAAATCCTTCACAATATTCAGCCTGCGCTCAATCGTTTGGCTGATTCTATTAGTCAAGAAATTCTTGAATTAAATAATGGGAAGGCTCCTAAAGCTGTCATGCTTGTGGGCGGAGGCAGTCAGACCCCTGAACTAACAAAACTCATCGCTAAACGACTGGCTTTACCAGAAAATCGCGTCGCTATTCGCGGAATTGAAGCGATACAACATGTACAGTTCTCTGCTCATGTACATACAGGGCCTGAGCTTGTGACGCCGATTGGCATTGCTATTGCAGCGAATAAAAGCCCCATTCAATATATGAGCATTCTCGTAAACGGACAGCCTATCCGTCTATTTGATATGGAACAAACAAACGTTTCTGATTGCTTGCTTACTGCTGGTATTAAGTTGAATAAACTATATGGAAAGCCTGGAATGGCTAAAATCGTGCACTTTAATGGACAGCAAATTACCATACCTGGTGAACATGGAACTCCTCCAAAAATTTTATTAAACGGAGTAGAAATTGCCCTTGATGCAGCAGTCAAAAACGAAGATATCATCGAAGTGACAAAAGGAGAAGATGGCCATACGGCTACATTATGTATTCATGACCTGATTGATCATATACCAAGTAAAAAAGTAACGATAAACGGCGTGACCTATATAATAGAAGCAACCATTGCAAGAAATGGATCGATTGTGACGAGGAAAGAATTCATCGAAGATCATGATGTTATTACATGCTCAATCCCAGAAACCATTGAAGAACTATTGCAGACACTGCAATTACATGAGTTACTGCGCTTAATACAGCCGTTTCAAATTGATTTAAACGAAAAAATACATAAAGCTCCTAGCATTAAAGGATGTATTTATAAAAATAACATAGAAGTAAAAGAAAGAACTAGTTTTGAGGACGGCGATATTATTCAGGTCTTACCCCCAAAGTCATTAACGCTAGTAGAACTAGCCGAAGCTCTAGATATTCAACTTACATACTCCATTCCAATCACGTTTAACGGAAATAAGGTAATCTTAACAAAATCTTTAGCCGAATTTTTCCGCGGGGAAACACGATTATCGCCATCCGACATGATTCAAGTTGGAGAGAACTTAAGCTATGTGCAGCATAAACTGGAACCGTTTATCTTTCAAGATTTGTTCCGACATGTGGATATTGATATGCCGCAACATACTTCCAGCCGGTTTATTTTAATGAAGAATAATCAAGAAGCAACCTTCCATGAAACATTAGCGCCTGGGGATCAATTAAAGATTCTTTGGCCAACAACGATTCAATAAGAAAAGCGGAACCGGCTCGTTCAGATCACGTAGAAAATAGAAAGAGGCCCAAAAAGGAGCTCTTTGCCTTTTGGTGACTCTTATCTTTTTCACCGTGATCTAGCCGGTGGAGCTAGACAATAGGAAAAGCAGATGCCTTGTTTAGCTGACAACTACACACTCATTGATTTAGCTGCTATTCACTAAAACTACTAAAGCAAATGCTGCTTGAAGAACACTTATCTTCTCCACCGTTTCATGAAGTGAAAAGTCAAAACGTCCTATAATAGCGAAACGCAAAAAAGGTTGATTCAAAAGTACTTGAATCAACCTTTTTATGACTTACTTCGGTAAATTTTCCGTTAAAGACTCATTTTTAATTCTCCAATGAGAATCATTCCATGTTGGTTTTCCTTGCTTAAAGAAAATCGCTTGTGGAGATTGGTGCTTAATATCAAATGTTTCAGCAATATAGTTAGAAAGCGGGCGTGCTTCCTGTACAGCTAAGTAGGCTGTCGCTAATTGTGGGTGCTCAGCAATAAAGGTTTGATATTCTTCAAATGCCTCTGCACTTACTGGACACGTTAAGCTATGTTTAAAAAATAATACCGTGTCGTTTTGAAGTAACTCATTAAATTGCTCTTCTGTTTCAATTTTCGTTAATGTCATTGGTGAATGAACCCCTTTCATTTTTCACATTTCATAATAAAGCGGTGAAGTTATCGTACCACTTCACCGCGCTATCTGACAAATGATTCAACTTTTAAGACTGAAGCTCTTTTTCCGTTTCATCAAAGGCTTGCTGTGCTTCATCAAGCTTTATTTGTACCTCTTCTTCAAGTGTACTTGCAATATCCGCCTCACTCGTTGCTGCGGGTTCGCTTTCCCCCGCTTCAACTTCAAGTTCTTCTACCGCTTTCTCTGCCCTTAAGCTCCTCACTTTGCCAACTATGGCTGATGACTTGCTTGTGACAAGTTCAGTTACATTGTTTTTCTTTTCTCTAGCGGTTTCTGTAAGATCTTGACGGAGTTTTCCTGTTTTTTCTGATATTACCCTAGCTTGCTCAGTAATATCGTTTCTTAAGTCTCTCCCTGCTTTAGGAGCAACAAATAGAGCTGTTGCTGCACCAAGCATACCACCTATTAAAGCACCGATAATAAAATCTTTTGAATTGATGGAGTTGCGATCTTCCTCATACGTTTTTTGAACTTCTTTCTGAGTCATAGCCATTCTCCTTTCAATTTTAAAAATTATGATCTTGCTCGTAAAAACCTTCTTTTTGGGGATGCTTCTTTTCCTTCTTGTTCATTCGACGATTCTGGTTGTTGCTTTCTTGCCTTCCACTTATCGCGCATCTCTAAGGCAATATTTCCCCACTGCACGATTTGTGAAATTTTTTCTTGATTGTTGTCGATCTCGGTTATCACTTTATTCGAAACCTTCTGAATAGAAGTATTGAAGCTTTGGATTGACGTACCAACTTCTTTCACAGCAATAACAGCTGTGTTTAAGTTTTCGGATTTCTGCTTTAAATCCTCTGCTAAAGCATTGGTTTTATGTAATAATTCTGTTGTTTCTGTCGTAATTCCCTTCAGTTGACCCTCTAATCCAGTTAATGTATGTGCAACACTGTTTAACGTAATTTGCAGCGATGTTAATGTCTTCGCTACATATATAACAAGCACGAGAAAAGCAATCGCAATAATTGCCGCACTTATATACAAAATAATCTCCATAAGACACCTCCAAAATATCCAATACGCCTATCGAGACATATCATTCTATAGATCATTATTTTAACTCTATCTATTCAATATACTCTATTATATCAATCACAGGAAACTTTTCTAACCGTTTATATGACATTTTAAATAGCATAAATGTTTTTCTTTTTTTTTACATTCTACAACCAATCCAAAATTCCTTTTACATTTTCCAAAATACGTTAAAAAATATTATAAAAGAAAAGATAATCGACTTACCTAGACAACAATTCATCATATTATACATATTCCTTATTATATAGCAGATTTTTAGCCCATTTCATATAAGACCGTAATCTCACGCTTGACCAACAATATTGTTTAACTCGACCTATTAAAAAATGCCTCTAAATTATAAATTTAGAGGCATTTTTTTCTATTACTTCACTTGTAATAATTGCTCATAGGCCACCTGGAACTTTTGAATATCTCCAGCACCCATAAAAAGAATAACGCTATTTTCATGTTGTTGTAAAACAGATGTTTCATCTTCTTTAAGCAACTTAGCACCTGGAATTTTCTCTTGAAGATCTTCAATAGAAAGTTTTCCTTGGTTTTCACGAGCGGATCCAAATATATCACATAAGTACACTTTATCAGCTAAATTTAAACTATCTGCAAATTGAGTAATAAATTTTTGTGTTCTTGTAAACGTATGTGGTTGGAAAACAGCCACAATTTCACGGTTTGGATATTTTTGACGTGCTGAATCAATAGTCGCCGTAATCTCTGTTGGATGATGTGCATAATCATCAATTAAAATTTGACTACCGATTTCTTTTTCCGTAAATCGACGCTTTACCCCACCAAATGTTTTCAAGCGAGCTTTTATTACTTCTGTATCTAAGTGCTCGTATTTACAAAGGGCGATCACACCTAAAGCATTTAGTACACTATGTTTTCCGAATGTTGGAATCGTGAATGTTTCATAAAAGGTATTACGGACATACACATCAAACGTTGTACCTTCTTCTGTAACAGAAATATTTTTTCCTTGAAAGTCATTTTCTTCAGCAAAACCATATAGAATGACAGGTACTTTCGCTTGGATGCTTTGTAATTGTTCATCATCTCCGCATGCAATAATTCCTTTGTTCACTTGTAAAGCCATTGTTTGGAATGCATCAAAAACATCTTCAATGTTTGCATAATAATCAGGATGATCAAAATCAATATTCGTCATAATGGCATAGTCTGGATAATACGAAAGAAAGTGCCGACGATACTCACACGCCTCAAATACGAAATACTCCGATTGCTCAACGCCTTTTCCTGTCCCATCACCAATTAAATAGGAAGTGGGCTTCACTCCACCCATTACATGGGCAAGTAATCCTGTTGTCGATGTTTTCCCATGCGCGCCAGTAACCGCTACACTTGTAAAGTTTTTCAAAAAGTCACCAAGGAAACGATGGTAACGAACAATCGGTAATCCTAATTCTGTAGCCCGCATAATTTCAGGATGGGTATCCGGAAATGCATTCCCCGCAATAACTGTCATGCCTGGCTTAATATTTTCTTCACTAAACGGAAGAATTGTAATTCCTGCTTTTTCTAAAGCTATTTGTGTAAAAAATTGTTTTTCATAATCGGAACCTTGTACTTCCAATTTTAAGTCATGAAGTACTTGTGCTAACGCACTCATCCCCGATCCTTTAATTCCCACAAAATGGTAAACAGTCATATGAAGAACCTCCACCAATCGTCTATCTGTATGACAGTATATGACGTCATTCGTTTATTTGTTTTCTGCACAATTTATCATTTCTTCAATATTTATTAATCAACAAATCAATATTATATCACTTTTTTTTTCATTCAACCATGTCAGCCAGATGGTATTTCAACATGACTTTGGTTTTTCTTGATAATTATCCCTTATTCGATTTCTTATTATATACAATTGAAGCCATATAGGTTCAATGATTTGCTGAATTCGCATCAAGCAAAAATTCTAATTCTTCCTCAGAAATCAATACTTCACGAGGTTTACTTCCTCTTGATTCAGAAATAATTCCTTGCTGCTCCATCATCTCTATTAACCTTGCAGCCCTGTTATATCCTACACGAAAACGCCGTTGAATGCTTGAGGCCGAAGCAGCATGTTGGCTTACAACAAACTCACATGCTTCTAAAAATAATTCATCTGTGTCTTCTGTCACTTGAGCCCGACTTAATAAATCTTCCTGCTCAAATAAATAGTTCGGTTGTTGTTCATTTTTAACATGATTCACAACTTGATCAATTTCATCATCACTGACGAATGTACCTTGCAAGCGCACGGTTTTCGATGATCCATTTTCAGCAAATAACATATCGCCGCGACCAAGCAACTTTTCCGCACCGCCACTGTCAATAATCGTGCGCGAGTCTACTTGTGAAGATACAGAAAAAGCGACCCTAGTTGGAATATTGGCCTTAATTAACCCAGTAATAACATCCACTGATGGGCGCTGTGTAGCGACAATTAAATGAATGCCGCAAGCACGCGCTTTTTGAGCAATTCGACAAATTGCTTCCTCCACATCTGCTGGAGACATCATCATAAGGTCAGCTAATTCATCGATAATAATGACGATATATGGCAGCTTGTTCGAATATTGACGGGCAAGTTCAGCTTGTTCATTAAACTTCGTAATATCTCGAACACCTGCGTGTACAAATAATTCATAGCGGCGCTCCATCTCCTCAACCGCCCATTTTAAAGCCGCTGTTGCCGCTTTAACATCCGTAATAACAGGACTAACTAAATGAGGAATTCGATTATAAGGCGCAAGCTCAACCATCTTAGGATCAATTAACATTAATTTTAACTCCTGAGGTGTCGCTTTATATAAAAGACTAACGAGCATCGTATTGATGCATACACTTTTCCCTGATCCTGTTTGCCCTGCAATTAAACCGTGCGGCATTTTACGCAAATCGGTTACAATCGGTTGACCAGCAATATCAAGCCCCATCACAACGGCCAATGGAGACGGGTGATTTTGGAATACATCACTTTCTAATACTTCGCGTAAAAAAACCGCCTTACTTTTTCGATTTGGAATTTCAATCCCGATTGTATGCTTACCTGGAATAGGTGCTTCCATTCGCATATCCTGGGCAGCCAAACTTAATTTAATATCATCCATTAAGTTTGTTACTTTACTCACCTTCACACCAGGCTCTGGATACACCTCAAACTGCGTAACTGCCGGGCCTTGTGTAACATTGACAACTTTCGCACGAACATTGAAGTTTTTCAATGTTTCGTTTAATAAAATCATTTGCTCCTCTAACCATTCGTCATCATTCTCCGTCATTGTTGGAGGTGTAAGCAATTCGATATCAGGAAACATGTAGTATGGATTTTCTCCCACTTCTTCAGGTGAATCTGTTCCGATAGAAGTATTTGCTTGTTCAACCTGTTCTGTTTCGACAATATTTTCCACAATTGGTTCTGCTTCAACGATGTTGTCCGGCACTAGTTGAATAATCGGTGCCTCTTCTTCTCTACTCGCCAACTCTGTTGCTTCCATCTTGGGCTTTTCTTCAATATTTGGCGTTGTGGAAGCCGTTTTCGGGACAGCACTTCTTGTAACTGGCACAACCTTTTTACTTGTTCCTTGATAACTCGGAAAGTTCATACGCTTATGATCTTGCTTTAGCATAACAACATTAAATGGAATATGTTTTTTTCGCGGTTGTTCCTTCTTTGTTTCCCCTACTCTCGTATCTGCGGCTGCAGGCCCTACTTTCTCCTCTGCAGCAACAGCAACAACAGGTTGAACAACCTCATTCGCCTCTTTCTCCATTACCGGCGGGTCTATCGATTCTGCTGCGTCACTCTTTCGATAAACAGCGGGAATTTCCAATTCCTTCTCTAAGTGATTAGAAGATACAGGCTCTACTTTCTCCTCTGCAACAGCAGGTTGGACAACCACAGGCTCCTCTTTTTCTATCACTCGCGGGTCTATCGATTCTTGTACGTTACTCTTTCGATAAACAGCGGGAATTTCTAATTCCTTCTCTAGGTGATTAGAAGATGCAGGCTCTACTTTCTCCTCTGCAACAGCGGGTTGGACAACTACAGGCTCCTCTTCCCCTATTACCGGCAGTTCTATCAATTCTGCTGCGTCGCTCTTTCGATAAACAGTTGGAATTTCCGATTCCTTCTCTAGGTGGTTAGAAGATGCAGGCTTTACTTTCTCCTCTACAATAGCGGGTTGGACAACCACAGGCTCCTCTTTTTCTATCACTCGCAGGTCTATCGATTCTGCTGTGTTGCTCTTTCGATAAACAGTTGGAATTTCCGATTCCTTCTCTAGGTGGTTAGAAGATGCAGGCTTTACTTTCTCCCCTGCAACAGCGGGTTGGGCAACCACGGGCTCCTCTTTTTCTATCACTCGCGGGTCTATCGATTCTGCTGTATTGCTTTTTCGATAAAGTACTGGAATTTCCGACTCCTTCTCTAGTTGATAAGAAGAATCGGGGGTCGTTTCTAATTCGAACTCTACAACTTCCTCTCTCTGCCTTACTTGCTTCTGCGGTCGATGAAACCCATAAATCGGAGAAGGAATTTCTGTCGGGCGAAACGGTTTTTTCGGTGTAACGGATTTTAATTCTGATTCAGGATGAGCTGGCCTTGCTGCTGTAGCAGAAAGCTTTTGATTAACCTTTTCTTGAAGAGGGACTTTCTCTGGTATTCGCGTCTCATCCTTCACGCGATTATTACGTATCTTTCTTTTCGGTAATGGCTCTTCATCGGGAATCAGCGGAAATTTAAATTGTCCTTTTGGATATTGATACAAAACTTTCGTATCCGGGTCATTCATCGATGTACTTTTACGCTGTAAAGTTTGTTTCTCTTGTATATGTTCTCTTGGAAGCTTAACCGCCTCTCGGTTCTTCACTTCATCAAAATCTGGCTCTTCATCTATGACAATTTCTTCTATCTCGACAGTCTCTTCTACTAAAAACCAATTTTTCATTTTTTTGAACCATTTCAAAATTTATCACTCTTTCTAGCTTATTATGAAGTTAATTCTACCAGTAATTTATAAAATATCGAGTAAAATTGTGTAGATTAGGAAATTGTATGTATTTTTTCATAAGAATCTCCATGAAACTATTTCTATTATAGTAGTCCTAATCTATAATACGATATAAATAATAATTATTATACAGTTGAGGAGGTTTTTACCATAAGAGAAAATTATGTAATTTTCACTATCGCTATTGTAGCAGGCTTATCATTCGGCTTTTTTCAAATTCAGCCTCATTACTTCGTCATCGTCTTTATTCCGTTCGTACTTTTAATTGGAATAATAAAGCTCTATCCATCCCTTTTTGCTAATAATATTGATCGAATTGAAAAATTTCTTATTCGTAATAAGAAACAACCTATCTATCAATTGACCTATGCATTGGCGAACCACCTAGATATGGAAGCAAAAGAAGCATACAACAAGATTATCCTAAAATATACCCATCCCACAAAATTAGCACAATTCCAAGTGCTATATGCACTGTACAGAAAAGATATAAAAACGGCTAAAACGGTTTTAAACGATGTAAAATCCCCCGAGCTCAAACTATATTATGAGATACAAATTGCTTTAGAGGAAAATGACCTAGAAAAAAGCCGACTTCTCATTCAAGATGTAAAAAAGATATGGATGAAAAATGCTGTAGAAGCAGACATTCTTCACAAAGAGGGAAATTTAGAACAAGCTAGAACCTATGCCCAACAGTCCATCAAAAGAACAAGAGGCATTCAAAAGTATACGTTAACCAAACACTTTGAATCTCTTTTAAACAAAGCTGCATAAAGTAAAACTTTCATTGAATAAAGAAACAAGACTGCTTTCGCCAATGAGCAGTCTTGTTTCTTCAGTATTATTCACGTTTTTTATTTTTTCCTAAGATAAAGATTGGCTCTAATTCGCCTTCTTCATATAAAAATGAAAGAGCAGTAATCGGTACATGTCCGCTTGCAAAGAAACTCATCGCCATTTGGGCCAAAACATCGTAACCTGTGTCATTTTGCACATCCGCAATAATAATGACATCTTGATGAGGAATAGCCAGTGCCATCGTTCCTTGAATCTTTTCCTTCATCTCACGAAGCCAAACGTCATTCACAATGCGACTTGCGTCGTACCCATCATTTGTATTTAAAAAATAAAACGTATTACCCGCAACCGTATCAGTTTTAACTTCTGTTGAAAGCGAACGTACGTTAAAACGGGCGACTTCACGAATTCTCTCGGCTTGCCACTGTTCACGCTCTAACATGCGTTCATCGATTAGACGATACGTATTACCTAAATCAAGTGCATAGAAAATGCGCGTCTCCGCTGTGTGCTCATCGAATAGAAAAGAATTTCCTTCTTCTGCTTCAGTCGGGAAAGATGTCGAACGAATAACAGGAAATATCGATTTTTCCTGTCCAGCCATTCGATGTTCTTCCCCCATAACCTGCAACGCTTCCTCTACATAATAAGCGACTTCTTCAATAGCCTTCTCTTGTACCAACTCGTAATTCGCAATGACTCTCGGTAATTCAATGGTGATTCCCTTACCTGTTTTCACATTCTCAATTCGTAATGTATCCTGTTGACTATTAAATTGAAACGTGCGATTTTCATCTGCTAATCGTTCTTTTAATAAATTCGTTAATTTCTTGCTGTTCATTTTCATGCTTAAGTCCTCCTTTGCAGAAAAAATGAGAAGGGCCCCCTAACTGAGAAAGGGCCCCTCCATTGATGGAAGTTTCACATTATAAACCTTGAATGAAATCCTCAATTTCTTGTTGTGTTTTACGGTCCTTGCTTACAAAGCGTCCTAATTCTTTTCCATTTTCATAAGCGATAAAACTTGGAATACCAAACACATCGTTTGCAGCGCACACATCAATGAATTGATCACGATCTACATGAATGAACGTAAACTCAGGAAACTTCGCTTCAATTTCAGGTAAGATTGGTTCGATTACACGGCAGTCTCCGCACCAATCTGCTGAAAAAAGAAAAATATGTTTCCCTTCATTTTTTAATGTCTCATATTGTTCTTCTGATTGTAATTGTTGCATGTTGTCATCCTCCACTTTCATAATGTCATAAGTATGATTATATCAAACTGTGCACGCTTCAACCATTGATATACAATCTCTGATGATATTCATATTGTCCAAGCAGCATGCTCATGATATGTTCAAACATTTTCACTCGGGTCATCCGCTCATTTGTAAACACACCAATGGCCCCTTCTTTTTTACGAATATTCGCTTTTTGAGTAAAATCCTCCATCACAGGACCAAGCTCTTCACCCTGTTCTAACCGTTTCGCTACAACATCAGGTAAAACGATGCGCGCTCCACCCGCAACCCAAACTCCACCGTCTCTAGTTGTCATCGCGCCCCAATTACAAAGGAATAAGCCCTGCTTCGTTTGCACAACTCCCCCTTCAAGACCAATGCCAATCTCTGCATCACTATGCTGTAAACAATTTTTCGCGCGATTGACGGCACCTTCAATAGTTTCTTCATCTGAAAATGGTTGAGTAGACACACCGCTTTCTACTGATAAAGAGAGCACCTCTGCTTCCGAAAACACCTTCATCACAGCTTGAACTTTCGCTGGATTCTTACTACCTACAGCTACTCTCATGTTGACACACCATCTTTTCTTATCCGTTATTCTTAATTGTTTCAAATGTTGTTTTATCACATGCACGCACTAATTTTCCAATTAATTCACGTGCGGCTGCATAGTCATCTACATGCATAATTGAAGCATGTGTATGGATATAGCGAGCACAGATGCCGATTACCGAACTTGGAATACCTTCATTGGCAATATGTACTTTACCAGCATCCGTTCCGCCTTGAGATACATAGTATTGATATGGAATATTATGCGTTTCCGCTGTATCCAAAATAAATTCTCTCATTCCTCGATGTGTAACCATCGTTCGATCAAAAATGCGCAATAATGCTCCTTTACCCAGTTGACCAAATTCCTTTTTATTTCCTGAAGCATCATTGGCTGGGCTAGCATCTAATGCAAAGAATATGTCAGGCTTAATAAGTGAGGCTGCTGTTTGCGCTCCTCGTAAGCCAACTTCCTCTTGAACCGTAGCCCCTGAATAAAGAGTATTCGGTAATGTTTCCCCTTGTACATCTTTTAACAATTCAATAGCTAATCCGCAGCCATAGCGATTATCCCACGCTTTAGCAAGAATTTTCTTCTTATTAGCAAGCGGAGTAAATGGACAGATTGGGACAATTTGTTGCCCGGGTTTAATGCCAATTTGTTTAGCATCTTCTTTATCATCCGCGCCAATATCAATTAACATATTTTTAATATCCATTGGTTTAGCACGAAGCGTTTCATTTAATAAATGCGGGGGAACGGAACCAATGACTCCAATTACCGGTCCATTATCCGTAATAATTTGAACGCGTTGTGCCATTAGCACTTGGCTCCACCAACCACCTAATGGCTGAAAACGAATCATACCATTATCCGTAATAGACGTAACCATAAAGCCAACTTCGTCCATATGGCCTGCTACAAGAACAGTTGGACCGTCTGCATTTCCTTTTTTTAAGCCGAAAATACTTCCAAGACGATCTTGAACAATTTCATCTGCATATTTTTCAAGCTCACTACGCATAAAAGCACGAACAGCATGCTCATTACCTGAAGTACCAGGCAATTCTGTTAACGTTTTAAATAGAGATAAAGTTTCATCATTCATTTTGATTTCCCCTTAACTTACGATTTTTCTTTCCTACTCTATATTCTACAGAAACTTTTAGGAAGTTACCATCAGACTCACTTGGAGAAAACTTCAAATTATTAGGCAACCTTTCCATTCTTCTGTATACTAGAAAATAAGAAATAAAAAAGGACATTGGAGGAGACACAATGAATTGGAAAAGCTTTTTATTAGGTGCTGCCGCTGGATTGGCTGCTGGGATCATCACAAAAGAATTACTTGGTCCATCTGGACATGCTTCTCCAGAAAAAGTACTAGCGGATGTTAAAGAAAAATTGAAGAAAAGCGGTCAAATTTACGGTTCATGGATTATGATGAAGCCTGAAACATATGTAAAAAACGAAGTGGAATACGAAGTATATAACGGTGGAATTACACGGAGCACCGATGACAAACGTGAGCAATTTGAATTTGTGGCCGATGCTAAAACCGGAACATTATTGGAATTAAATGTACGAGCCGCTGATTAATGTTGTGTGAAAGGCTGATATTAAATCAGTCTTTTTAATATTTATATACTACAGTACTTTTCGTGCGCAATTCGAGATTCATGCACAAACACTAAACAAGCCATGCACTATATGCACAGCTTGTTCTTTCTCCACATTATGGAGGTTTCACTTCCTTTACTCTCGTATCCGTTTTACTTCAGCAACGATCTCTTTTCCAGTTTGATCCCACTTCAGCGCACGATAATACGCATCATGATAGAAGCTATACCATACGTTATTCGCTAAACCATATTGCATCCATTTTTCTTTAGCTGCAATTGATGTCATTGGATAGTCGTCATATGCCATAACCCAAAGTACATTAGAGTGGGCGTGTGTAGGCATGATGTCAGCCATATGAATAAGCTGTTCTCCTCCATTTTCAATGACAATAATCGAATGCCCATCGCTATGGCCGCCCGTATGAATCATTTTTACACCTTCTGTAATCTCCTGTTCTGTATTAAATGGGCGAACTTGATTAGCAATTGCTTCCCAGTTTTCACGCCAATATGTACTTTTAGAGCGAATATTCGGGTTTCGCATTTCATCCCACTCAATTTGTGAGGTAATAATTTGGGCCTTCTCAAATACAGATACTGGCTGGTCATTCACAAGCTTCGTTAAACCGCATACATGATCAAAATGTAAATGTGTCATTAAAATGTAATCGATTTCACTTGGAACAATGCCAAGCTTGGCCAAATCTTCAACGACCTTAGATTCTTCTGTTATACCATAATTACGCTTTTGTTTATCCGTGAATTTTTCACTGCCAATTCCAGCATCAATCAGCATCTTTAAGCCATTTGCTTGCACAAGAATCGGATCTGTTCTCAGTTCAATTTGATTGTTTTCATTTGATGGATATTTTCTAATCCATAAAGGTTTAGGTACCACGCCAAACATCGCGCCGCCATCTAAATTCGTAACCCCACCATTTAACCAAGTCAAAGTAATTTCGCCAATTTGTAAAGTTTCCATTATACCCCTCCCTACCAACAGTTTAACATTAATATTTCAAAAAAATAACAATTTTCCATAAAAAAAGACATCTTAATAGATGTCTTTTAATAAAGTGAAGCTTCCATCAGTGGGGGTTCCCTCATCCCCACTGATGGTTAGTTGAACCAATCGGACCTTTACTATAAAAGCGAGGCGACTGTTCAGCCCCGACAAGCATAACAGCTTATGACCTCGAGGGGCTAGGAGCCGCAACTAGATGAGGGCAGTTGTCCCCACCTATCTTCTTTGTTTTCTCATAAGCTTGAGGTGGGGATCTTACTGCCCGTTAAGTGTGGGATAAATTATTGAAATCTTGCTTCTAAACGATAAATTCTATCGCCTTTGTTTGAGAATTTCTCTTCATATTCCGTCATAATATTTCCTTCAAAGTCACTGTTATGCAAATCTAGGCTAACAAATGTAAGCAGCATACCGTATTCTGATATACTCATTAACGAAGACTCAAATAATCCTTGATTATCCGTTTTGAAATGAATCTCACCTTGCTTTGGCAAAATATCCTCATAAATACTAAGGAAGGTTTTATATGTTAAACGGCGCTTCGCATGACGTTTTTTCGGCCATGGATCGGAAAAGTTTAAGTAAACACGGTTGACTTCTCCTTTGTCAAAGTAATCCCGTAAATTTACAGCATCTACATTCATCAACTTTAAGTTCGGTAATTCACTTTCAATTAATAAATCTAATGCTGTAACAATAACACTTGTAAAGACTTCAATTCCAATGAAATTGACATTAGGATGAGCTTTTGCCATTTCTGTAATAAAACGGCCTTTTCCTGTTCCTACTTCGATATAAATCGGATTGCTATTTCCAAATACTTCTCGCCATTTTCCTTTATGGCTTTCCGGCTGCTGAATCACATATTGCGGAAAATCTTTTAAACGCTCTTCAGCCCATGGTTTATGTCTTACACGCATGATGACACCCCTATAATTTATAAATTTCATTCATAACATCATATAACTCAACAATTATCCGTACAAGCGGGCAGCTTCTATCTTTTTTGCTCGTATAAAACGTTCGAGAACACGTACTATAAAAGAGAAAGGCCCTATAAAACACATGATTCATTTTAAATTTATTTAAGCTAAGTTCCTACCCTAAGAAACGAAGGTGAATATATGCCATTATCTCACGAACATCAACTTTCATTACTAACAGATATTCTCAGTAACCACAAAACTGATTGCTGCGGGTCCGTTTCTGAATGTGAACAAGTCAAAAGACTTGCCGCAGCTTTACTGGGCAATCAACATATCGATAGTCATGTCAAAACCATATTGACTGATATTTATACCTACAGTCAAAACGGAATAAATACAAACAATTTAGAGGAACATATTACCTCACATCAAGACAGTTTAACTCAATGGGTTGATGGCATTCATCAATTCAGCTAGCTTAACTCGCTAAAATATTAGCGAGTTTTTTAATCAGCCGATCTCTTTCTTCTATTCGACTTTTCGTATCATGCCATTTAATCGACAATAGCGCTTGCGAAGTGGTATGCCATTTCATTCTCATTTCTAAACATGCATCTAACGTTTTTCCATAACGCTCTAGCCACTGCCCCCATTGTGAACGCGGCACATAAGAATACAAAAGCATACCTAAATCAATCGCTGGATCAGCAATAACAGCTTCATCCCAATCAATTAAGAATAATTCATCATTTTCTGTAATTAACCAATTATTATGATTGACATCACAATGACAAACAACCCATTCATCACATTCAATCAATAAAAGATGGTTTTTCAGAAAAAGAATGCCTTCCTCAATAATTGACATTTGCGCTAATTCTGTAGTCAGTTCTGCAGTAATTTGTGTAAGTATACTCTCAGGTCTTAAAGGAGATTTTCCAAGCCGCTTTAGCATGCTTAGTAACGGAGATGACTGATGAATCTTTTGCAGCATCTCCGCTACACGATTATCATTCATTTCCCGTTGAGACAATTCTCTGCCTGGAAGCCACTGCTGAGCCGTAATCACATCTCCATTCTCAAGGCGTCTTGTCCACATTAACTTGGGAACAATCCCCTCAGCTGATAACACAGCAAGAAATGGCGATGAATTACGTTTCAGGAAAAGTTTTTGATCATCTTTAACAGCAATGAACGCTTCTCCTGTAGCTCCTCCAGCAGGAGAGATTTCCCACTCCTGACCTAATAAATGTTCCAACTGGTTCACCTTCAATTTCCTCGCTTAATAGACAAGCATAAGTGCCATTCAGCCACACAAGACTGGGCGCTAGAGCTAAACATCTGTATTCATTATTTCTACGTATATAAACATACATAATGTATGCATTAATCACCAATAAAAAATAGCTATTGAGCAATTTTACAATAGCCATAAAATAAATTTTAGTTGAAACCTTGTTTCCTCGTCAAGTAGTATACACAGATTCCCCTTAGAAAACATACTGATTCATTAAATTACCGACATAACTTACGAAGTTTGATTATCCTCAATCTGCTCGCTATCCTCTACTTGCCATTCCATTCTTTTCGTTGATGTTGTTTGACAATACTCCAATAACACCTGTGCACCTTTTAGTTGCTGATGCTTCAAAGGAGCTGACCCTTTACGAATTTTTTCAAACCAATCTGGAAAACTCCGCTTATCAATAATCTCTGTACCATATGGAGCAAGCGGATAGTCAATGTAACCATTCCGTGAGAGAACGACCTTCTTAATCGGTAGTGTCACTTCATATAGCTGAAAAAGCTGTGATACAATGCTCTCCATTCGATTAGCTGAAATCATTGGATTTAGCACTTTTTTATTTGGATACTTATGGTGCCTGCGTAACCAGAACTTTTCACTAGAGCCGGCAAACGCAGCATCTTCTTCCGCCTCTAAAAACGTAATACACCAAGCATCGGTCGGCGAAATGACAATGATGTCCACCTCGACAGGAGCATTCTTCAATCGAAATACCGGCTTGTACATGACAAGAAATGTATCAGGGAATCTTTGTAAAAAGAAGCGCAGTTTTTCATCTAAAAAGAAGGAAGAATCGACAAATGACTTTTCATGAATCGTTGAGCTGCCCCACTTCATCTGAAAGCGAAGCAATTGATTCAAAAAGGTTTGCTTTAAGTCCGCTAAACTCCCTATATCAGCAGGAATATGTAAGGAGAAAATATTATCTTCTCTTTTTGGAACCTCATTTTCTAGTTTGACTTCTTCCTCCTTATTTCGGCGGAACATTCCTTTTACCTTTTTGAAAATGCCTTTTTTCTCCTCTTCATATGCATTTTCGATCAAGTCCGCTTCATAAGTCGGGCTGAATAATTGCTCTAATTCGCCGTCTTGATACGCGGATTTTAACTTATCCCATTGTTGTTTTTTTAATCTGATAAACTGTGACGGATATCTATAAATATCCTGCTCATAGCGTGATACATAATCTTGCAATTTTATGAGCTGTGCCATCTACATTACCACCAGTCTTATTGTAATTGTACGGAACAAATCGGTTCATACGATGGCGATGCTCCGATATGTGTTTGATACAGTGTAATTGCTGAAGCTAAAAAGCGCTTTGACTCTAATCCTGTTAAAGACGAAGCTTGCTGGAGTGAAAAAGCTTCCTCCCCATTATATTTTCGCGCCAATGTAATATGCGGCTTAAACGGTTTAGGATCAAGAGAAAAACCCGCTTCTAGACAGGCTTGATACACCTTTTTTTGTACATCAAACAACCTTTGTTCAAACTCTACGCCTGCCCATAAAATACGCGGATAATCGTTTCTCCCAAACGTTCCTATCTCATCCAGAATTAACGGAAAAGCTGCTTCCTTTTCTAACGTTTGTTTCACGCGGGCTGCTGCTTCATTTCGCATCGATTCTGAAGCATGTCCCAAAAAAGCCATCGTAATATGATAATCGGCAGGATGGAGCCATTTCTTAAATGGAAATGCCGTTTTAAGTTGTTCTATTCGACCATATAGCTCTTTTTTTAGTTCATCCGGCAACGTTAAAGCAAAGAAAAAATGAGTATTCGCCATGCTGCACGCATCCCTTCTAAAATCTTTTATATTTTAACATACCATCACTAGCTTTTACTTTATCTATCCTATTTATAGGGTTGCTAACTAACTAAAGAAATATTTATTTAGAAATCGACCATATCGATTTAAAACCCAAAAGGCGATGTTTATCAAACTTTTGTACTGCATATGTGTTTTTCCTTTTATGCCCAGAATAAAAAACTCCTGCCGTATTTGGACAAGAGTTTCATTTCATTACGCTTTAAGCCTACCACATTGTCTTTCAATTTCTTCCCGAAAATAGACTTGCAATTGTCTCGTAATTGGACCTGTTTGTCCATCATTAATGATCTTCCCGTCAATGCTGACAATGGGAGTCACTTCCACACCCGTACTTGTGTACAGAACTTCATCTGCTGCCAGCATATCGGCTATAGAAAACGCCTCTTCTACAACTGGGATTCCATTTGCCTGACAAAGCTGCAGCATCACTCGACGAGTAATTCCATTCAAAATCAAATTGTTCGCTGGATGTGTTTTCAGCGTACCATCAACAATAATAGAAACATTGGATGAACTTCCTTCTGTTACTATTCCATCGCGGTGCAGTACTGCCTCTGCACACCCTGCTTCCACAGCTTCTTGCTTAGCCAAAATATTACCGAGTAAATTCAAGCTTTTAATATTGCAGCGTAACCAACGCATGTCATCTGTTAGTAAAGCTTTCACACCAGGCTTCACTTCTCCAGCGTATGGCATTTCCTTCGTATAAGCAATGAAAACAGGCTCCACCTCTTCAGTTGGAAAGGCATGATTTCGCGATGACGCCCCTCTCGTTAATTGCATATACACAATCCCAAATGTCAGACCGTCTTTCACAATCAATGCCTCTAATTTTGCCTTTAACTCCTCTAATGTAAACGGCACTTTTATACGAATAAACTTAGCACTCTCAAACAAACGCTTTAAATGCATCTCACTTGCGAATAATTGACCATTATAAATACGAATTACTTCATACACGCCATCTCCAAATTGATAACCGCGGTCCTCCACATCAATTTTTACAGCAGAACGAGTTATTAACTCGCCATTAAAAATTAAATTCCCCATTTTTGTCTATTCTCCTTATCTTGCTAATTCATAAATCGCGTGCGCATAGATGGCCGCTGCCTTTAACATATCTTCAATTTCAATATATTCATCTTTTTGATGCGCAATATCTTCGCTTCCTGGGAACAACGGCCCAAATGCTACCCCTGCCTTCAGCGAACGAGCATATGTGCCGCCGCCGATGGATAGCAGCTCCGCTTTTTCTCCTGTCTCTTCTTCATATACTTTTTGTAATGTTTGAACTAAGAAACTATCTTGGTCCACATGATGAGGCATAGAGTTTGAAAAAGATTCAACACGCCATTGAAACTTCAACAGTTTTGCTGTTAATGTCTCTTTTCCTTTTTCCCAATCAAATGTAACAGGATAACGCATCGTAAACCCGATGCTGCTATCTTTACCTTTTGAATAAATAAATTTACCGGCATTAATCGTTAAATCACCAGTGATTTCATCATGGTATGCTATACCTAGTTTATTGCCTCGCGAATCTTCAAACAAATAGTCGCGAATGAAGGTAAAATAAGTTTTCGCGTGTTCATCCACTTGTAAATCCGCTAAAAAGGAAGCTAGAAACAGCCCTGCATTCACACCATTTTTGGGCTCCATCCCATGAGCAGACACACCTTCAAGTTCAAATGTAATCTTGTTTTGCTTAATCTCACTCTTCCCTGTTAATGAATGCTTATGTAAAAATAATTCGTAATCCTGTTTCAGTTCGGCCGTTTGCGCCGTCTCAACTGTTGCAATCGCATAATCCGGCACCATATTCATGCGTCTACCTGATGAAAATTCAAGCACGTTGACCGCTGCTTTTTCTACATGTATCGCTGGAGGCTGTACGATTGCAAAATCCCATATGCCTTTTTCGGCATAGATAATAGGAAAATCCGCATCCGGTGCAAAGCCCAGTGTCGGCATTTCTTCTACTTCAAAATAACGGTCCACACAGCGCCAATCAGATTCTTCATCCGTTCCAATAATCATCCGAACCCGTTTATTTAATGGTAAATCCAGCTCTTTAATTACTTTCATTGCATAATAAGCAGCCATCGTCGGTCCCTTATCATCAATGGCACCGCGAGCATATATTTTACCCTCTCTAATTTCCGCTCCATATGGATCAGAGCTCCAGCCATCTCCCTCCGGTACAACATCAACGTGACATAAAATCCCTAACAATTCTTCACCTTGTCCCATTTCAATATGACCAGCAACATGGTCCACTTCTTTCACTGTGAAACCATCTTTTGCTCCTAAATCAAGCATATAATCAAGAGCTGCTTTGACTCCTGTACCCAATGGAGCCGTTTCAGTTGCAGCACTCTCATCTAATACACTTTTAATTTGTAATAACTGTTGAGTATCTGTTAATAAATCTTGCTTACGTATTTCGATTTCGTTTTGCCAATTAATCTTATCCAAAAGTCGACACTCCTTACTTCGATTTCGCTTTTATTTTAGCATAACGCTTCTGTCTCGACTCACTATTCCCTTTTTAAAGAATTATTAAAACAAAAACAATACCGCTCTCTTTTAAACAAGAACAGTATTGTTAAGCTAACACACCTATAAAATAACCAAAACCTATAAAGAAAGAACACCAACTAAACGCACCAACACAAGCAAAAAGGAGGTATTTACGTTGATTCATGCCACTCATCCCAGAACAATAGCTTGCAAGATGGCGTATCCCTGGAATAAAATAAGCAATCAATAATGTCCACGGACCATAACGAAGAAACCAACGTTCCGTCCGCTTTAATCGTGCCGGCGTTAATCGAAGCCATTTTCCATACTTATCTAAAAACGGCCTCCCAATTTTCCTTCCAATACAATAGCTAACGAGCATCCCTGTCATAGAGCCAAGAAAACTAACAAGAAGTGCTCCTTGGAAATTCAATACTGAAATAGAGGATAAGTAACCGACAAATGTCATCATTACTTCATCCGGTATCGGTAGTCCAATAATACCAATTGCCAGTAATCCATAAATTGCAAAATACCCATGTTGAGAGATTAATTGCTGTACTACATCCATTATTTGCCCTCATTCCGTTACAAGACGTGCTTCCATACCATTCTACCTTAAAACCCATTATGAAAAATAGGTAATAATTAGATTTTATATGCAGCAGGACAAAAGAAATATATTTAAAAGGCTCCATGGTACTCAATTTAAACTAAAAAAGACACCTCAATCAAATGAAGTGTCTCTAACATTATTTCACAAATTTAATTTCATCCACGGGCCAGTACACAAAATTTGCTTTACCAACAATTTCGTCAACTGAGACTGTACCAATTTCACGGCTATCTAAGCTATTACGGCGATTGTCCCCCATTAAAAATAGTTTACCTTCAGGTACCGTTGTGCCACCAGTAATCTCTTCAAGAGTAAAATTTTCTGTTAATAGCTCGCCGCCTAATTCCGCCTTATATTCGTCTAAATATGGTTCCTCATAAGCTTTACCGTTAATATACAATGTATCGTCTTTATATTCGATGTGATCTCCTGGTAAACCGATTACACGTTTAATATAATCACGTTCTTCCGTTGCATGGAACACGACGACATCGAACCGATCGATACTTTCAATATCGGTACCAAACTTATTCAAAATAATTCGTTCACGATCTAATAAAGTTGGCATCATCGATTCACCGTCTACAACAATTGGCGCAAAAATATATGTACGGATAACAAAAGCCAAAATAATAGCAATGGCAATTGCTTTAACCCACGAAAATAATTCTTTAGCTTTTCCCAATCTATGTCCCTCTTTCTTCTAAAAAATTCTTTTAGTCATTATACCATACTCTAATATATTTCATGCCACTATGAATACTCCCAAAAATTCCTTTTATTAAAAGAAAATAGTCGTAAGCACTCTCTCTATTTACTTACGACCATTTCAATTGAGTAATCAATACGATGATATATGATCCGTTGCAATTAACAGAAGAATAAGTAAAACATGTAAAAAAGCTACAAACCCATATACAGAGGCTTTAAATTCAGGTATATAAAGCGCTAACGGAAGTAAAATCCACGTTTCTACTCCAAGTGCCATAACTACTGTTCCAATTCTCTTCGCTAATAACTGTTCATTTCGAGGATGATAAAACTCGCCATATCCTGCAATAAACGAGACTTGTTGCTTTTTCCACACATACGTCCCTGTTCCGAATAAAAATAGGCCAACTATGAAGATAAATAATAACTTAAGAGCCATTACCTTCACATCCTTTTTCTTCCATTATAACTAATAGACGAAAAAAAACGAATTTCCACTAGAGGAATTCGTTTTTTCGTGATGCTATTCAATATTACATGAACCATCCGAGCAAGCATTTGCATCAGTCGATTCGTTCACCATTTGAAGCGGATATTCCTCGGTCCATACCTTTTGCAATGTATCCAAAAATACCTCTGTTGGCTGTGCTCCAGAAATACCATATTTCCGATTAATCACAAAGAATGGTACACCTCGCACCCCTAATAAACTTCCTTCTTGCTCATCCGTTCTCACTTCAGCTGTAAATTGATTGCCGGCTAACATCTCTGCTACTTCCGCTTGATCTAACCCAACTTCCGCCGCAAGTGCTGCCAATGTTTGATGATCACCTATATGCTTGCCTTCTGTAAAATAAGCTAAGAACAAACGCTCATTCACTTCTTTTTCCTTACCTTTTGTCGCAGCAAAATGCATGAAACGATGTGCATCAAACGTGTTCGTCAAAATCGTTCTCTCTAAATGATAGTCTAATCCTTCTGCTTTCGCTTGTGCGGTTAAATTGTCATTAGAGTCCTTTACTTGCTGAGCAGTCATATTATATTTTTTCATTAACATCTCATCTTGACTCATTTTCACGTCACGCTCAGCTTGTGGATCTAATTCGAAGCTTTTGAAAACAACTTCTACTTGATCTCGATGAGGAAACTGCGTTAACGCCTTTTCAAATCGACGTTTTCCAATATAACAAAATGGACATTGATAATCCGACCATACTTCTACTTTCATGAGGAGCCCCCTTCATTTAATCTGATACTTTTAAAAGCACATTTTATTCAAAATAAAATGCAATTAGCTTACACTAACTGCAATCATTATAAGCGCATTATATCGATTCCAATCTTGGAAAGCAATTGATTGGCTTTAATTAAAACATTCGTGCTCACTATGACTAAAATCAATATTTTTCATAAACTGCTCTAATGTATATTTCTTTAATTTATTAATCATTTCGAATTCCGCCTCATTTAATAATTCTTCTAAAGCATGATCGAGCTGCTTGCCAATTTCTCCACATTCAGATGTATCAGAACAAATCAAACATTCCGGTCTAACGGCCTCATATACATCTCCCAACGTCAATTCATCGGCTGGAACCTTCAAACTATAACCGCCATCTCTTCCTTCCTTCGTATCAACGATTCCGGCAGCAGCTAGCTGAGCCAGCACCCGGCGCAAAAACGTAGCATGTGAATTCACTTGTGAAGCAATCTTGGCACTCGTCAATATCCTCCCGCTTTGTGCAAGCCAAACAAGTGAATGAATAGCAATCGCAAAACGAGGCGGTCCAATTTGCTGATTTCGATTTCCAGACATCCGAGCTCCCCCTTATTTCTCAGCCTTCTCTTCCTACCATTATACTGTTTTCATTTTTTCTGAACAAACGCCTCAGCCGTTACACTAAAAAAGACCTTCTCCTTTTTATTTAGAGGGAAGGTCTTTTTCATACATATTTAGCTTCTCTTTCACTGTTGTTTTCAACAGTTCATTCCACAATCTATAAGTACTTTTTCAATCTCACTTTTAAAATAAAAGCATCATTTTTCATTACAAAAAGGCAATCTTACTTAATAGTTCCTCTAGATTCGAAAAGCGCGTGCTGATTTCTGTAAATCTTCAGCCATTGTAGAAAGTGTATTTGTCGCAGACTCGATTTCAACCATTGAAGCAGTTTGTTGTTCAGATGCAGCGGCTACTTCTTGTGTATTACTAGACGCTCCCTCAGAAATCTGTCTAATCGTTTTGATGGAAGCAACCATATTTTCAGAACCATCCTTTATTTGTGTAACGGCCGTAGAAACACTCTGCATTTGCTCCGATACTCTTCTAATAGAATCGGAAATCGTGTTAAACGCATTACCGGCCTGTTGAACCGACACTATTCCATCATTCACGGCCATTTTCCCTTTATCGATTGCTAATATAGAAGCATCAATTTCCGATTGAATATCTCCGATAAGGTTGCTAATTTCTGCTGACGCTTGTCCCGATTGTTTCGCAAGTTTTTTTACTTCATCAGCTACAACAGCAAAACCTTTTCCATGTTCACCGGCCCTCGCTGCTTCAATAGCGGCATTAAGCGCTAATAAATTAGTTTGTTCAGCAATGGCTGTGATGACTGATACAATTGTCTCAATTTCCGTTGACTTATCTCCTAAGTGATTAATTGTTCGTGAAGCGGCCTCCGTTGTTTCATCAATTGTTTTCATCTGATTGATAAAACCTTTAATGACTTCATTCCCATTCATAGCATCTCTAACCGTTTGCTCTGTCGTATCGTTCGTTATTTGAATAGTAGATGAAATGTTAGTAATGCCGTTAGAAATATCCGTTACTGTTTGTTCCACATTTTCTATACTTGTTACTTGTAATTCAGTTCCTGATGCAATCGATTGAATAGAAGCGGAGATTTGTTCTGTTGCACGTGTTGTTTCTTTTGCACTTACCGTTAGTTCTTCTGAGGAAGCATTAACTCGGTCAGCAGTCGTAGTAACTGTTTTAATTAATTGCTTCATATTATAGATCATTTCGTTAAAGCTATTACTTAAATCACCAATTTCATCCTTTGATTTAACTGAAACTTGGTCGGCAGTTAAATCACCACTTGCCACGACTTTCATTCCATTAGATACAGATAGAATTGGTTTCGTTATTCTATTTGTAATAAAAAAGGCTAAAATAATAATAAGTATGGAAGTTAAAGTAATGATTAGAATAAACGTCTTCTCAATAGATTGTGAATCAACCAAAACTAATTCCTCAGGTACACTAAAGCTTAGCCCAAACCCTATAGACTCTATCGGTGCGTACGCCACTAAATAAGGTTCATCCAACTGATTGAATGATGCTATTCCAGTTTCATGCAAACTCTTCTTTAACACCGAACTCCATGTACTATCGAAATCTGTCTCATCTATAGCAACACCGATTGCCTCTCCCTTAGGTGACATTTGAATACGCTCCTCGGCATCGACTAAAGTTGTATGCGTAGATAACTCCATACTAGTCGCTATATTGTTCACAGAATCCTTGTCATTAAGAAAGGTATCCAGCAATACTTCAAAATTTGCTGACCCTGCTAATACCCCAATGACCGTTCCCTTATTATCCTTTACTGGTACTGCGACAACGACAATACGATTTCCTGTTGCTTTTGAAATCAACACTTCAGAAAATACAGATTCACCTTTTAAAGCAGCCTGTATATATTCACGATCACTATAATCAGATCCGATACTTTCAGATGTTGTATGAGAAATAACGTCCCCTGCAGTGTCTGTCATAAATACCGTTTCCAATACCTCAGATCTTTCATTTACAAGCGAAATGAACGGATACATACGTTTGTTATCCAAAGATTTTATCATATCTGTTTCAGCGGCCAATTCAAGCTCTGACCTTTGAGTATTAAACCACTCATTCATTGCCTGTGCTTTACTTAAGACAAGGCTATGCATCGCACTTTTTTCTTTTTCTATTAATATGTCACTGCCTATCCTATCCACTATTATTGTGACAATAATTAAAGGAATAAGAGCAATAAGCAAAAACCAGCTAATAAACTTAGTGCGCATACTATTTAACCGTAACCCTTTCTTTTTTCTCATCACATAATTCCTCCTCAACACAAAAAAAGAAAATAGACCTATTATAATAGACCTATATACATAAAATAAATTCTCTATCCATTTTTCTCCAAAGTGATTAGTCAAATAGTTTAGGCTCATGTGAAAGGGTGATTTCACATGAGCCTAGAATCAACAACATTATTTAAGAAATCCTAAAAATTAAGAAATATTTACTTTTATGTAGGTCTATTTTATCACAATTAAATCCAATTCGAAATTCAGTTTTACAAAAAAACAAAAGTTTGTATTGGAGCATCTCTTCGCTCACCTTACATATAATCACGCAATATTTTAGTGATTAAGGACATTACATTAAAATCACCAGAAATATTTACCACTAGACTTTTTTAAAAAAAGTGTATTAAATAAAGGTGAAATAGCATATACTTTTACCAAATAAATGACTAAATATCCAATATTTCGATAATTTCAAACTTTCGAGTAGAAATTATCCAAATATAAGGGTAATATTAAATAAAGGACATCTTATTGTTTCTGGAAGTTTCCGAGGAGTTGTAGGGTGGGTCCCAGCAAGATACATAGAGACAGCCCGAAGCTGTCCGGCATATCGGTTGTTTTCATTTGTTCAACAAAACCAATGAAAAATAATTAAGGAGTGATTGTTTGAAACCTTCAACAAATCGCATGTTAACCCGTATTAAATCCGTTTATATGTTTATCAATGACAACGGTACGGTATCTACTCAAGAGATTGTAGAAGAATTTGGTATCACTCCTCGAACAGTACAGCGCGATTTAAATGTCTTAGCTTACAATGACCTGGTTAAAAGCCCAAGCCGTGGCTTCTGGACAACAACTAATAAGAAGGTAAAGATGTCATCTTAAACAAAAATCGATCCACCCGAAAATCGATGTGTATTATATGGAATGAGGCCGACATATTGTCCGCCTCATTTTTTTGCTATTGACCTCTCTTCAAGCCCTCTAGCTCCTCATCCGTCAATTCCCGATACTCTCCAAGTTCAAGCTCCTCATCTAACTGCAAGCTTCCCATTGACAAGCGTTTTAAATAAATCACTCGCTTATCGACAGCTTCAAACATCCGCTTCACTTGATGAAACTTCCCTTCGGTAATCGTCAGTTCAATGTCAGATGTGGGGCCTGATTTTAAAATAACGAGCTCACCTGGCTTCGTTAAATAGCCATCATCCAGGGTCACACCTGCTCGAAACGCTTCAATATCCCGCTCTGTCACTTCTCCTTCAATTACTGCAAAATACGTCTTCGGTACATGCTTTTTCGGTGATAATAATTGGTGGGCCAACTGACCATCGTTTGTAATCAGCAATAACCCTTCCGTATCTTTATCCAAACGCCCAACCGGAAACGGCTCATAGATGGAATCCTCAAGCCCCAATAAATCAATAACCGTTTCTTGATAATGGTCTTCCGTTGCCGATAATACACCGGGCGGCTTATTCATCATTAAGTACACAAATTCCTTGTACTCTATCTGTTCTCCATGAACGGTTACAATGTCTTCCTCCGGCTTCACATGCAGCTTTGCATCCTTAACGATGGCTTCATTTACTTTTACTGCTCCAGATTTCAGCAATCCCTTTACTTCTTTTCTACTTCCATAGCCAATATTTGCGAGTAATTTATCAATTCTCATATAATCTCCTTTTTCAACTCCATAAATTTCATAATAATATTCTCCATCTAATAGGTCGGTATCAACCTGCCAGTTTATACTTTTCCCTGCTAATTTATGTACTTTATCCGTAAAAAAGCAGAAAAAGCGGAGGAAGCTCCTCCACCTTCTATAATTTTAATCGTTTTTGCAAACGCTCGATCCGACTGCCAAATAATCGGTGAGCCAACTTACTTTTTAAAGCAACGGCTGCGTAAAAAAGACCGCCAAAGCCAACACAAATCGCAACTATGACAATCGCCTGCCATCTGCTTTCTACATCAAGGAACAACTCCAAGCCACTTTCTACACCCCAAACAATTAAAGCCATTCCAGCCGTGAAAGCAATAATAAGCAATGTTCTACGTATAATAAGATTATAGCGATAGCCTGTAAAATAAGAAATGAAAGCTAAATTTAACACAACAGCTGCTAGGAAACCAAGCGTTGTAGCATAAATTGAACCCTTCGTTTCAAACCATTGAATCAATGGAATGTTCAAGCTCAGCTTAACCAAAAATCCAACAAGCAGACTTAATATGGTAAACTTTTGCTCATTAATTCCTTGTAAAATAGCGGCTGTTACTGAAAATAACGCAAAGAGAATGGCTGTTGGCGCATATGCTTGAAGTACCTCTGTACCTAACGGGTTATGACTATAAAAAGCTGAATAAACCGGATCCGCTAACACAGACATCCCCACAACAGCTGGAATCGTCAAAAATAATAAAATCTGAAACGATTGATCGAGCTGATACTTAAACAGGTTGTGATCCCCACTGATATAAGCCTTTGTTACCGATGGCACAAGCGCCATGGAAAAACCAGTTGCAAGTGTCATTGGAATGATGACAAGCTTTTGAGCATACACATTCAAAATCCCTAATGCATCTTCAGAGATATTATCTAAACCAATAGAAACCATTGCTCGGTTAAATGTCAAAGAATCCACTTGCTGAAATAAAGGCATAGCAATCCCTACAAACACAAACGGAATCGATGAGAATAAAATCTCCTTATAAATTTGTACAAGTGAAATATGAACCGTGCCTTTATCTTGTGACAGTAACTGATCTAATTTTGGCTTTCGTTTTTTCCAGTGCCACAAAAGCACAGCCAGACCACCAACAGCCCCAACTGTTGCTGCAAATGTTGCGATACTAATAGCTGTTACCAATTTGCCGTCCATAAGTTTTAGCACAACATATACACCCGCTAAAAGGAAAACAATCCGAATAATCTGCTCTACTACCATAGAAACGGCAGAAGGCTCCATCTCTTCATGTCCTTGCAAAAACCCGCGGATAATGCTCATAAACGGAACGATAATAAGTGCAAAACTAATGGCACGAATGACGGCCGTTGTATCTTCAACCGGCAACGGATTCTCCCCAACCGTAACAAATCCCGCATAGAATGGAGCCATTGAATATAATGTTAAGAATGAAAGAAAACCAGTTATCAACATTAAAAGTAAACTGGATTTAAATAGCTTTCGACCTACAGCATATTCTTCTAACGCATTATATTTAGAAATAAACTTCGAAACAGCAAGGGGCATCCCCGCTGTCGCAAAACTAAGGAAAATAGAATACGGAACATATCCATATTGGTACAATGTAGCCCCTTTGTTGCCAACCATCGCTTCAAACGGGATTAAATAAAACAATCCTAAAACTTTTGATAAAATTGAACCAAGCGTTAATATAAAAGCCCCTTTTAAGAACTTAGACGACATATAATCCCATCCTGCCTGTATCAGTTACATTGAGAAACTCATCAATATCCTAACAAATCTAAACATTTCTGTATACTTGCCGATATAAAGAGTTTGTCTCAAAACAAAAACTACTCTTCAGTTTACCTTTTTCTAACACAATACTCAATCTAATTTATTCGTTATTTTCTACATTTACAAAAATGCTTTATAATAGGAAGAATGAAAATGGAGAAGTGGTGATAACTATTGAAATATGACGTAATTGTAATTGGCGGCGGCCCTTCTGGATTAATGGCAGCTATTGCGGCTGGTGAAAAAGGAGCTCGTGTACTTTTAGTCGATAAAGGCGAAAAGCTCGGTCGCAAGCTTGCCATCTCTGGTGGCGGGCGTTGCAACGTTACCAACCGTTTATCGATTGATGAAATTATTCAGCATATTCCCGGCAATGGACGTTTTCTATACAGCGCCTTCTCGGAATTTAACAATGAAGACATTATTCAATTTTTTGAAAAACTAGGTGTACAACTAAAAGAAGAAGATCATGGACGCATGTTCCCAGTAAACGATAAAGCACAAAGCGTTGTCGATGCACTGTTAACTCGCCTGAATCAACTTAATGTCACTATTTATAAAAATGCTCCTGTTGCCGACGTCCTGTATGAAGAGGGTCATACAGCAGGAATACAGCTAAAAGATGGACAAACATTCGAGGCGAATGCTCTTGTCATTGCCGTCGGAGGTAAATCTGTGCCGCATACAGGTTCTACAGGCGACGGTTACGCTTGGGCTAAAAAAGCAGGACATACTATTACTGAATTATTCCCTACAGAGGTTCCCGTCTTAAGCAACGAGCCGTTTATCAAGGCTAAAACGTTGCAAGGTCTATCGTTACGAGATATCTCTCTTAGCGTGCTTAACCCAAAAGGAAAACCATTAATCACGCACCGTATGGATATGATTTTCACCCACTTTGGCATCTCCGGTCCAGCCGTGCTGCGCTGCAGTCAATTTGTTGTCAAAGCGATGAAAAAGTGGAATCTGCATGAAGTGACCATGCAGTTGGATGTTCTTCCCGACCAAAATAAAGAAGAGGTATTTCAAATGCTCATGAAAGAAATTAAAGCTGAGCCGAAGAAAGCAATTAAAAATACGTTAAAAGGTCTAGTACCTGAACGTTACTTACATTTCTTATTAGAGCGCAGCGGCATCGATCTTCAAGAGCAAGGAGCTATGCTCTCTCACGAAAAAATCCGCCGTTTAGCGGAATTATGTAAGGACTTTCGCTTTACTGTAAATGGGACACAACCGCTTGAAAAAGCTTTCGTTACAGGTGGTGGTGTATCTGTTAAAGAGATTCACCCGAAAGAAATGGCTTCCAAATTGATGGATGGACTTTACTTCTGCGGTGAAATTTTAGACATACACGGCTACACAGGCGGCTACAATATCACATCCGCACTCGTTACCGGCAGACTCGCTGGGATGAACGCAGCTGCTTTCTCTAAAAACAAGTAAGAAGCAAGTGTCTCTGCCTATTTTTATGTGATGTGAATATATTCTTCTCAAATGATGATATTAACAAAGAACGAACCTTATTTGGGAGGAAGCGATTATGGTAAACTCAGAGGATTTTGTAGAAAGAATTCAAGAGCAGCAACAAAAACAAGAAAAAAACAAACAACACCAAGGCAACGGAAATCCTGCCAAGAAAAAGCCGAACAAAACCCATAAATAACGAAAACTCATAAAAGGCTGTTCAATCGAGCAGCCTTTTGTATGCCCCAAATACATCCCTACTGACGGAAACTTTATTTAATTGCCAGCCAAATTTCATTATAAGAATTTGCACAATAGAGATCAGAATCTATATATGCTTCAATTGGCGGAATGTTAGCAGGTTCATAAACGTTAGACGCAAACCATTTTGAATCAATTTGTTTCCACGTATTAATCATAGCGGTCGGAATGGGTCCTCGTACTTCAAAAACGATCCATTTGGATGCAGGTAATTCAAAACTCCATAATTCAGTTGACACTTCACCACTATATTCCGCAGCAATCCAGTAGTCCATCTTATTTGTCTCTTTATTAAAATTTTCTGTAATACCCAATAAACCTTTAATTTGTCCATTATTTAATTGAGACAATTGAGCAACCGTTCCATTTTCATGAGCTTCACTCCAGAACTTTGAAATGTCTGGAATTCCGCCCTCCTCTGCTGTACACAAACATTCTCGCTTCACACCTACTACTTGAAAAGCACCTCTTTCAACAATGTGATATTTCATTAGTTCTGCTCCTTCCAGATTTACTTGTGTCATCTTATACTCGATAAAGATGGAATAAATCATCCCTTAATCCAAAACGGACTCGCAATCAATACTAGGATGATATCGATACTTCGCAAGATCTATTTTATCATTTTGAATTTGGACACCCTCCTGTTCAAGCTTCATTTTTTGAACAAATCTTACCTCTTCATTTTTAATGCTTATTTCCCCTTTCGCATTAATGACACGATGCCAAGGAAGCTCATATTTATGACTGCTTGAATGTAAAATTCGTACAACTTGTCTGGCTCCTCTTGGACTTCCAGCCAGCTTAGCAATTTGCCCATATGTCATAACGTTTCCAGGTGGAATTTGTTGAATCATTTGAATAACTCGCTCTGTAAACTTTTCCATAATTTCCGCTCCTTAAAACGCAGTTATGATTAAGACGTTATATAAAAATACAATAAAGCAGAACAGAGCAACGTCCCCATTAGCGCTTATTGATTCACAATCGAATGTCTTATTTTTGTTGATGATACCTTAGTTTTTTCAAACAGACAACACAAAGAGCTGCCTCCATACTGAGACAGCTCCTTCACTTTTTCTTATAAACAATCATTGCACTAAAGCAGTAAATTTGTTCATCTTCCTCTTCAGCATTCATAGCCACATTATATTTAATATCGACAATTTGACTGTCGCGAATGTTAACGAGAAAAGCGTTCATTTCTTCTTCTAAATCCTTTTCATGCTCCGTATCAAACAACTTCACTTGAATCATCGGCGTCTTCCCTGCCTTTATTTTTTAAAACAGGGTACCCTATTTCAAGACATGTTATACCTTAAATTATTTAAAAACGACTTCCCCTGTCCATTCGAGCATACCGCCAGTCATATTCACAACTTTAAAGCCTTGTTCCTGTAGGTAATGACAAACATTTTCACTTCGACGTCCTGAACGACAAACGAAGATATACTCTTTTTCTTTATCAAATTGATCAAGATTTGCTGGAATTTCATTCATCGGAATATGTTTTGCTTCTCCAATCATTCCCATTTGTACTTCTTCATCTTCACGCACGTCAACAATTTCTAGTTGTTCTCCTGCTTCAAGCTTAGCTTCTAATTCTGCTGGAGTAATAATTTTAATTTCTGACATCCTAGCACCTCATTCATAAGTTTTCTCTATTTCATTATAACTATTGAATATAGTAAGGTAAAATTTCACCTTTGAAATTATTTTTTCTCATACAAGAGCATATACTCCTACTAGAAAAGGAGGGGTCATATTATGGGGATTCGGTTTCTTAAGATTTCCGTTGTGTACTTCATCATCGGTGTTGGTTTAGGTATGTTTATGTCGATTACACATCATTTTGAGTATGCTCCATCCCATGCACATATCAATCTTTTAGGCTGGGCTTCCTTTGCACTTGCAGGCCTTATTTATCACCTCTTCCCAGCTCTAGCCGAAAAGCTTCTCGGTAAGCTTCACTTTTGGCTGACTAATATCGGATTGCCAATCATGATGATTAGCCTTATCGTGCTCGAATCTGGAAACGCTTCCGTTCAGCCCCTCGTAGCTATTGGAGCCAGCATCATGAGTCTCGGTATTCTTTGTTTTGTTCTTAATGTACTTATCAATCTTCATAATACTAACAAATAATCATCCACCTTCTAATACCACCTTTTCAAGCCTCAAAAAATTGGGGCTTTTTTTACTTTTCCTTTTCTCCATTCTTAAGCAAAAATCCAGTCAGGAACTATTCTCAGGATTCAAGTAAGTATAAAGAATATTTCAAAAACTTTTTTACAAACTTATGGACTTATACTATAATTAAGTTTATTTGAGCAGAATATCAAGATAATTTCTAATGATTATAAATAGTTAGAGAAGAGGGTTATCCATGATTAATAACAGAATATCTCCTATAACAAAGAGTATCGTTTTCATTGGGTTTATGGGAGTAGGTAAAACTACGATTGGACAGTTAGTAGCCAAGAAACTATATAGAGATTTTATTGATATAGATCAGGAAATTGAAAAAGAATATAATATGCCTACAACAGAAATATTCAAGCAAATCGGGGAAAAAGCTTTCCGTGAAAAAGAAAAAAGTTTAATTGAACACTTTAGCCAACAACCATTGAAAATTATTTCTGTTGGAGGAGGAGCTTTTTTACAGGAAGAAATCCGAAATATTTGTCTAGATAACTGCATCGTGTTCTTCTTAGATTTGTCGTGGGAATACTGGAAGGACAGAATCAATTTAATTATTGATAGCAGACCAGTATTACAAGGACGCACTCTTGAGGAAATTAAAGAACTTTTTAATAATAGACAGGAGATTTACTCCTACCACCACTCAAAAGTTAAAACAGATGGCCTTGATGTTGAAGAAGTTGCAGATTATATAGTCGAATCGCTGAAAGTCACTTGGGACACTCACGAATAATAAAAAAGATGACTAGAATATAGGGTAAAGGAGTATCTCCTTACCTATAAACTAGTCATCTTTTCTATTCCTCTTTAAAAACTTTGTTAATAAGCCCAAAATCGTTTGTTCACAACACGATTTAACATAACTAAAAAATTATATAACAACAGCCTGCTTCCTAAGCTTATTACGTTAATTGCTTATTGAACCTTCACAGATTGGCAAGATTGTCGAACACTTAATTTCTCTTAATGCTAAGCTCGTTTGAATTCGAGTAATGCCTAGTTTATTTAACTTCCTAATAAAAAGTTCAAGCTCCTTCCTCTCTTTAATAATCACTTTTAATAAATAATCATACTCCCCTGTTAAACAGTGACATTCTAATACTTCAGGCATCGTTTTTAACGCTTTTTCTACTACTTTTATTTGCTCCTCTTGATGGATGTTTGTACTCATAAAAATAAAACATAATAAATCAAATCCCAATTTCTCTTGATTTAAAATGGCCACCTGTTGATTAATAAATCCTTCCTGCTCTAAGCGCTTGATTCTCGCATGAGTTGCAGGCGGAGACAAATTGACACGCTTAGCCATCTCTATATTGCTGATTTGTACTTGTTTTTGTAAAATATCTAAAATTTGAAGATCTATTTTATCTAATACTTTGCTCACGATGGATTCCACGTCTTCTCCCCCTTTATAATTGTTCCAAAAACAATCTCATTCCTGCATAGAAAAGTGAATTTTATTCGGTAAAGAACTTATATACTTTTTAAAATTTCAAATTTATATCATAAAACAAATTAAACCACTACGTATATAACGAAAGTGTTAAAATTATTCACATCAATACTATATGCCATTGTGCACAATGACTTCAATAGCTTTTACAGTCTTTTGAAATAGGAATGGAGCTAACTAATATGCGATATGTTTACTTCTCATTATTACTATTAACTAGTTCATTATGGGCAGGTAATTTTATTATCAGCAAGTCTCTTGTTGAACACGCCTCCTCGATGACCTTAACAAGCCTGCGCTGGATTATTGCCGTCATCGTCCTATTACCGTTTGTATGGTGGAAAGAAAGAAAAATCCTTCCTTCACGAGATGCCCTTTTCCCTTTATTTTTAATGGGTATTACCGGAGTTACATTATTTAATCTGTTACAATTTGCTGCATTAGAGCATACTTCGGCGACAAATGCAGGCTTAATTTCAACATTCAATATGATTTCAATCGCCCTATTCTCTTTTATCTTTTTAAAGGAAAAAATGAATAAACGGCAAATACTTTCGATTATTTTTTCATTTCTTGGAGTGATGCTTGTTCTTTCTAAAGGAAACATAGACCTATTTCTCTCATTCCAATTTAATTCGGGAGACGGTTATATGTTCGCTGCAGTAGCGATTTGGGGAATTTATTCTGTTTGTAGCAAGTGGGCGCTATCAAAGACTTCGGCAATGATGGCTACTCTCTATTCAGGCATATTCGGACTTCTTGTTCTGCTTCCCTTCAATCTTTCAAGCTTTGCGGTATCCAATATTAATGCTTCATTCATTCAATCGATGCTTTATACAGGTGTCATTTCTACAGTCGTCTGCACCGTACTTTGGAATCTTGGGGTAAAACATGTAGGAGCCACCGTTTCAGGACTTTTCTTAAACTTCAACCCAATCTTCACTGCTATTTTTGCTTTTCTATTTTTAGGCGAACAAATGACAAGCATCCAAGTAATCGGCAGCAGTATCGTTATTGCAGGATGCTATGCATTTTCACATTTTAAAACAAAGAATATTCCAAATAAAGCTGACGTCCGTCATAGTTTGCAAAACTACAAAAACACCGTTTAAACGGTGTTTTTCTCAGAGTGTAGAGAAACCCTTTATTTTTTAATTTTCGTTTGAACTCCATCTTTTTTCTGTTGTTTCCGCACTAAATATTGTGTTATTTCCTGATTCAAAAAACAATATATGGATTTCCTATGAATATAAAAATAAAAGATTACTTATTTATTCTCGGCTTTGCTGGGTTACAATTAGGCATATTTCCTCCCGTAGCCTGAGCCAACTTCGTTAAATAATAGCATTCTTCTCTAAACATATGGTCAGCCATAAGAGGAGCAAAAGTGCCAAGCGCTTGTTCGCTAAGCTCCAATTCTTCAATTTCTTTTAGAAAGCCCATAAATAACTGCATTTCAAGAGTCACATTTTCATTAAACCTAGTTAAAGCAGGAAATATTGATAAATTCGTTCGTAAGTATCCTGTCATTTCAACAGCTTTTAAATAGAAAGCTTCAAAATCTTTTGTAAAACGATTGCTCTGCTCTTTAATTTTCTTTTCTATCCGGTCCATGTTATCTGATATAGCTCCTGCATGACCAGCTGCATCTAACGTCCAAAGTAAATGCTGATGAAGCGCATGGGCGATTGGGGGAATCTTTCCTAATTTTAAATAGCCTAGTAGACGAAGATATTCTTCTAATTCATTCACCATATGATTGATAAATGTAGGCCCTAAATGAATCGTAACTTTTCCTAGTAAGAGCTTTTCAATTAACGTTAATTTAACCATTCGAAATCTCAGCGCTTCTTCCTCCGCTTTTTTACTTAATTGAATCATATTCATCGTTCCGACACTTTCTAGCAGGCGGTCAAATGTATGAATAAAATAGTTAGCTCGATCAATTTCTTCTTTTTCTTTCGGCGCCAGAGAATCATGAATAAAACGAGCATGATCACCTAAAATTTGAAGCCAAAACCCATGTTCAAACTTTGCGGATTGTTCATATTCAGCAGCCACAACATCTCTCCTTCCACTCTTACTCATACATGATATCTGACAAATGCACACTTTATGCCTAGATTGATTGCCTCTCCTCTAAAACAAAAAAACAGCCTCCCCTTAAAGGTTAGCTGCTTCCTGCTTACTTTTCTTCATCCTTCTCCGTAAAGCTAAATTCCCCGTTTCCTTTCCGTAAAATAAAGTCACTTTCTCGTTCATAAAGAAACAGCATTTTCTTCGCAGAACGATGTGTAAGCGTCATTTGAAGGCGTGATGCTTGCCCCATTTTCATATCAATCTGGCTAATATTCATCGGAACGATTAAGCAATGTCCGTAACTCGTATAAACAATCGTTTCTTTTCCCAGTCTCTCAAGACGATTAATATGAGCATTCGCAAGCCATACGCTATCTTTTCTGCGGAACGAGCCACACGGAAAGAAAACAAGTCCTTCCTTTGTATCAATTGCAACCGGAACTGAATATTTCTCCTCTAAAATCTCTCTCGCTCCTAAAATAGCTCCTTCTCGACAAGAACCGTAATACTTCAAAGTCCGATCAATAATGTCATTTGGTGTCATCGCAACGAAAAACATCCGCTCTCCTTCAATCACTCTCGTAAACTCGTTACCAAACTCGTCATATTCTGATGATAAACTAACGGTTTCCTTATTTATCATATACACTTTTCGTTTATCCATATAACTCTCCTCCTATTTTCAATTTGTGATAAAAGGAGTTACTAGCTATTAAGCAGGATAGACTCCTAAACGAATCGCTTTTTAGCATGGAAATCGTCCCTTCCACCTACTTGAAGTATACAACTAGTATACTAGCTTTTCGATATTTTTGTATGAGAGAAAAGTTAATCTCGTCTCGTTGGGCCTCCGCAGATCTTCCTGCTGTTGAATAATTGATTCAAAAAAATAGAGCTGACCCAAATAGTCAGCCCATATCGATTTATCTTTTATAAACAACAACTGTCTTAGCAACAAAATCATGCAGTGATTGTTTCTTTTCTGTAAAGGCTGCGATAATGTAGCCAATGTATAAAATACTTGAGAGAATGGTCGCAAAATAACGACCAAGCGCACGTAAAAAAGAAATTCGCTGACCGTTTAAGTCGGTGACTTTAATGCCAACAATCATTTTCCCAAGCGTTCCTTGCCATTTTGAGGCATGCATACCTGCATAATAGAGTATACCAATTACGATAGATAAGACCCAAACCACTACTTGAATAATCAACATCGTAACATCGAATTCAGTCATAGATTGTTCATAATACTCATCGCCGGAGTAACTATCATAAGAACTCTCGAAATTCGAAATTTCCCCTGTAGAAAACAGAGAGAAAACCCCCAACATAAGTGCGATAATAAAAATTGGAATTCCTATAATAATTCCATCAATCATAGAGGCTACTAAGCGAATCCAAAATCCTGCATATTTCGTACGTTCTGTTTCATTCAATATCGTACCGCAGTTTTGACAAAAATCTCCGCCCGTTGCTTCATGCCCACATTTTTGGCAATACATGGTCTTGTCATTCCTCCTTCATTAGTTTTATAGAAAAAAGCATCCAGTTCATCCCTATGCTTCAAACTACCTAAATAGTAGTGTAATATAGTTCGACAAAATATAATAGGTGCCGAAAGCCAGATTTTCCCCTTCAATTCTACTTATATACTTTTTCATTCTGATCAGATGAAAATGACCCCCTCAATCGTTTTATCAACAATATGGTGTAACACAGCCGCTCATTAAAGCTAAAGCCCCCTTCATCCAAAAGGGGGCCTTAGCTTTTTAGTTTGTAATAGTATTAGTCGCTCATGTACAGAGTGGTTTAGCGTTGTTAGAAACTTGTTCAACATCCCAACACAGCCCGCGAATCATTTTGCAGCTAGTTTATATGACGTTGTAAACTTTCTAACTATTAGACTCACTATAATCGTAACAAGAAAGTTGATTAGCAAAGCAATAATCCCAACATTCAAATCTTTTGCTGCTTGAGGTAAAGATGGAAACAAGGTGCCAATCGTTGATTCACTAATAGTAATATAAGCTACAGTTGCTATTCCGCAAATAATCCCTGCTGTGGCTCCATACTTATTAACAAAATTGTTCCTCATGAAGCTAAAAAGAAGGGCTGGAAATAATTGTGTCATCAGGCTATACCCCATCAGAATAAGAGTCGCAAGCGTATCTCCGCCATTTAAAGTAAAATAGACAGATATAAGAGCAATTACAGGAACAAGGTACTTAGCCAATTGTCCAATGCTATGTTCAGTAGCTGACGGCACGAACGGCTTATACACATTTTTTGCTAACAAAGTAGCCCCGCTCATCAAAAGCATCGAACCTGGTACTAGGGCAGTCAATAAACCTGCTCCTCCAATTAAACCAATAAACCAAGGATTAAAGGTTTCAATAGAAATACGTAATAAAGCAAGATCTACATCTCCCCCTTCTAACCCTGGTACCTTCAGGATAGCAGCAAATCCAACGAAAAAGACAAATAACAACATAAGTGTATATAAAGGACTGATAATAGCATTTCTACGAAATACCTTGCCACTCTTTGCTGTATAGACAGAACTGAAAACTTGCGGCCACATATAGAAACCTAATACAAGTAAGATGACCGTGGAGATAAACCATGAAACACTAAGCCCTTGTTCAGGAAGTTTTAAAAATCCAGGCTTAGCCGTATGAATCGCCTCAAACATCGGCTGAAGCCCCCCATAATAATGAAGCGGGAGATAAATTCCTAAGAAGCCTATTACGACGACCATCATAATATCCTTAATGACAGCTGTCCAAGCTGAACCACGTATTCCTGATATCATGACATAAATGGTCAAACTAATTGCCCCCATCCAGATTGCAATAGGCATAGAAATAACTCCGTATGATGCTTCAGAAACAATAATACCTAATCCTTTAAGTTGAACAACTATAACAGGAATGATTGCAATAACACCAACTAACGCTACTAATACGCCTAAATATGGGCTCTTATACTTACTGACAAAGAAATCAGATTGTGACATTAGATTATTTTCTTTCGCATATTTCCAAATGACAGGTAATAACCAATAAGACAATACATACGATAAACTAATGTAATAAGAACATATAAAGCTGGTGCCCCTTTTCCATATGCCCATCCACTTCCTCCAAGGAAAGAAAAAGTCGTATAAATTTCTCCAGCCATTAAAAGAAAGACAAGCATAGAACCAAAACCTCGGCCGCCAACCGTCCATTGCTCCAAGTTCATATCTTTTCCTTTTACAGACATAATTCCAAGAAAAATCGCCAATATCCAAAAAACTAAAATAATCAAAAGCGCACTATTCATCATTCATCCCCTTCCTGATTTCGAGGATCCAGCTTGTACATAATCCCCAAAATAACAGAGGTAAGCACTGTCCACATCGCCATCCAGAATATATTGAAAGGCATTCCTAACACGAAAGGTTCTACTCTATTAACTAAAGGAAGAAAACCTAAAATGCCTATAAAAGGAACGATAGAAAGAATATAGATAATCTTCATTACAAAATCTCTCCATTCCACGATTAGTTAAGAATACAAGTAGCCCCCTTCATCCAAAAAGGGGGCTTCATTTATTTTAGTTTGCTACAATATTCACCAATTTACCCGGTACAGCAATCACTTTACGGACCGTTTTCCCATCGATTTGTTCTTTAACCGCATTGTCACCCATTGCGATTTCTTCTAACTTTTCTTTGGTTGTATCTGTTGGCACCATAAGTTTTGCTTTTACTTTACCGTTAATTTGGACAACGATTTCCACTTCATTATCAATTAATTTTGCTTCATCGTAAGCAGGCCATGTTTCATATGTGATGCTTTCTGTATGACCAAGATGTGCCCAAAGCTCTTCAGCAATATGTGGAGCAACTGGTGATAATAATTTAACAAAGCCTTCAATATATTCTTTTGGAAGAGCCTCTGCTTTATAGCAATCGTTAATAAACACCATTAATTGTGAAATCGCTGTGTTGAACTTCAAGTCCTCATAGTTCTCTGTCACTTTTTTCACAGTTTGGTGATATACTTTTTCCAATTTACCTGTAGAATCTCCCTCAACGATTTTATCTGTTAGTTGATTGTTATCATCTACAAGCAATCGCCAAATACGATCTAAGAAACGACGAGCTCCATCGAGACCATTTGTTGACCACGCAATAGATGCATCAAGCGGCCCCATGAACATTTCATACAGACGAAGTGTATCCGCACCATGGCTTTCCACGATGTCATCTGGATTTACGACATTTCCTTTTGATTTACTCATTTTTTCATTGTTTTCTCCGAGGATCATCCCTTGGTTAAACAAGTTTTGGAATGGCTCTTTTGTTGGAACCACACCAAGATCATATAAGAATTTATGCCAGAAGCGAGCGTATAATAAGTGAAGAACCGCATGCTCTGCTCCACCAATATAAATATCGACTGGAAGCCATTCTTTTAATTTTTCAGCGTCTGCCAACGCATCTGCATTGTTTGGGTCAATATAACGTAAGTAGTACCAGCTACTTCCCGCCCACTGCGGCATTGTATTCGTTTCACGACGACCTTTACGCCCATTCTCGTCAGTTACGTTCACCCATTCTGTAATATTCGCAAGTGGGGATTCACCTGTTCCAGAAGGCTTGATGTCTGTTGTCTTCGGTAAAAGCAATGGAAGCTCTTCTTCTTTTAACGCTTCTACGCTGCCATCTTCCCAATGAATAATCGGAATTGGTTCACCCCAATAGCGTTGACGGCTAAATAACCAGTCACGTAAGCGGAACGTTACTTTTTTCGTACCGATTCCTTTTTCCTCTAACCACTGAATCATCGTTTTAATTGCGTCTTCTTTATTTAAACCATCTAAGAAGTCCGAGTTTACGTGCATACCGTCGCCTGTGTAAGCTTCTTTCGTTACATCTCCGCCTGCAACAACTTCAATGATTGGTAATTCAAACTTCACTGCAAATTCATAGTCACGTTCATCATGCGCTGGGACAGCCATAATTGCACCTGTTCCATAGCTGATTAACACATAGTCAGCTATCCAAATTGGCATTTTGGCACCGTTTACTGGATTAATAGCATAAGCACCTGTGAAAACACCTGTTTTATCTTTCGCTAAATCCGTTCTTTCAAGATCGCTTTTATGTTTCACTCGATCTAAATATGCGTCAACTGCTGCTCGTTGCTCAGCTGTTGTAATTTTTTCAACAAACGGATGCTCTGGCGCTAGTACAGCATATGTCGCCCCAAATAATGTATCTGGACGAGTCGTGAACACCGTAAAAGTTTCATCATGTCCATCAATACCAAATGTTACTTCCGCTCCTTCAGAACGGCCAATCCAGTTACGCTGCATATCTTTAATATTTTCTGGCCAATCAACCGTTTCTAAGTCGTCAAGTAAACGATCCGCATACGCTGTAATACGAAGCATCCATTGTTTCATCGGACGGCGCTCTACTGGATGACCTCCACGCTCACTCACTCCATCAATGACTTCCTCATTAGCAAGTACGGTTCCAAGTGCTGGACACCAGTTCACCGGCACTTCATCTACATAAGCAAGGCCTTTTTCATATAACTTTAAGAAAATCCATTGTGTCCATTTATAATAACTTGGATCGGTTGTATTAATTTCACGATCCCAATCATATGAGAAACCAAGTGATTTAATTTGACGACGGAATGTATTAATATTGTGCTCTGTAAATTCAGCTGGATCATTTCCTGTATCAATTGCATATTGTTCTGCAGGAAGACCAAATGCATCCCACCCAATTGGATGTAATACATTATAGCCTTGCATACGTTTCATACGTGCTAAAATATCACTCGCTGTATAGCCTTCTGGATGACCTACATGAAGACCTGCTCCAGATGGGTAAGGAAACATATCCAAAGCATAGAATTTACGCTTTCCACTTTCTTCTCCCGTTTTAAATGTTTTATTCTCTTCCCAATATTGTTGCCATTTCGCTTCAATACTTTTATGATCAAAACTCATGTTCTTTCCTCCTACTTTTCTTCTTTAAGAGCATATAAAAAACCCCTCATCCCAAATAGGGACGAGAGGATTATGTATATCTTCCCGCGGTACCACCCACATTGGCAACTCGCTTATGTCGCCCAGCTCAAACACCCGTAACATGGATTAAACGTCAGGCATTACTACTAGTTCACACCTGAAACTCCGAGGCGAGTTCACAATCATTCCAGGTTGACTTGCACCATCCGTCAACTCTCTACAACTGGTTCTAACTGCTACTACTCCTCATCATAGCCTTTATAAACATTGTTTAATTATAATTCATTCTAGTCAATTTCTTTCATAATTGCAATAGGGCTCACAAACATTATGAACGAGTTCGCCTATATATATGCATTTCTTCTGAAAATTGTGAGTTATTTCTCATTTTAGTCCACATATGCACTAAAAAGGGCTACCCAATCCAAACTTGGGTAACCCGCTTACTTAATGCCGTAATGTAATCATATCGTGTCTCATTAAATCGAGCTGTCCTTTCATCCGCTGAAGTCGCTCTTTCTGCTCTGGATTTGCACTCGCATAAATTGGTTCCATCTGTCTCATAGCCTCTTCTAAATAAGATTGCGCACTTTGGTAGGTTTCATCATCCCAATGCTCCTGCCTTGATGCCTCTGTATATTCAAAACCTGCAAATCGGAGAGCCCCTTCACATTGCTCTAAAAAATGGTCAATAGATTGTCTTGTTCCCATTCTTATCCTCTCCTTCGCATTCATTTGATGACGAATCATCGAACTTAGTTTAAGGCAAATACACGGAAATTATTCTTGACTAAAATGTTGTATAATTAGGTGGCATAAATCAATTAAACATAGGAGGTTGCTGATTTTGAGTCAGATAAACCCATTTATATATGCTAGTGACAACAAGCGCTATCACACATGGAATTATCATCTAAAAAATTATTTCGGTCATAAAGTATTTAAAGTCGCGCTCGATGGCGGCTTTGATTGTCCAAACCGCGATGGTACAGTCGCTCATGGAGGGTGTACATTTTGCAGCGCAGCCGGATCTGGCGATTTTGCCGGAAATCGTGCTGAACCACTTGATGTACAATTTAAGAAGATTAGTGAAAAAATGCATTATAAATGGAAAGACGGTCAATACATTGCTTACTTTCAAGCATTTACAAATACGCATGCGCCCGTTGAGGAATTAAGAGAGAAATATGAGCTCGTTCTAAAACAGGAAGGCGTGGTCGGTCTTTCAATTGCAACACGTCCTGACTGCTTACCAGATGATGTCGTTGAATATTTAGCGGAACTAAATGAACGTACCTACTTATGGGTTGAGCTCGGTTTACAGACCGTTCATGAACAAACAGCGACCCTCATTAACCGCGCTCATAATTATGAGTGTTACAAACAAGGTGTCGCCAAATTGCGCAAGCATAACATTCGTGTTTGCTCCCACATTATCAATGGACTGCCGCAAGAGGATTACAGCATGATGATGGAAACGGCGCGTGAAGTTGCTAAATTAGATGTGCAAGGAATTAAAATTCACCTTTTGCATTTATTAAAAGGAACACCTATGGTTAAGCAATATGAAAAGGGCATACTGGAGTTTCTTCAGCGAGATGAATATGTCAAGCTTGTTTGCGACCAGCTTGAAATCATTCCACCCGAAATGATTGTTCACCGTATCACAGGGGATGGACCAATCGACTTAATGATTGGACCGATGTGGAGTGTAAATAAATGGGACGTACTAAATGCTATTGATGGAGAGCTCAAACGTCGCGATAGCTGGCAAGGGAAATTTTACAAAGCGGAGGCAGTAAAAAATGAAGCTTGATCGAATTCTACCTTTTGCAAGAATTTTATTAGAAAAAGCCGTACAACCTGGTGATATCGCAGTCGATGGCACGATGGGAAATGGGTTTGATACTGTTTTCCTTGCAAACCTAACAGGAGAAGCTGGACATGTGTATGCTTTTGATATTCAAAGCGAAGCCATCCAAAACACTACGGCAAAGTTAGAAGCAGAACAACTATCTGAGCGTTGTACTTTATTTCATGCTGGACATGAACAATTGAAAGATTTAATCCCAGAGAAGGAAACACGAAGCTTAACGGGTGCTATTTTTAATCTCGGTTACCTCCCCGGAGGAGATAAAACCATTACCACAAAAGCAAGCACAACAATTTCAGCGATTGAACAACTGCTTGAAAAAATGAAACCGGAAGGCATCATCGTACTTGTCATTTACCATGGACATCCAGAAGGTGCGATTGAACGAGATGAATTGCTAGCTTATGTTAAACACTTACCGCAAGATAAAACACATGTTCTTCAATATGGATTCATAAACCAAGTGAATCATCCACCATTTATTGTAGCTATTGAAAAAAGAGTATAGAACGAAACTCTCATCAGCGGGATCCCGCTGATGATTAGTGCCTGTTTCTACTTGAACGGAACAGGTACTTTTATTTTTAACTCCTGTGTGTGAGCTTAGTCTCACACATCTTTCAACAAAGCTGTATCTTTAAAAATCATCTTCTACCCAGCTATGTGAAAATAAAATTTCCTTCATCGCTCGATATTGACTTGGTGACCAGCCAATTTCTTTTTTAAACGTCGCGCTAAAATAATTAGGCGTATTAAAGCCTAATTCCATCGCAATTTCTTCAATGGTTTGATTCGTTCGTCGCAATAACCAAATCGAGCGTTGTAGTTTAACTAACGTAACATAGGAAACAAAACTGTGCCCCGTTTCTTTTTTAAATAATCGACTAAAATAGGTTGGACTAAAGTTCACCTTCGCTGCTACTTTATTCATCGAAATATTTTCTGCATAATGAGAGCGTATATAATCAATACTTTTTTGAACAGAAACATTTGTTGGAATTTCATCAAAATAACGCAGCCACAATTCATGCTTAGCAACGGCCATTCTTGCAATCTTTGCATTTTCATAAGAATCCTTGAGTTGCATGACCTCTCGACAAATCGACCCCACGCCAATATATAATTGAATGCCATATTCTTCCCTAAGTGCTTTAATAGCAGAAAACATGACTTGTTCTCCTTCTGCCCAAAAAGACGGCGTTGCTACATCAGATGGAACTTTCAACAATAGCGCAGCATTTTTATGAAATGGAACAAAATAAGCTTCATGCCCAATAGCAGAGAATGCTTTTAAAATAACCTTTTGCACAACAGATGAAGCTTCCCATCCCTCTTTCTTTTCTCGCTCTGGACTAATAAGAAAGCCTTGAATACAGCAAACCAAATTAGGAACCATTGTTGAAGGCAGCAATGTGAGATATTCAGACATCTCTACTTCACTCGTTATATCCCCTTTTAACACCCTTCTCCAAAACATATCACGGTACGATTCACCTTCTACCGTTTCTTCTATAACAGGTACTTCGGTACGAAGAGAAAAAGCTTTTTTAAAGTTCCGATAAAAAGACCTGCTCTTTAAAGGCTTAATCAATAATGAAGAGAGTCCCAACTCAATCGCAATAGGCGATGTTTTAGTCATTGATTGATCCAGAATCGGAATGACGAGAATATCTGGATACTGCTTCTTCACCCTACGTACCTTTACCCAATCAAAAAGAGAAGTAATTTCTACAATTAGAATATCATCCGGAAGAATGGGACCTTCATTTTGAATGATTAAATTTGAAAAACTAGGGTGAGCTAACCATGTCTCTATTTTTTCCTTTTCTTGATCATCCTGTACTACTAATTGAACACGGTACGACATTCGACCCCTCCCTAACGATGCATTATTCTACAAATTATACTACGCTCCGACAACAATAGTGCAAATTTTTGTATTTTTAAGACAAATTTTTGTAAGGTATACCTATTTATAATATAGTACAATTTTAAAAACAGAAAGCTTTACTATAACAGGTGTAAAGATTTTCACAGCTTTCTATATTTCCTAATTCCTATAGTAGATTTAACGGAATAAAGGAAACGCTTACAACGCTAAGTTGTAGAAATTGAGGTTAATTTTTGACAAAGGGGGAGTTTTATATGGCAAATGCAGCCAGAGCATACGTAGACGATAAAGCGAAAACTCCGGAAATCGACTACGATGCATTTGTGGAAATGGATTCGTTTAACAAACTTGTTAAACAAAAAAGGGGATTCTTATTCACAACGACATTCTTGTTTATGATTGCTTATATTTTATTGCCAATTCTAGCGTTCACGGACGCTTTGCAAGCAAAAGCAATTGGAAACATTACTTGGGTCTGGATTTATTCTTTATCTTTATTCTTAATGACTATTATTCTTTGTACGCTTTATGTTAGCCGTGCACAAAAATTCGACAAACAGGCTGAGGCAGTAATCGCTGAGTATCAGCAAAAGAAAGGCGGCAGATGATGAATTTAGTAACTATTGGCTTTTTCGTTGGAATTGTTGGTTTAACATTACTTGTTACTTATATCGCAGCTAAGCGTACGTCTTCTGCGAGTGACTTTTATACAGCAGGCGGCGGCTTGACAGGATGGCAAAATGGTTTGGCTATCGCCGGTGACTATTTATCAGCAGCAGCATTCCTTGGGGTATCCGGTGCGATTGCATTGACTGGTTTTGACGGTTTCTTCTTCTCCGTAGGTTATGTTGTAGCGAACCTTGTTCTTTTATACATCGTCGCAGAGCCAATGCGTAACCTTGGTAAATATACGCTTGCAGATATGTTGACAGCTCGTTTTAACGAAAAGCGCATTCGCGGTATCGCTGCAACATCGACAATCACAATTGTTATTCTATATATGATTGCTCAGCTTGTAGGAGCTGGTGCGTTGATTCAAATGCTATTCGGTATCCCATATTGGACAGCGGTTCTAATCGTTGGTGTCATGATGACAGTATACGTATTATTCGGTGGTATGACGGCTACTTCATGGGTTCAAATTATTAAAGCATGTCTACTTTTATTCGGTACAGCTCTTATCTCATTCCTTGTTTTTTGGAAATTCGATTTCAATATTATGAAAATGTTTGATACAGCTGCAACTGTTACAGAACAAGGGGAAAACTTCTTGATTCCTGGTATCAAATATACAAGCACAATCGACTCAGTATCTATGATGATCGCACTTGTACTTGGTACGGCTGGTCTTCCGCACATTTTAATGCGTTTCTTTACAGTTAAAGATGCAAAAACAGCTCGTAAATCTATCACATGGACAACTTGGATTACAGCGATTTTCTTCTCATTAACAATCTTTCTTGGTTTCGGTGCCGCTGCATTCGTTGGCCAAGCAAAAATCCTAGCTGCTAACCCAGGTGGAAACTTAGCTGCGCCGCTTCTTGCAGAGTTCCTTGGTGGCGACGTACTGCTGTCATTCATTTCAGCAGTTGCCTTCGCAACGATTCTTGCGGTAGTATCTGGTCTTGTATTAACAGGCGCTTCTGCAATTTCGCATGATATTTACGGCGAAATCATGAAAAATGGTAAATTAACTCCTAAGCAACAGCTTGTAGCAGCACGTACAGGATCTATCTCGATTGCAGTTCTTTCTATTCTGCTTGCTCTTGGCGCGCAGACATTGAACGTATCATTCTTGGTATCATTCGCTTTCTGTATTGGAGCATCAGCGAATTTACCAGTTATTCTTTACACAATTTATTGGAAAAAGTTCAACTCCAATGGCGCTATCATCGCGATGGCAACTGGCTTAATTTCTTGTATTATTCTTGGCGCACTGGGCCCGAATGTTTGGAACCCAGAAGCTGGTAAAGCAATCTTCGTTGGTACACCACTTGTTGCTTTATCTAACCCGGCCATCATCAGTGTTCCTCTTGGATTCCTTGCAGGATGGCTTGGCACAATCTTGACACAAAACAAAGCAAGCGAAGCAAAAAATGCAAAAATCTACAACGAAATCCGCGTCAAAGCGAACACAGGAATTTCTGTTTCTGATGTATCACACTGATCTATTCAACACTGTACCCTCTCATGGGTACGGTGTTTTTCTCTTTGAAAACATGTATACACGACGCCAATTAACAACATCATTTAACAAAACGCTTCATATAAAAAAGCAGATGATCGCCATCTGCTTTTTTATCCACGTAGTTTTACTTACATAAAAATAACCTCTTTTGTTGCCCGATATTCACTCGGAGATAATCCGACAACCTTTTTAAAAATTGTACTAAAATAACTAGGTGTGTTAAATCCCTGTTCAAAAGCAATTTGTTCAATTGTTTGATTTGTATTGCGCAAAAACCATACAGCTCTTTGAATGCGTACAAACGTTAAATAGGAAACAAAGCTATGACCAGTTTCTTTTTTAAACAATCGACAAAAGTATGTCGGACTAAAATTTATTTGAGACGCTACTTGTTGAATAGACAAATTTTCTGCGTAATGTTCGGTAATATAATCAATGCTCTCTTGAACGGATATATTGGTTGGAATTTCATCAAAATAACGAAGGGACAGCCCATATTTTGGAGGACTCATTCTAGCCATTCTCGCTTCTTGATACGACTTCTTTAAACCTACTAACTCCCGATGGATGGACCCTACACCAATATATAATTGAATGCCATATTCATGCTTCAGCTTATCGATTAGCTCAACAATCGTCTTTTCTCCTTCCTCCCAATAACACGGAGAGGAAATACCAGAAGGAACTCTCAGAGCTAAGGCTAAATGCTTTCTAAAAGGGAGAAAATACACATCCTGTCCAATGATGGAGAATGCCTTCATAATCTCCTTTTGAATGACACTTGAAGCCTGCCAGCCCTCTCTCTCTTCTCGTGTTGTCGAAAGTACTAAGCCTTGGATAAAATAGACGACATTCGGAACCATGCCCTTTATGAAAGCCGTTTCAATTTTCTCAGCAGATATTCCCTCTTTAAGAATATTTTGTAACAGCAACTCATCAATTGGAGATTCTTCTTGTTCCAACGCAAATTTATTTCTAGAAGAATAGCTCAATGCCTTTTTAATATTCCGATAAAATAAATGTTTCGTAATTGGCTTAATAAATAAAGATAGCAGCTGAAGTTCGATTGCAATAGGTGACGTTTGCAGTATCGAAGGGTCGAGCAGTGGCAATATAAGTAAGTCTTTATGTCTTTTAAGTAACCTTCTCGCTTTTACCCAATCAAATGGCGTATTGATTTCCATTATAAGAATATCATCGTTACAAATTGTATCTATATCCTGAACGACTAATTGTTTAAAAGAACGATGTGTTAACCACGTTTCAATCTTTTGCTTTTCTTCTTGATCATCTACTAATAATTTTACACAATACGCCATTTCTTTCCCCCCTTCTACAAAAAGATTCTATTTCTCTATCTATTATACTATTTTTTTATGGAAAATTAGCAATATTATGTAAAAGTGTAACAATATTTTGTAAGGTATAATCCATATTTTTCAAGTACAATCAAGAAAATGAAAGGTTTACATCCAATTGCTGTAAGCCTTTTCATTAAATGAAAGGAGATGAGAGAATTTGGCTAGTGAGTTTAAAGATGATTACGAATACGTACCAGCGGAAAAAGTCGACATCAAGGATTTACCTCCTCTTGATCCAGAAACTAGCAAGATTATGAAGCAGGAATTTGGGACAGGTTCTAAACTAACTATTTTTTACTACATTTTTATCTTGTCCATCCCAATTTTGAATTGGTACGCACCTGAATTTTTCTTTTCAAGAATTTGGGGAGGCATGACGTACTCATGGTTCTTTACTAGTATTGTTGCCATGGTATTAGCTTTCGGTATCGCTTACATACACACATATCTTTATGAGAAGCGACTTAAAAAGTATGAAGGCGAAAATAACACTGACAGTCAAGAAAGGAGGAACGTTAATTGATCCAAACTTTATTAGAACCAAAATATTTATTAACGATTCTCTTAATGGGGACAATCGTGTATATCACATACTTAACAAAAAGAAATGCAAGTGCCAGTGATTTCTTCGTTGGAGGACGCAGCTTCGGATGGTTTACAAACGGTTCAGCCATCGGTGGCGATTATTTAAGTGCAGCGACTTTCCTTGGACTTGCTGGTTTAACATTCCAGCTAGGGTATGACGGAGCCTATTATACATTCTGTTTCTCTATCGGTTTAACATTGCTTGCTATTTTCGTAGCTGGCCCACTGCGCCGCTTCGGTGCCTATACGGTAGCTGACTTCCTTGCTTACCGCTTCCATAGTCAACGTGCCCGACTAACAGCCGTTGTTGTCGTCTTAGCCATTTCAGGCTTTTATGCAGCTCCTCAATTACTCGGTGCCGCACAAATCTTAAGTATGTTCTTTGGAACAAGTTATGAATTCGGAATTATTTTTACTTGTACGCTTATGGTGTTCTATGTTGGTGTCGGCGGGATGAAAGGAACAACATTAAACCAAGCACTAGAGCTTTGGATTCGCCTTGCAGCCTTCGTTGCGATGACTGTAATAGCTATCTACATCGGACTTCATTATAATCAAATTTTAGCGAACATTAGTGATTTTAAAGGAACTATTGCGAATACCGCTCAATATACAACTGACGGCAAAGATGTTGTAGCTGACGGGGATTCTTGGTCTGGAACAGGTAACTACTTCCCGACGTTCTGGCAAACTATTTCGATGACAATCGGTCTTTCTCTTGGTACGATTGGTCTGCCTCATCTATTGTTACGATTCTATACAAACCCAAGTGCTAAAGCAGCTAGACGTTCTGCCTTAATGGCAATCGGGATTGCCAGCGTATTTTTCTTATTCGCTGTATATCTTGGAGCAGTTGGTCGCGCAATCTTTATCAAAGGAGAAGCTTCTTCACAAGTCATGAGTGACCTGATTACAGGCGGAAACAACATGGTTGTTCCATCTACAGCTCAGGCACTAGGTGGCGATTGGCTGCTAGGACTTGTTATTGCTGGTGCCTTTGCTGCCATCTTCTCAAATCTATCAGGTCTATTCATTGCAAGCTCTGGAGCTCTTGCTCATGATGTATATGCAACGGTTCTAAAGAAAAACATTACTCAAAAACAACGTGTTGTTGCTGGTAAAGTAGCGATTGTTATTCTTGGTGTATTATACGGAGCGCTTGGATTACTTGTTAAAGATGCTTCAATTGGTCACCTTGTTGCCCTTGCCTTTACCGTTGCTGCAAGTACCTTTACCCCAATTTTCATCTTAGGAATTTGGTGGCGCGGCATGACAGAAAAAGGTGCAATCGCCGGACTTCTAATCGGACTTGGTGTGTCGATGTACATGATTTTCTTTAAAGATACACTTCCAACATTCTTACAATTCAATGTCCCAGGAATCATTACGGTTCCAATCGGTTTCCTTTCCGTATACATTGTATCTAAACTAGACAGAAAAGTGCCAGGTGACGTAAATGAATTTATGAAAAAAGTTCACTCGAAGGAATCTGAAATTGCTTAAAAAACCAATGTCCCCCAAATCTTTATGATTTGGGGGATTACTTTTTCCAAGAAACTAGCTTTTCTTCAGCACATTAAAAAAGCTGCCGAACATACATTCATCCAGCAACTTTCCCCCTTAGATTGACTATATATTAAATAGGATTCTATAATAAAAACCTTTAAACGACATATCCTAGTATTTTAAGTCGTGTTTCTACAAAGCCGAGCGCATAGTTAAATACATCTTCTCGCTCTGGTTCATTAAAAATTTCATGATAAAGATTCGGCCATTCTTTAAATTGTTTCTCACTTTGCAAAGTATAATTAAACCACTCACGAACCATTTTTTTATCTACGACTTGATCATCGCCACCCTGCATAACTAATAATGGAACATCTTGCAAATCAGGAATTTCTTCAAATGCATCTTTCATAGATTGCGTAAGCTCACTATACCAACGAACAGAAATCTTTGTAACATATAACGAATCGTTCAAATCGGATTCACGTACTTCAGGATTTCGCGTTACCAATTCTGGTGACAATCCAGAGTCTACCTTATATGTAGGAAAAACGATATTTAACCCGGGAGAAATAGCTTTCATCATTTTTGGTGGTTGTTTTTTTAATCCTAAACAAGGTGAAGATAAAATCACACCAGCAATGTCCCATTCTTCTTCTTGAAGAAGACGAATGGCCACTAATCCCCCCATACTATGTCCAAGCAAAAATACGGGTAATGAGTATTCATAAGCCGCTTCAATCCAAATTTTTACTTCATCTAAATATTCATCAAAGGAATCAATATGACCTCGAGAAGCACGTGATGTTATTCCTTGTCCAGGAAGATCCCCCATCACAACATGGTATCCAGATGATCGCCACATTTGCACAAGCCATTTATAGCGCCCATGATGCTCCATCGCACCATGAATAATGACAATTACTGCTTTTGCAGCACCTTCGGCCTCCCATTTCCACATGTGAATTCCCCCTTCTTATCTTTCTCTAGGTGTAATATAAAAAATGCTGTTAAAAGATAGTGACATTAGTTTTTAATAAAATCCAAGTATTTATCCTTAGTTTAAAATTGTGTGAAAAAACAATAGAACTAATGGACCAGTACACGTATGATTAATGAGTAATATCTTTTTACGGTATATTAAAATAATACCGAAAAATACTAGTTACGGAAAGGAATTGATACAAAATGATTATTTATCCTTTTAAAGGAAAAACTCCTGAAATTGCTGAAAGTGCTTATCTTGCTGAAAATGCTGTTGTAACTGGAGATGTGAAAATTGGTGAAGAAACAACAATCTGGTTTAACTCCGTCATTCGTGGTGATGTAGCTCCAACGATTATAGGGAAAAAAGTAAGTATCCAAGATAATAGTGTACTTCATCAAAGTCCTAATAACCCGCTGATTATTGAAGATGAGGTAACGATCGGTCATCAGGTTATTCTACATAGCTGTAAAATCCGTAAAGGTGCTCTAATCGGAATGGGCTCTATCGTCCTAGACAACGCAGAAATTGGTGAAGGTGCCTTTATCGGAGCCGGTAGTCTTGTTCCTCAAGGCAAGGTGATTCCACCAAATACACTCGCATTTGGTCGTCCAGCAAAAGTCGTACGCGAGCTGAATGATGAAGATCGTAAAGATGTGGAACGCATTATCCGAGAATACGCTGAAAAAGGGCAATTATACAAACACGCAGAGCGAATTAAATAAAGGGACAATTCCATCAGTTAGGGCTTTGCTTCCCCCAACTGATGGTTAGCCACGTTCTACGGTCACTAAGATTTCCGCTTCGCTTTAATCAAGTAACCATACAAACTTGATTATTTCAGCTATATCTCACCAATTGAAGCAGTATGGGCAGACTTCTCCCCCTTCCTTATTATCGCCTCATAATCTGAGATAAGGGTCTTACTGCCCGTGAAGTAGGAATACATGTACATATATAGTGCTTAACTCGTTATAAGTTAGGTATTTTTCCGAAAAGGTTCTATATGTATTATATATGATTCTAGGATCACTTTTAACGATATATATGCTCCATGACTACATAAACAAAAAAGAACTAACCCAAATAAGTTAGTTCTTCTTGTCATATTATGCTTGTGCTTTTAACGCTTCCGCTTTATCTGTACGCTCCCATGGAAGATCCACATCTGTACGGCCAAAATGTCCATAAGCAGCTGTTTGTTTGAAAATAGGACGACGTAAATCAAGCATTTTAATGATACCCGCTGGACGAAGATCGAAATTATTGCGAACAAGCTCCACTAATTTCTCTTCGCTTACTGTGCCTGTTCCAAATGTATCTACAGCAATTGATACAGGTTGAGCAACACCGATTGCATAAGCAAGCTGTACTTCCGCTTTATCAGCAAGACCAGCAGCTACAATATTTTTCGCTACATAACGAGCTGCATATGCCGCTGAACGGTCCACTTTCGTTGCATCTTTACCAGAGAATGCTCCACCACCATGGCGAGCATAGCCGCCATACGTATCAACGATGATTTTACGACCTGTAAGACCTGCATCCCCTTGAGGTCCACCGATTACAAAACGGCCTGTTGGATTAATGAAATACTTTGTTGCTTCATCGATTAATTCAGTTGGTACAACTGCTTTAATGACATGTTCTTTTAAGTCAGCTTGAATTTGTTCAAGCGTTGCTTCTGGGTCATGTTGAGTAGAAATAACAATTGTATCTACGCGAACTGGTTGATTGTTTTCATCGTATTCTACAGTTACTTGTGTTTTCCCATCTGGACGTAAATATTCTAATGTGCCATTTTTACGAACTTCTGTTAAACGACGAGAAAGTTTATGTGCTAAAGAAATTGGAAGCGGCATTAATTCTTGTGTTTCTCGGCAAGCAAAACCAAACATTAACCCTTGGTCTCCTGCACCGATTGCTTCGATTTCCTCATCAGTCATTGTTCCTTCACGAGCCTCAAGCGCTTGATTTACTCCTGCAGCAATATCTGCTGATTGTTCATCAATTGAACTTAGTACAGCACATGTTTCGGCATCGAAACCATATTTCGCACGAGTGTAACCAATTCCAGCAATTGTATCCCGAACGATACGTGGAATATCTACATAAGCAGATGTCGTAATCTCACCTGCAACAAGTACAAGCCCTGTAGTTACACTTGTTTCACAAGCAACACGAGCATTTTTATCTTTTTCTAGAATTGCATCAAGAATTGCATCTGAAATCTGATCGCAAATTTTATCTGGGTGACCCTCTGTCACAGATTCAGAAGTAAATAGACGACGGTTCTTTGACATCTTATTTCCTCCTTGGAAGTTAGTATATTATAAGCAAAAGTCTATCTTTTACGGAGCTCATTCCCTTATTAGCTTCCATCATAGTGACAAATATATTTAGAAAAACACGACTTTTTATCTCTATTAATCGAAATTCATGTTTCCCTTGTATTTTGATTCTTCTTCAAAATACAAAAAAACCTCTCCTAGCTAATGAGGAAAGGTTTATTATCTGTCAACTATCCTTTCACTCTTATCGTTCAAGGGTTGTTTACCTTGCTCAGGTTAGCACCAACACCACGATTCCTTAAAAATGAACAGCCTTATTTTCAGCCTTCATTTCACTTTAAGTTCACACTATGGCAGGTTGCTGGGTTTCATAGGGCCTGTCCCTCCACCAACTCGGGATAAGAGAATCCGTACAATTAAAGATGATACGGATTCTTTTGGACGCTGTCAACACTTTTTTGTACAATGTTTTATATTATCTATATGAAATCACAGTTCCACATACCTTTCAGCTAGTCTGAATGAAGCAAACAAAAAGTGAACAGTATCATTAATATAGTCTTTTTATAACGAACGACTCCCCTTGCACGATTAGGCTAAGAGGATATGACGTTTTTTAGCTACCAAACATTAGATTATAAGTTCCTAATTCAATTACATCGACAAACGATACATAATAAGGGATACTATAACATAGGGTTACGAATAGTATAAAAAACCTTTTAGTACCTTCCAGTTAAAGTCATATTAAACAAATTTCTTTTTTTAATTCTTTCCTATTAAAAGAAATTTGTTAGGCGCCTCTTATACGCTTGCAAAGACACCTACTCTATACGTTGGAAAACGTCGAGTACTATAATGCTTTTTTTAGCAACTGACAAAGTGAATCTGTTTCAGATTACTCATATCAATCTTATTATGTGACATTTTTTTAAAATGTTGTTGACAAGCCTGTTATGCAGCCCTATCATTGCTTTGTTGATAAATTTTTCCTTTTAATCGAATGATAAACTTTGATTAAGGAGACCATATAAAAAAAATCACAAAAAAAAATAATTAGTATAGACTAATTAAATAAATGTGTTATACTAATCGTAATTTAAAAAACTTAAAACAAAGGAAGGTATCTCATATATGAATTCTGTGGATGTTTCTAATGAGTTACACCAATTATTAGCTGGTAAAAACGCTCACATACAACTTTCTGTACCTCAGTTAGTAGAAAAAGTATTAAGCCGTAACGAAGGTGAATTAACAGCAACAGGAGCAATTAAAGCTGAAACAGGTAAATACACTGGCCGTTCACCTAAAGATAAATATATCGTGGAAGAGGCTTCCGTAAAAGATAAAATAGACTGGGACTCTAACCAACCGATTTCTGAAGAGACATTTAATAAATTATACAACAAAGTAACAGAATATTTAAAAGAAAAAGATGAAATTTTTGTGTTTAAAGGTTTTGCAGGTGCTGATCAATCATCTCGCCTTCCAATTCAAGTTGTGAATGAATATGCTTGGCATAATCTTTTTGCACATCAATTATTCATCCGTCCTACAGAAGAGGAATTAGCGAATCATGATTCTCAATTTACAATTCTTTCTGCTCCTAACTTTAAAGCGAATCCAGCTGTTGATGGAACAAAATCAGAAACATTTATCATTATCTCATTCGAACGTCGTACAGTTTTAATCGGTGGAACGGAATATGCTGGAGAAATGAAAAAATCTATCTTCTCTATCATGAACTACTTACTTCCTGAATCAGGTATTTTCTCTATGCACTGTTCAGCAAACGTAGGTCGTGAAGGTGATGTTGCTTTATTCTTCGGACTATCAGGAACAGGTAAAACAACGTTATCTGCAGATGCAAACCGTAAATTAATTGGTGATGACGAGCATGGCTGGTCTTCAAACGGTGTATTCAATATTGAAGGTGGTTGCTATGCAAAAACAATCAACCTTTCTCGTGAAAAAGAACCACAAATCTTTGATGCAATCCGTTTCGGAACAGTATTAGAAAACGTAGTGATTGATCCTGATACTCGTATTCCTGATTATGATGACAAAACATTAACTGAAAATACACGTGCAGCATACCCAATGGATGCTATTGAAAATATCGTATTACCAAGTGTTGCTGGACATCCAAATACAATTATTTTCTTAACAGCTGATGCTTATGGAGTATTACCTCCAATCAGTAAATTATCAAAAGAACAAGCTATGTTCCACTTCTTAAGTGGCTACACTAGTAAATTAGCTGGTACAGAGCGCGGAGTTACATCTCCAGAAGCAACTTTCTCTACATGCTTCGGATCTCCATTCTTACCACTTCCAGCTCAACGTTATGCAGAAATGCTTGGAGAAAAAATCGATGAGCACAATGCAAAAGTTTACCTTGTAAACACTGGCTGGACTGGTGGAGAATACGGAACTGGCAGCCGTATGAAACTTGCTTACACTCGTGCAATGGTTCAAGCAGCTCTTGAAGGTGAATTAACAAACATTGAAACTGTTAAAGATAGCATTTTCGGTTTAGAGATTCCACTTCATGTACCTGGTGTTCCAGACGAAGTTCTTCAACCAAGCAAAACTTGGGAAGATAAAGCAGCATACGAAGCAAAAGCAACGGAACTTGCTGCTAAATTCCGTGAAAATATCCAAAAGTTCAACGTATCAAAAGAAATCGTTGAACAAGGCGGACCAATCGCTTAATTCAAGAATAAAAACCCGACAATTGAGAGTTAATTGTCGGGTTTTTTATACTACGTTTAGTAAAAGCACTTAAACGAGCCATTTCATTAATTTGTCGAGTTCAGTGATATAAGCCGATATGTAATCATTGTCTGCTCATTCTCCCACTCTACTTTCTGAATAATAGCGGTCCCACTTGAATCAGACTCTATCGTCTTCTTCACTTCAACTGGAATATCAATTGGATACAATCGATAACCCGCTTTTGTTAAATGAAAAATATTTTCATCCTCACGTCTTTCATTACCTTTTGTAACAATCATCGTATTCAATTCCATCGGCATCCCCATATCATAACCCCCTCAAAGTATTTACCTTTATAGTATCATTTTTCCACATGCCTTTTCATCCAATCTGTTAAATCTTCAACAACTTTTCGATTTATTGCAGGAGGGAAATAATGAGTAAACTCAGCAAAATACCAGCTTTCCACTTGATTATTCCCTAGCTGTAACGCTTTTTGTAAACGATAAGCATGTTCAACCGACACATTTTTATCCAAGACACCATGAATAATTAACACGGGTAAACAAAGATCTCTCACAGCAGAAAGCGGAGTTCTATATTCGTACCGCTCTGGATATTTCGCAGGTGTCCCGCCAATAACTCGTTTCATCATTCGACGCATATCTATACGTTCCTCATACGTTAAAAACATATCCGATACTCCGCCCCATGTCACAAGCGATGCAGCGGTTCTACATTCAATAGCTGTCCAAAGCGCCATGATCCCACCTCGGGAAAAGCCAAAAATATGTATATGTTCTTTATTCACACGCGGATGCTGCTCTAATAACTTAAATCCACTAATGGCGTCAAAACGATCTTCGCCAGCAAAATCCTCATCTCCTTCTCCACCTTGATTCCCTCGATAAAAAGGAGCAAACACAATAAATCCTTGGGCAGCAAATTGGACAATACGGGCTGGCCGAACTTTACCAACATTTTTAATCCCGCCTCTTAAGTATAAAAACCCATCGTAAACTTCCCCGTCCTTTGGCTCTGCTAACAATCCTTTTACATGCAGACCTTGTGATAGATACGTCACGGAATATAAGTGAATATCGGGATGCGGCGATGGGAACCGCTCTTTCGAAATGATTTTACCGTTTAACACAAATAACTCTCCTTTCCCTTCTAGTTTAAAGCATCTTACCAAAATTATCCCCCCTTTAAGGAACCACCCCTTTCCTCTCTTCATACAATAATTTAGGCACATACCTATTTTTAAGGAGGAAAACAAATGAAAAACATATGGAAGACGGGATCTATACTTGTATTAACTTGTATCTTAATGATTCCTCTAGTAGCCTGTGGAAAAGACGAAGTCACAAAAGTACGCGTAGCAGAAGTAACTCGTTCTCTTTTTTATGCTCCACAATATGTGGCTATTGAAAAAGGTTTTTTTGAGGAAGAAGGCTTGGAGATTGATTTAAAAACAACCGCAGGCGGAGATAAAACAATGACGGCGCTGCTATCTGATGGTACTGATATTGCCCTTGTCGGATCTGAAACCTCAATTTATGTGACAGCACAAGGCACAACCGATCCTATCATCAATTTCGCGCAACTTACACAAACAGATGGCACTTTCCTTGTTTCCCGCGAGCCTATTGAAAACTTCAAATGGGAAATGTTAAAAGACTCTACATTCCTTGGGCAACGCAAAGGTGGCATGCCGCAAATGGCAGGAGAATTTGTGTTAAAAAAACACGGCATTGACCCGCACAAAGATTTAAACCTTATTCAAAATATTGATTTTGCCAATATTGCAACAGCCTTTGCCTCTGGAACCGGGGATTATGTACAGCTATTTGAACCAACTGCCAGCATTTTTGAAAAGGAAGGCAAAGGTCATATCGTTGCTTCGTTCGGCACAGAGTCAGGCCATGTCCCTTATACAGTGTTCATGACAAAAGAAAGCTATTTAACAAAAAACAAAGAAACCATGGAAAAGTTCACTCGTGCCATTTATAAAGCACAAAAGTGGGTGCAAGAAACAGATTCTAGGGAAATTGCTGAATTGATTGCTCCTTACTTTGAAGATACGGATTTAGACATTATGACAACCGTAATAGATCGTTATAAAGAACAAGGCTCTTTTGCAACAGATCCAATTTTAGATGAAGAAGAGTGGGATAATTTACAAAACATCATGAATGAAGCCGGTGAGCTACCAGCACGTATGGAATATGAGGAATTGGTCAACACCGACTTTGCCGAACAAGTGACGGAGTAAGACGATGAGCTTTTTAACTATTAACTCTATTTATCACACGTATTTCACACAAGAAACAGCGACAACTGCTCTAAAGGACATCAGTCTTAATATCGAAAAAGGGGAATTCATCTCATTTCTAGGTCCTAGCGGCTGCGGTAAAACGACACTGCTCTCTATTATCGCCGGGCTATTTCCAGCTACCTCAGGAAGCATTCAACTAGAAGGGAAGCCGTTAAAAGCTGATCAAGATACATCGATTGGCTACATGCTTCAACAAGATTATTTGTTTCCATGGAAGACGATTGAGGAGAATGTAACACTCGGCCTAAAACTCCAAAATATAAAAGATACAGACGGTAAAGCATTGAAACTATTAAAAGATGTCGACTTAGTAGGCGTCGAGAAACAATTTCCAAAGCAATTATCAGGCGGGATGAGACAGCGTGCTGCTCTCGCCCGCACGCTTGCTGTTAATCCTAAAATTTTGCTATTAGATGAGCCTTTTTCTGCTCTTGATTATCAAACAAAACTTAAGCTGGAAGACCTCGTTTTTGAAACATTAAAATCGTTTGGAAAAACAGCCTTGCTTGTAACGCACGATATTGGGGAAGCAATCGCTATGAGCGACCGAATTTATTTATTCTCAGCGAATCCTGGCCAGATTTATCGAATATTTGACATACCTGCCGAATTACGTGCACTTCGTCCTTTTAATGCACGTAATCATCCCCTATATCCATCCCTTTTTCAAACCATTTGGAAGGAGCTTGAAAGTCTTGAACATTAAACAACTTCATCATGATTTCAAAGCCTCCTTAATCAGAGAAAAACGGTTTGTCCGATTGTATCAAATATTGATTTTTCTTATCTTTTTTAGCGCCTGGGAAATTGCTTCACGTCTGCAATGGATTAATCCGCTTATCTTTAGTTCACCAACGAAAGTATGGCGACTATTCGTAATAAAAATTCAGGATGGAACTTTATTATCGCATTTAAGTGTAACCATTTTCGAAACATTGCTTGGATTTATCCTCGGTACACTGCTCGGCGTACTGCTTGCTACAGCTCTCTGGTGGTCACCAATGCTTTCAAAAATTCTTGATCCTTATCTTGTCATTTTAAATGCCATGCCCAAGGTAGCACTCGGTCCAATTCTAATTGTAGCAATGGGACCTGGCTTTTCTTCCATTATTGCAATGGGAGCGATTATTTCCATTATCATCACCGCTATTGTTGTGTACACCGCTTTTCGAGAAGTTGATCCAAACTACTTAAAAGTTTTACAAACCTTCGGAGCAACACGTGCCCAATCATTCAAAGAAGCGATTCTCCCTGCCTCGTTTCCAACAATTATTTCAACATTAAAAGTGAACGTCGGATTATCTTGGGTCGGTGTCATTGTCGGTGAATTTCTTGTTTCATCAAAAGGTCTTGGCTACCTAATCATTTACGGCTTCCAAGTATTTAATTTTACCCTTGTGATGCTCTCACTTATGATCATCGCTGTTATTGCAACTATTATGTATCAGCTTGTGGAATTGCTAGAAAAGAAGTTAATTAAGCAATAACTAGATAGCACCGCTTTTTAGATTAAGCTTTCTTAAGCAGCCTTGTTGATAAAGTGGTATCGGCTCATGTTCGCTCTGAACGCTTAAATGAACCAAAAGTCAACAACATGATGTAACGGAACTACATTAAAAAGTGGTGCTCTTTTTTACTCTTTCGATTTGCTGCAAGCTTAGTGGTACGATTTCGTCTTTCATAATAAAGCTATAATCAGTATCGGTTTTCATATTATTTGGTAACTGAGCACATAGTACAGGTCCATCTGTTTCTAAATATCCTTGTTTCTTCTCTATCGCTGCTAGCTCTGTATAATAAATCGATTTTATAAATGATCGATTCGGTTCATGTACTCGATATTGTCCAAGAAACAGCAACTCACCAACAACTCCTCCTGTTTCTTCATACACCTCTCGAATAGCGGCTTCTTCTATCGTTTCGCTACGCTCTCGTTTTCCCCCTGGAAATTCAAGACCACGTTCTCGATGACGCGTCAACACCCACTTTCCTTGAAACTGACAAAGTACTAATACATGCCAAGCCTCTCCGAACTCCGCTTTTGATGAAAATTCCACTAAAAAACCATGTTCATCCTTAAAAGTCACCATGTTATTCTCTCCCTCTATTACAATAATTCAATTGTACCAAGAATTTCAGATGACTGCAGTCAAGAAACGTACACAGTACCTTATTTTAATCTTAAGCGAAAATCGGCCAAGTCTCTTACGCTGAACGTGCTCCCCCCTAATTCTTTTATAACTTTCTCATATAGAAAAAAGCCTCTTAATACCGGAGGCCGTCATCTGTTCGCTTTACTTGTAAAATTCCCATGCTTTCGATATGTTGCTTTGATTCTTCATCGCCAAGCTTATAAATTAATTGATAAATGTTTTGCAGTGTCAAATCTTGTTCATCATTTTCATGATCATGATGATATTCCTTAAGGGGCACGTGAGCACGATAAAAGTTCTCTTCACCAATCATATAGTTATAATCAAAGTACTCTCGCAATTGCATAATTTCATCATCAGTTGCTTCAATTTTAAAATTCCACGGTGAATCTGTACTACTTTGAGAAATTTGCCCATTCGGTATCCAAATATAATATGTTTTCCGCTGCTCAGCCAAGACTTCTCCCCCTTTCTGAATCATACATTTATTTTTCCACTTCCCTCCCAGTTCATACAAAGGAAAAAATTCACTTTTTTTAAGAAAAAAGAGTGGATAATTTTTGAATTATAGATTAAAGTATCTTTCAAAGGGTAACGCATATAATATATCCAACCATCAAGAATAGCACTGAAAAGTATGACATCTAGAATAATTTTTCATACATATTCCGATGAATTTTAATTAAATTGAGGTGAAGGTTAATGAAATTAATTGAAGAATTATACAACATGTATCGCACAAAGCTAACAGGTGATGAAGAAGATATTGACATGCTGACATTTGCAGTTTTAGAACAATTAGATCGCAAAGAAATCTTAGAGTTATTACACGACATGGATGAACAAGAATTAACCAATTTAATGGGTTTGTACATTATTGAATCGCTAAAAGGTAAATTTGCTCAAAATAGCATAAACGCCAAACCTACATATTTTTCACCTCGTACTTTTCACTAACTCACTGTTCACTTACTAAAGTATAGTAAGCGCTTTCTTTCGAGGTACTTTCTCTCCTAAATTCCTGTATTCAAAAAAGTGAAGCCTTGAATATCAAGGCTTCACTTTTTACTTTTGCAAATACGCATTTAACATCCATACATGCTTATTTAGGCTCTTCTTCATACCAATGAGCAAGTCACCTGTTACTTGGTCATCAGCTTGCTCAGCTAATTCAATCGCTTCAATCAATTCCGTTGAAATCTTTTCAAAATCGTTAGCCACACTACGAACCATATCTTCAGGTGTCTCTTTTCCAGTTGCTTCTTCAATAGAAGCAAGCTCCAAATATTCCTTCAATGTTGCCACTGGTTTTTCACCTAAAGCTAGCAATCGTTCCGCTAACTCATCTAAGTTAGCTGTCGCTTCATTATACAATTCTTCCCACTTTTGATGCAATTCGAAAAAACGCGGTCCACTTACAAACCAATGATAATTATGAAGCTTAGTATACAGAACAGTAAGATTCGCAATTTCCTTATTCACTAATTCCACTAATTTAGCATCTGCCATATGAATTACCTCCCATTTAAGCTATATGTATTATACCCCTATAATTGATATTCAATTACCTTACATTTTATGGTAAAATGAAACAGAATCAACAGACACTACTCACTGCGAGTGTGCTACACGTATCCAATTTACATGAATGATAATTGATTAGAGAAAGGAGTATTCATTTGACAATCATCCTTATTATTTCTATTCTCATCATTCTAATCGTTATTTTTCTATCGGTGCTTACAGTCAATAAAGGCTATGCATACAAACATACCATTGATCCAGCACCAGAATCAGATGAGTATCCAGATGATTCAAAATAATAAGTATCATTGCTAATTAAACCACACAAAAAGGCCCCTGTCAGAATAACCTCCAGGAACCTTTTTGTGTATATTTTATGACAACCTTAACCAAATACTTTATGAAGGTCTTCTTTACTTTGAGTTAGCCAGAAATTCATTAATTTCTTAGCACCTTCTAAATCATGCAATTTTGCTTGACCACATTGCTTCTCGTTAGCTGCTGGAATTTCTGTAATTTGAACGGCATCTTTCATTGTTTCTTCTAATACATCAATAATTTCAGATACAGTTGGCTCACCGCTTACTACTAAGTAGTAACCTGTTTGACAGCCCATAGGTGAAATATCGATAATATCGAAATGATCATATGCCTCTGAATGTTTACGAATATTAAAAGCAAGCAAATGCTCTAATGTATGAATAGCATCTGGCTTCATCGCTTGTTTATTTGGTTGGCAGAAACGGATATCAAATTTATTAACAACACCGTCTGTTCCAACTTTGTGCACTCCACAATGTCTAACATATGGCGCTTTTACAGCGTTATGATCTAATTCAAAGCTTTCAACTGAAGGCATTTTCTTCACTCCTTAAATGTGTATGTTCCTATTCTACCTCTAAATCTAATTTTTTTCATCCTTATTATTTTTGAAGAATGGCCGTATACTCAAACCATTTTAATAAGAATGCAGAAATGTGATATAGTAAAACCACGAATATTTTGAAAGCGAGTACAGATTATGCAAACATTTTTAACAAAACTCATTCGATTTTACCAAATTGCCCTTTCACCATTAAAACCACCATCTTGTCGTTTCTATCCAACCTGCTCTCATTATGGCCTAGAAGCAATTAAAGTACATGGAGCATTAAAAGGAAGCTTGCTCACTATTATTCGCATTCTAAAATGTCATCCGTTTCATCCAGGCGGGTTTGACCCCGTTCCTGAGAAACAAGAAAAGAAGAAACAGCTATAAACTTTTCGCTTGCTTTCTTATTTCTTTTCTTGTATGATACAATAGTTAAATCGGAATCATTTCGCTTAATTACTAGATTTAAATCGGAACAATTACGAGTTAATGCAAAGGAGTGAATTTTTTTTCGTGAAAAAGCAATTAACCACTATTATATTTTTATTAAGCGCCCTTTTCCTATCTGGTTGTGGTAACGCCGAAAAAAATAAAACAGAAACAGCAAACGACAATATGATCGACATTTATACAACCGTTTACCCGTTGCAATATTTAGCTGAAGAAATCGGGGGAAAGTATGTTCATGTTGAAACTGTTTATCCTCCAGGAACAGATGAGCATACATATGAGCCTTCTCAAAAAGATATTGTGAACATGACAAATGCAGAACTCTTTTTTTATATCGGTCATAATTTAGAAGGCTTTGTAACAAAAGCTCAGCCCATTCTTTCTGACGAAGGTGTAAAAACTGTAGCGATTGGTGAAAAAGTAAACCTAGATGATGAGGCACATACTGATAGTGAACAGGAGCATAGTCACAATGATGGTCATGATCATGGAGGAATTGACCCGCATCTTTGGCTAAACCCTTTATATACAGCCCAAATGGCAGCAGCAATTAAAACGGAATTAACGAAGCAGATGCCGGAGCAAGCAGATTATTTTGAAGCGCAATACAAACAATTAGACGAACAGCTGCATGAACTTGATACCCAATTAGCAGCTACAATTAAAAATGGAAAAACAAATGAAATCATCGTTTCTCATGCAGCTTACGGATATTGGGAAGAACGTTATGGACTAAAACAAATTAGTGTCACAGGTTTAACCACTTCTGCTGAACCTTCACAGAAGGAACTAGAAAATATCGTGAAAACAGCACAGGAACATAACTTGAAATACGTTGTATTCGAACAAAATATTAGCTCTAAATTAACTGAAATTATCCAAAAGGAACTCGGAGCTGAGGCGTTACAGCTTCATAATTTAGCCATCTTAACCGATGCCGATCTTGAAGCAAATGCTGATTATATGAGCTTAATGAATAAAAATATAAAAACGTTACAAAAAGCTTTAAATTAAAAATGAGAGGTCGTTTAAAAGATTCACACTTTTAAATGACCTCTTTTCTTGTACATAGATCTTGCTAAACAATAAAATTCTTATAAAAAAATTTATAAAGTTGCATGAAAATGAGAGTTATTATCAATAATATATATAAGGAAAGGTAACCACCCCAATGGTTACCTTTCGAAAATTAAAGTCCTGGTGCAAATGTTTTACAATCTGTTTCTTCACTGTTGGAAGCTTGTTTCCCTTTATTGCTAACAACATAAATAGCATCAGCTTGGCACTTATTGCCAGACCCCCAAAACTTACAGTTGTTTACTTCACAAAGAACATCTTGAGCCATAGTATCACACCTCCTCTTTTTTATTTTGGACAAAAGAGGAAGGTTTGATACTTCTTTTTCGTTTACCAAATTTCTTCCCGTATGCAAGAAAGTTCGCTGAACAAACTAGAAAAGCAAGATTGATTTCTTCAAAAGGAGTGGTCTATATGGCTCAAGATGTTAAATGTTCTGTTGATAGTTGTTCATTTTGGAAACACGGCAACCGTTGTTCCGCTGATGCCATTAGCGTAATGAATTATACCGAAGAACGTGCACGCACTAGTCATGAAACAGGCTGCCGCACGTTCAAACCCAATCATGGGCTATAAGTAAAAGACTCCGTTCCATTACCTCATTTCTATAAAAAATGCCTGCTTGTCCTTCCCCAAGCAGGCGTTTTTACGAGAACATAATAAGAGCGATATAGAAAGAATTGGGCTGCTCCCAACACTTACTCATCTATTACTTTATATGTTTTTCTCGAATTACCTTCATTTTATTCATTAATTCCGCCCCAATAATCGGCTCAAACTTTGGATAAATAACGGTCATTTCGTTCATCCATTGTTTTTTCTCAGCAGGTGAAAGTTTATACATGGAAATGGATGAACTTCTTTCGATTTCAAGCAATGACTGACGATTCATTTCATCTGATTTTGTCCAAAGCCATTCCGTGGTTTCTTGCATAGCTCGTTGGATTTGAACTTGAATATCTGGCGGTAGTTCATCCCAAAATTGTTGATTCATTAATACACCATATCCAAGAAAACCATGATTGCTTATCGTTAAATAATTTTGAAGCCTGTATAATTTTTTCGAATAAATATTAGAAATTGTATTCTCTTGACTATCCGTTTTATGTTGTTCTAGGTTTGTAAATGTCTCATTAAATTGTAACATCAAAGTTGACGCACCAAAATGCTCAAATTGTTCCTTCAACACCTTACTTGGCATAATCCGAAACGTTTTTCCTTCGAAATCTGTTGTCGTGTGAATAGGTGTATTGCTCGTTATTTGCTTAAAATGATTTGTCCACAACGCCATTCCTTTTATATGATTCCGTTCCAAATCGTGAAGAAGCTCCTCTCCCACTTCTCCATATAGCGCTTCTTTAAGGGCATCTCTATTTGGAAAAATATACGGAAGATCTAGCAATAACCACTTCGGTGAAAGATCTGTAAGCGTTGAGGTAGACGGAGCAATCATTTGAACTTTATTCTCGAGTAGCGCCTTAATTTCTTCTTGATCGCCATATAAAGACTGATTCGGAAAAACTTCTACTTTGACACGATGGTTTGTATAGTCATCGACGAGCTTAGCGAAATGAACAGCTGCTAAACCTTTCGGTGTGTTTTCTGCTACAACATGGCTAAATTTAATGATAATCTGGTCTTTCATGCCGACTTGCTCATAATCCTTCCCAACATCCTCTTTTGAAAACAAGGACTGAAAAGCAATAAAAATTGCGAGGATTAAACCGAACGATATTAATGCAAAATAACCCCAAAACGCTCGCAATATGCCATCTCCTTATATATATCTATTTATCCTTGTTATAACATATCTCATCAAAAAAGCGCAAAAGCAAAAAGAGAGAAATTCTCGTTTGATTTTGATACTATAAGCATAGAAGTCATGGAGGAATCACATAAATGGACAAGTCCTTTCATATGCCCATACAAGTAAAAATTACATTGCTATCGTTTGGAATTGTTGCATTTTCCATTTTAATTGGAGGCATTGTTATATTAGGTAATCTTTGGTCTTCTGAGGAAGATGAATTAGGTAAGCGCTCAATGCTTACAGCGCATACAATTGCTGAACTATCAAGCGTTCGAGAGCTTGTGTTACAACCAGAAGGGTGGAAAGAATTAAACCCGCTCATTGAAAACTTACGTATTATTCATGATGCCGATTATATTATTGTCTTAAATGCCAATCACGTTCGTTACTCTCATCCTGTATATAGCCAGCTTGGCACTTTGTCCAAAAGCTCAGATGAGAACGCTGCCTTTGCCGAGCATGAATATTTGTCTAAAGCAGAAGGAGAAATGGGTACAGCTATTCGCGCTTTTGTTCCTATTTTAGATGAGAACAATAAACAAATTGGCGTCGTACTCGTAGGAAATGTTTTACCTACCTTATCAGAAATCATGGGCTATTTCAAAGATGATATCATACTCATCCTGCTTCTTACATTAATCTTTGGCGTATGTGGCTCCTGGTTAATGGCTAAGCATATTAAACAAGAAACATTTGAACTTGAACCACATGAAATATCACATATGCTCATGGAACGAACAGCTGCTTTTAACGCGATGCACGAAGGTGTTATCGCAATTGATAATCATGAAATCATTACAATTTTTAATGAACGGGCAAAACAAATGCTTAATATTACAGGAGATGTTATCGGTAAAAACATTCAAGATGTTATCCATGATACTCGCTTACCCGAAGTATTAACACTAAATGAACCAGTTTATAATCAAGAAATCTCCGTTCAGAAAAAAAATATCGTCAGCAATCGAGTTCGAATTATGCTTGGTGATAAAACAATTGGCGCAGTGGCAATTTTCCAAGATCGAACAGAGGTAACAAAGCTAGCGGAAGAATTAACGAGTGTTAAAGCTTTTGTAGAGGCACTAAGAGCACAAAATCATGAGCATATGAACAAGTTACATACGATTGCTGGTTTAATTCAACTTGGTAATCTAGATGAAGCTTTAAACTATGTGTTCCAGATTACTGAAGAGCGAAGTGAACTAACACGGTTCTTAACTAAGCGTATTCATGATGATAACTTAGTCGGCCTCCTCTTAAGCAAAGTATCAATTGGAAAAGAGTTGGGTATCGAATTACTATTCGACCCAAATCTAAAGCTTGAGCGTTTTCCTCATGATATGGATCATCATGATTTTGTATTAATGCTTGGAAACTTAATTGAAAACTCGTACGCAGCGTTAAAGAATTCAAATGAGGAGAAAAAGCAAGTTTACTTGTCCATCCACCAAGATGAGGAGTATTGTCATATTGTATTAGAAGATAATGGCTGTGGCATACCGGGCTCCATTCAGCAAAGTATTTATGAGTATGGCTTCACAACAAAGGGAGCAGAAGGTTCAGGCATTGGGCTCTATTTAATCGCACAAATTGTGAAAAAGTCCCACGGAGATATTAGTTTCACATCGACTCCTAATGAAGGAACGAGCTTTTTTCTTTCATTTCCGATGAATAACACCAAGGAGGGTTCGTATGAATAAAGAGACGATTCGTGTACTATTAATTGAAGATGATCCAATGGTCCAGCAAGTCAATAAACAATTTATTGAACGAGTAAACCACTTTCAAGTCATCGATATAGCCTCAAACGGTTTGGAGGGGCTGGAGAAAATTAGACACCATCAACCCGATTTAGTCATTCTAGATATCTTCATGCCATCCTTAAATGGCATCGATACACTATATGAAATTCGAAAAGAACAAATCGACATCGATGTCATTATTATATCCGCAGCGAATGATCAAAAAACCGTTCGCAAAATGATGCAAAATGGTGCATTTGACTATTTAATTAAACCTTTTACATTTGAGCGGTTACAGCACACGCTCCGACAATATTATTCGTTTCGGACTGAAGTTCAGCCAGATCATAGTATCTCACAATCTCAATTAGATCGAGTTATTTTTTCAAATGAAGTCTCTACAACACCTAAGACTCCGATAAAGCTATTTAACAAAGACGAGCTCCCAAAAGGCTTAAATGTCGCAACATTACAACAAGTGATGAATTTTATGAGTGAACAACATGCTCCTCAATCAGCTGAAGAAGTTGCCGATGGTGTTGGGATTGCTCGAGTGACAGCTCGACGTTACTTAGATTACTTAAATGAACAAGGACTACTGCACCTCGATGCCCAATACGGTAATATTGGTCGCCCAATCAATAAATATAGTACGATTGAATTCTAATCACGGCTGATGAATGCCTCTATTCGTCAGCTTTGTTATGCTTTTGAAATAGAATTGTGTAAGAAGGCACATTTTCTTTTTAAAAAGACGATTTCATACTCATTCATAGCGGTAATCTCTTTGACAACTGAATCTGGCATTCCCCGTTTTAACAAAATTTCTGCAATAAGATAGGGTTTTTTCATGTTTCTCTCTCCTTGTCTTGTACTTAGGATGCTTCACTTCCTCTATTATACAAAATAATCCAAAAAAGGGGAAATTGACAAATACCTATTTTTCACTATATCTCACCTAAAGAACCCCTTTATATCAACGCTTCAGCCCCTCTAATATGTATATTTTTGAATTTTTTTCATAAAAAAACGCCCATGTGGCGTTTTTAACTGTTTGCTCTTAATTCGGGCTTCCTAAACTTTATTTACATATAGTTGCTTATAAGTAGTAATTGATTCGACATATGCTTGGCGAACCGTAAAGCCAATTCCCGCCGATTTCGGTACTGTAATTTTTCCATTAACAACCTGAACTTCAGGTTCAATAATATCTTGCTCCCAATATTTCGATGAAGAAGACAAATCCCCTGGAATCGTAAAACCGCTCAGCGAAGCTAAAGCAATGTTATGTGCTCGAGATATGCCAAATTCAATCATTCCCCCACACCAAACAGGAATACTTGCTTCTACACATAAATGATGAATGTTGACCGCTTCTGTCCATCCACCGACACGTGCCATCTTAATATTTAAAATTTTTCCGCTTCCTAGCAGCAGAGCACTTTTTGCATCATGAAATGAACAAATGCTTTCATCCAAACAAATCGGCGTTTTCAACTGTTTTTGCAAAAATGAATGTTCTACAATATCATCATGTCCTAATGGCTGTTCAATCATTTGCAGCATAAATTGATCTAATTTCTGTAAATGTTTGATATCATTAAGCGAATAGGCGGAATTAGCATCTGCCATTAATGGAAGAGTAGGATAGGCAGCACGAATGGTCGATAAAAGCGTAATATCATTGCGAGGAGAAATTTTCACTTTATAGCGTTGATACCCATCTTGTTCAAACTCTTCAATTTGCCGCAATGCCTCATCTACACTGCTTGTTGCAATGACTACTCCCGCTGCTACCTCTGTTCTCTCTCCCCCAAACAATTTGCCAATATAAACGTCCTGTTGCTTCGCATATAAATCCCATATGGCTTGTTCAAGCGCCGATTTTGCCATTCTATTTCTTCTAATGCCACTCCAAACGTACGGCAGTTCTGATGGATGCTTCCATTCTTGTTGAAACGTAAGAGGAATCAAGAAATCTTCTAATAAATGAAAAACCGTTTGTAAGGTTTCTTCAGTATACCAAGGGCTTGAAAACGGTACAGCCTCTCCATACCCGACTAGTCCATCCGCATTGCGTGCTTCAACAACAATCACCTCTCGTTTGGTGACCGTCTCTAAATGAGTTTGAAAAGGACTTTTCAGAGGTGCTTCAATGATCCTCAATGTAATAGAAACTGGCTTCTTCATCCTCTCCCATCCTCTTTCTTTAACTTGCGGCGCAGCAACTTATTCGCTCCATTTCGAGGTAAGTGATCACAAAAGACGATTTCACGCGGCATTTTATAAGAAGCTAGGTGCTCGCGACAATAGGCAAGCAACTGTTGCTCTGTTACTTCTTCCGTCAGCACAACAAATGCAAGGGGCACTTGTCCCCACTTTTCATCAGCTACACCGGTAACACCCGCTTCAAAAACAGCGGGATGTGCACTTAATACGGATTCAATCTCAGCCGGATATACATTTTCTCCTCCCGAAATGATTAAGTCAGAACGGCGATCAAGCACATATAGAAAGCCCTCATCATCTAAATAGCCAATATCCCCAGTATATAGCCATCCTGCTTTAATGGCTTGCTCCGTTGCATCTACTCTATTGAAATAGCCTTTCGTCACATTTGGACCAAAGACGACAATCTCCCCTGCTTCATTCGGTTTTGCTTGCTTGCCATTGGCTTCAATACGTATTTGTGATGGAAATAAAGCCTTCCCTGCTGAACCGATTTTCTCCATGCTATACTCTGGAGTAAGTGTGACAATTTGCGAAGCCGTCTCCGTCATCCCGTATGTTTGAAATACAGGGATATCTTTTTCTTTACATCGCTCTAATAAAGATAAAGGAGCAGGACCGCCTCCAAGCAGCATACAGCGGAATGAAGAGGGATAATTTCTCTCACCTAAATTAAGGAGCATACGATTTAACATAGATGTTACCACCGAAATAATCGTTACACCGTTTTCTCGGAGATGCCAATTGGCTTCTTCTTCATCAAACTTCTCCACTAACACAACTTTCATTCCATAGATCACACTTCTCATTAAAATGGACAAACCACTAATATGAAAAATCGGCACTGCACAATACCAGCTGTCTTTCTCATGTAAGCCAAGATTTAATGCCGAACCAACTGCACTCCACCAATGATTGCCGAATGTTTGCATCACGCCTTTCGGTTTTCCCGTTGTACCTGATGTATACATAATGGTCGCCGTATCCTCTAAATAGAAATCTGCCATAACCTGAGGACAGACTGATTCTACCAATTCTTCTTTTATATACACACTGACTGTAGAAACCTCTCGTTCGATTCCCTTTAATGTATCTGTAAAATAACTCTCTGAAAAAAGAATACTCGCTTGGCTATCTTGTATTTGCCAAGCAAGCTCATTTGCTGTTAATTTATGATTCAGCATGACAATTCGTACACCTATATAAAAAAGAGCGTGAATCATTACAACACTATCCAAGTGGTTACGCACTAGTATCGCACAAGTGTTACCTCGTTCTGCACCTTTAGCAGCAAGCTTTCCTGCCATTTCTTCTACCATATGATTTAACTCTTTAAAGCTATATGTAATACCTTCAAATTCAATAGCAGGTCTAGCAGGCGTAATATCTGCTCTTTTTTTCAACCAATTCGGTAATTGCTCTTCCATGTCATATCCCCTTTCGAATAACCTATTATAAAGAAAACAGCCTGACGCAAGCCGCCAAGCTGTTTTCTCTCAAGCATTCCTTCGAATCAAGGGAAACGAGGGAATTGTCCGAAATCTGGAGTACGTTTTTCTTTGAAAGCGTCGCGTCCTTCTTTTGCTTCGTCCGTTGTATAGTAAAGAAGTGTAGCATCGCCAGCCATTTGTTGAAGACCAGCAAGGCCATCTGTATCCGCATTCATCGCTGCTTTTAAGAAGCGTAATGCTGTTGGGCTCTTCTCAAGCATTTCTTCACACCATTGAATTGTTTCTGCTTCTAATTGCTCTAAAGGAACCACTGTATTAACTAATCCCATATCTAATGCTTGCTGTGCATTGTACTGACGGCATAAGTACCAAATTTCACGTGCTTTCTTATGTCCTATGATGCGCGCTAAGTAACCAGAACCATAACCAGCATCGAAGCTGCCTACTTTTGGTCCAGTTTGTCCGAATACCGCATTATCAGCTGCAATTGTTAAATCACATACGACATGCAGAACGTGGCCGCCACCAATTGCATATCCTGCAACCATCGCTACAACCGGCTTTGGAATCGTACGAATTAAGCGTTGAAGATCTAATACGTTTAAACGTGGAATTTCGTCCTCGCCTACATATCCGCCATGTCCGCGTACCTTCTGATCTCCACCTGAACAAAATGCTTTGCCGCCTTCACCCGTTAAGATAATCACACCGATGCTGGAATCATCACGCGCTCTTGCAAATGCGTCAATCATTTCTGCTACCGTTTTCGGTGTAAACGCATTATGTACATGAGGTCGGTTAATTGAAACCTTCGCAATACCATTGTATCTTGTGAATAAAATTTCATCATACTCACGAATTGTTTCCCATTGAACAGTCATTTTTCTTCCTCCTTAATGTTTCAGTAAAAACTCCCTTATTATTTTACCAAACTTTTCTCCATCTTCCACATGAATCGCATGCCCAACATCATTTATTATTGTCCATTCTCCATGTTTTAGCCGATTTTGCATTCGATTCGCTATTTTACAAAATTTTGAATCTAACTCTCCTGTTATTAAAAGTACAGGCATATCTAGTTTTTCAAGCTCGTTCCACCATGATGGCTGACTTCCTGTTCCCATCCCAAGCAAGCTATTCGCTAAACCGAGGGGAGAATTGGCTAGACGCTGCTTGCGAATCGCTAATTTTTGCTCATTTGGTAAACGCTTTTGACTTTGAAACAACGCAATGTTTTCCCAAGCTTCAACAAACGCTTCTATCCCATCTGCTACAATACGTTCAGCTAACTGTTGATCCTGCTTGCGCCGCTCCAAACGCTCCCGCTCTGTCTCTAAACCAGGTGAAGCACTTTCTAATAGCAAGCTGCGTACATAGTGTGGGTACAACATCGCCAGGCTTAATGCTAGTCGCCCCCCCATTGAATAGCCAAGCACATGGGCAGTCGAAACTTCTAACTTCTCTAAAATAGAAACTAAATCAGCAGCCGCCTGCTCCATTTCATATGCTCGTACTTCTTTTGGAGAGTCCGTTTGCCCATGACCAATAATATCCACCATAATAAGCTGATAGCTTTCTCTCAACATCGGAACAAGAAAGGACCATGTATCCACATTGCCCGTAAAGCCGTGTAACAAAAGCAGCGGCTCTCCTTGGCCCGCTACTTCAACATGATATGTTACATCTCGACAAACAACCTTCATGAGAGAACGTCCTTTATTTCCTGGGAAACAAAATTCCACAATTCTCGATGTTTAACTAAATTGGACTCTCTTTCTGTTGACACTTCAATAATCTTTAAGCCAGGGATTGTAAAGGACTGTGTAAATACTTGCCCGAACTCTTCCCAATTTTTCACTTTATTATATTTTGCTCCGTAAAGAGCGGCCGCATGAGCAAAGTCCAGCCCATGTGGTGTGCCAAAGAGAAGTTCAAAATATTCCTTCTCATTCGCTTGCGGAAGGAAGGAGAAAATACCGCCGCCATCATTATTAATTAATAAAATTGTCATATTTTTCTTTTGTAACTTCGCAGCAAGCAATCCATTCATATCATGATAAAAACTTAAATCCCCAATCGCAAGGACAGTATGTTCCGAAACTGTACTGACACCGAGCGCGGTAGAAACAACGCCATCAATGCCATTTGCTCCACGATTAGCAAGCGTCCGAATTTGTTTCTCATTGTTAAAGAAAAACGTATCTAAGTCCCGAATAGGCATACTGTTGCCAACAAACAACGTTGAATGTGTCGGCATTAACTCATTTAATAATAAAAAGAGCTTGCCCTCACTTAATTCTGCATCATCCCGAAGCGAATAAAGTGCCTCTTTAGTTGCTGTATTCACTGCTTGCCAACGTTGCAGCCAAGTTAAATCACGAATTCCGCTTAATTGATTTAACATATCAGAACAAAACGTACTTATCTCAGAATAGATCATATTCGTTGCTAGTCCTGCGGGTTCACGCCAGCCTGCTCCGTCATCGACGACGAGATGCTTTGCTGAATGGTGTTTTTTCAAAAACAATAGCAAAGCCTTCGATACAGGCATAGCCCCAAAGCGTAACACGAGATCCGGATTAAGCATCTCTTTTGCTACATCATCACGTAAAAAGGTATCATACGTCTCAATAATTTGCTCTTGCTTATGTGTACCACTTCGCAATAAAGATAATGGATCAGCAAGAATTGGGAAAGCTAGCTGCTCTGAAAGCGCTACAATGGCCTCACCCACGGAATCATCCTTTAACTCACCCACAACAATAATGCCTCGCTTTGCTTCAATTAACGTACTTGCAAGCGCTTTAACGTGGGATTGTGCAAGAGTCCGTACACCATCTTCAATTAGCACCGCAGAAGACTCCTGACGATATTCTTTCGCTTTTTTCATATCTGGAACAAGTGGTTCACGAAGAGGGAAATTAAGATGCACAGGGCCCGCTGGAGAAAGGGCTGCTGTTGCAACCGCTCTTGCTCCAACTGTTCTCGCATAATTAGTCATCTCTGCTGTCTGTTCAGGAAGCGCCATCTCAACTGACCATTTTACATGCTTACCGTACAATTCAATTTGGTCAATAGCCTGTGGTGCGCCTACATAACGTAATTCATGCGGGCGGTCAGCTGTCAACACAAGCAGCGGTACCCGCGCATAGTAAGCTTCAACAATCGCCGGATGATAATTCGCTGCTGCTGTTCCGGACGTACAAATCATCGCGACAGGCTCTCCTAACGCCTTTGCCAAACCAAGAGCAAAGAACGCTGCGGAGCGTTCATCGACATTTAGATGCACTTCAATGTCCGGATGCTCCGCAAGCAGCAAAGAAATCGGTGTCGAACGCGACCCTGGGCTTACAACAGCATGTCTTACTTTATTTTGTGCTAATTCATCAACAAAGCTCGCTATATAAGCAGTTAATGCATCTCGGTTAGTCATGAAGATGTCCTCCTAAAGCACTTAACATCGGATTAAACTTAATTCCTGTCTCTTGATATTCACTTTCTGGTAATGAATCCTCTAATACACCACAACCAGCGAATAAAGAAGCCTCATTACCTTGTAAGAGCGCTGAACGAATTCCAACAGCAAATTCCCCATTGCCGTACGAATCGACCCAACCGAGAGGACCTGCGTACAAGCCGCGTTCTAATCCTTCAATCTCTCTAATTCGAACAACCGCCTTCTCTTTTGGCAAACCGCCCATTGCAGGAGTTGGGTGCAATTTTTCAACAAAATCAAAAATGGTCGCATCTCCCCCGCACATCCCCTTCACAGGCGTATATAAATGCTGAATATGTCGAATTTTCATTAACTCCGGCTCATCTGGTACAATAATTTTTTCACAAAGCGTTTGTAAAGCATTCGTAATCATTGACACTACATACTGATGCTCCATTCGATTTTTCGAATCATGCAACAGCTCATCGCCAAGGCGTGTATCCTCTTCCTGGCTTTTTCCTCTCGCAATCGAGCCAGCTAAACAAACTGAAAACACCTCATTGCCCTTTTTCTTAATTAATTGCTCTGGTGTGGCTCCAATGAAGCAATCTCCACCCGCTTCAAAGCTAAAAATATAGCTTGTTGGTTGTTCTACCATTAGTGTCTCTAACACTTTTTCTGAAACAATACGATCTTGAAACACGACGCGTAATTCTCGAGCTAACACAATTTTATCTAAATCACTATGTTTCATTTCATCTACTGCTTTTGCGACCGTTTGTTTCCACTCAGTTGGACGAATCTCTCGTTGTTCCACTAATGCGTTGGTTGGCACTTCTCTATTCTCTAAACGTTCTACTAAAAATTCTTCCCGTTCATTTATCATATGGATGAAAAGTTGTTCTTGGTCTTCTGGCGAACAAAGAATGTTTGTCGTTAAATAAGCTTCTCCTTTTACGATTGATAACATATAAGCAGGTATATAAAATAAATTATCGCCAAATTGGTTCCATAATAAAGAACTGCTTTGTTCATAATCAAAAGAAAAGCCTCCAAATAGTAAAGGGCCGGTCGCATCTACATCACGTACTCCTGATTGAACAGCAGCATTCTGCAATTTGAGCCAGCATTTTTCTACTTGTTTATAACGATTCGCACTTGCTGTCGCCTGAAGTTTCTTTATATTACCTAAACCCGTAATCGTAATTTCCTTTGCAGGGTCCTGCCAAAAGAAGCGCTCTCCTGCATATTGTTCTCTTCCAGCTTGATAAAATGAAAGGGGGTTCTTGTACTCTATTTTCTTTACATGGCTGAATAGGACTGATTCATTTCGTTCCTTTGCTCGTTGCATAGCAAAAGCCAGTCCTTGAAGCTGTTCAGTTTCTTCTGAAATAGCCAAAAAAATCCCCCCACTACCATACATTTTAAATACATACTAAACCTATTTAAAGATACACCTCTATTTAACCTCATGTCAATTAATCGCCTCTTCTACTAAAGATTCAGACAACTTTTTTCCTTATTATATAAACCCATATCCATCCTTGATTTTGGAAATATTTTCGCTTTTAAAATCAATTGACAGTTTCATAACGTTTTCCTACACTTTACTACGTACACTTTGATATAATTTCATATGACTATAAATGATAGAGGAGAAACGAGATGCATACTGATTTTACTAATCATTCAGCTGAACGGACCGTTAAACGCAGCTGGAAAATCTGGTGGGAACTTATTCGCCCCCACACATTAACAGCCGCATTCGTACCCGTTTTATTGGGCACAATTATTGCTCTTTTAGAAGGTAACGTCAATTGGCTGTTGTTTGCAGCTATGATGGTTGCTAGTATTTTAATACAAGCTGCTACTAATTTATTTAATGAATATTATGATTTTAAGCGAGGGTTAGATACGGAAGATTCCATTGGGATTGGCGGTGGAATTGTTCGTCACGGTATGACTCCAAAGCTGATTATGACACTAGCACTCGCAATGTATGCTGTTTCCATTGGAATTGGCTTCTATATTTGTGCCGTATCTTCTTGGTGGCTTGCAGCTGTTGGACTTATTTGTATGCTGGTTGGTTATTTATATACAGGTGGTCCACTACCGATTTCATCCACACCATTTGGCGAACTTTTTTCCGGCTTATTTATGGGGTGTTTTATCATTTTAATCGCTTTCTTTATTCAAACCGGCTATGTATCGACCCTTGCCATTTTAGTATCTGTACCGAGCGGGATTTTAGTCGGCTTGATCAATATGTCCAATAACCTTCGTGACCATGACGGAGATAAAGCGAATGGGCGCAAAACCCTGCCAATTGTTTTAGGACGCAAGAAAGCGATCATATTTATGGCGATTATGTTTGCGGTTTCTTATCTATGGCTAATTGGATTAGTTTTAACAGGAACGGTCAGTGCTTGGATTCTACTCGCCTTTTTAAGCCTACCAAAAGCTATTAAAGCAACAACAGGGTTTATAGGGAAAACAGAACCTATCACAATGATGCCATCAATGAAAGCAACGGCCCAAACGAACACATTCTTTGGATTTCTAATGGCAGTCGGGCTACTAATTAGTTATTTATTTTAATACAACCAGCCGCAATGATTAAATTGCGGCTGGTTTCTTATTATATGCAGCAAACTTGAAAAACTATTAAATTTCACGAACTCACTCTAATCTCTCTGTATTCGCACCAATTAGCAGACACATTAAGATGAAAAATAAAAAAGCAGATTTAAAAGTTTGTATATAACAATACTTTTAAATCTGCTTTAGCTGTATGACCCCTACGGGATTCGAACCCGTGTTACCGCCGTGAAAGGGCGGTGTCTTAACCGCTTGACCAAGGGGCCAAATGGCGGAGAAGGAGGGATTTGAACCCTCGCGCCGGTTACCCGACCTACACCCTTAGCAGGGGCGCCTCTTCAGCCTCTTGAGTACTTCCCCATACTCCGCAGGTAGGATTCGAACCTACGACCGCTCGGTTAACAGCCGAGTGCTCTACCACTGAGCTACTGCGGAATGGTGGGCCTAAGTGGACTCGAACCACCGACCTCACGCTTATCAGGCGTGCGCTCTAACCAGCTGAGCTATAGGCCCATTCTTTGGAGCGGGTGAAGGGAATCGAACCCTCATCATCAGCTTGGAAGGCTGAGGTTTTACCACTAAACTACACCCGCATATATGGGGCGGCTGATGGGAATCGAACCCACGAATGTCGGAACCACAATCCGATGCGTTAACCACTTCGCCACAGCCGCCGTAATTTATAGGATAATAATGGTGGCTCAGGACGGAATCGAACCGCCGACACAAGGATTTTCAGTCCTTTGCTCTACCAACTGAGCTACTGAGCCAAAATATTTAAAATGAATAGTATGGCGGTCCGGACGGGACTCGAACCCGCGACCTCCTGCGTGACAGGCAGGCATTCTAACCAGCTGAACTACCGGACCATATTGCGGGGACAGGATTTGAACCTGCGACCTTCGGGTTATGA